>FWPU01004694.1_pt1 | contig 31353 bp, 33 predicted proteins | sample 2228361 | NCBI WGS metagenome assembly FWPU01 (sample SAMEA103939777, study PRJEB20133) | metagenome | reverse complement strand
TCTTTTACTCTCTCTGAAGATACCTTCTCTTCTTTAACTCTCAGTATCAACTCAAGTGTCCTTAATAGTAAAAACGCTATGAAACATACTACAAAATGCCCCTTTATCCTCCTCTCTGTCCAGTGAAATACAGGTCTTACAGAAAGACTGCCCTTCATTATCATGAATGATTTTCAATAACTTATGAAGCAGAAAATCGATTTTTTAGGTCTCAACTGAGAAAGTCAGGAGGAGTGTATGAAATCGATTAGATTTCAGAGGAGATTCCTTCTGAAATTTTATACAGATATTTTGATAAATGTAGGGAAAAAAATGAGGGAAAGATAATGGTTAAGGATTTTATCAGAGGTATGGTCACCTTTAAGAGACTGAATCTGAAGGATGATGAATACATACATAGAGAAAAATATAGATATAATTTTTTGCAGAAATGTGATGATATATTTTTCAGAAGAGACGAAGAAACATGTGTTATCCATCTTCTATTTTTGAAGGGAAGGGATCCTCACAAGCATTTGTTGAAGTTACAGGATGTTTTTGGTTATCTTAAAATATGTCTGTTGAAGAGATAATAAGGAACTTTTCTGGAAAAAATATACTCATTGTGGGGGATATCATACTTGATAGATATATCTGGGGAAAGGTATCGAGGATATCTCCAGAGGCACCTGTTCCTGTGGTTGAGGTTACAGAGGAAAATTTTCTTCCTGGCGGGTCAGCAAATGTTGCTGCAAATATTACTTCGCTGGGAGGTAAGGCATATCTCGTAGGTGTGAAAGGTAATGACAGGGCAGGAGAGATCCTTGTGAGATTGCTTGATGAGAGCGGTATCATTACTGATGGTATATTTACTGATGAGAGACCAACGACCGTTAAGACGAGGGTGATAGCGCATCACCAGCAGGTGGTCAGATTCGATAAGGAGAGTAATCTCAGATTGAACTCCATTATAAAGAAAAAGATTATCGATTATATAAGGAAAATGGTTAATAATGATGCTCTTGATGCCGTCATTATTTCGGATTATAAAAAGGGTGTCATCGACATGGAACTTGTGAAGGAGATATTGAAACTCACAAGAAAAAAGGACATCTTTGTATCTGTTGATCCGAAGCCTGAACACTTTCCGTATTACAGGGGTGTTTCCCTCATTACACCAAATTTCAGGGAGGCGTCAGAAGGTTCAGGTATAAAGATCAAAGATGAAGAGAGCCTCATAAAGGCAGGAAATAAACTTTTAAGGTCTCTCAAGTGTGATGCGGTACTGATAACGAGGGGTGAGGAGGGGATGAGCCTTTTTTTGAGGGAAGATGGAAGATGGAAGACAAAAAGAAATTATTTTTATATACCTGCAAGGGCAAAGAAGGTTTTCGATGTGACAGGCGCAGGAGATACAGTTATAGCCACTGTTACCCTTGCATATGTGGCAGGTTCTGATATACTTGAGGCATGTGAGATATCGAATTATGCAGCGGGGATTGTGGTCGGTGAGGTTGGTACTGCCACCGTAACACAGAAGGAGTTACTTGAAACAATAAAAGAAGCAAAGAAATTGAATTCTCTGAAGAAAACATGAAGGTATCAGCTGTTGCACTTTATTCAGGAGGACTAGACAGCACGCTCGCAATCCTTGTGATGATGAAACAGGGAGTGGATGTGACTGCCCTCACATTTCTTACGCATTTTGGATGTGATATATCCGATAGATCCTCTTGCTCGAAAAATCCCTTTAAGGCTGCAGAAGAGTTCGGATTTAAGGTTAAACTGTGCCATCTTGGAGAAAGATTCATCGAGATCGTGAAGAATCCAGAGTTCGGACACGGTAAGAATATGAATCCATGTATTGACTGCAGGATATTGATGTTAAGAGAAGCAAAGGAATTTATGAGACTTCTCAATGCACAGTTTGTGATAACAGGAGAGGTGCTCGGACAGAGACCGATGAGCCAGAGAAGGGAGACATTCCCTCTAATAGATAAAAAGGCAGGACTTGAGGGTTATGTATTGAGGCCTCTTACAGCACTGAACCTGAGACCTACCATACCAGAGATACAGGGTCTTATAAAGAGGGAACTTCTTTACGGTTTCAGGGGTAGGTCGAGAAAGCCGCAGATGGAGCTTGCGAGAGAGTTTGGTCTCAGTGATTATCCAACTCCTGCTGGAGGATGCCTGCTTACTGACCCCATATATTCCATGAGGCTCAGGGATCTTCTGAGATACGATCCTGATCCATCATTAAAGGAGATAAATCTCTTGAGGTTAGGCAGGCATTTCAGATTATCTCCTTTAACAAAGATAATAGTGGGAAGGAATGAAGAGGAGAATAATGAGATTGCATCCCTCAGAGAAGGGGATGATTATCTTTTGAAGGTCAAAGGATATGGAAGTCCATTAACAATAATTACAGGTAGTGTAGATGAAGATGTGATAAGGATAGGAGCATCCATAACAGCAAGGTACTCAGATGCAAAGAGGTTGCCAGTTGTTGATGTTATGGTCTTCAATAAAGATGGGGTTTTTAATGTAAGTGTCAGACCGATTGATGATGATACTCTCGAGAGATTCAGGTTGAAGAGCGATAAGGATTCTCTCATTAAAGCCTGACATTTACTCCCTTTGATTTCAGATACTCCTTTGCCTTTCTTATGGTGAATTCCCTGTAATGGAATATTGATGCTGCAAGTAGAGCATCCGCCTTTCCTTTTACTATTCCCTCGTAGAGATGTTCAAGATTTCCTGCACCACCAGATGCGATCACAGGAATGGATACATTTTCTGATACAGTCCTTGTGAGTTCAATATCATAACCATCCTTTGTGCCATCCCTGTCCATACTCGTAAGGAGTATCTCTCCAGCACCCATTTCCTCCATATATCTTGCCCATTCAACTGCATTTATACCTTTCGGTCTTCTTCCCCCATGGGTATAGACCTCCCATAGAGTGAGTGACGGTTGGAAGGTAACAGATGGAGGGGTAATGACCAATCTATCAAAAAGTTCCTTTAATGATCTAAGCCATTCAGGTATTTCCTCGGGTGTTCGTATCTCGAATCTCGAGCCATGGACCATCTTCGCATCTATTGCGACCACAATGCACTGACTTCCAAATCTCAGGGCTGCCTCCCTTATGAATTCAGGATTATTTACAGCGGTGGTGTTTATCGAAACTTTATCACATCCAGCATTCAAAAGGTCTCTTATATCATCCAGGGTCTTTATGCCTCCTCCAACAGTGAGGGGCATAAAGACATCACGGGCTGTTTTTTCGACGATATCGAGTATGATTTTTCTCTTTTCATGAGATGCAGTTATGTCGAGGAATACAAGTTCGTCCGCACCCTCACTGTCATAAAATATGGCATTCTCAACAGGGTCACCGGCATCTCTGAGATTTACAAAACTTATGCCCTTTACGACCCTTCCATCCTTTACATCAAGACAAGGTATAATTCTCTTTGCAAGCATAGGTTAATAAATAGGTTTTGAGTATTTAGCAGGTGCTGGATATTTTCTACCTGCTGCAGCAAATATTATTCTATCTATCTGTGTATCACCTGCTGCTATCCATCTTATAAATCTCATTAAGTATTCTCTTGGTGGGTCAAGTTTACTTTTCTTCTGAGCTCCTGGACCAAAATTAAAATCCTGTTCTATCATTAATAGTTGAGCGACAAAAAGATTAACTTCTGCCTCGTCTAATTTCATAGGAAATTCTATTTCTCTTAATCCTTCTATATAAAGGTTTGGGTCCTTTCCATTATAAACATCTTCGAGTGCTTTAAACAGTTCCCTGCTTCCTCTCTTATTACTTTCTCTCTTAATATATAAATCTATTAATAGTCTTATATGCGTAGGATAAAACTCATCTTCTCCTTCTTTGATCAATCCAACAGCAAAATCATGAGAAGAAAAACGTCCTGTCTGAGTTACTGTTACCTTTGTTCCATTATAGCTTACATAAATAACCCTGTGTTCGAACTTTTTAAGTTTTCTTAATTCTTCTGCCAGTTGTAACATCTCCATGAAAGTATATTCTCCCTAATTCAAAAATTAAATGATATTTGGGTTGGGGGTTATCTCAATAGAGATGTCACACTGACCCAAATGGCTAATTATTCCAATCTTCATATATTACTTCAATATGGCAATTATTCTCCTTTATATTTATAAATCAAAAGATATTGATGGGTTATAGTTAAGACATTATCTTCACTTCTTAATGGTATAGATTTTTGTTCTTCCGTGCTAACTATAACAATCTCCTTAAGTCTTAATCCATTATATGATATGGAGTCCATAATCAATTTTGCCATGGGTTCAATATAACTGTTAAGCCTTAAATCCTTTACCTGAATTATACAAAACCCATTTTGATTTAGAAAAGGAAGTTCATTTTGAATCAAATCTGATAATCTTTTCAAATAAAAGTCTATCTCATTCTTTGAGGTAATAATCTTATCTACAAATGGTGTTCTAATAAAGATCAAATCTCTCTTTTTTCGTTGGTATGAAAGAGACGCTGTTTTTGATTTCTCAAAAGTGATTATTTTATAGTTATTATTGCCATATCGTTGTATTACATTCTGGGTTAAAAGTTTTTCTATCTTGGATTCAGGAAAGAGCCAGACTGTGGTTGTTTCTAAATTTTGTAGTTTTTTTGGTGATAGGTATCGCTTTATGTAGGCGTTTAATGCTCCATATTCTTGTATTTCTTTATTAATCTGAATTGGGGTAGATTGAGGTTTTTCAAATATTAATAGATACTCATGGGCAAGTAAAAGAAAATTAAATTTTATACTATTTGCATACCAGAAGCCTGTAGTCTTGCAATTATGTTGTCTTTTTATAACGAGTTCTTTTAGCTTAAATCCAGCCTTTAGATAAATATTTATAATGTGAAAACCTAATGGTACTATATGCCTGTGTCTTCTCATGTCTCCAATTAAAATAGCACATTGCCTGTTAGGTCGTAAAACTCTAAAACTTTCATGTGCTACTTTTTTCATTTCTTCAAGAAAATCATGGATATCAAGGAAAGAAAGATCACCTTCTTTATGATCTGTATAATGGATGATATTTGCATATGGTGGATGAGAACAGATGAGGTCAATTGAATTATCTTTTAAAAATGAAAGATTCCTTGCATCACCCACATACAATTCAGGTTCATATATTTTTTGGAAGGGCAGTTCTTTTTGGGGAAGATCAAAGGATATATTTTCTTTTGCTAATTCTATTGCCTTATCATTAATATCAAGTGCAATACACCTCCTACCTAAAAGCTTTGCTTCCACAGCTGTTGTCCCTGCCCCGCAGAAGTAATCAAGCACCAGTTCACCAGGTTTTGAATATTTAAGAATCACATTTCTTGGGATATAAGGAGACCAATTACCTCTATATTCCCCACTATGAGTTGCCCAGCTTCCTCTATTTTTAAAACTCCAGACTGTTGTCGTCTCTTCTTTAAAATTCTTTGGTTGAAGATGCCCTAACCTCTTCTTTTCCCTGATTGCACTTACACTCACACCTGTAATTTCTCTTATGATCTTCTCTAATTCACGATAAGTGATCTTATATTTCTTTCCGATCTCTACATCAGAAAGACCTGCCATCTTATCCCTGATTATTGCCTCTTTATGTTTCATCTAAATTTCCTTTAAGATCATCTTAACTAATGGAAATTGTCACCAATCCTGCATTAATATTATCCAAAATTATATTCGATCTAAAAACCCTATTATTTCTTGATTTAAAATTATAACAGAATCTTAAACAATAATGAATTGGCCTTTGATACTCTTCATAATATTTAGTTAGTAAAATCAACGATTATCCATCTATCAGTATTTTTTTACTCTTAATTCCAGCGGTGTCGGGTTTAAGAATGACTGGTTCTTCAGGTAGGATATACCAAATTTGTTTACATAATGATTTATCATTGTGATTGGCACTATTAAGGGTAGGTTGCCTTCTTTGTATTCCTGTATTAATGAAATTAACTCTTCTTTATCTTTTTTGTCTAAGTATTTTTTGAAATATCCCAACATGTGATACATCACATTTACATTTTTACTTCGTGTGGCTTTATGTTTTAAGGCATCCATAACCTTATTTATATAGGTATCTGCAAACTCTCTTATGTTTAAGTTTTTTAGGTTAGCAAGACATTTACCTAACTCCAGATAATCTTTTGGACAGTGTGCCATTATAAGGAGTTTATTATGTGTATGGAAGTCTATAATGCCTTTTTTAGTCAATCCAGTTTTAACCAGTCTTTTCCAGTTATATAAAACAAATACCCTTGTAAAAAAGTTATCCCTTATTGCATCGTCTTTTAGCCTGCCCTCGTCTTCTACAGGTATTAGAGGATTTTCCTCCATAAAAACCTTTGCAAATAGTCCTGATGATGTGTGAACAGGGATGCTATTTTCATTATAAACCTTCACATTTCTATAACCTGAGCTAGGGGATCTGCTTTTGAATATAAAACCGCAGAGGTCCTCTCCTTTGAGTTCTTTTACCCTTTTTCTCGCAAATTTTAACATTTTATCGGTGTAGTCGATTTTTGATTTGGTGGTAATTAATCTGGGATTTTCTCTATCTCCGACAAGGTGCATGGTCTCTCTTGGTACGGTGAGTCCCATCTCAACCTCTGGGCATACCGGTATAAAATCAAAGTATTTTCCAACAATATCTCTCAAAAATGTGTCCAATTTATGTCCACCGTCATATCTTACAGGTTTACCGAGTAGACATGAGCTTATGCCGATCTTAATCTTTTCCATTGCGATTTTTTATTACTAAGTTGGTATTAGCGCAATTCACTAAGCCTTATCGCCTCACTTAAATCTATCGCACCTGTATATAATGCCTTCCCTATAATCACTCCCCAGAGTCTCTCAATCTTCATCAATCTCTTTATATCATCTATAGATGACACACCACCTGATGCTATAACAGGAATATTAAGAGCCTCGACCATTTTACGAGTTGTCTCGATATTGGGACCGGTCATCATTCCATCTTTTGAGATATCCGTGTATATAATTCCAGCAGCGCCATAATCCTGCATCTTAAGGGCAAGTTCCTTTGCCTTGACATCAGTAACCTCTACCCATCCCTTTACAGCGACAAGACCGTTCTTTGCATCTATCCCAACAAGCACTTTTCCAGAATATCTCTTACAGGCCTCTTTTACGAGCTCTGGTCTTTCTATTGCAATTGTGCCAAGTATAACCCTATTAATCCCAAGAGATATGAGTAATTCGATTCTCTCCATGTCCCTTATACCGCCGCCAGTCTCTATTTCCATCTTCACAGATTCCCTGATCTTACGGATGCTCTCAAGATTCTTCTGGCTACCCGTGAATGCACCATCAAGGTCAACCACATGGAGGAGTTTTGCACCATATGATTCCCATCTTCGAGCTACACTCACAGGATCGCTTGAATATTCAGTCACTCTATCAGGTCGTCCCTGAAGAAGACGCACACACTTGCCATCTTTGAGGTCTATTGCAGGTATCACCAGCATCATAAAAATATAACAGATTTGACAAAAAATAATCATAAAGGTTAAATTAAAAACTCAATCAAGTATATACCAGGGCCGCTAGCTCAGTAGGTAGAGCACCGCCCTTTTAAGGCGGGTGTGCTGGGTTCGAATCCCAGGCGGCTCATGTTTTGATTAATAACTTATTGCGTATGAGGGGCATGTCTTTGTGAGATAAAGATAAATGAAGAATTATTCACGCTTTACATTTTCATCTGCTTCAGGGAGTGATTGAAAAAAAGGCATAGATATAGGCATAATATAAAGATTCTAATGTCCCCATCGTCTAGCCTGGCCCAGGACATCGCCCTTTCAAGGCGGTAACAGGGGTTCAAATCCCCTTGGGGACGCCAATTGAGAAGTGAGGGGCTTTAAAGCCCCTTTTATTTTTACCTTTTTCCGAAAACATCTCCTGCAAAGGCAACTTTCTGTGCATGGTTTCTCATTGATGCAGCAATAATCCTTTCACTTCGGATCTTTATAAGTTTATTGAAGGCGCCTCTTACCTTGAATGAACCTGTCTTCTTGAGGTTCTCTGCCTTTATGTAGACGGAGGCATTAAACATCTTGCTGAAAGTGAATATAATAAATATTTTAAAAATATCTTATAATCAACTATGGGAAAGACAGGCTTAGCAACATTACCCCTTCACTATGGAAGGGCTCCTCGGTGGCTCTTCGAGAGGATGGTAAGACTTGCAGGAGAGATATCTTGTGTGATGGTAACAGAACTCGGTGATGATGCATTTCTTGAGAAACTTTCTGATCCATACTGGTTTCAAGCATTGGGATGTGTTCTTGGCTTTGACTGGCACTCAAGCGGGCTTACAACGACCACAATGGGAGCATTGAAGGAAGCATTAAGAGGAAGAGAAAAGGAACTTGGAATATTCATTGTAGGTGGTAAGGGACTTACCTCAAGAAAGACTCCTGATGAGATCAGGAAATATGCGGAGAGATTCGGGTTCAATCCTGAACCACTCATATATGCAAGCAGATTATCTGCAAAGGTTGATAATACCGCAATACAGGATGGTTATGAACTTTACCACCATGTATTTGTATTCACTGGTAGATTGAGATGGGCTGTTATACAGCAGGGCATGAATAAATTTAATAAGACAGCAAGGAGATATCACTGGCTTAGTGACAGTGTAAAGGAATTTACCAGTGAGCCCCACAGGGCTATATGCTGTGATGTGAGGGGAGATACCCTCAATATGGTTGCCTGTGAAAGCGAGGATGCAAGGATTATCTCGGCCCAACTCTCAAGAGAAAGACCTGAAAAGGTTATAAATGAATTGAAGAGGATTCAGGAATTAAACCTCACCTCAAGACATCATGTCACGCTTGATGATATAAACCCTAGAAAGCTCTACACTATACTCACGAAGACATATGAAGAGATGCCTCATGACTTCGAAAGACTTCTTGGTATAAATGGCGTGGGTCCAAAGACAGTGAGGGCACTTGCCCTCATCTCTGAACTCATATACGGAAAACCTCCAAGTTACAGGGATCCTGCAAGATACAGTTTTGCCCATGGAGGAAAAGATGGGACACCCTATCCTGTGGACAGAAGGACCTATGACAGGACAATAGAGATACTCAAAAAGGCAATTCAGAAGACCAGGATCGAAGTCACAGAAAAGGAATCAGCCTTGAAAAGACTCCTGAGATATATCGAACAGAAAGAGGGAACCAATCGATGATATGGTACTCTCAGAAGACAGCGGAGAAAGCATTTAAAGATGTTCTTGTTAGAAAAGGGACGGTCTTTAATTAAGATCATTCATGCTTTTTAATCTCCGTGCCATATTTATGAGCATCATATGAAAGAGGTCAGGTATTTCCCTTATCAGTATTTTGAGTTTTTCATGGTCTATCACGAGGAGTTCAGTATCTTTAAGGCATATTGCAGTTGCTGTCTTTGGGTCATCTGTAAGAAATGCCAACTCTCCAATAAATTCCTTCTCACCAACAGATGCTATCTCTCTTCCACCTTTTAAGATACTTACCCTTCCTTTGATCAGATAATAAAACTCCTTCGAGACATCGCCTTCATTGAATATCACTTCACCTTTTTTAAAATTTCTTATCATTCTGATGCGATGCCCTTTCGATATGGATCTATTCTTTTTAATAACCCTCTTTATCATGATTACATCTATTTTCAAAAGATTGGACGATACCTCAGCACCGAAGAGAAAGGCTATCTGGGAGTAATATATCCATATCATCACTACGAATAATGACTTGAATGAACCAAAGACCACTCCATAACCGGGATTGAATGTAAGGAAGAGAATGAAGGCTGGTTTCATTATAAACCAGAGTATGGAGGTTGTCAGTGCCCCTGCAAGGAGATACTTCAATCTTATCATTGTAAAGGCATAATAGAGAAATAGTGTAAGTATGGTGATCAATATAAAAGGGATAATACCTTTTAGATAGGCTGGTACAGTGAAGAATGGGATGAATAACTTTATTGATTTAATTATCAGGTTTTCCAGTGTAACAATGGACATGCATGCAATAAATGCTGTTATTATCACAATATCGAGAAGTTTTTCGACGGCGAGAGGTTTCTTTGTATCTTTCATGAATATGGTATTTAGGGATGTCCTCAATTGACCTGCAAGAGGCATTATACTCCATATGAGTATGAAGATATTTAAAGCCCCGATTCCTGTCTTCAGTGAGGTCAGATGCCTCACCTCCTTAAGGATCTCCTTACTATACTGAGGAATAAAATTGATTACCATTTCTTGGATCCTGAGGATCGCTTTATGGGATGAGCCAAGGATGCTTCCTGTTATAAATGTTATAAGAAATAGAGCAGGTATCAGTGCAAGGGCGGAGTAGAATGCAAGGGAGGATGCAAGACCGAGGTCTCCATTTCTCCTGAATGAAGAGAATGACTCTATAAGCAATATCCATACAGTTCTGAGTCCTGAAAGCATGCTTTAGCACCTCTAAAAAATCATATCTAAGATTATGATGATTGTCCAATAAATCAATGTGCCTATTTACTATGAAACCAGATTGTCTCTTGTTCTGCTTTTAGATATGTACTGTCAATCTCATTTTGAACCTCTAATGTTCTTTTTAAGGCAGTGACCATCTTGCAGTAATGCCTTATGTCTTCATGAGATAATATCCTGCCTTTTCTGTCCTTAAGCCTTTTACTCAAGACCTGGTAGCCTCCAATCTGGTATTGCCACACATCCTGTGGTATTCCCTCAAAATATTGTTCATTGTTTATGTAGACCCTTTCTTCTTCATACAGGATCTTTTCAACCCTGTCATCTTTTCTACCCTGAAATCTGCAATAAGATTATCAAGATCATCTGATTCAAAAAGATGAAGCTCAACAAGCCTTTTACCATGGATTGCAATCTTCCTGAATAATCTAATGTCCTTTGTGAAAGGGATCCTCGGAAAGTCTATCTTAAGAAACTCAGCATATCTTTTTCGATAATTTTCTGAATAAAGAACAGCATAGATGTAATAAAGTATTTCCTCGGGTGAAGGAGATTTCATGTATTCTTTTGTTAGTCTTTCAAGGAATGTCTCTGATAAATTCGGCCTTTTTATGATATATTCAGTCTGTGGTTCAAAAAGCATCCATACACTGCCAAAAGAAGACCTTTTCCTCTGTTTTTTATTATCTTCCTTCTGGGGCTGAAAGAGATAGAGAGGAAAGATGGACTCGCTTTCTCTATTGTCAGATCGTATCGCTCCATCTGAGATGATATTTTTTGAAATAAAAACATAATTACAGGGTTGATTTGGTAACATCTGTCGCCTTGTAATCAGCTCTAGATTCTGACCTACCATCATATGCCTCATGACCTCTTTCTTTGAATGCTCTATCAGGGCATCATGATAGAGTATCCACCTCTCATCAAAGGGCCTGTATAAAATCTTTGTTATTGCCTCTTTCCAGTTACTATCTTTCTTAACAGTTTGTCGAGCCTCTTTTAATTTAAACTTTGATGTATCGTTCAGCTTGAATGTCTGCCTGATGATTTCGTCAGGCATCTTTTCGTCTATAAAAATCCTGGTTCTCCGTATAAGGAAGTCTTTATCACTGTCAATTACAAAGTCATCTCTTGATGTGACTACCTCAACACTATTTACGGGGAAGATATCCGTTATTCTGGGATAGGTTTCGTATTGTCTCAATAATCTTTCATCCCTCGGTATAAAGAGGTAAAACTCTGATTTTGGTCTGATTATCTTCCATCTTGTGTTTTTAATGTCATGCTTATTCAGCCACTTATATTTGTTTTTCCTTTGTCCCCATATCTCTGAGTGCGATATTTTCTTTTCGAGTCCTCTCTTTTTGATGCCGTGCATAATAGCCACACCATGCGGTATATAAAAGACATTTTCATTTTTTGAGCCATCAGGGCACCTCTCTTTTTTAAGGCTTTTTCCATGAAGGTCAAGAAGATAGATCTGATCAAAACTCTGCATTAATGATTGTCTCATACCTCTGAATGTTGGATTGTCAAGATAACTGTGATTGATAATAAATCCTAAAATGCCTTCACCTGCCTGATCTATCTTCCACTGCGCAAATCGTATGAACTTCACATAGTCGTCTTGCAGCCATTTTGGATTTTTCTCGCCAAGTGGCTTACCGTCAACTTGAAAATAAGTTTTTATCTTTTTTGATATCCAATCGCCGATATTTGATGAGTGCCCTGAGTAAAACGGATTGCCGAGGATTATCAGTATGGGCCTTTCTTTTTTTACCTCTCCTGCCGGATGAGATTCCTCTGAAAGGGAAGCCATGCCAGGCAATTCTGTCTGAGTGAGTTCCTCCATCTTAAGGGTATTTGTCAAATAGAATTTAAACCTGTCATCAGTCTGGAGCTTATATCCAAGCTCCTCAAGGAGGAATGACATCTTTAGATGTCCTATCGCATAAGGAGCCATCATGAGTTTAAAGGCATAGAAATTCTTGAGAATATGATTTTTAATAAATCCTGCAATTTTGCCCTCACCGTACTTTAGGGTGAATTCCTCTACTGTTAGTCGGGCAGTCTCTGCCAGAAAGGTGAGAGTGCCTGCAGCAGGGTCAAGCACTGTTACTGATGGACTTGCAAATCCGTTCTTCTTGTCAAAATATTTTTTCAGGATGCGACGAATTGAACGAACAATATAAGAGACAACAGGCTCATGCGTGTAATTTACACCTCTTTTCTCTCTGGTTTTAGGGTCATATTCAGCAAGAAAGGTCTCGTAGAAATGGACTACAGGGTCTTTTCCTTTATGCTGATGAAGATATGCATCGAGCAGCTTATAAACATCTGTAACAGCAAGTACTTCTGAGATGTCGTCAACAATCCATTTCATCTGCCTTGGCAGGTCACCAAGAGAGATAAATTTAAAGACATCCCTTAAGATTCCAATATTTTGTGGTATATTATGGTAGGCGAGCTTCGACCTCATCCCTTACAAATCTCGTTCTCTTTGCAAGCTCTATCGCAAGGCTGTTTGCATCAAATATCCCGGGCAGGGAAAAAGAAAAGAATTTCTCAAGGAGGTTTAAAAACCTCTCCTCATTTTCAACAGGTGGAATGGTTTGAAGTTTACGAATAACATAAGGTCTACCGATGATAACCCTGTCTATCTGAACCCCATTGCGATAAAGCCTGAACTCAAAGAAGTTTGTCAGTATAAGATTGGGAAAGATATGAAGATACCTTTTCAACTGCTCTGTTGTTTCGATCTGATCTAAATACTCAGTGGTTGGTGACTTTGCCTCAATATAACCAACTATATGGCCTTTGCCATCCCATACTCTAAAATCAGGATTGCCCGCCTCGGTCCTTTTTGGAAGGGTCGTAATCGAATACCTCTTATTCAGGCGGTCCGCATAGTTCCTCAATATTTCCTCAAGACATGAGTAATAACTCTCTTTCCTTGCATCTCCCCTTCTTGCAACATCAAATATCCGTTTAAGGTATGTTTCAAGCATAATGTTTCCTTTTTTAGATAGGATAATTTTATCTTCATGCTTTTTTCAACTTTAGGTTCATATTGTATCTCTTGCAGAGTTTAGAGTTTTTACCCTTTGTACCTGTGAAAATAAGAATCACAATAAAGTCACATAGGTTCAATTACCTGATTGAAAAAAAAGGATTAATAGAGGCATAATATCATAAAATTTAAGAAGGAGGTATTTATGAATAGGGTGATTTTATTGATTGCGGTATTAGCGATAATTATACCAGTAGGTGCATATGCAATAGGTATAGAGGCTGGATTTGGTGGATGGATGGAGACTCCTCAAGGATATGTGAGTTATAAACCTCTTTCATCACTGGATTACCTCGACATAAAGGATGACCTGAATTACGATACTGAGTCGAAGGTTTTTGGAAGGTTAAAGATAGATATGCCTCTTGTCCTTCCAAATATCTATCTTATGGGAACGAAGAGCAAGTTCAGTGGAGAGGGTAAAAAGGATGTGAGTTTTAATTTCGGCGGAGATACATTCAATGCATCAGTGCCTTTTTCGTCCTCTGTGCAACTGGATCATTATGATATAGCACTTTATTATGGAATACCAGGGCTTGGGACCGTCACACTCGGAAAACTTAATATAGAGATTGGTCTCAATGCAAGGATAATAGACTTTGAGGCAGAGGTTAACCAGCCAACGACAGGAACATATGCCTCTAAAAGTGCTACAATACCAGTTCCTATGGTCTATGTAGGCATACAGGTGAAACCTATATCGAAGGTCTCCATAGAAGCAGAAGGAAGGGCTATAGCCTATAATTCAAATCATTATTACGACATTATAGGAAGGCTTAAGGTAAAACCATTCGGTCCTCTATTTATTGCTGGAGGTTACAGGTATGAAGAACTCAAGATAGACTACTCTGATATCGAAGGAGAGGTGAAGATAAAAGGACCATTTATAGAGGCAGGAGTGGAATTTTAAACCTTGAAGACTTTTTTGAGAAAGTCATTAGAGACTGTTCAATAACTAAAGGGGTTTTAGGTGTCATTACAAGGAGCGATAGCGACGATTGAATCTCAAAAGATCTTGAAAAATAAAGAGATTGCTTTGCCTTTGGCTCGCATGTGAGATGCAGTAAGCGAAAATTAAAGATGCTCGTGAGTTCTTGATTTTCAAGGCTTAGCGAGTTGTTGAACAAGCTAAAGTCATTAATTTAGGAGGTGAATAGATGTTTGAGTCTATTGCATGGGCTATGGGACCAGCTCCCGAGGGTGGTCAGCAGGGAGGTATAGGTGCTCTTACCTCTACACTATTGCCTTTTATTCTCATATTCATCATCTTTTATTTTCTTCTCATAAGACCACAGCAGAAGAGGCAGAAGGAACACCAGAAGATGCTTGAATCATTAAAGAGGGGAGATAAGGTGATTACAGCAGGAGGCATTTACGGAGTTATTGAATCTGTTGGGACAAATACAGTCACTATTAAGATCTCTGAGAATGTGAAGGTTAGGTTTGGAAAGGGATATATCGCTGCAAAGAGGCCTGATACTGAAGAGGATTGATAACGATGATATAACCAGGAGGCATGTTGAAGGAGTGCCACCCACGAAAGAACTCTTTGAGAGGCTCAGAAATAACGAAAAGGTAAAGGAGTATATCAGGAATGCTGACAGGTATCTTGAGGCTATTGGATATACAGAACACGGATTCAGACATGCAGGCATAGTATCCCAGAATGCCTATAGGATCCTCAAGGAACTCAATTATCCACACGAGGATGCGATACTTGCACAGATAGCAGGTTATATACATGATATAGGGAATATGCTTGGCAGGATAGACCATCACAGGATGGGTGCACTCCTTGCCAAGGAGATACTCGAAGAAGAAGGACTCGATATAAAGAGTACAGCGAGAGTGATGATGGCTATTGTGAGCCATGAAGAGGAAGGAGGAGTGATATTTCCTGATCCTGTGGGTGCAGCACTTTTGATAGCGGATAAGTCCGATGTCCACCGTAGCAGGGTGAGAAATCCATCTAATCTCAAGGTGGATATCCATGATAGGGTGAACTTTTCAGCCACGAGTTCAGAACTTATTATAGAAAACAATGTGAGACCGAGGTTAATAAAACTCATGGTGACAATAGACACAAGACTCTCACAGGTGATAGAGTATTTCGAGATATTCCTTACAAGAATGTCAGCCTCAAGGAGGGCTGCATCTATCCTTGAGAGCGATTTTCATCTTTATATAAACAATACAAGAATGGCTTAGGAGGTCTGATGAAGAAGAGACTGTACTGGAAGCTGGGCTTCATGGTATTTACCGTTATTCTCTCTTTTTACTTTCTTGTACCAAATACTCCCATACACAGAAAGATACCTCATTCTTTCAATGCTCTATTTCCCGACAGAGGTTTTGTCCTTGGTCTTGATCTTCAGGGTGGAACACACCTTATCTTCGAGGCTCACAGTTCAAAGGCAGAGGAGATTATGTATGATAGATTAGCACAGTCGATAAAAGGAATCCTTCAAAAGAAGAAGATCACGGCAGATGTTGTTATTAAGAATAATGTGGTCGAGATAACCCCTTCTTCTATGGAGATCGAGACCATTATTAAGGATAATTATCCTGATATCTTGCTTACAAGTTCAGCGAGTTCGATTACAGTAAGACATGCCGAGAAGGAGATCGAGGCATTTAAGGAGAATGCTACTGAACAGGCATTGGAGACAATCCGCAACAGGATTGACCAATTCGGTGTGACAGAGCCGACAATTCAGAGACAGGGAAGGAATGAGATAGTTGTCCAGTTACCAGGAATAAAGGACCCCAGAAGGGCAATAGAGATTATAGGCAAAACAGCATTATTAGAGTTTAAACTCCTCGATGAGGAATCAAACATTCCTGAGCAATTCCCATCATTTATAAAGCCAGGTGAAGAAGAGGAGTTCTTAAAGAGATTTGAGAAAGTTATTCCATCTGATGATGAGATAGTTTTCCAGAGGAGTGTGGACAGTAAGACAGGCGAAACCCTTAAGAGACCATTCCTTGTGAAGAGGCAGACCCTTCTTACAGGAGATCTTCTTACGGATGCAAGGGTTCAGATAGATTCAAGATTCAATGAGCCCTATGTATCATTGAGTTTTAACCCCCTTGGTTCGAAGATATTCGAGGAGATAACAACAGCAAATGTGAATAAAAGACTCGCAATAATACTCGATGGAAATCTCTATTCAGCACCTGTAATAAGAGAGCCGATATCAGGTGGAGATGCACAGATAACAGGAGATTTCACAATGGAAGAGGCAAAGGATCTATCTATCGTTTTGAGGGCTGGGGCACTGCCTGTTCCGATGAGACTCCTCGAAAATGTTACAGTCGGACCTTCTCTTGGAAAGGATTCCATAGAGGCTGGTAAAGTGGCAGGCATTGCAGCATTTCTTCTGGTATTCAGTTTTATGATTCTTTATTACAGGCTTTCGGGTCTCGTGGCTGATATTGCATTGATAATGAATCTAATCCTCCTTCTTGGTGCAATGGCTATGCTAAAAGCAACCCTAACACTTCCAGGTATAGCAGGTATTATCCTTGCCATTGGAATGGCTGTCGATACAAATGTCTTGATGTTTGAAAGAATAAGGGAGGAACTGAGACTCGGTAAGACACCGAGAGCAGCCGTGGAATCAGGATATAAAAAGGCATTCTGGACCATATTTGACTCCCATATAACGACCCTTATCACAGCAGCGGTTCTATTTCAGTTCGGAACAGGACCGATAAAGGGATTTGCAGTAACCTTAAGCATTGGTGTGAGTATTAATCTCTTCACATCTTTGATCGGAACAAAGACGATATTCGATCTCATCACAACAAGGAGAGAATTAAGGAGGCTCAGCATATGATGGAACTTATTAAGAATACAAGGATAGATTTCATGGGAAAGAGACCTATAGCTTTCTTCTTCTCAGGACTTATAATCATAATAGGCATAATTGGACTGGTAGAGATATTTCTTGGCAGGGCAAATATGGGAATAGACTTTGCAGGGGGTGTGGCTATTCGCCTGAGATTCGAAGGACCTGTGAAACTCTCTGAACTCAGGGATGTTCTTGTGAATAATGGATTTAAGGATGCGGAACTTCAGGATATTCCAGGGGAGAACAGGATCCTCATAAAGGTAAAGAAAAAGGTCGAGGATATAAATCTCCTTACAGATGGAATAATCAATGCAATAAACAAGAGACTTCCTGAGAGAGGTTATCATATAGACTCTACCACAGAGATAGGTCCAAAGGTCGGTAAGAGACTGAGAGATGATGCATTATGGGCTGCATTTATGGCAGGCATAGGCATCTTAATCTATATCACCTTGAGGTTCAGGTTCAGATTCAGTATAGGTGCTATACTGGCAGTCATCCATGATGTCCTTGCAATAGTAGGGATATTCTATCTTTTAGGGAAAGAATTCAATCTCATAATACTGAGCGCTATTCTGCTTATAGCAGGTTATTCCCTCACAGATACAGTTGTAGTGTATGACAGGATTAGGGAGAATCTGAGAAGGAATATAAGGGATCCTTTAAAGGATGTCATAAACAGGAGTTTGAATGAGGTTCTCTCAAGAACATTAATAACATCACTCACAACACTCTTTTCTGCCATTGCCATCTTTATATTCGGGGGTGAGGTGCTACACGATTTCTCACTCGCCATAATAATAGGCATAATAGTCGGCACATACTCTTCCATATTCGTGGCGAGTCCTGTCCTTATGTTCTTTAAGGAGGAGACCATACTCAAGACAAGATGAGGTGGCTTCTTAAAAGGACAAATGATGAATATCTTTCGTATGTATCGAGAAGATTAAAGATATCGAAGACCATAGCCCAAATACTCATTAACAGAGGGGTGAAAGAGCCTGAAAGGATGGCTCTGTTTCTGAGGCCTTCTCTCTCACGGATGGAAGACCCCTTGAATCTCAGTGGTATCAGTGATGCCTGCGAACACATAAGTTATGCATTGAAGAATAATCACAGGATATTGATTCATGGAGATTATGATGCTGATGGATTGAGTGGGACAGCAATGCTCGTTCATGCTCTGAGAAAGATGGGGGGCGATATCCATTATTTTATCCCTCGAAGAGACAGGGATGGATACGGGTTTAATGAGATAGGTGTCAAAAGGGCAAAGGAGATCGGAGCAAAACTTATAGTGACCGTTGATTGTGGTATAAGGTCATTCGATGCTGTAAGATCTGCAGTATCTCATGGAATCAGTGTAGTGATAACAGATCACCATACTCCACTTTATTTAAAGGATGAGGTCCCAAGTGATAATCCACGATGTATATTGCCTCAGGATTGTGTTGTTGTGAATCCGAAGATAAGGAATCCCCATTCAGAATTATCAGGAGCAGGGGTGGTCTTTAAACTTCTTTGGGTATTATCTGGATTCGAGGATATAAGGGAATACTTGGATCTTGTTACTATAGGAACGATAGGAGATATCGTTCCACTCATAGATGAAAATAGAAATATAATCTCCGAGGGACTCGAGGTTTTGAGAAATACCCCAAGACCAGGTCTTCTGGCGTTATACAGAGAGGCAGGAGTGAGTGGAGTAGAGTTTACTCCAAATAATCTCACATTTACACTTATTCCAAGGATTAATGCACCAGGAAGAATGGATGATGCCTCTCAGGTGGTTGATCTTTTTATCACAACCTCGGATTCAGAGGCTCAGGATATTGCGAGGAATCTCAACAGACTGAATTCCATAAGACAGTCTATCGAAGAAGATATATACGGAGAGGCATTGGAGTTATTTAAAGAAAAATATGATGACATACCATATGTTATTGTCCTTGCAAAGGAAGGATGGCATCCAGGTGTTGTGGGAATAATAGCATCGAAGTTTGAAGAGGAATTTTACAGACCCGCTGTAATCCTTTCGATTACTGAGGGTGTTGCAAGGGGCTCGGTAAGAAGTATCCCAGAGGTGGATATACTTGAGGTCCTCACTTATGTCGAGAGGTACCTCCTGAGATATGGTGGACATAAGAGGGCAGCAGGATTAATGCTTAGGGAGGAGAATCTTGAGGAATTTGAGAGGAAGGTATCATCAATTGTGTCCACGATATTCAGAGAAAAGAGTCTTGCACCACAGCTCTACATAGACAGCGAGGTTTTATTCAAGGACCTTAATTTTTCCCTTATAGATGAATTGAGACTCTTAGAGCCATTCGGTTATGGTAATCCAGAACCTGTCCTTGGGGCAAAAAATGTGGAGGTCACCCTGCCGAGGATAGTTGGAAATGGACACCTTAAACTCAGAGGAAGGCAGGATGGAAGGGAGTTCGATATCGTTGGTTTTGGCATGGCAGAGAGACTCAAAGATGTTATGGCAGGTGTTATAGATATAGCATTTCTTCCAAGATTAAATGAATTTAATGGTATAAAGTCCATCCAGTTGAAGATAAAGGAGATAAGAAGGTCATCGGTAGGAGATGTATAAGTATATGGGTAATCTGGTTGAGGGTTGAGAAAGCAGGTTGCGGTGTGGAACGGATATTTTAGGCAGGGAAGATTAGTGGAAATATCCATTTGAGTCTTCTGTGAAGTCATCATTCTGAGGCGTCCTCTTTTATCTTCGTGAAACCCTGAAAGAATCCAGATCGGTGTAAAAGGTTTTGTCAGTAATGAGTTATAATAGATTATGAGTTCCGGTGAGACCATCTCTATTGCGACCCTCATTAAGAAGGTCCAGTCATACATACCCGATGCTGATATAGGACTTATAAAGAAGGCCTATATCTTTTCAAGAGAGGCACACTGCAGTCAAAAAAGGGTTGAAGGGACACCTTATATAAGCCATCCACTTTCTGTTGCTGATATCCTCACTGATATGAGAATGGATATTCCCACAATCTCTGCTGGGCTTCTCCATGACACTGTTGAGGATACAGGGACATCCATAGAGGATATAAGAGATATGTTTGGAGAGGAGATTGGTTTTCTTGTAAATTCTCTCACAAAACTCTCTAAACTTCCGTTTAGGACGAAGCAGGAGGCTCAGGCAGAAAATCTTCGCAGGATGATCCTCGCGGTTGCAGAGGATATAAGGGTCATAATGATAAAATTTGCTGACAGACTCCATAATATGAGAACGATTGTTTATCTGCCACCTTATAAACAGAGAAACATAGCAGAGGAGACCCTTGAGATATATGCCCCTCTTGCAAACAGGCTGGGAGTTAACTGGCTAAAGATTGAGTTTGAGGACCTTTGTTTTAAAACCCTTTACCCTGAAATCTATGAAGACCTTGTGAAGAAGGTCGCAAAGAGAAAGGAAGAACAGGAAGATTACATAAAAAATATTATAGAGATTATCTCTGAAAGACTCAATAAAGAGGGCATTCCTGCTAATATCATGGGAAGGGTTAAGCATTATTACGGTATATACCAGAAGATGCTCAGACAAAAGATAACATTTGAGGAGGTTTTTGATGTTATTGGTATAAGGATTATAACTGATACGGTGGTTCACTGTTATCATATCCTTGGAGTGATACATTCGATGTGGGCAACTGTACCGGGGAGATTTAAGGATTATATCAGTATGCCAAAATCCAATATGTATCAATCTCTTCATACCACAGTTATAGGACCAGATGGCGAGAAGGTCGAATTCCAGATAAGAACAGAGGAGATGCACAGGATAGCAGAGCACGGTATAGCAGCACACTGGAGGTATAAAGAGAAGGGACGGATAGATGAAAAGGACACAAGGTATATAGCATGGCTCAGGGAATTGATAAATTCCCTGAAAGAGTCTAAGGATCCCAGGGAATTCCTTGAGGTAATAAAGGGTGAGGTCTCCACCACATCTGATGTTATTTATGTCCTTACACCTAAAGGTGAGATAAAGGAATTGCCATTCAACGCAACACCAGTTGATTTCGCTTATTCCATCCATACAGAGGTGGGGCATAGAGCAGTTGGGGCGAAGGTGAATGGAAGACTCGTGCCTTTGAATTACAGACTCAAGAGTGGTGATACTGTAGAGATAATAACCTCACCCAGTCATACACCAAGCAAGGACTGGCTCAACTTTGTGGTTACTCAAAAAGCAAGAAGCAGGATAAAACAATGGTTGAGCACAGTAGAGAGAAAGCAGTTCTTCGAACTGGGTAATAAACTGATAGAGAGTGAGATGCGAAAAAGAGGCATTCCTCTCAATTCAATAAAGAATATTGAAGGGGAGATAATTAAAGGGTATAACCTGAAGAACCTTGAAGACTTTTATATCTATGTGGGTTACGGAAGAATATCTCCAAAACAATTCATAAAAAAATTCTTTCCTGATAAGATTACTGAGGATAAGACTCAAGAGACCCGTATACAGAAAAGAAAGGAAGCACGAGGTAAGGGTATAATAATAAAGGGTGTCGAGGATATACTTTATCATACATCAAAGTGCTGTTATCCTGTCCCTGGTGATAGCCTTGTTGGTTATGTGACGAGGGGAAGAGGAGTGAGTATCCATAGAAGGGGTTGTCCCAATTTTATGAAGATAGCCATAGATCCTGCGAGGATTGTCGATGTACAGTGGAAGGATGATAATATAACTGTTCCTGCAAGGTTATATATAGATACAGTGGATAGGCCAGGTATACTTGCAAATATCAGTAGTCTCATATCATCAATGAATATAAATATATCAGGAGTGAGGGCATCATCCACAGAGGATAAGAGGGCGAACCTTGAATTGATGCTCGAGGTTAAAAACAGGGAGCAATTAACTGTGATAATACAAAAAATACTTCAAATTGAAGGGGTGCTAAATGTCAAAAGATAGGATATTTAAAAATCTGTTCCTATTTATAATTATTTTGATCTTAATGGCAGGTGTTGTTACACTTTCTCCAACATTTAAGGCAGATGGTTTTGGTGGCTGTGGCGATGATTGTTCAAAGTGCCATAGACTTACACAGGATGAACTCAAGACTATTTTCAGGGAGGGAGGGATACCTTCATTGCGGGATGTAAATATTTTATCGATCGATCAGGCAAGGGCAAAAGGATTGTGGGAGATAGGCATAGAAAAAGATGGAAAGAAAGGTATCCTTTATCTTGATTTTTCTAAGAAGTATTTAATCCTTGGACAGATAATAGAACTCAAAACTTCTAGATCAATAACACAGGAGAGATTTACTGAATTAAACAGGATAGATCCGTCAAAGATTCCCCTTGATGGAGCCCTTATTATGGGAAGTAAGGATGCTCCTAAGAAGATTATAGTTATCACAGATCCTGATTGCCCATTCTGTAAGAGACTTCATGGAGAGATCAAGAAGGTCTTAAAGGAAAGGGATGATATAGGCTTTTATATAGTACTCTATCCACTCTCGATCCATAAGGATGCCTACTGGAAATCAAAGAGTATAGTATGCAGAAGATCCATAAAACTCCTCGAGGACAACTTCGAGGGAAAGAGTATTCCACTGCCCGACTGTGAGACAGACCAGGTACAGAAGAATATAAAACTCGTAGAAGGTCTTGGAATAAACAGTACTCCAACTATGATATATCCTGATGGCAGGGTGTTCTCTGGTTTTATGGAGGCAAAGAGGATAATAGAATTATTGAAGGATAGGGGAAAATGAATGGGTATAGATTAAGCGGTTCTGTGGTTTCTGTATTAATTGCAGTGGTCCTTTTTATTCCTCTTCATGCCTATGGAGCCTACAGGATATTACTTAAGAATGGTACTACCATACTCGTAGAAGACTACATCGAGGTAGATGGAAAGATAAGATTTTATCGTTCAGGTGGTTTTATGGAGATAGATGTATTCGATATCAAAGAGATAAAAAAGACATCTGAGAAAGTGATGGAGAGGAATGAGATGGATACAGGTAGAGTCGTTGAGCAAAAGATGGAAAGAACACACGAGAATCAGGATGTGATGCATCGAGAAGAAAGGCTCAATGAGATAAGATTAAGAAAAGAGAGTTTAAGGATGGAGGCAGAAGATATTCAGAAAGAACTCGAAAATCTGAAACAGGAGATCAGAAAGGAGAGAAGGGTCCTTGCTATAAGAAAAAAGAGGGAACTTGAAAAGAAAAAGAACGATATAGAAAAAAGGATTGAGGAGATAAATAAGGAGATAGAAAGACTCGATAAAGAGGAAGAAACCTTATTTAAAGAAGGAGGATATTAAGATGCGAGATAAAATAAGGTATTTAGTTAGGTGCACCTACCCTCCTATTTTTCTCTTCATGATCCTTGATCTTTTCTTCACTTCCCATTTATTCGGGGAGAATAAATTAAAGGAGGTACATGCCATGATAGAGAATATCCACTGGCTCGGACATGACACATTTAAGATCACTGGCGAGAAGGTGGTATATACGGACCCATTCAAGATCAAAAAGAAGGATGTGGCAGATGTCATACTCATCACCCATGAACATTATGATCACTGTTCAGTTGAGGATGTCGAAAAACTGAGGGGTGAAAATACCGTTATAGTCGCTCCTTCAGACTGTCTTAAGAAGTTTAGAGGCAAGACTGTCTCAGTAAAGCCAGGTGATAAGATTAATATTATGGGAATAGAGATTGAGGCTGTGCCAGCATACAATACTGACAAAAAGTTTCATCCAAAGGAGAACAACTGGGTGGGATATATATTCAAGATATCGAATAAAAGGATATATATTGCGGGAGATACAGATAGGATTCCTGAGATGAAGACTTTCAGGGATATCGATGTTGCGCTTTTGCCTGTTTCAGGTACATATGTGATGACAGCGGATGAGGCAGTAGAGGCTGCGCTCGATATAAAGCCCAAGATAGCCATACCGATGCACTATGGGTCGATAGTCGGCTCAATAAAGGATGCAAAGAGATTCTCAGAACTCCTGAAAGGTAAGATAGAGGTAGTCATAAAAGAAGAAGAGTGATATTGAAAACCTTGAGGCGAGGGATAGGAGATATATGAACTTGAATAGGATGGAGATATGTTTACACATGATATAATGAAAAAATTGAACAAGACATTTATAACTCCTATGAAACCAATACATGGTTTTGCAGCAGAGACTTCAACAGCAACGGTCAAAGAGTTTGCATCGAGAATAGTACTCCTTCTTTCTACAACATATGTTATATCTTCAACCATAATGGGAGTAGGTGCATCTAAGATGCTTTCTGCAGTCAGATGTGGAATCGGCTGGAGTATTGTACTGGCATGGATGTTCATGTGTGCTATCCTTTCATGGATTACAATATATCTGGTGTCTTTATATGATTGATGAAATCCTTATAGTAGATGATGAGCCTGATTTGGTAGAGCTCGTATCCTATAATCTCAAAAAAGAGAACTTCTCTGTTGATACTGCATATGATGGTGATGAGGCATTAAGGAAACTCTTCTCTAAAAGATATTCCCTCATTATACTCGATATTATGCTTCCAGGTATTGATGGTCTTGAATTATGTAAGATCCTGAGAAGCAATCCATCGACTAATGATATCCCTGTAATTATGCTTACAGCAAAGAGTTTAGAGGAAGACAAGATAAAGGGGCTAAATACAGGTGCTGATGATTATGTCACAAAGCCTTTCAGCCCCCGTGAACTCATAGCAAGGGTGAAGGCTCTTTTAAGAAGAACAGGACAGTCTTTAAAGACAGACTTTATGGAGAGAAGTGTCTTAAAGATAAGGGATCTCGTTATCGACAAGGAGCGATATACAGTCTATGTCTCGGGTAAGGAGATCCGTCTGAGTGCTGTTGAATTCAAGATACTCCTTTTTCTTGCAGAGAATTCAGGAAGGATAATACCGAGAGAGAGGATACTTGAGAGGGTGTGGGGCGAAAATGTATTTGTCGAACCGAGAACTGTGGATGTCCATATAAGGCGAATTAGGGCAAAGATAGAGGATGATCCTGACAAACCTGAATATATAAAGACGATGAGAGGGGTCGGTTATTTTATAGATAAAAAGGGAAATGATAAATAAATGTGTAATATTATAATCACGATCTTTTTTCTTCTCATTATCTCTTATCTTTTCCTTAAAATTTTAATAACCAGAAGACGCATCATCACGATGAGGTCAATCCTTGATGGACTCTTAAAGGGTAGAAACGGGGTGAGGATAACTTCACTCTCTGAGGTGGGAGGGGAATTGAGCGGAATAAGTTCTGGTATCATGCTTCTTTTTGAGTCTATGGAAAAGAGGTTTGAATGGGTGATGAACGAGATAAGATTCATGAGGGCAGTGATTGAAGGAATGGATGATGGAGTAATGGTCGTCGATAAAAATAAAAAGATAGTTCTTTTAAACAATCGTTTTTATGAGATAATGGCTATACCTCGGGTATCTATTGAGGGTAGATACTTTATAGATTTTATCAGGGAGCCAAAGATAATAGAACTCGTAAAAAATGTGATGAACAAAGATATAGTTTTGAAGGATAATACTGTCTTAAACAGGGGTAATGAGAATATCTATCTCGATCTTACAGTGATACCTATTAAGTTTGATGGCGAGCTGAGGTGGATCGCTATTTCAGTATCTGATATAACTCGGCTTATAAAGCTCGAGAATATGAGAAGGGATTTTGTTGCCAATGTCTCGCACGAGATAAAGACCCCTGTAACAGCGATAAAGGGTTTTGCAGAAACCCTCCTTGATAGTGGCATAGATAATAGGGAGGATGCCATAAGGTTTCTTAATCTCATTAAGAGTCACAGTGAGAGGCTGAATAACCTCGTTGATGACCTTCTCATCCTATCATCCATCGAACTTGAAGATATGAAGATCGAAAAAAGGGATGTAAAACTCGATGAGGTTGTTGATGTTGTGTATGCAACGCTTGATGAAAGGGCAAGGGCAAAAGGGCTTTATATGAGAAAGGATATTTCTTCTCAATATACAGTCTATGCTGATAGGGATAGATTGATACAGATACTTTTGAATCTCGTAGATAATGCGATAAAGTTTACAGAGGATGGTGGTGTTACAGTAGGGATTGAGAATGGAAATATACTTTATGTATCTGACACAGGTATAGGTATTCCCAAAGAACACATTCCGAGACTTGGGGAGAGATTCTATAGGGTGGATAAGGCGAGATCAAGAAATCTTGGTGGTACAGGCCTTGGCCTTGCAATCGTTAAACACCTTGTTCGGGCACACGGATGGAAGATGGAGATAGAAAGCACTCAAGGCAAAGGGACAAAGGTAAAGATTATAATTCCAGGCGTAATAGAAACTTAACCCTCCTTTCATAATCTCTTAACATCCAATCTTTATAATCAAACATGCGATACTTCAAGAAGGTTGTAGACATAATCATCAAACTGATGATACCACTTGTAATCCTTACCCTTATGGTAGGCATAGCAAGGGTATTACTTGATCTCAAGACAGTCTTTAAAAGTCCAACGATATCTACAGGGTTTGACATAATGGTGACGAATATACTGTCGATATTCATTGTTGTAGAACTCCTTAGAAGCATAATCGAATATTTCGATATACACAGACTAAGGATAACATTCATTATAGATGCTTCCATAGTCTTTATTATAAGAGAGATCATGATAGGCATTTATCAACACAAATTAGTTGCACTCGAAATAGCATCTATTGCTATGCTTTTACTCATTATGGGTGGCATAAGGACACTGGCAATTGTTTACTCACCAGAAAAAAAGGAGGTTAAAAAACATGAAGAGGAAGGTAATTGAAAGTTTTGAGGATATTATGCTCACTATTGCTTTAATCGTAGGCATTTTATTAATCATGATTTACTGGAAATGACATAAAAATTTCATACTTTTGAAAAACTTCTGTAATATTTATGAATTAATATACTTTTCAGGTTATGCATGAAAGGTGAAGTTAAATTAAAAAATCTTTATAGGTAGTAAATTATGAAGATCTGTCCATTTTTCGAAGAGGATATAGGAGATTTCTGGTGTAAGGTGGCAGGCGTAAATGTGAAGTATATAGAAGATGGAGATATAAGGATATGTATGAGCGAGAGATACAAAGAGTGCTATATAGCGAGTAGCCTCCAAAAAGATACGAAGCAGAAGGTGGTCGTGAGATTAAAGTTCTTTGACTAATTTAAGAACCACTTTAGGGAGGATTTTATGGAGTTATTGCAATCTCAATCACCTATAATAGGAAGTCTGATTACATCTATTGAATCTATTCCGCCATATACCCGTGTTCAACAAGTGGCAGAGAGATTTTTAGACTCTCCTCAACTCGATGCAATAGCACTGGTTGAATGCATGGAGCCTGTAGGGCTTGTTACAAGACAAAAACTCCTTTTTACAGTGTTCAGAAGATATGGATTTGAGTTATACAGTAGAAAGCCAATCGTGACAGTTGCAGATACAGAACCACTCATAATCCATGAAAGTGAAAGGCTTGATGTCGCAATCGATAAGGCATTAATGAGGTCTACTGAAGATATCTATGATGAGATCGTAGTCATCGATGGCAACGGATATTATAAGGGACTTCTCTCTGTAAAACAGATGATAATACAACAAAGCACTTTACTAGCTAATAGTATTATTCAAAAGGAGTTAGTAAATGAAAGGGCGAAGGAGTTAGAGAAAATAAACAAGTTAAAATCTCAGTTTATTTCGCATGTGACACATGAGCTCAGATCACCTGTGAATGCCATAATCGGGTTGGCTGAGCTCATGAGGACATCCTGTGAGAAAGGCTATATTGATCAATTAAAAGATCGCCTATCACTATTAATGTCAAGTGCAACTAGTCTGAGGGCTATTATAAACAATATCCTTGACCTATCAAAGATCGAGGCAGGAAAGATGGAAATTTTTTGCGAGTGTTTCGACATAGTTACTCTACTCCGTGAGGTCGCAGAGACCACACGCATCCTCCTTGGTAACAAGCCTGTTGATGTAGAGGTGGTTGCCCATGAGGGTCCTATATTTATCGAGTCGGACCCTGTAAAAGTCCGACAAGTCCTAACGAACCTCACATCAAATTCAGCAAAGTTTACAGAGAAGGGCAGAATCATTTTATCTCTTACTATGGAGAGTGATTGGATTAAGGTATCAGTCAGTGACACAGGAATAGGAATAAAGGAAGAAGACCTTAATAAACTTTTTACTGCCTTTACCCAGCTTGAGGATGTGAAGACCAAAAGATACGAAGGAACAGGTCTTGGACTGACCATTGCAAAAAACTTATTAGACCTTTTAGGAGGTAAGATCTCTGTTTCGAGCAAATTTGGTGAGGGAACAACCTTTGAGGTTTCTCTCCCATTCAGTTTAAAAACTAAGAACTGATTATCTGAAGGAGGTCTATATGGAAGGTAATAAGAAAAAGATCTTAATCGTTGATGATGACGAGAGGCATCTTATTACTGCAAAAGAACTCTTAGAAGAAGAAGGATACGAAGTGATTACTCATCTTGGTTGCTTTGGGGCTACCGCTCAAGTAATGAAGTATCGACCAGATCTTGTCCTTTTAGATATTAATATGCCTGCCCTTTCTGGTGAGAAGCTCTCATCTATTATCATGTCAATGGAGAAGACCAAGTACGTGCCTATTGTTTTCTATTCTTCTAACGATGAAGATACACTGAGATTGGCTGTCTTAAAGCACAATGTCATGGGTTATATCTGCAAAGGGGACATCTTAGAACTTAAAAGAAAAGTTTCCTATTATCTGACTCAATGAGAAAATAAGTCTCTAAGACAAGCAGAAAGGAGGTGATAGAGATGTGTCCTAAGTTTAACGATGGCATTTGTGAAGTTGCAGGTGTTGAGCCTGAGCATGTTGAGTGTGTTGAGGAAAGTCTCTGCTACAGCAATGAATATGAACTCTGTAGACTCTATTTTGTAGAAAGTGAAATGGATTATAAAGGACAAATATACTTAACAAAATAAGAGAAGGTATCTATATTTATGGAAAAAAATCTTTATTAGTTGGAAGTGAATTATGGTAAAAAGTAAAGGTCTAAGAGAGATTTTGATCCGTTTCGAGGCGGATAGGCTAGGAGATCTAAGGTCGGGAGAGCTATTTGTTGCCAAGTGGGTTCAGACATCGGCAAAAAACGGAGGAAGGGCTAATATCGAGTGGATTAGCTTGGGCCATGCAACCGAGAATGAGATAAAAGAAGGCTACTTTGATCAGAAGATAACCTTTAACGATATCTTTGAAGTTGGTGACCCAAATAACTGTCCTTCGGACTTCACATCTATCAACACTTCAGACGGCCATGAGTGCTTGAAGGTAAAACAAGGTATGGAAAAGGCAGCCTCCCGTTTAGAGACCCGCCGCTATGCAGCCATGAAAGGAGGCACTACAGAGTTTTCAAAGATGGAAGGCATAACCTTTGATCCTGATAATAGGATAATGTATATTGCCATGTCTGATGTTTCGCAGGGCATGGAGGATAATAAGAAATACGGTGTCAGTAACGATCAGTATGACAAGGGAGGCCCTAATCATATCAGGTTGCCGTTTAATCGTTGCGGCATAGTCTATGGACTAAAGCTAAATGAAGACTATGTAGCAACAGAGATGTTTGGTCTTCTTCAAGGTTTACCTGTAACAAAATCATATGGTGCTCCTGATGACTCTCAAGCTTATGATCCAAATGGTCCATTTGCCAAAAATAACTGCTCCCTTGATGGTATAGCAAATCCAGACAATATCACCTTTATTCCTAAGTATAAGACTTTGATTATAGGTGAGGATTCAGGTGGCGGTCATCAGAACGACATGGTTTGGACATACAGCATTGAGACTAAGAAATTGGCCCGGATACAGACTACGCCATATGGTTCTGAGACAACCTCAGTCTACTTTTATCCAAATATTAATGGATGGGGCTACCTAATGAGCGTTGTACAGCATCCTTACGGAGAGTCTGATCAGGACAAAACCGTGGCAGGCTCGGAAGAGACTCGTGGTTATACCGGTTATATAGGTCCATTCCCTGCAATGGATCGATAAGATAATACATTACGCAGTGTTTTTGGAGACTTAAGAGAGAGTGCGGCAAACCTTGAGACCCCTTGAAAATCAAGGGGTCTCTTACCTTTGTAACAGAAATTTTATCCTGTTTTAATAATTCTGTAACAAAGGGTTCTTATACTATTTCTAAAGCTTAATAGGGAGGAGATTATGTATCAAACAAGCTATGTGATCTGCCCGTATTTAGCAGGAAGTCCTGATGGCTTGATGTGTAGTAATGTTAATAGATTCATTAAGGATATGGAGGATGGGGACATAAGGCTCTGTATGAGTAGACGCTATGAGGTATGCTCTATGTACATTAATATTTTACGGAAGATGGCACTCAATTCTATCGGTAATTATATTGAAATGGAGCAGTTAACCTAACAGAGCCATTTAAGATACTTAAATATTTAAGATTGAGTGAAGGTATATAATCTCTTTGAAGATAGAAGGCGAAAAACTATGATAATAAAAGGTCCTTTATCCAAAAATAGGATAGGTTTTACACAAATAATAAAGACAGTCAGACAATACTTGAACTACTTCATAGCGATCTTACTCACGACCCATTTAGCCCATATTTTCTGCATCTACTGGCTGTTCATCGATAGTAAAATATAGGAGTCTAACGGGATGAAAGATGTTCAATGATAAGTTCCTCTGGGGAGTTGCCACCTCTGCCTTTCAGCTTGAAGGCTCTCCTTATGCTGATTGGGCGTCATGGGACTCTATATTGAATTCAAAGCCTGATGTCACAAACCACTACAATCTATATAAAG
>FWPU01004693.1_pt1 | contig 31360 bp, 28 predicted proteins | sample 2228361 | NCBI WGS metagenome assembly FWPU01 (sample SAMEA103939777, study PRJEB20133) | metagenome | reverse complement strand
ACCACCTCATCGCCGATCCGGGCCTGCAGCGCCCGCAGGATCTCCGCCCTCCGCCGCTTGAGCCGGCGAACGGCGAGCAGGCCCTCCGCCTCCAAGTAGGCGCGGTGGCCGCGGATGGCCGCCAGGACCTCCCCCACCCCCTCTCCTCGCAGGGCCACGGTCTTCAGGACCGGAGGCTGCCACCCTCCCGGAGGGGCCAGCCGCAGCATGGCCCCGATCTCGGTGACTGTCCGCTCCGCATCCGGGCGGTCGGCCTTGTTGACCACGAAGAGGTCGCCGATCTCCATGATCCCGGCCTTGAGCGTCTGCACGGCGTCGCCCAGACCGGGTACGGTGACGACGGTGACGGTGTCTGCGGCGCTGACCACGTCCACCTCCCCCTGCCCCGCGCCCACCGTCTCGATGAGGATGGTGTCGCATCCCAGCGCGTCCAGGATGCGCACCACATCCCCCGTGGCCGGGGCCAGCCCTCCCAGGTGGCCTCGCGTGGCCATGCTGCGGACGAAAACCCCCGGGTCGGTGGCGTGCGCCTGCATCCGCACCCGGTCTGCCAGGAGCGCGCCGCCGCTGAAGGGGCTAGTGGGGTCGACGGCGATGATCCCCACCCGGCCGTCTTCGGCCCGAAGGCGCGCGGTCAGGGCGTCGACCAGGGTGGACTTACCGGCCCCCGGCGGGCCGGTGACCCCCACGGTGTAGGCCCGGCCGGTGTGGGGGAGGAGGGCGCGCAGCGCCTCCCGCCCGGCGGGCTCCCCGTCCTCCACCAGGGATATGAGCCGTGCCGCCGCCTGATGCGACCCGGCCAGCACCTGGGCTACCAGAGTCTCGACCGGCTGGCTCACACCACCGCCACCGGGCGGTAGACGCCGAAGACCGCGCGCAGCACGTCGCAGATCTCGCCCACGGTGGCGTAGGCGCGGACGGCCTCCAGCACCGGCTCCATAAGGGGGTCGTCCCCCTCGGCGGCGGCGCGCACGCGGGCCAGAGCCCGGGCCACCGCGCCGCCGTCCCGCTCGGCGCGCACGCGGGAGAGGCGGGCCCGCTGCCGCTCAGCCACTGCGGGGTCGATGCGCAGCAGCCGGGGGCGGACGGTCTCCTCCTGTACGAAGCGGTTGACCCCGACTACGATCTGCTCCCCGGCCTCGATGGCCCGCGCCTCCTGGTAGGCGCTCTCGGCGATCATCCGCTGCACCAGGCCGCTGCCGATGGCCGCCAGCATCCCCCCGGCTTCCTCGATCTGCCCGATGAGGTCGCGGGCCTCCCGCTCGATCTGGTCCGTCAGCGCCTCGACGTAGTAGGAGCCACCCAGCGGGTCCGCGACCTCCGCCACCCCGCTCTCGTAGGCCAGGATCTGCTGGGTGCGCAGGGCCAGGAGGGCGGACTCCTCCGTGGGAAGGGCCAGGGCCTCGTCACGGGCGTTGGTGTGCAGCGACTGGGTCCCGCCCAGCACCGCCGCCAGCGCCTGCAGCGTCACCCGGACCACGTTGTTGTCCGGCTGCTGTGCCGTCAGCGCCGCCCCCGCGGTCTGCGTGTGGAAGCGCAGCATCCGGGAGCGGGGATCCCGGGGGTGGAATCGCTCCTCCACCAGCCGCGCCCACAGGCGGCGGGCGGCGCGAAACTTGGCCACCTCCTCCAGCAAGTCCATCTGCGCGGCGAAGAAGAAGGAGAGGGTGGGGGCGACCCGGTCGACGTCCAACCCCGCCTGCACCGCCGCCTGCAGGTAGGTGAGCGCGTCCGCCAGGGTGAAGGCCACCTCCTGCACCGCGGTGGCTCCGGCCTCGCGGATGTGGTAGCCGCTGACGCTGATGGGGTTCCACCTGGGCAGGTGCGCCGCGCAGTAGCGGAAGGTGTCGACGACCAGGCGGAGGGAGGGCTGCGGTGGAAAGATATAGGTCCCCCGGGCGATGTACTCCTTGAGGATGTCGTTCTGGATGGTGCCGTCCAGCACGCGGGGGTCGATGCCGCGGCGCTCCGCCACGGCCACCACCATGGCCAGGAGGATCATGGCCGTGGCGTTGATGGTCATGGAGATGGAGACGCGGTCCAGCGGCAGCCCCTCCAGGAGGAGCTCCATGTCGGCCAGGGAGTCGATGGCCACCCCTACCCTGCCCACCTCCGCCTCGGCCAGCGGGTGGTCGGAGTCGTAGCCCATCTGCGTGGGCAGGTCGAAGGCGACGGAAAGGCCGGTCTGCCCCTGCGCCAGGAGGTAGTGGAAGCGGCGGTTCGACTCTTCCGCCGTGCCGTAGCCCGCGTACTGCCGCATCGTCCACAGCCGCCCCCGGTACATGGTGGGGTAGATGCCGCGGGTGAACGGCGGCTGTCCTGGCAGGCCGAGATCCCGGACGCTATCGGCCGCGACGTCGGCCGGCGTGTAGACGATCTTTCGCCCTCGCCTGGCGCCCATTCAAACCGCCCCCGCCGCCCGGTCCGGCTCCAGCACCACTATCACGTCCCCGGCTGAGACCTCTCCGCCGGCGCCCGCCCGCACCTCCCGCACCCTCCCCGCTGATGGGGTGCGCAGCTCCATCTGCATCTTCATCGCCTCGATCACCGCCACCGCCTCTCCCGCACCCACCGTCTGCCCCGGCCTCACCTCCACGGCCACCAGCAGCCCCGGCATCGGCGCGCGGACCTCCACCGCGGGCAACGCCTCCCCCGGCGCGCGGCGCTGGCGGCGCAGGGGACTGGCCGGAGCCACCCGCAGGTCCAGGTGGTCAACGGCCAGCGTCACGCCCACCACATCGCCCTCGGGCTCCACGGCCACGAGCTGCCGCCGGCCGTCCCAATCCAGCCACCAGTGCGTCCGGCCCAGGGCGGTACTCCACCGCACATCATACTCCCTCCCTTCCAGGCGGACGCGGTGGCCTCCACCGGGGACCTCCACCACCTCCACCTCCACATCAAGGCCGGCGCCGCTTACGACGTACCTCACATCCCGCCTCCCAGCGCCTCCAGCCGGGCTGCCCTCCGCCAGCCGTCCGCCGGCGTCTGGAGACGCGCCCTCCCCCGCATCCGGTGGTGGGTCCAGAGGGCGGCCGCGATCGCCGCCGCCTCCTGAGCCTCCCGATCCGGTGCCTGTCCGTCAAGCCGCCGGTCCCAGCGGTCGGCGAAGCGGATGTCGTAGGTTCCCGCGCGGAATGCCGGATCGCGCACCGCCCACCGGAGGAAGGGCAGAGTGGTCCGCACGCCGGAGACGGCCATCTCGTCCAGCGCGGCGGCCATGCGGTCGAGGGCGGTGGGGCGGGAGGGGCCCCAGGCGATCACCTTGGCCAGCAGCGGGTCGTAGTACCGCGACACCCGCAGCCCCGGTGCCAGCCCGCTGTCCACCCGCACGCCCGGCCCTGCGGGCTCGCGCACCTCCGCAATCACACCCAGCGACGGGAGGAAGCCGTGGTGGGGATCCTCGGCACCCACGCGGCACTCGACGGCGTGCCCGCGGGGGACGATCTGGTCCTGGCGCAGCCACAGGGGCTCACCACCGGCGATGCGCAGCTGCGCCTCCACCAGGTCCACCCCCGTCACCATCTCCGTCACGGGGTGCTCCACCTGCAGCCGCGCGTTCACCTCGATGCAGTAGAAGGCTTCCCCCTCCAGGAGGAACTCCACCGTCCCGGCGTTGACGTACCCCACGGCGCGCGCCGCGGTCACCGCCGCCATGCCCAGGCGGTCGCGCAGCGCCGGGGTCAGGGCCGGCGCGGGGGACTCCTCGATCACCTTCTGGTGGCGTCGCTGCACCGAGCACTCCCGTTCCCCCAGGTGGACGATCTCCCCTCGGGCGTCGGCCAGCACCTGCACCTCCACGTGCCGCGGGCGGTCCAGCCACCGCTCCAGGTACAGCCGCGGGTCGCCGAAGGCGGCGACCGCCTCCCCCCGCGCCAGCCGCAGCGCCGACGGCAGGTCGGCCGGCGACTCCACCAGGTGGATCCCCTTTCCCCCTCCGCCGCCGACCGCCTTGATCAGCAGCGGGTAGCCCACCACGTCGGCGGCAGCGACCGCCTCCCGATCGTCCACCGCCCCTGTTCCCGGCAGGACCGGGACGCCGGCGGCGGCGATCCGCTGACGCGCCGCGACCTTGTCACCGCAGCGCTGCAGCACCTCGGCCGGCGGGCCGACGAAGACCACCCCTGCGGCGGCGCAAGCGGTGGCGAAGGCCGGGTTCTCCGCGAGGAACCCGTAGCCGGGGTGGACGGCGTCGGCCTCCGCGGCGCGCGCGATCTCCAGCAGGCGGGAGATGTTCAGGTAGGATTCCGCCGGAGGGTCGCCCGGCAGCGGCCAGGCCGCCGCCGCCAGACGCACGTGCGGCGCGCCGGCATCCACCGGGGAGTAGACTGCCATCGGGACGACCCCCAAAGCGCGGCAGGCCCGGATGATGCGGACGGCGATCTCGCCGCGGTTGGCGATCAGCAGGCGGCGGATGCGCACCGGAAGATGACAGACACCGCGCGTAGGAGAACGGGGCCGGCACCACCTGCTGGGGGAGTACCGCCTCCGGTCCTCAGAGCTCTTCGTCCTCCTCCTCGCGCCGCGCGTCCGGCCGGTAGACCATGGAGTAGCGGGCGATCTGAAACCCGCACGCCTCCCAGAACCGCAGGCCGCGCACGTTGCCCGCCACCACGGCGGCGTAGATCTCGCCCGCGCCCTGCGCTTTGAGGAAGGCGATCACCGTCTCGGCCAGCCGGCGGCCGAGCCCCTCGCGGCGGTACTCCGGGTATATGAAGAACTCAGCAATCATCCCCTGGGCCCGCCCGTCCACCATCCCCCGCTGCAGGGTGGCGATGGCGAAACCCACCCTTCGACCCTGGTCCACCGCCCACCAGATGTGCCGCGTCTTGCCCTGGTCCCGGAAGAGGACCTTGAGGTACTGGTCCAGCCACTCCTCCGGCGGCGCCTCCCCGTTGATCTCCTCCCGGTAGTGGCGCATCCAGTCCCGGAACTTCCTATCACCGGGATCGACGTGCTCCAGCTTCATGGCGACACGTAGTCCTCGACTGCTCACAGGGGTTGGGCGCGCATAGTGTATTCACCCCTGCGCCGGTGGACTCCTGTAGGGAAGGTTGTGCTCCGCGGCGCGATCGCCGGACGGTGCGGGGCGGCTCAGCCGAGGATGCCGTACGCGTAAGGGCTGCGGATCAGGGCCCCTTCTGCGAAGCGCGAAGGGCGAAAGATCCCCGGGTCGATGGCGGGACGCTCCCCGAGCAGGCACTGCGCCAGGACCTCGCCCAGGGCGGGGCTGAGCTTGAACCCGTGCCCGCTGAACCCGGCGGCGACGAAGAGCCCCTCCACGCCCTCCACCGGCCCCAGCACCGGTTGCCAGTCGGGGGTGACGTCGTACAGGCTGGCATACCCGCCGCGCACCTCCCCCTCCGCCGCCAGGGGGTACCGCCAGGCCAGCCGCCGCCCCACGCTCTCGGCGAAGGCGAAGTCCAGCCCCTGGTCGTAGCGGTCGACGGAGACCTCCTGCTCGTCGGCCTCCTCCAGAGACCCAAGGAGCACCTGACCGCCGACGTCCGGCCGCAGGTAGAAACCCTGCAGCAGGTCGCCGCAGACCCGACGGATGGCCACCGCGGGCACGTACACCGCGGCCACCTGCACGCGAAGGGCTCGGATGGGCAGGCGGACCCCCAGCGGCTCCAGCAGCCGCGGGGTCCACGGGCCGGCGGCGACCAGAAGGCGAGGGGCGCGGACGACCCCCGCATCGGTCTCCACCCCCTGCACCCGGCCGCCCTCGACAACGATGCGCCTGGCGGCGGTGCCGGTGGAGACGGTCGCGCCGTGACGCCGCGCCGCCGCGGCAAACGCCGCACTGGTGGCAAATCCGTCGGCGTACCCGGAGTCCGGCTCGAATGCGGCCGCGGCGACGTCCTCCAGGCGCATGGCCGGCTCCAGCTCAGCCAGCTCCTCCCGCCCCAGCACCGAGGTGCGTACGCCCAGGGCGGACTGCAGGCGGACGTTGGCCTCCAGGCGGGCGCGGTCGGCCTCTCCGGCCAGCAGGAGGAAGCCGGTGGTGCGGAAGTCGGCGGTCCCCCCCACCAGGTCGGCGAAGCGCTGGAAGATCTCCAGGCTGCGCCGGGCCAGGTGGATCAACGGCTCCAGGGAGTAGTGCAGGCGGACGATGCCGCTGGACCTCCCGGTGGGCCCGCCCCCCACCTGATCCTGCTCCAGCAGGAGGACGCGCCCCGCCCCGCGGCGCGCCAGCTGGAAGGCGGTGCTGGTGCCGGTGCACCCTCCTCCGATGACCACGACGTCGGCGATCTCCATATCAGAGGGGGATGTTGCCGTGCTTGCGCCGGGGGGTGGCCTGGCGCTTGCCCTGCAGCACCTCCAGGGCGGCGATGAGGCGGGGGCGGGTCTCCCGGGGCTCGATGACGTCGTCGATGTAGCCGCGGGCGGCGGCCACGTAGGGGTTGGCAAACTGGGCGCGGTAGGCTTCCACCAGCTCGCGGCGACGCGCCTCGGGATCCTCCGCCTCCGCCAGCTCCTTTCGGAAGATGATGTCGATGGCCCCCTCCGGCCCCATCACCGCTATCTCCGCTGTGGGCCAGGCCAGGTTCAGGTCGCCCCGGATGTGCCGGCTGCTCATCACATCGTAGGCGCCGCCGTAGGCCTTGCGCGTTATCACCGTCAGCTTGGGCACCGTGGCCTCGCAGTAGGCGTAGAGGAGCTTGGCCCCGTGACGGATGATCCCGCCGGCCTCCTGCGCCGTACCCGGCATGAACCCCGGCACGTCCACGAAGGTGAGCAGCGGGATGTTGAAGGCGTCGCAGAAGCGGACGAAGCGGGCGCCCTTGTCCGAGGAGTCGATGTCCAGCACCCCCGCCAGCACCGCGGGCTGCTGCGCCACGATGCCGATGGACCGGCCGTGGAGACGGGCGAAGCCCACCAGCAGGTTGGGTGCGAAGTCGCGGTGCACCTCCAGGAACTCCCCGTGGTCTACGATACGCCGGATCACCTCGTGCATGTCGTAGGGTCTGGTCGGCTCCTCGGGAACCAGCGTGTTCAGGGCGTCGTCCATGCGCGCCGGGTCGTCGGTGGGCTCCAGGCGCGGCGGCTCGTCCAGGTTGTTCTGCGGCAGGTAGGCCAGGAGCCGGCGCACCAGCCCCAGGGCCTCCTCGTCGTCGTCGGCCACGAAGTGGGCCACGCCGCTCCTGGTGGCATGCACCACTGCCCCGCCCAGCTCCTCGTGGCTGACCTCCTCACGCGTCACCGCCTTAACCACCTGCGGGCCGGTGACGTACATGTAGGACGTGCCGCGCACCATGATTATGAAGTCGGTCATCGCCGGCGAGTAGACGGCGCCGCCGGCGCAGGGCCCCAGCACCGCGGAGATCTGCGGGATGACGCCGGAGGCCAGAACGTTGCGCAGGAAGATCTCGGCGTACCCCCCCAGCGCGGCCACCCCTTCCTGGATGCGGGCCCCGCCGGAGTCGTTGAGGCCAATGATGGGGATGCCGCTGGAAAGCGCCAGGTCCATGACCTTGACGATCTTCCCCGCGTGGCCCTCGCCCAGCGACCCGCCCAGCACGGTGAAGTCCTGGGAGAAGACGGCCACGGGCCGGCCGTCGATGGTCCCCCAGCCGGTGACGACGCCATCGGCCGGGGCCTCCACCCGGTCCAGGCCGAACTCCCGGCCGCGGTGGGTGACAAAGCGGTCCAGCTCCACAAACGATCCCGCGTCCAGCAGGACGTCCAGGCGCTCGCGGGCCGTGAGCTTGCCGGCGGCGTGCTGCCTGCGGATCCGCTCCTCGCCGCCCATGGCCAGGACAGCCTGGGCGCGGCGGCGGAGCTCCTCCAGCCGATCCACCGGGAGTCCTTCTCCTTTGCGGATCGCCGGTCCCCGGCTTGCGGCGTGCCTAGGCCTGCACCGGGACTTCCCGCGGCAGGAGGGCCCGGGGGCGGATGGAGATGATGGCGTGCTTGAAGATCAGCTCCTCCACGCCCCGCGCCTGCACCAGCAGGCTGTAGGTCCCGAAGTCCCGCACCACCGCCTCGGGGATCTCATAGCCGTCGCGACAGCGGATGTGGACGGCGACCCCGCTTTGGATCAGCCGGCGGTAGAAGTCGTCTTCGATCCCGCCACGCCCGGCGGCGCGGCCGCCTTCGGCACGGCCCCCCTCGGCGCGGTAGGGCTCCTCGCGTGTGGCCATCCATGCACCTCCCTGCACTTCCGGACGAATCTCCTGCACGCCGGCGATGGTGTCCTTCTCGGCCTCCTGCGCGGGCGGGGCCGCCGGACCGGACGCGACCGCCTCCGGGGCTGCCGTGCCCGTCGGGGCCGCCGGTTCAGCCTGCGGCAGGCGGATCAGCCGCTGGTAGTGGGCGCGCATCTCCTCCATGCGGCTCCACCGGTCCCGCGGCCGAGGGAGCTCCTCGTCGGGCGTCTGCCCCAGCGCCCGCAGCGTCGCCTTCACCACCGCCTCCGTCTCGCTGGCCCGCACCACCTCGCCGCCCACCTGGACCAGAGGCCCCTCCACGTCCCCGCCCGCGGCGGCCAGGGTGAGCCCCACCAGTGCCACGGACACACCGGCGAAAGGCACCACCGCCACCGATTCCAGGGCGGCCTTCAACCCGGCATCTTCCAGGACCCTGCCGGCGGCCTCCAGGGTGGCCTGCGCCACGGTGCGCAGGCGGAAGGCGGAGCCGGGTGAGGACTGGGCCACCCCCACCGCATGCTTCTGCGCCCCCTGACGGTCGTAACGCAGCTCCACCAGGACGCGCGTGGCGCTCTCGGTCAAGGTCTCCTCGATGCGAAACAGGCGGAAGCGCACGGGAGGCGTCCGTCCGGGCTCGGGCCGCAGGTGCGCGATCTGCAGCCGCCAGCCCTCGATGGGCAGGCCGTACTCGCTCATCAGCGCAGCGCTGACCTGGCGGCGCAGCCCCCCGTCGTCACGCACGCTTTCGGTGGTCAGGAAGATGCGCTCGATCTGCCCGTCCTGGTTGGCGACGACCCGGGCCGAGGCCACGCCCTCCAGCCGCTCCAGGAACTGCTCTATCTCCTCCGCGTAGACTTCTCTGGCCACGGTTGCCCCCGCTCCGGCCTCCCTATTGTAGCGGAATGCCCCCGCCCGCGGCGGGCCTGCCTAGAACCGCGGGATGGCCGGCGGCCGCGGGAGGGGATCCTCGATGATGAACCCTTCTCCGCCCAGCGCCTTCCGAGGCTGCCCCTCGATCAGGATGCGCACACGGGAGACGCCAGAGAATTGTGTTCCCGTGTAGACCAGCTGCCAGACCCGGCCCTGCACGCTGGATGACCCCCCGCCGCGCTCCACCTCCGCGGATAGGTCCACAACAACCACATCACCCGCCACCGCCAGCCCGCGCAGGACCGTCCCCGCGGGGATCTCCGTGGCCAGCCCCAGCGCCCGCTCCCCTTCCGAGGGCCCGGCCAGCAGCGCCCCATACGCCCCGCGCAGCCTGCTCTCCAAGCTGCGGGCCAGGACCAGGCGGGTGACAGGGATCAGCGTGGCCTCACCGTCCTGGACGCGGGTGAAGTAGACGGCCACCTCGGTGGGTACGGGCCGGATGAAGAAGTACCAGACCAGTGCCGGGCCTGCGACCAGGAGGAAGGCCAGCAGCCGACGGGTGCGCACGGACCGGTTCCGATGAGGGCTCACGGGCCTGCCCCGATCAACGCGAGGAAGTCGGCTTCGTCCAGCAGGCGGATCCCCCGCCGCCGGGCCTGCTCCGCCTTTGCCCCCGGCTGCTCGCCCACGACGACGTCGGTGGTCCGGGCTCCCACGCTGCCGGCCACCGTCCCACCCAGAGCTTTCACCCGGGCCTCCGCCTCCCCCCGGGTGAAGCGCCGCAGCGTCCCGGTGAAGACGAACTGCCGTCCGGCCAAAGGCCCGCCCCCGGGCGCATCCGGCGGGGCGGGGACCACCCCCGCCTCCAGCAGCCGCTGCACCAGCGCGCGGTTCTCCGCCTCCTGGAAGAAGGTAACCACGCTTTGGGCGATCACCGGCCCCACCCCGGGGACGTCCCGCACCTCCTCGAAGGACGCCTCCATGAGCGCCCGGACGTCGCGGAAGTGCTCCGCCAGCGTCTCCGCCACGGTGGCCCCCACGTGCCTGATGCCCAGCGCGTACAGGAAGCGCGACAGCGTGGTCTTCCGGCTGCGGGCGATGGCATCCAGGAGGTTCTGCGCCGAACGCTGTGCCATCCGCTCCAGGCCCAGCAGCTGCTCACGGCGCAGGCTGTAGAGGTCGGCGGCGTCCCTGACCAGGCCTGCGGCCAGCAGCTGCTCCAGACGTTTCACCCCCAGCCCCTCGATGTTCAGCGCGTCCCGCGAGGCGAAGTGCAGCAGCGCGCCCATCACCTGCGCCGGGCAGGCGGGGTTGGGACAGCGCGCCACCGCCTCACCTTCCGGCCGGAGCACCGCGGTGCCGCAGGCGGGGCAGCTTTCCGGCATCTGGAAGGGCCGCTCCCCGCCAGTTCTTCGCTCCGGCAGCACCCGCACCACCTCGGGGATGACCTCCCCGGCGCGCTGAACCACCACCCAGTCGCCGGCGCGCACGTCCTTGCGCCGCACCTCGTCCTCGTTGTGCAGCGTGGCGCTGGTGACCGTCACACCGGAGACGGCCACCGGCTCCAGCACGGCCACGGGGGTGAGGGCCCCCGTGCGCCCCACGTAGACCACGATGTCGCTGACGCGGGTCACCGCCTGTTCCGCGGGGAACTTGTAGGCGATGGCCCAGCGCGGCGCCTGGCTCGTCGCCCCCAGCTCTGCCTGCTGGGCGACGCTGTCCACCTTGACCACGACGCCGTCCGTCTCGTAGGGCAGGTCGCGGTGCCGCGCCGTCCACTCCCGCACGTAGGCCCGCACCTCCTCCAGGGAGGTGCAGCGCCTGGTGTGGGGGTTGGTGCGGAAGCCTGCCGCCTGCAGCCAGGCCAGGGTCTCTCCGTGCGTGGGCAGCTCCATACCCGCCACCGCGCCCACTCCGTACACGAAAAGGTCGAGGGGGCGGGAGGCGGTGACCTGGGGATCGAGCTGACGCAGCGATCCGGCGGCGGCGTTCCTGGGATTTGCAAAGGGCGGTTCTCCCCGGGCGATCCGCTCGCGGTTGAGCGCCTCCAGCGCCTCCCGGGTCAGGTAGACCTCGGCCCGCACCTCCACTAGCGGAGGCGGGTCCGCCCGCAGGCGCAGGGGGAGGCTGCGTATCGTGCGCAGGTTGGCCGTGACGTCCTCGCCGCGCTGCCCGTCCCCGCGGGTGGCCCCGCGGGTGAAGCGGCCGTGCTCGTAGACCAGGGAGACGGCCGCCCCATCGATCTTCAACTCGCATACGAAGGCCAGGGGGACGTCTCCCAGGATGTGGACCAGACGGCGGTGCCAGGCCTCCAGCTCCTGCTCGCCGAAGGCGTTGGCCAGGCTGAGCATGGGCTGGTGGTGCAGCACCGTGGCGAAGGCCTGGGCGGGCGGCGCCCCCACCCGCTGCGTGGGGGAGTCGGGCGTCCGCAGCTGGGGGAAGCGCTCCTCCAGATCGCGCAGCTCCCGCATCAGGACGTCGTATTCCGCGTCGCTGATGGCAGGAGCGTCCAGGACGAAGTAGCGGTAGTTGTGCTCCTCGATCTCGCGGCGAAGCTGCTGCGCGCGGCGCACGATCTCGGGGGGAACGGCGGAGGGCGGCCCCATGGTGCGGATGCTAGCGGTGGACGGTGGCACCGTGCGCGTCCACGGCGACAGTGCGCGTCGTCGCCGTTATGCCGTGGCTGGCGAACGCCTGGCGCATGGCCTCCCCCACGCGTTCCGCGCGGCCCGGGGGGCTGAAGGCGGCCACCGTGGAGCCCGAGCCCGCCAGCACCGCGCCGTAGGCGCCGGCCTCGCGCGCCGCCACCAGCACCTCGGCGAACCCGGGCAGCAGCCTGGCCCTGTGCGGCTGGTGCAGGCGGTCGTGCAGGGCAGCCGGGAGCAACGCCCCGTCCCCGGTCAGCAGCGCCGTGACCAGCAGCGCCACCCTGGAGAGATTGAAGACCGCATCCGAGAGGGGGACGGTGCGCGGCAGCAGCGCCCGCGCCTCCGCGGTGGGGACCGCGCGATCGGGGATGGCCAGCGCGATCTCCAGGTCCAGCCGCGGGAGAAAGCGCCCGGCGCGCAGGGCCCCCCCGTCCCGGGCCACCACCACCACCCCTCCCAGCAGCGCCGCCGCCACATTGTCGGGGTGCCCCTCCAGCTGCACCGCCAGCTCCAGCAGGGCCATCCGGTCCAGGGGCCGACCCAGCAGCTCGTTGGCCGCGACCGCCCCGCCGACGATGGCGGCTGCGCTGCTGCCAAGCCCGCGGGTGACGGGGACGCCCAGGCGGGCCTCGATGGCGAAGGTCGCCGTGCGCCCCGCCCGCCGTGCCGCCGCCTCCGCCGCCCGCAGGACCAGCGGTGCGGGCTCCCCGGCCAGGGCGGCGGCGTCCGTCCCGCTGAAGGAGACCGCCGGCCGGTCGGCGACCTCCACCCGGAAGCGGTCGTAGAGGTTGACGGCCATGCCCAGGGCGTCGAAGCCCGGGCCGAGGTTGGCGATGCTGGCCGGAACGGCCACCTCAACGGCCATGGGGGCGGCGCCGCCTAGCGCAGGGTGAGGGCATCGTTGGTGTAGTTGGACTGGAGCATCCACTTCTCCGGGTCGGCCTCCACCTTCGTCACCCGGCGCGAAGTGGCCTCGCTGAGCTCCACGGTGGCGCCGCCGGCGACCTCCACCCGCCTGAGCATACGCTCTCCCCCTTCCATCTCCAACAGGACGTCCAGCGGCATGGTCCCAGTGCCGGCGTTGCGCACCCTGACCGTGGTGCGGAAGCCGCCCTCGGCCTGGAGGGAGGAGGCGGCGGCTATGGTGTAGTCCGGGAGCACGAGCTCACCGATCCACTGGCGGAAGAAGGCGGACAGGTCCGCTCCGGCGATCTCGCCGGCGACCCGGGCGAAGTCGTCCACCCGCGCCGACTGCCCCCTGAACCGCGTGGCGTAGGTCTGCAGGATCTTCTGGAAGGCTTCGTCGCCGACGACGAAGCGCAGCATGTGCAGGACGAAGGCGCCTTTGGCGTAGCGCACAGCGACGGCCGTGGGTGTCCCCGAGTTCAGCCGGGTGTAGGCGCCGATGGGCAGCTCCCCCCGCCCCGCCACCGAGGCGTACCAGCGGCGGTCCTCGTCCAGCTCCCTGCGGAAGGCCTCCTGTCCCAGCACCGCCTGCACCGCCATCAGGCCCAGGTACTCGGCGAAGCCCTCGGAGAGCCAGATGTCCGCCACACCCCGCCCGCTGGTCTGCGCGGGGAAGTAGGTGTGCGCCGCCTCGTGCGCCACCAGCAGGAACAGGAAGGAGTCGCGGTTGAGGTTTCCGCCCTGCCCGCCGGTGAAGGCGTCCTCCGTGATCATCATCAGCGACGGGAACCCCAGCCCCAGCAGGCCGCGGCCGAAGGGTGCGGCGATGACGCTGACCTGCTGGAACGGCAGCGGGTAGAGCAGCCGCCGGTAGTAGTCGGCGGACCTGGCGGTGAAGTCGGCGATCCTGTCGGTGAAACGGTCGTACTGCGGACGGACGAAGATGGTCAGGGCGGTGTCCCCCGCCTGCTTCTCCACCGCCCGGTAGACGCGGCCGCCGGCGACGGCGATGTAGGGAAGGGGTTCGTCCGTCTCCCACCGGTACGTCTGCAGGCCCCCCGCCTCCGTACGGCTCATCCGCCCGGTGGAGGCCAGGAGGTAGCCGGACGGCACCGTGACCGTGGTCCGGAGCGTCCCCCGGTTCGCCGAGATGTCGCCGAATGGGCTGATGAGCACGGGGTAGAGGACGCCGTCGTCCAGGAGGATGAAGTCGTCGAAGAGGAGGTAGGGCTGCCCCTCATACTCGAAGGTGAGCACACCCGCCGCCCCGGGAGCCAGCGGGGGGCTGAAGGTCAGGACCAGGGTGTTCCGCTCGCGGCGGAAGGTGAGGGGGACCCCGCCGACGGCCCTGACGGTCAGGTCGGCGTCCAGGAAGACGCGGGCCGACCCCACCGGGGAGGGGCTCGACACCCGGAACTGGACGGCGGTCCTGGCCCTCATGGAGCCCAGGCGCGCGACGCGGCAGTCCGGCTGGCAGAGCACTGTGAAGGGCACCGGCCGGAGGTCGGCGGTGATCTCGAAGGCGTGAAAGAGGAGGTCCTCCAGGCTCTGCGCGGGTGCCGCCTGGGGGAAGCGCGCGACGGCCAGTGCCACGACGGAGAGGATCAGCGTGCTCACCCACCCGAAGCTCCGCAGCACAGACCTCATCCTCCCCTGAGTAGTTCTTACCACTGTCCCGCGCCGGGCAGAAGGGGGCCGGCGCCGCGGCGGGCCGTCTGCTAGACTGGGGCCGCGATGAATCCCGTGCTCTTCCAGGCCGGTCCGCTGGTCGTCCGCTGGTACGGGGTGATGATGGCGCTCACGATCCTGGCGAGCCTCCTCTTCGCCCTGCGCTGGGGACCGCGCTTTGGCATCGCCCGGGAGTTCATCGACCGCATCACCTTCCGGCTGGCCCTCGCCCTCTTCGCCGGGGCACGCCTGGGATACGTCCTCTCCCATCCGGGAGAGTTCGCCGACCCGCTGGAGATCTTCCGCCTCTGGCACGGCGGGCTGACCTCGCACGGGGCCATCGCCGCCGGGCTGCTGTACGGGTACCTGGCGGCGCGCCGCGGCGGCGTGCCGTACTGGTCGCTGGCCGACACCATGGCCTGGACCATACCCCTGGGCAACATCTTCGTCCGCTTCGGCAACTTCATGAACGGCGAGCTCTACGGGAACCGGACGGCGCTGCCCTGGGGAGTCCTCTTCCCCACGGCGCCGGATGGGCCGCGCCATCCCCTGCAGCTCTACGAGATGGCGCTGGCCGTGGTGATCCTGGCGGCCGCCTGGCGCGTGGCCAGGCGGCGGGCCTACCCGGGGCAGGTGTGGTGGTTCGTCGTCGTGCTCACCTCCGCCGGGCGGATCCTCCTGGACGCGCTGCGCAGCGAGGAGCACGTCATCCTGGGGACCCTTGCCTACGGCCAGGTGGCCGCGGCGGTCCTGCTGCTGGTCGGTGCGTGGTTCCTCTGGAGCCGTTCCCGCCGGGTGTCCGCCGCGCCCCCGCGGCCCGGGGGAGCGGATCACGAGCCGTGAACGCGGAGCCTCAGCGGACGCCGAAGAGGTCGACCAGAGGATGGACGGCCTGCGTCACCGCACCCGGGAGCACGCCCAAAAGTATCACCGCGACCGCAGCCGTGATCAGGACGAACCGCACCCCCGGTGCGCGCGCGATGGTCAGGCCCCCAACCTCCCTGCCGGCAAACATCAGGTAGGGAACCCGCAGGTAGTAGTAGACGGAGACCACCGAGGTCAGGACGCCCACCAGGGCCACCGCGGGCTGGCCCGCGCCCAGGGCCGCGCTGAACAGGTAGAACTTGCCGATGAACCCCGCCGTGGGGGGCAGCCCTGCCAGGGAGACCATGAAGACGGCCATGGCCGCAGCCAGCCAGGGCGCCCGCCCTCCCAGGCCGGCGTAATCCTCGATCAGGTCCGCCTCCTCGCCGGCCCTCTGCAGCAGCAGTACCACCGCGAATGCGCCCAGGGTCATGAAGAGGTAGGCCACCAGGTAGAAGACCATCGCCCACGCCCCATCCGCCGTGCCGGCGGCCACCCCGATCAGCAGGTACCCGGCGTGGGCGATGCTGGAGTAGGCCAGCAGGCGTTTCATCGAGCGCTGCACCAGCGCCACCAGGTTCCCCAGTATCATGGTGGCCACGCTGAGGGCAGCCAGCAGCGGCGTCCACTGGCCGGCCAGCCCGGGCAGTGCCAGGGGGAAGGCGCGCAGCACCGCGGCGAATGCGCCCACCTTGGCCACCACCGCCATGTAGGCCGTCACCGGCAGCGGCGCTCCCTCGTAGACGTCGGGTGCCCAGGTGTGGAAGGGGACCAATGCGGCCTTGAAGGCCAGCCCGATGGAGAGGAGGGCGACGCCGACCCCCAAAAGCGGGGTCAGCCCTCCCGCCGCGGCCCTGGCCAGCGCCGCCAGGCCGGTGGACCCGGAGGCGCCATAGAGGAAGGCCACCCCGTAGAGGAAGAAGGCCGTGGAGAACGACCCCAGCAGGAAGTACTTCATCCCGGCCTCCTGCGAGCGGACGTCCCCGCGGCGGAAGGCGGCCAGGACGTAAAGCGGGATGGAGAGGGTCTCCAGGCCCAGGAACAGGACGATCAGGTCTCCGGCGGCCGCCATCACCATGGCTCCCAGGCAGGCGAAGAGGAGGAGGGCGTAGTACTCCCCCCGTTCCAGGCCGGTCCGCCGAAGGTAGTCGGCGGCAAGAAGGGTGGCCATGACCGCAGACAGCAGTGCTATGGCCTGGAGGGGCTGCGTGGCGGCGTCGCGCAGGTAGGCGCCGGCGAAGGCCGGCGGGCGGTGCCCTACCCAGAACACGGCCGCCGCGGCGGCCGCCAGCCCCAGGACGGTCGCCGGTGCAAGCACGCGCCGCCCGCGGGCGCCGGCCAGCACGTCCCACAGCAGCACCGCCATGGCCAGGGTGGCCACGATCACCTCCGGCAGGACGGTGCGCAGGTCGATGGCCATGCTCATGGCGTCACCTGGCGCCCCCGCTGAGGATCCCGCCGGTGAGCGCCTCGGGGGCGCCTGCGACCGGGAGCTGCGGCGTCGCCGCTCCCTGCGCGCGGCGCTCCACGCGCTCCACCACCGCGCGCACCGAAGCCTCGGAGCGGCGCAGCAGGGGGGAAGGGTACAGCCCGATCCAGAAGATGAGCACCACCAGCGGGAGGAAGACCAGCGTCTCCCGCAGGTTCACCTCAACCAGGCGCTCGGGCGTCTTTGCCGCCACCGGACCCTGCATGACCTTCTGGTAGGCCCACAGCAGGTAGATTACCGAGAGGACCACCCCGCTGGCGGCCAGGGCGGCCACCGGCGGGGAGCGGCGGAAGGTGCCCAGCAGGATGAGGAACTCGCCGACGAAGCCGTTGGTCGAGGGTAAAGCGGCGGAGGAGAGCATGACCACGGTGAAGATGGCGGCGAAGCGCGGCATCAGCGCGGCCACCCCGCCGTAGTCGGCAATGGCACGGGTGTGCAGCCGGTCGTAGAGGACGCCGACGACGAGGAACAGCCCGCCGGTGGAGATCCCGTGGTTGACCATCTGCAGCAGGGCGCCCTGCAGCGCCTCTGTGGTCAGGGCGAAGATGCCCAGGGTGACGAAGCCCAGGTGGCTGACGCTGCTGAAGGCGACCAGGCGCTTCAGGTCGGGCTGGGCCCAGGAGACGATCCCTCCGTAGATGATCCCCACCACCCCCAGGGCCAGCAGCAGGGGCGCGGCGGCCACCGCCACCTCGGGGAAGAGCCCCAGGGAGAAGCGGAGGAACCCGTAGGTCCCCATCTTAAGCAGGAGAGCCGCCAGGATGACGCTGCCGGCGGTGGGCGCCTCCACGTGCGCGTCCGGCAGCCAGGTGTGCAGCGGCCACACCGGCACCTTCACGGCGAAGGCCAGGGTGAAGGCGGCGAAGAGCCAGGGAGCCAGCCCTGATGGCAGCTCCGCCTCCTGCAGGCGCAGCAGGTCGAAGGTGCGCGCGCCCGCCGGCGCCGCCGCCAGGTAGAGGGCGATGATGGCCACCAGCATCAGCACGCTGGCGGCCATGGTGTACAGGATGAACTTGTTGGCGGCGTAGGTGCGCTGCGGGCCGCCCCAGATCCCGATGAGGAAGTACATGGGGACAAGCACCGCCTCCCAGAAGACGTAGAAGAGAACCAGGTCCAGGCTGAGGAAGGTTCCCAGGACGGCGGTCTCCAGGAGGAGCATGGCCACCGTGAACTCCCGCACCTTCTCCGAAACCGCCCCCCATGAGGAGAGCAGTGCGACGGGAAAGATCACCGCGGTCAGCATCACCAGCAGCAGCGAGATCCCGTCCACCCCCAGCGCGTACTCGATGCCAAGGAGTGGCACCCAGGGTCGGCGGACGACGAACTGCATCTCCCCGCTGCCCGGGACGAAGGCCTGGAAGAGCCTGACGGCCAGGACCAGGGCGGCCAGGCTCGTCAGCCATCCCACCCAGCGCGCCGCCGCGGCGCGCGACCTGGGCAGCGCCGCCACCACGGCGGCTCCGATTGCAGGGGTGAAGATCAGCCAGGTGAGCATCAGCGCGCCACCCAGTAGGCCACGAGCAGGATCGCCCCCACCAGGATGGCCGCCGCGTACTGCCGGATGTAGCCGGTCTGCAGGCGGCGCAGCCCCCGGGCTCCTGCGGCGGCCAGCGCCCCGATCCCGTTCACCGCGCGGTCGATGAGGCCCAGGTCCACCGGGCCGGCCAGGAGGAGGGCGAGCCTCCTGGATGCGGGGACGAGGACCCCGTCGTACAGGTCGAGGAGGTACCAGTGACGGCGGAAGAGGTGGGCCGCCCAGCCCAGGTCGGGGTCGCGTCGCTCGCGGTAGCCCAGCCAGCCGATGCCCAGGCCGGCCAGAGCGGCGAGCAGCGCCGCCGCCGCAGGGAAGATACCGGGAGCGGAGGCGTGAGGCGCCTCCCGGGCGAACTGCGGCGCAAGGAACTCCACCAGCGGCGCGCCCACCAGCCGTGCGCCCAGCAGCCCGCCGCCCAGGCTGAGGACGGCGAGGGCGGCCATCGGCCACAGCATCACCGGCGGGGCCTCGTGCGGGTGCGCCTCCCGCTGCGGCCGGTCGAAGAACGTGTAGCGGGTGGCCCGCGCCACGTAGACCGCTGTCACCAGCGCCGTCATCAGCCCCAGCAGGAACGGCAGGGGGCTTCCCCCGGCCGCGGCGTGTTCCCACGCCCCCTCCAGGATCAAGTCCTTGCTGTAGAAGCCGGCAAACGGCGGAATGCCAGCCAGGGCCAGCGCGCCGACGACGAAGCTCCCGGCGGTGTAGCGCAGCGGGCGCGCCAGGCCGCCCAGTGCGCGCATGTCCACCACGTTGTCCATGGCGTGCATGACGCTGCCGGCGGCCAGGAAGAGCAGCGCCTTGAAGAAGGCGTGGGTGGTCAGGTGGAAGATGCCGGCGGCGGGGGCCAGCACCCCCATGGCCAGGAACATGTAGCCCAGCTGGCTGATGGTGGAATAGGCCATCACCCGCTTCAGGTCCCACTCCACCAGGGCGATGGTGGCGGCAAAGAGGGCCGTGAGGGCGCCCACAGTGGCCACCACCGCCAGCGTCACCGGGTGGGTGAACAGCGGGAAGAGGCGGGCGATCATGTAGACCCCCGCGGTGACCATGGTGGCCGCGTGGATCAGGGCGGAGACGGGGGTGGGGCCCTCCATGGCGTCAGGAAGCCAGGTGTACAGCGGCAGCTGCGCCGACTTCCCCGTGGCCCCGGCAAACAGGAGCAGCGACGCCCCGACCGTCACCGGTGCGGGCAGGGTGGCGGCCTGCGCGCCGATGGCCGGCAGCTCCAGCGTCCGCAGGTGCGTCCACAGCAGCAGGATCCCCAGCAGGAACGCCGCATCCCCGATGCGGTTGACCACGAAGGCCTTGCGCCCGCTGTTGCTGGCCCGCTCCCGGTCGAACCAGAAGCCGATCAGCAGGTAGGAGCACAGCCCCACCAGCTCCCAGCCCACGAAGAAGACCAGGAGGCTCTTCCCCAGCACCAGCAGCAGCATGGAGGCCATGAAGAGGTTCAGGTAGGCGAAGTAGCGGCTGTAGGCCCGCTCCTCGGCCATGTAGCCCACAGAGTAGATGTGGATTAGCAGCCCCACGCCGCTCACCACCAGCGCCATCACCAGGGAGAGGCGGTCCAGCAGCAGCCCCGCCTCCACCCTGAAGGCACCCGCGGCGATCCATGGGAAAAGCGTCAGCTCTGCCGGCGCGCCCGTGAAGGACAGTCGGGCGGTGACTGCCGCGGCGAACGCCAGGGCGACGGTCCCGCACCCGACCAGCGCCACCACCCGACGCGGCAGCCGGCCCCCCACCAGGCCCAGCACCAGCCAGCCCAGGGCCGGCCACAGCGGAATCGTCCAGGCAAAGCTAGCCACGGAGCAGGTTGACCTCGTCCAGGTCGACCGTGGCGCGGGAGCGGAAGATCTCCACGATGATGGCCAGCCCCACCACCACCTCCACTCCGGCCACGACGATGGTGAAGAAGACCGCCAGCTGCCCGTCCATGGAGGGGAGGTGGCGGCTGAGGGCCACGAACGTCAGGTTCACCGCGTTCAGCATCAGCTCGATGGACATGAAGACGATCAGCGCGTTGCGCCGCACCAGCACCCCTACCGCGCCCAGGGAGAAGAGGAGGGCGGCGAGGACCAGGTAGGCCGACAGGGGCACCGTCACCGCGGCACCGCCTCCGCCTCCGCCTCCACCTCCACCCGAGGGCGCGCCGCGGGGGCCCGCAGCACCAGGGCCCCCTTGGCCAGGACCACCGCGGCGACGATCCCCACCAGGAGCACCACGGAGGCCAGCTCGAACGGCAGGAGGAAGCGGGTGAACAGCAGCCGCCCCACCGCCTCGGCGCTGCCGAAGCCCTCCGGCGGCGGCGGCGGATCCGCCAGGCCGGGGGCGCGCAGGGCGGCGAGGAGCACCCCGGCCAGGAAGAAGGCGGTGGCCAGGGCGGCTGTGGCCCGCCATGGGCGCAGTCCGCGGGTGGGAGGCTCGCCGGTGGCCATGTGCAGCAGCATGATGACGAACAGGAAGAGGACGACTATGGCGCCGGCGTAGACGATCACCTGGAGGACGGCGATGAACTGCGCCAGTAGCAGCAGGTAGAGCCCCGCCAGCGCACCCAGGACCATCAGCAGGGCCAGCGCGCTGTGGATGGCCCGGGCGGAGGCGACCACTCCCAATCCGCCGGCCATGGCCAGCGCGGCGAAGAGGAAGAAGAGTACGGGTTCCATCACACCTCCCGGTGGGGGTCGCGGCCGCTGGCCCCGGGATACGGCTCGGTGAGCATGGCCTTGGTGTAGATGAGCGCCGGCCGGCTGGGGCCCGCCAGCTCGTAGTCGTGCCCCAGGACGATGGCACCCGTGGGGCACGCCTCCTCGCAGAAGCCGCAGAAGATGCACCGCAGCATGTTGATCTGGAAGTCGGCGGCGTAGCGCTCCCCGCGGCTGACCTGGTGATCGGGGGTGTTCTCCGCGGCCTGGACGAAGATGGCCTGGGAGGGGCAGACGATGGCGCACAGCTCACAGCCAATGCACCGCTCCAGGCCGTCCGCATAGCGGGTCAGCCAGTGGCGGCCCTTGAAGCGCGCCTCCACCGGGGGCTTACTGTCCGGGTAGGCCACCGTAACCGGCGGGCGGGCGAGGACGCGCAGGGTAACCCCCAGTCCGCGGAAGATACCCAGCACCTGCCGCAGGCTCACCCCCACCGTCGAGCTCACCCCCCTCCCAGGTGCACCCTACGCACCCCGCAGCGCCACCACCACGGCGGCGAGCAGCACGTTGAGGAAGCCGGCGGGCAGCAGCACCTTCCAGCCCAGGGCCATGAGCTGGTCGTGCCGCACACGGGGCAGCGTCGCCCGCAGCCAGACGAAGAAGAAGACCCCGGCCAGGATCTTCAGGACCACCCAGAGGGGGCCGGGCAGCCACCCCCCCACCAGCGGCGGTCCGTACCAGCCGCCGAGGAAGAGGGTGGCCAGGAGAGCGCTGATGGTGATCACCGACATGTACTCGCCGATGTAGAACATGGCGAACTTGAACCCCCCGTACTCGGTCTGGTAGCCGGCGATCAGCTCCTGCTCCGCCTCCGGGAGGTCGAAGGGGGCGCGGTTGGTCTCTGCCACCCCCGCCACCAGGAACAGGAGGAAGGCCACCGTCCCGTAAGGGAAGTGGAAAGCGAACCACAGCTCCCGCTGTGCCTCGACGATCTGCACCGTGGAAAGCGACCCGGCCAGCAGGACCACGGTGATGACCCCCAGTCCCAGCGTCAGCTCGTAGGAGATCAGCTGCGCGCTGCTGCGCAGCGCACCCAGGAGGGAGTACTTGTTGCTGGCGGACCATCCACCCAGGATGATCCCGTAGACGCCGATGGAAGAGGCGGCCAGCACCAGCAGGATGCCCACGTTGACATCGGCCAGGACCAGGGGGACGGTCCGCCCGAAGAGCTGCACAGAGGGGCCGAAGGGGATGACCACGTAGACGAACAGCGCCGCGACCATGGAAATCGCCGGGGCCAGCCAGTAGACTACGGGGTCCACCTGCGCCGGGACGAAGCTCTCCTTGAAGAGCAGCTTCAGCCCGTCGGCCAGCGGCTGGAGCAGGCCCTGCGGCCCGGCGCGGTTGGGGCCGTAGCGCAGCTGGAACTTCCCCAGGAGCCGCCGCTCCAGCAGGGTCAGGTAGGCGGTGGCCGTGAGCAACGCCAGCAGCAGGACGGCGCTCTTGATGCCCGCCTCGATCAGGAGGGAGCTCACGGCGCCGCCTCCGCGCCCGCCGCGGCCGTGGCCGTCCCGCCCGCTGCGCGCAGCGAGACTGCCGGCAGGGGGCGGTCCCAGGAGAGGAGCCGGTGCAGTGGGAGCGTGTCGAACCCGCGGGGGACGAAGACGCGGCCGGGAGGCACTTCCGCCGTGACGCGCGCCCGCAGCACCAGGGAGACCTCGCCGGCGGAGAGCTGGGCCAGCGCGCCGTCGGCGAGGCCGCGGGCGGCGGCGTCGGCGGGGTGCACCCAGACGGCGGGCGGGCCGGCCAGCTCGGCGATGGCCGGCGAGCGGGCGGTCATGCTGCCTCGGTCGAAGAGCACATCGCCGCTGATCAGCACCAGCTCCGCTGGGGGGGGTGGCGGCGCGCCGTCAGCCGGCCACTCCCCCGACAGGGGCGGCGGCGTGAGGACCGCCCCCACGGCCAGCCCGGGGACCGCGGCGGCGGCGGCGGCAAAGACCTCCTCCCACCCGTCGTAGGCCCACGGGACGCCCAGGCGCGCGGCCAGGTCGGCCAGCACCGCGGCGTCGCCGCGGGCCTGTCCGGGCCCCCGCACCGCCGCGGTGATGCGCTGGACCCGCCCCTCCAGGTTGCACACCGTGCCGTCCTTCTCGGCGAAGGTCAGCACGGGGAGGACCACGTCCGCCTGACGTGCGGTCTCGGTGAGGAAGAGATCGTGTACGACGAGGAAGGGCGTTCCCGCCCGGGCCGCCGCCCACGCCTTCGCGTCCGCCACCTCGGTGGCCGGGTCGCCGCCTATGACGTAGAGCACCTGCAGCGCGCCGCCTCCCGCCCGGCGGATTATCTCCGGCGCGCTCCACCCGCCGGGAGCCGGCAGCGCGCCCATGAGGGCGGCGCCCACGGCGTTGCCCTTGCCGCGCATGATGTGCACCGTGCAACCGGCGGCCTGCAGCCGCTGCGCGGCGTGCAGGACCGCCGTCCCCGCAGGTCCCTCCAGCGCGCTCTTCCCCAGGAAGACCATGGGCCTCCTGGCCGCCCGCACCTGCGCGGCCAGCGCCGCTACCACCGCATGATCCACCCCCGCCTCCAGCAGGGCCGCCCCGTCAGGAGCCGCACCGCCGGCGGCGGCCGCCACCTGCGACAGCACCACCCACTCCGCGCCTGGGGCGGGCACCAGGGTGCCGCGGGCGAAGCGGCGGATCTCCAGCGGCCGGTGATGGACGGTGTAGAGGGCGGCGCCGCGGTCGACGGCCCGCTTGATCCGCAGCCAGGCGATGGGGTACTCCTCGGTGATGTCGCAGCCCACCAGCAGCAGCAGGTCGCTTTGGGAGATGGCCTCCAACGGTGTGCGCAGTCCCCAGGCCACCTCCAGGCTGGCGCTGCCCGGGCGGGCGTCGAGGCGGTGGTCCAGGTGCGGCGTGCCCACCACCTCGCGGAAGAAACGGGAGAGCAGAAAGTTGTCCTCGTTGGTCAGCCGCGCCCCGCCCAGCACCGCTACCCGGCCGGGCCCGTCCCGCCGCGCCGCCGCCAGCCGCCCTGCCACCAGCGTCAGCGCCTCCTCCCAGCTCGCCTCCTGCAGCCACCCGTCGCGGCGGACAAGCGGCCGCGTCAGGCGGTCGCGCGCGTGCAGCCAGGGAAAGCCGAATTGCCCAAGGTCGCACAGCCAGATGTCGTTCAGGTCCGGAGTTTCCCTCGCCCGGACCCTGGCCACAGTCTGGTCGCGCACGTCCAGCCATATGGCGCACCCCAACCCGCAGTGATTGCAGACGGAGGGGACCGGGGTGGTGTCCCAGGGGCGGGCGCGGAAGCGGTAGGTGCGGCTGGTCAGGGCGCCTACCGGGCAGATGGCTATGGTGTTGCCGATGAACTTGGAGCGCACGGGCGCGGTGAAAGGGGTGTTGACCTCGGTGGCGAAGCCGCGCTCGAAGCCTTTCAGCGCCTCATCCCCGGCGATGAGCTCGCCGAAGCGGACGCACCGCCAGCAGAGGATGCAGCGCTCCCGGTCCAGCACCAGGATCGGCCCCAGGGAGACCGGCTTGGCGAAGTCCCGCTTGGTTTCCACGAACCGGCTGCGTCCGGGTCCGTAGGCGAAGGTCTGGTCCTGCAGGGGGCACTCCCCGCCCTTGTCGCAGATGGGGCAGTCCAGCGGGTGGTTGATCAGGAGGAACTCCAGGTTGCGCTCCTGCGCCGCCCGCACCTCAGGGGTGCTGGCGTGCACCACCATGCCCTCCTCGGCGAGCAGCGTGCAGGATGTCTGCCATCGCGGGTTCTTCTCCACGCGCACCAGGCACTGGCGGCAGGCGCCGAGGGGAGGCATGCGGTCGTGGTAACAGAAGATGGGGATGTCGATGCCGGCCTGCCGCGCCGCCTGCCAGACGGTGGTGCCGCGGGGGACCGTGACCAGGCGGCCGTCGATGGTCAGCGTGACCTCGCTGCGGGCGGGGTTGGGCGGTTGGGACCCCACGGTCTACGTCCCCTGGGCGACGGCCGCGGCGAGGGCTTCCTCCACGTCGCAGCGCCCCGTCCGGATGTGGTACTCGTACTCGTGGCGGAAGTGCCGCAGTGAAGCCTCCAGGCCGGGCGGCACGCTCTCCCCCAGCAGGCAGAAGCAGGCTCCGTTGCTCATCCCCCGGGAGATGTGGGTCAGCAGTTCCAGATCCTCGGCCCGGCCGCGGCCGTCCAGGATGCGGTCGAAGATCTGGGAGAGCCAGTAGGTGCCCTCCCGGCAGGGGGTGCACTTGCCGCAGGACTCTTCCTTATAGAAGGCCACGGCGCGGGCCACCACCCGGACGATGCAGGCCGTGTCGTCCATCACTATGAGCGACGCCGACCCCAGCATGGAGCCCACCGCGCGCAGGGGTTCGTAGTCCATGGGCACATCCAGGTGCTCCGCGGTGAGCAGGGCCGAGGATGACCCGCCGGGGAAGGCGGCCTTGAACCGCCGCCCCGGGCGAAGGCCGCCGGCCGCGGCGATCACCTGGCGCATGGGCGTACCCAGCGGCAGCTCGTAGACCCCGGGAGTGCGCACGTGGCCGCTGACAGAGAAGAGCGCCGGCGGGCCCAGGGCGCGGTAGGCTTCCGCGCCCAGGCGAATCACCGCCGGCAGGTGGCTGAGGGTCTCCACGTTGTTCACCACGGTGGGCCGGCCGTAGAGGCCGAAGACCGCGGGGAAGGGCGGCCGCTGCCGGGGCATGGCCCGGCGGCCTTCCAGCGACTCCAGCAGAGCCGTCTCCTCCCCGGCGATGTAGGCGCCGGCGCCGCTGTGCACCACCACTTCCAGGTCCATTCCTGTGCCGAAGATCCCCCGTCCCAGGAAGCCGCGGGCGTAGGCTGCCGCCACCGCCTGGCGCAGCCGCTCCCGCGCCAGGTAGCCCTCGCGGCGAACGTAGACGTAGGCCTTGTGGGCTCCCACGGCGTAGGCGGCGATGATGATCCCCTCCAGCAACAGGTGGGGCGCGCGCTCCAGCAGCATGTGGTCCTTGAAGGTGCACGGCTCGGCCTCGTCGCCGTTGACGACCACGTACTTGAGGGGCGCGTCCTTGGGGATGAACTTCCACTTGCGCGCCGTGGGAAAGCCGGCCCCGCCCTTGCCGCGCAGCCCCGACTGGTCGACGATGTCGATGACCTCCTCGGGGGTGAGGGCGGTGAGGGCGTGCCGCGCCGCCTCGTAGCCGCCGGCCCGCAGGTAGGCCTCCAGGTCGGCGGTCCCCTCCCCTTCCATGAAGCGCAGCAGGATGGACTCAGCGGGCACGGTAGCGCTCCAGCAGCTCGTCCACGGCCTGCGGGGTCAGCGGGCCGAACCGCTCCCGGTCCACCATGAGCATGGGCGCCAGGTGGCAGGCCGCCAGGCACTCCGACTCGCGGAGGGTGAAGGCCCCGTCAGGCGTCGTCTGCCCGGGACGGACGCCCAGCCGCTCCTCCAGGTGGCGGCGCAGACCCTCCGCTCCGTTCAGCAGGCAGGCCAGGTTTGTGCACAGGAGGATGAGGTGGCGCCCCGGGGGCTCCAGGAAGAAGAAGCGGTAGAAGGAGGCGACGGCGGTCACGTCGGACAGCGGCAGGTCCAGCAGGTCGGCCACCTCCTGCAGCGCCTGCGGCGGCAGCCAGCCCAGCTCCCGCTGCGCCACGAACAGCGCCGGCAGCAGCGCGGATTGCCTTTGTTCGTAGTGGCGCGGGAGGCGGCGGATCTCGTCCCGCGCCTCTTCGGGCAGCGGGGGCATCAGCGGTCGACGTCTCCCAGGATGATGTCGGTGCTGGCAATGGCCACGACGACGTCCGCCATGTACCCCCGATAGATCATCACAGGAAGCGCCTGCAGGTTGCACAGCGAGGGGGTACGGATGTGCACGCGGGCCGGTCGATTGCTGCCATCGCTGACGACGTAGTAACCCTTCTCCCCACGGGGAGATTCGACGGCGCTGTAGACCTCCCCTCGCGGCGGGTGGAAGCCTTCGCTCACCAGCTTGAACTGGTGGATTACCGCCTCCATGCTGCGCACCAGCTCGTGGCGCGGCGGCAGGGTAACCTTGCGGTCGTCAACGCTGACCGGGCCGTCGGGCAGGTGGTCCAGCGCCTGGAGGATGATGCGGCGGCTCTGCCGCATCTCCTCCATGCGCACCAGGTACCGGTCGAAGGCGTCACCCCGCTGGCCCAGCGGTACGTCGAACTCAAAGTCCTCGTAGGAGCTGTAGGGAAAGGCGCGGCGCACATCGTAGTTCACCCCCGACCCGCGGAGAACGGGCCCCGTGCAGCCGTAGCGCAGCGCCTCCTCCGGGGGAAGGACGGCCACCCCCTCCAGCCGCCGCCGCCACAGCAGGTTGTCGTTGAGCAGGGCCTCGAACTCGTCCAGACGGCGGGGCAGCTCCTCCATTTCCGCGCGCACCCGGGGGACGAAGTCTTCGGGCACATCCCACTGCAGGCCGCCTATGCGCATGTAGCCGTGCATCATCCGCTGGCCGCTCACGGCTTCGAAGATGTCCAGAATCCGCTCCCGCGGGGCGAAGGCGTACATCCACAGGCTGGTGATGTTCAGGTCGATCCCGGCGCTGCCCAGATAGACCAGGTGGCTGGCGATGCGGGAGAGCTCCATGAGGATGACGCGGATGTACTGGCAGCGCTTGGGCGGGGTGACCCCCAGCAGCTTCTCCACCGCCTGCACATAGGCCACCTCCTCGATCATGGTGGCCAGATACTCCACACGCGGGGGGAAGACGATGTTCTGGTGGTAGGTGCGCGTCTCCATCTCCTTCTCGATGCCGGTGTGCAGGTAGCCGATCACCGGCCGGGCGCCCACGATCACCTCGCCCTCCAGGTCCAGGACCAGGCGCAGCACGCCGTGGGTGGCCGGATGCTGGGGGCCCATGTTGATGGTGAGCGTCTCGCGGCTCTGGGAGGCCACGGCGGTTACCGGTCCTGCGGAGGAACCCGAGGGATGGCCTGGCTGGGGACGGGCGGGACCCGGCCTACGAACTCCACCGGCTCCTCCACCAGCGGGTAGTCCTTTCGCAGCGGGTGGCCCTCCCAGTCGTCGGGCAAAAGGATGCGGGTGAGATCGGGGTGACCGCGGAAGCGGATGCCGAACAGGTCGTAGACTTCGCGCTCCAGCCAGTTGGCCGCCGGCCAAAGCCCCGTGGCGCTGTCCACCTGCGGGTCGGCCGAGGGCAACCGCGTCTTCACCCGCAGGCGGGCGGGAGGGTCGTACCAGGTCAGCAGGTAGACCACCTCGAAGCGGGGCTCGAGGGGGAGGCGGTCCACGGCGGTGAGATCGGTGAGCACGGGCGGGCGGGGGGAGACGCGGTCGCGGAGGACGGTCAGGACCTCCAGGAGTTGGTCCGGGCCGACCACGACGGTGGTCTCCCCGCGGAAGGTCGCCTGCTCCTGCACCGCGTCGGGCAGCGTCGCCAGCAGCGCGGTCAGGGCGGCGTGGGCCGCACCGCTCGCCACTACCGGCGCCCTCCGCTGCGGGCGATCTTCTCCTGGAGCTGCAGCAGACCGAACAGCAGCGCCTCCGGGCGCGGGGGACAGCCGGCGACGTAGACGTCCACGGGCACCACCTTGTCCACCCCCTGCACCAGCGCGTAGTTGTTGAACACCCCGCCGCAGGAGGCGCAGTCCCCCATGGCCAGGACCCACTTAGGCTCCAGCATCTGGTCGTAGATGTGGCGCAGCACCGGCGCCATCTTCTGGGACACCCGGCCCGCCACGATCATCAGGTCGGACTGCCGGGGGGAGGCACGGAAGAGCTCGCTTCCGAAGCGGGCGATGTCGAAGCGGGCCGCCGCTGCCGACATCATCTCGATGGCGCAGCAGGCCAGGCCGAACTGCACCGGCCAGACGGAGCTCCTGCGCGCCCAGGCGATAACGCGGTCGGCCCGGGTGGTCAGCACCTGCCGTTGCAGCATCTGCACATCCTCGGGGGTGACCCCGGCGACGGCGCGCCCCGGAACAGGGATCTCTACTCCCACTCCATGCCTCCCCTCGCCCACTCGTAGACGAAGCCCACGGCCAGCACGCCCAGGAAGATCAGCATGGCCCCCAGGGCCAAGCCCCCCTGCTCCCGCAGCACCACCGCCCAGGGGTAGAGGAAGACCACCTCGAGGTCGAAGATGATGAAGAGCATGGCGATGAGGTAGTAGCGGATGGGAACGCGCGCCCGCGCGCTGCCGATGGGCCAAACTCCGGACTCGTAGGGCTCCTGCTTGGGGGGCGTGGGGCGCCGCCCGCCCAGGAGGGCGTGTGCTCCCAGCAGGGCTGCGGTGAGCAGCACGGCCAGGAGGAGGTGGATGAAGACGGGGAGGTACGCTGCCAGCGGCTGGGTCATGTGCCTTTAGCAGGCGCGCGCCCGCGCAGATGGTGGCACAAGGGCATAATTGCAGAGAGCCCCGGAGGTGTCAATAAGCGCTAGCGCACCAGCGCAGAGCGCACCTGCTGCAGGATCCCCGGCAGGATCTCCAGGACGTAGTCGATCTCCTCAGCGGTGGTCCAGCGCCCCAGGGAGAACCGCACCGTCCCCGCCGCCGTCTCCGCGTCCAGGCCGATGGCCGCCAGCACGTGCGAGGGCTCCAGGCTGCCGGAGGTGCATGCCGAGCCGCTGCTGGCGGCTACCCCCTGCAGGTCCAGGGCAAGGAGCAACGACTCGCTGTCCGCCCCGCGAAACGAGACATTGACGTTCCCGGGGAGGCGCTCCGTGGGGTGGCCGTTGAGCCGGGCGCCGTCTACGGCCAGCAGTCCGGCGATCATCCGGTCCCGCAGCTCGCGCAGGCGGGCGGCCTCCGCATCCATCTCCTGCAGCGCCAGGCGCACCGCCGCGGCGAAGCCGACGATCCCGGGAACGTTGGGGGTGCCGGCGCGACGGTTGCCCTCATGCGCTCCGCCGCGGAGGAGAGGGACCAGCGGCGTGCCCTTGCGGATGTACAGCGCCCCCACTCCCTTGGGTCCGTAGCGCTTGTGCGCGGAGAGGGAGAGCAGGTCCACGCCCAGGGCCTGCACGTCCACAGGGACGATCCCCAGGCTCTGCGCCGCGTCGCAGTGCAGGAGCACCCCGGCCTCCCGGGTGATCCGCCCGATCTCTGCCACCGGCTGCAGCGTGCCGATTTCGTTGTTGCTGTGCATCACCGAGACCAGAATGGTCTGGGGGCGGATGGCACGACGGACGGCCTCGGGATCGACGCGGCCGGTCCCGTCCACCGGCACAACCGTCAGCTCGAACCCCCGTGACGCCAGGAAGCGGGCGGGCTCCAGGACGGCGTGGTGCTCCACGGCACTTATCACCAGGTGCCGGCCGCGGGCCTCGTCGCCGTAGGCCGCCCCGATCAGGGCAAAGTTGTCCGACTCCGTGGCACCGCTGGTGAAGACGATCTCCTCAGGGTCCTGCGCCCCCACCGCGCGGGCCACCGTCTCCCGCGCCGCGTCCACCGCCTGCCGGGCGCTCTGCCCGAAGGAGTGGACGCTGCTGGGATTGCCGAACCGCTCCCGGAAGAACGGCTGCATGGCCTCCGCCACCCGGGGGTCCAGCGGCGTGGTGGAAGCGTAGTCCAGATAGACGGCTCTGGGCATTTGCCCCTACCCCGAAACGTCTCCGTTTGCGCATATTCTAGCACCGCCCCTTCCCGCGGCTGCGGGGAGGTTAGGCTATGCCCCCTCCAGCAAGTCCACCAGGTGCCTGATGATCCGCGCCGTGGCGCCCCAGATGTCGTGTCCCCGGTAGGCATAGTGCGGGACCTCGTACGGCCGCCCGCCCCGCTCCCGCCACTCGACCCACAGGTTGGCCGGCTGCCGGAAGACGGCCAGGGGTACGGAGAGGATCTCCTCGATCTCCTCGCTGCTGGGGTGCAGGGGGTAGGGATGGGGGATCACGCCCACAAAGGGGCTCACCCGAAACCCCGAGGCGATGACCTCGACATCCGGAAGGCGCCCCAGGATCTCCACGCGCTCGGGAGGGATGCCCACCTCCTCGAAGGCCTCCCGCAGAGCGGTATGGCGCAGGTCCTCGTCACCGTCGGCGGCGCCTCCGGGAAAGGATATCTGCCCCTTGTGGTGCTCCACCGCCTGGCTGCGTCGGGTAAGGAGGAGGTATACCTCGCCTCCGGATTCGAAGAGCGGCACGAGCACGGCGGCCCGCCGCAGATCCTCCGCCGCCGCCGGAGCAGGAGGCCTGGAGGCCAACCGCCTTCTGAGCTCATCGATGAGGGATGAAGCCATCTCGCAAGCCCTTCAAAGCACTTCTCGTAGGGCAGGAGACACCCTTTGGTGCCGGGTCACCCTCCCCGGCCCCCAGAAATTTCCACAATATATAGGAGAGCAGGGAGGAATCTGCCACCACATGTGGAAATACCTCCTTGATCTCAGGGGGGGTCGACGCCTAGACCTGTCCATTTCACCACCCATCGATCGTCCTGACGACACCGCATTCGACCCCGCTCCTTCCCCGACCCTTTCCCTGAGGTCGCCTTGCTCCTGACGGCTCTCCGGGCCCCGGTGGCCCGCAGCCGCACATACCTTGGGAGTTCGCTGAGATGACCGACCATCGCCTGCAACCGGCCGCCGCCAGCAGAGGCCTAGCAGCCGCGACGGCATCTCCCCTGTCCGGGGAGGAG
>FWPU01004692.1_pt1 | contig 31362 bp, 23 predicted proteins | sample 2228361 | NCBI WGS metagenome assembly FWPU01 (sample SAMEA103939777, study PRJEB20133) | metagenome | reverse complement strand
ATTGATCACATCGTGGTCGAACAGGACGAGATTGTGATCAAACACATCGTCCCTACGGACAACGACTGTCGTTTATTACCAGGACGTAGATGAACACGGATTCATTTCTAACCCGGACGAGCCGGAACCAAAAACCGCAAAGGACACTAAGGATACCTTCGTGTCCTTAGTGTAGCCGTAGTGTCCTTTGTGGTAAAAATCCTTGCTCATTGTGCACGAATTTCACGTGTAACGGACTAATTCTATGCCCGCAGGTCCAGGCTCTTTCCCTCAAACACAATATCCAGCGGCTCAACGACGACGCGCTTTTCCCCTTCCTCGATGCTCCCTGCGCGATACGCCCGCACGCCGCTCTGCGCTGTGACTGCAAGTGCTTTCTCGACGTCTTGCGCCGGAACATACACCGCAAACCCGGCGCCCATGTTCAGCGTGCCGTAGGCCTCCTGCGGCTCCAGGCCGGCCTGTTCGACGATGAATTGGAGCACCGATGGAACGGGCGGGATCTGGGTGACGCGGTAGGTGAACGCGCCCGGGTGGCGCATCAGTTTGCGCCAGCCGTGGCCGGTGATGTTCGCCATGTAGCGAATGGTGACCCCTGCCGCGAACAGCGCCTCGGTGACGGGCGAGTAGATGATGGTGGGATCGAGCAGCGCGTCACCGTACAGCCGTCCATCGGCGATGCGCGTCGCATACCCCTCCGGCAGCCGTGCGGCCAGTTTGCGCGCCAGCGTGACGCCGTTGGCGTGGATGCCACTGCTTTCCAGCAGGAGGATCGCATCGCCGGGTTGCAGGTCACGCCCCAGCGTCAGCCGTTCTTTGGGGCGGATGATGCCCACGCATGAAGCCGCCAGGTCAATAGCGCCCGCCTCCACCACGCCTGCCAGGCTCGGCGTCTCGCCGCCGCCCCAGGACGCGCCGGCGATGTCGCACGCGTGTTTCCATCCCGTCACCAGGTCTTGCATCCGCTCCTCGTCGTCGAACCAGTCTGAATCGCCCACGGCCCAGTAGGCGTGGATGCTCAAGGGCCTGGCGCCGACGGTGATGATGTCGTTGACGGCCATCGCGATGGTATCCTGGGCAATGGCATCGTAATAGGTTTTGCCCGTGATGCGGCGCATCTCGTCGGCGACCAGGGCTTTTGTCCCCAGGCATTCGGTGATGGAGGCCAGGTAGAAATCGCCCACGTCAATCACATAGGCCGACTCGCCCCGGCTGGCCTCGATTTCTGCAAAGCCCGCGGCGTGCAGGTTCTTGGCCGTCTCCCGCGCCGCCTGCTGTGCCATCACCTTCAGCGGGTCAATTCTGCCGTAATCAACCCCGGCCTGTTCGTAGGTTAGTTTGCCTGCGGCCTTGTCTACTTGCATACTTGTCTACTTGCTTTCCATCAGCGCGACGAACTCGTCAAAGAACGGCTTGGCATCGTGCGGCCCTGGCGCAGCCTCTGGGTGGTACTGCACGGAAAGGGCCGGCAAATCGAGCAGCCTCATCCCCTCCATCGTCCCGTCGTTGAGCGAGAGATGGGTGATTTCGACTCTGCCAAATCCGAGTGGGCTTGTGCCAATCAAGGGTTCCTTGGGTAACAACTCGGCCATTGTGACGTGAGGCGTGAGGCGTGAGGTGTGAGGCGTGATTTGCCGATTTGCCGATTCGAGGATTTGCGGATTTGATGGCTTGAACGCGGTGTCGAGCGGCTCCCAGGGGATCTCGAGACTTGTGGGGTCCACCGCAAAACCGTGATTCTGCGTCGTGATCAGGATACGCTCACGCCTGAAATCGCGCACGGGATGATTGATCCCCCGGTGGCCGAAGCGCATCTTGTAGCGTGTGCCGCCGATAGCCAGCCCCAGCAGTTGATGCCCCAGGCAGATGCCCCCAAGCGGGATGCCGCGTTCCAACACCCCGCGTATCATGGCGATGGTCTCGCTCAGAGGGTCGGGATCGCCGGGGCCGTTGCAGACGAACACTCCATCCGGGTTGAGGGCGAGCACCTTGTCCGGGCTCACATCGTAGGGCAATGCGGTGACCGCGCAACCCCGGCCCAGCAGGTCGCGCACAATGTTCTCCTTGCGCCCGGTATCTACCAGCGCAACGTGGAAGCGGGCTTCTGAGGCCTCCAAAGTCTGCAAGACTTCGGAAGTCTCATGCGGGCTGACCTCGCGCACCAGGTTCAATCCCAACATCTGTGGGGAACGGCGCACGCGCTCGATGAGGCTGTCCGGGTCGAGGTCTGTGGCGGAGATCGCGCCGCGCATCGCGCCGTGCGTGCGCAGGTGACGGGTGAGCATACGCGTATCCACACCCTCGATGGCGACGACGCCCGCTTGTTCCAGATAATCGGTGAAGGAGAGCGTGGCCCGCTGGTTGAACGGCTGGCGCACGGCACGATGGATGACATAGCCGGCGACCTGGATCTGTGCCGATTCCACGTCCTCCGGGTTGACGCCGTAGATGCCGATCTCGGGATAAGTCATCACCACAATCTGGCCGCGGTAGGACGGGTCGGTGAGCACTTCTTGGTAGCCGGTCATCCCGGTGTTGAAGACGAGTTCGCCAAAGGCTTCGCCGGCCCCGCCTACACTCTTGCCCCATAGCGTTGTGCCGTCTTCGAGGACGAGTAGTGCGGTTTGTGATGGTTGCGTCATATAGATGTTCTCCCTTAAGGGGAGTAGGGATTAGGAAGTAGGGGAGTAGGGGCCGTCCCACAATCCCCAATCCCTAATCCCTTAACTCCCTATTCCTTTCCGACTGCCCGTAGTACATCCGCGTGAGCGTCCTGAGCCTGATTTCGGCGAGGGCTGGGTTAGCCTCGGCCGAACCCCTCGGTCGAGCCGTCGAAAGATGCGGGGTTGCGGAGCCGCACCCTTCGGCGTGCTCAGAGGGCTTTCGGACTTGCCACAGGCATTCGGGGATGCGTACATTCGTAGATTCGCTGACCTGCAAACTTGCACACTTGCTCACTTTCTCGCCCCGATGATCGCTTCTCCCAACTCCTGCCAGTGGGACTCGATCCGCCGAAAGCCGCAAGCCTGCAATGTGTCGAAGTGGAATTGTCGTGGCAGGCCGTCGTCGCTCCCCTCCCAGATCTCGGCCTGGTCGTGCTGCGCCAGCAGGTCGCTCTGGCCCAACTCGCGGCTCAATGCCTGCCAAAAGCCGTCCCAGTCGTCGGCGTTGGCCGTATTGAGCGCTGCCCGCTGGTGTGCTTGCAGCAGTTGCCGGTAGCGCGCCTGCGTCTCCGGGTAGTCGCTGGCGACGTGATCCGAGTTCAGGAACCAGCCGCCCGGGTTGAGCGCCCGATAGATGCGTTGGTAGACCTCGGCCAGGTGTGTCGCGTTCAGCCAGTGCAGCGCGTTCGCCGAGAGCACCAGGTCGAATGCGCCGTCATAGTCGGCCCACCAGTCGGGCTGACGGATGTCGGCCTGCACGAAGTGGATGCGGTTCTCGCCTTTTGCTTCGGCCATCCGCTTCCCCATGTCCAGCAGCACCGGGTTCCAGTCCACCGCTACAATCTCGGCGTGGGGATAACGGCGCAGGGCGTGGAACGCCACCGAGCCTAGCCCGCAGCCCAGGTCGAGAATCTGTACCTCGCTGTCGGTCGGCAGATCGGGCAGGCGCAACATCAGGTCGAAGCGGTGCAGGCGGTGGGGGACATAGCAGTTTTGCATCGCTTCCCATCTTGCGAACCATTGTTGCCAGTCTGGCGTATTCATCGCATCCTCGCAATCTGAGACGTAAAACGTGAAACGTAAAACGTAAAACGTAAAACGTAATTTACGTTTTACGCATTACGTTTTACGCTAACACTTCCGCAGTCTTGACCACCACCGTATCCACGTCTTCCGCACTGATGACCAGCGGTGGCAGGAAACGCATCACCGTCGGCCCGGCGGTCAACACGAGCACTCCCCGCTCGGCCAGCGCCGCCAGGTATGGCCCGGCCGGCTCTTTCAGTTCGATTGCCGCCATCAGGCCCAGCCCGCGCACTTCGCGGATCTTGGGTGATGGGATCGCTCGCAGGCCCGCCAGGAGTTGCGCGCCCCGCTCTGCTGCACGCTGCGGCAGGTTCTCGGACTCGATGGTGCCGATGGTCGCCAGCGCCGCCGCGCAGCACAGCGGATTGCCGCCGAAAGTGTTACCGTGCACGCGCTTGGGCAGTTCCCCTACGCGCGTCCCGATGAGCACCGCGCCCATCGGCAGTCCCCCGGCGATGCTCTTGGAGACGCACATCATGTCGGGGCGCAGGTCGTAATGCTCGCAAGCGAACATTTTCCCCGTGCGCCCAAAGCCGGTCTGGATCTCATCCACGATGAAGAGAGCGCCTCTGTCCCGGCACAGCGCCTGCACGCCGCGCAGGTAATCCGGGTCGCCGACGTGGATGCCACCCTCACCCTGCACGATCTCCAGGATGACGGCGGCGGTCTCTTCGGTGACGATCTCTTGCATGCGCTCGATCTTGTTGTAGGGCACGAACTCGAATCCCGGCACGAGCGGCTCGAACGGCTCGCGGTACTCTTTGCGCCAGGTGGCCGAGAGCGCGCCGAAGGTGCGCCCGTGAAAGCCACGCATCGCGGCGACGATCCTTTTGCGGCCCGTGACCAGCCGGGCGAACTTGAGCGCGGCTTCTACGGCCTCTGTGCCCGAGTTGCACAAAAAAGCCCGCTCCAATCCGGGCGGGGCAATCGAGACGAGTTTCTGCAACAGTAGGGCGCGCTGGTCGTTATAGACCGCACCGTGGCACGTAATCAGCCGCTCGATCTGCTCCCGGATGGCCTGATTGACCGCCGGGTTGGCGTGGCCGACGTTGGCGACGCCGTGCCCGGCCATGCAGTCAATGTACTCGCGTCCATTGGCGTCCCACAGCCGCGCCCCTTGCCCGCGCACCAGCACGATGGGCTGCATCGGGTAAACGCCGCAATCGTAGCGATCTTCGAGGGCGATGATTTCGTCTGAAGTAGGCATTTCACTCCGTTCGTGAGGCGTGATGCGTAAAACGTGATGCGTAAAACGTAATGCGTAAAACGTAAGTCACGCATTACGTTCTACGTTTTACGTTTCACGTTTTACGTTTCACGTTACCACGGCGCCTCACTCCACTCCCCACCCGTTCCGGTGATCTCTTTGTAGAGCAGCATCAACTCCTTGTCAAAGAGCGGCCGCTTGAGTTCGACCGCGGTTGCGCGCACACGCTCCAGGATTTTGTTCGCCGTCTCGTGGTCAATCTCGATGCCGAACTCGGTGTGGAACTTGTGCATGATGGCGTTGGAGCCGGAGTGTTTGCCGATGATCATCTGCCGTTCCAGGCCGACCGCCTCTGGGCTGAACGCCTCATAGTTGGCCGGGTTCTTGAGGATGCCGTCGGCGTGGATGCCCGATTCGTGGGCAAAGACGTTGGTGCCGATGATGGCCTTCCAGATGGGAATGGCGCGCTGGCTGGCGCCGGCCACATACTCGGCGACCTCGCGGAAGCGCGTGGTATCAATCTGCGGATCCACGCCGTGCAGGTACTTGAGCGCCATCACCACTTCCTCGAGCGGCGAGTTGCCGGCGCGCTCGCCCAGGCCGCCGATGGAGGCCGCCACTGCCGTGGCCCCGGCACGCAGGCCCGCCAGCACGTTGGCTGTGGCCATGCCAAAGTCATTGTGCGCGTGCATCTCGACCGGGATCGAGATCGCCTGGCGGATTTGCTTGATGCGCCGGAAGGCGGTAAAGGGGTCGTCAATGCCCAGCGAATCGCAGTAGCGCACCATCTCGGCGCCCAGTTGCTCGGCGTGGCGATAGAACTCGGTCAGGAAGGCCATGTCGGTGCGCGAAGCGTCCTCCGCGCTCACGGTAAAGGTCAGGTTATGCTTCTTGGCCTCGGCAGCAGCGGCGGCGACTTGCTCCAGCACCCATTCCCGTGAGCGGTGGAAGCGGCGCTCGATGTGAATGTCGGATGTAGAGATGGAGATGACGACGCCGTGAACGCCGCACTCGGCGACGTCGCCTACGTCTTCCGGGCGTGCCCGCGCAAAGCCATAGACCTGCAGGGGCTGCACCGGCTTGCCGTCCTTGCGCACCTTGATCCCAGCCTCGACCACGCTTCTGACGCAGTCCTTCTCCTCCGGGCCGAGTGCCGGAAAGCCGGCCTCGACTGCCTCGACACCGATCTCGGCCAGCAGGGCGGCGATCTGTGCTTTCTCGCGCCGGGTAAAGATGACGCCGACCGCCTGCTCGCCGTCGCGCAGTGTGATGTCCATGAAGCGGATCTTGTGTTCTTGGGCCATCTTTTATCTCCTTTCTTGCAGAGCGCTGTATTCTTCCACGACCTCGCTATCGAACAGCGAGCGTTTGAGAGCAATCGAGCGTGTTCTCAGGATCGGCACCAACTTGCGTACCTCGTCTCCGGTGGGGTGATAGCCGTGCTCGCGCAGCTTCTGGTGGACGACGCTGGGGCCGGAGTATTTGCCCACGTTGAATCGTCGCATCAGCCCGACCTCGCCGGGGAAAAAGACCTCGTAGACCGAGGGGTCGCGCGCGACGCCGCTGGCGCGCCCTTCCGACTCGTAGACGAACAGGCCGCTGCCCACGACCGTCTTCCAGGCCGGCAACGTGCGCCCGGAGGCGATGGCGACGTACTCCGAGAGGTCGCGGAAGAGCGAGGTGCGGATGCCCAGTTTGACGCCCTCGCAGTATTCGAGTGCCATCACCAGTTCTTCGAGCGAGGCGTTGCCGGCGCGCTCGCCCAGGCCGTTGACGGTGGTGTTGACGTAGGTGGCGCCGGCCTTGAGGCCGGCGACGGCATTGGCGGTGGCCATGCCAAAGTCGTTGTGGGTGTGCATCTCGACCGGCAGGCCACCCTCTTCGATCAGCGCCTTGACGCGCTTGTAGGTCTCGAAGGGGTCGAGGATGCCCACGGTGTCGCAGTAGCGCACGCGGTCGGCGCCGGCCTCTTTGGCCGTGCGGGCAAACTGCACCAAAAAGTCGGGGTCGGCGCGCGAGGCATCCTCGGCGTTGACCGAGACGTACAGGCCGTGGCTCTTGGCGAACTCGGTGGCGCGTTTCACCGAGTCCAGCACCCACTGGCGATCCTTCATCAGTTTGTGCTCGATGTGGATGTCGGAGGCCGAGATGGAGACGGCTACCGCCGGAACGCCGCAGTCGAGCGAGTGCTGCACGTCGCTGACGACGGCGCGGTTCCACGCCAGGATGCTGGTGGGCAGGTTGAGGTCTACGATGCGTTTGATCGTCTCCTTCTCGTCGCCGCCCATTGCCGGGATGCCCACTTCGATCTGGTGGACGCCCAGGCGGGCGAGCATGCGGGCAATGTTGATCTTTTCCTCGTTGGCAAAGACGACGCCCGCCGTCTGCTCGCCGTCTCGCAGGGTCGTGTCGTCAATGTAGACCGGCCCTGTGATCTTGGCGGTGAGCATCTCTTCGGCGAAATCACCGCCTAAACCGAATGTTCTGAAACGTTGCATTGTTCTCCTCCTATAAAGGTTCATGATGCGTTATGTTTCATCCGATCACCGTTCCCTGCCCGGTGAGCGCGCGCTGCAGCGGGTGCTCCACGCGCCCATCGGCAATGATGACCTGGCCGACGCCGTCGCGCAATGCCTCGACCGCGCCCAGGATTTTCTTCTTCATTCGTCCTTGCGCGTAGCGTTCCATGTACTCCTCCGCCCGCGCCAGCGGGATGTGCGTGATGAGCGTACTCTCGTCGGGGAACTCGCGCAAGAGCCCCGGCACGTTGGACAGGACGATGACCTTGTCCGCCTTGAGCGCCGCGCCGATGGCTGCCGCTGCCCGGTCGCCGTCTACGTTCACCGCGTCGCCCTCGTAACTGATGGCGAGCGGGGCGACGACCGGCGTGTAGTCTGCATCGAGCAGCATCTTGAGCAGATTCACGTTGACCTTTTCGATCACGCCGCTATAGTCGCCGCGCAGGATTTTGGTCTTGCCGTTCTCGACGATGCGCAGCGTGTCTTTGCGCTGGCCCTCCAGCAGCCGCCCATCCACGCCGCACAGCCCTACCGCGTTGACGCCCAGTTTCTGCAATTGTTCGACCAGCGTCTTGTTGATCTTGCCGGCGACGACCATCGCAAAGATTTCGAGCGTCTCGCGGTCGGTATAGCGGCTGGAGTGGCCGGAGACGGAGGTGACGAAGCGCGGCGGGTGGCCGAGTTGCTCGGAGATGACGTTGGTCTCGTGCGAGCCGCCGTGCACCAGTACAACTTGTTCGCCTTGCTTGACCAGTTCTGCGACGTCGGTACAGACCGCGTTCATATCCAATCCCTTGCCGCCACCGGCTTTGATGACAATCATAGGTACTCCTTTGGGATACACAGAGATTCGCAGAGGTTACACAGAGAGCGCAGAGTTGGCTGTATTATCCATTACAAAGCGCCGAATGCCGTTCTTTAGTAGTTTGACGTCAAAGTTGATTAGCAGACCCAATGAACATCCCGACAGTTTGAGGTATGAAAGCATCTGCGCCTCGTGTACGGGCATAATCTTTTCGACTACCTTTAATTCCACGACCACCTTTTGCTCAACGAGCAAGTCCACCCGATAGCCTTGGTCGAGACGGATTTCCTTGTAGACCAGCGGCAGGGGTTTTTGCCGTTCGACGGCCAGCCCTAATCGCTCAAGTTCGTAAACAAGTTTCATACGCCGATTCTAACAGCCCTGGCCCCAGATGACGATGCACTTCAATCGCAGCGCCGATGATTTTCTCAGTCAGTCGGTTCAGGTCGGAAGTATCAATCATTCTCCGCGTGTCTCTGATTTTCTCTGTGCGCTCTGTGTAGAAAATTAGATTGGATGCAGCCCTGTGAATTCTAGCCCCATCGTCTCCGGGAACCCGCACATCAGATTCATGCACTGCACCGCGCTGCCGGCGGCGCCCTTCATCAGATTGTCAATCGCGGCGATGACAATCGACCGCCGCGCGTGCGGGTCGGCCTCGAAGCCGATGTCGCAATAGTTCGAGCCGCTCAGAATCTTGGCCTCCGGGTAACGGTAGACGCCGCGCCTGGCCCGCACCAGGCGCACGAACGGTTCGTGGCCGTAATCCTCGCGGTAGAACTGCCAGGCGGTTTTTTCATCCAGGTCGTCCTTCAGCAGGCAGTGGCAGGTCGCCGTCGCGCCGCGCACCGTGCCGACCGAGGTGATCGAAAAGTGCACCCCCGGCTGCTCAGGATCGAGGTGGAGTTCCTGGATGATCTCGGCGATGTGGCGGTGGCCCGCCGGCATATAGGTGCGCACGACGCCCGCGCGTTCCGGGTGGTGTGAGGCCGGGCTTTCCTTGTTGCCGCCTTCGGATGAGCCGACCTTGACCTCGACCACCGTTTCGCGCACGAGGTTGCGCTTGTACAGCGGCCAGAGCGCGAGTGTGGTCACACTGGCGTTGCAGCCCACGCCGCTGGCGTAGCGTGCGCCCCTCAACTCCTCGCGGTGCAGTTCCGGCAGGCCGTAGACGAATTTCGCCAGCCACTCCGGGGCGGGGTGGGGGTGCTCGTACCATTTGACGTAATCCGCCGGGTTGCGCAGGCGGAAATCCGCCGAAAGGTCCACGATGCGCTCGGCCAGCGCGGCAAACTCCTCGATGCGTTTCATCGCTGCGCCGTGTGGCATCGCCAGGAACAGCACGTCGCACGGCGCCAGTTCCGACGGGCGCACGAAGCGCAGGTCGGTGCGCCCGCGCAGGTTGGGGTGGACAAAGTGGGCGTATTGCCCGGCGTAGGTCTCGGACGTGATCTGGGTCACTTCTACCTCGGGGTGGCCCAGTAGCAGCCGCAGCGCCTCGCCCCCTGCGTATCCAGATGCACCCACGATAGCGGCACGTATCATGCTTCTCCTCCTGACAAGTGTGGCTCGTGAAACGTAATGCGTAAAACGTAAATCACGCATTACGCATCACGTTTTACGTTTCACGTTTTACGCTTTACGTCTCCGCTACCCTCAAGACATACTCCACCATTCGCCCCGGAATGTCCACGTCCACAACCTTGACCGAGGCATGGAATTCGGGCGTGTGGTTGATCTCGTTGACCAGCAGTCCACGGTCGGCGGTCTCGAACAGGTCAATCGCCACGATGCCGCCACCGACGGCGTTCGCTGCCTTCAGGCAAATCTCGCATAGGTCCGGTGTGAGCGGACAGGCCGACGCCTGCCCGCCGCGCGCGGTGTTGGTGATCCAGTGCTCCGACGTGCGGTAGATGGCATAGAGCACTTCGTCGCCCACTACCAGCGCACGGATGTCGCGGCCGGGCTTTTCGATATGTTCCTGGATGTAGAACACGCTGTGCAGGTAGCCGCCGAGTGTGGACTTGTGCTCCAGGATGGCCTCCGCCGCGTCGCGGTCATTGATGCGCGCGAGTAACCGCCCCCACGAGCCGTGCACCGGCTTGAGCACCACCGGGTAGCCCAGTTCCTCGATAGCCGCCAGCGCCGCCTCCGGCGTGAAGGCGACCTTGACGCGCGGCTGGGGGACGCCGGCTTCCTGCAGGGCGGCGCTGGTGAGCAGTTTGTCGCCGCAGGTGGCGACGACGCGGTGGGAACTGACGACCGGCACGCCGAGGCCTTCCAGCCAACGGGTGAGGTAGTAGGACTGGGAATCGCTCAGGCCGCGGTTGAGCACACCGTCGTACTGGCGCATCGCGCTCCCGTCGCCCAACTCGAACGCCACGTCGCGCGTGTCAATGCGGTCGAACGCGACCCCGCGTTTTTCCAGCGCCTCGAAGATCAGTTTCTCCTCGACGCGCACCCGCGAGTACAGTACCGCGATCTTCATGCGTTACTCGCCCCAGTCCTCCTCGACTTCGGGGGCCAGGTCGAGTTCGAGCGGGTTGGTGGAGATGACTTCCAACTCTACACCGCAATCGGGGCAGACGACGATCTCGCCCTCCTCGACATCGGGAGCCACATCGAGTTCTGCGTCACATTCGGGACAGTTTACCATTGTGTGATCCTCCTTGATGGTTGGTTGGTTAGTTGGTTAGTTAGTTGGTTGGTTAGTGGGCTGCCACCGGCTAACAGTAATCCACGGTCGCCTGCAAAACAACCAATCGCTGCCGGATGAATTGGCTGACAGTCTACAGCCTCCTGGGGTACTTGTACACCGGAGAGAACTGCTCTATAATACGCGTGACGCTGACCTTTCAGGAGCGCGCCGATGCAAGAGATTACTGTAACGGTGACCGATCTTGCCCGCCGAACGCGGGCGCTTTTGGACAGAGTACGCAAGCGCGATGCCCAGCTCGTGGTCACGCGGCGCGGCCAGCCCGCGGCGGCCATCTTGGACATTGACGAATTTCGTGCTCTGCTGGCCGACCGACAGCGGCTGCGCCAACTGGAACGAGACGAAGTGCTGCTCCAGCAACTAGTGGCGCGCTCCGACGTAAGCCGCGCCGAGGCCCGGCTGCGCATCGCCGAAGCCCGCCAGGAAGTGTACACCCTGGTCGAGCAAGCCCACGCGCGCAACCCCGACAGTTCCCCGGACGAAATTGCTGCATTGGTCGAAGAGGCGCGAGAAGCGACGCAGGACCAGGGATGATCCGTGCCGTCGTAGATACGAACACTTTGGTCAGCGGTCTCATCTCGCCCCTGGGAGCGCCAGCCCAGATCGTCCGCCACTGGCTGCAAGGCGATTTCCTGTTGCTCACGTCTCCGGTGCTGTTGGACGAACTGCGCCGGGTGTTGGAATACCCACGTATTACCATCCGGCTCGGTTGGTCTGCTGAGAAAAGACGGCGCTTCTTGGATCAGTTCACGATGTTGGCGTTGTTCACGTCCGGAACGCTGAGCCTCCCCGGTGTCACCCGTGACCCCAAGGACGACCCAGTGGTGGCCTGCGCCGTTGAAGGCGGAGCCGATTGCATCGTCAGCGGTGACTGTGACCTGCTGGCGTTGAACGCATACCAGGGCGTGCGTATTGTGAGCCCCCGCGCGTTCCTGGCTCTGTTGGAAGAAGAATAGCCTCTCTATCATTTAGCGTTTGTCCGCTGTTTCGCCGATTCGCTTCTTCGCCTGCGCGATCTGCTCCCGCACCGCCTCCGTCGCCGTGCCGCCCGTAACGGCGCGCGCTTCCACCGAGCGGCGAAAGTCGAATACGGCGGCCACGTCGGCGCCGAAGGCGGGGTGGATGGCCCGGTACTCGGCTGGCGACAGCGCCTTGAGCGGCACGCCCAACTCCTCCGCCCGCCGCACCGCCAGCCCCACCAGCCGGTGACTCTCGCGGAACGGCACGCCTTTGCGTACCAGGTAGTCGGCCAGGTCGGTCGCCAGCAGGCCATCGTCGAGCGCGGCGGCCATGCGCTCTGCGTTCACCTTCAGCGTGCGCACGACCCCCGCCACGAGTGGCAGTTCCATCTTGAGCGTGTCCACCACGTCAAAGACGGCCTCTTTGTCTTCCTGCAGGTCCTTGTTGTACGCCAGCGGCAGCCCCTTGAGCGTGGTCAGCAGTCCGGTCAGGTGGCCGATGACGCGCCCGCTCTTGCCGCGCACGAGTTCGAGCGAATCCGGGTTTCTTTTCTGCGGCATGATGCTGGAACCGGTGGCGTAGGCGTCATCCACCTGCACGAAGCCGAACTCACGGCTGCTCCATACGATCAGGTCTTCGGCCAGCCTGCTCAGGTGTACCTGCACAAGCGCGGCCCAGGCGAGCAACTCGACCACGAAATCCCGGTCGCTCACCGCGTCCACGCTGTTCTCACTGACCGCTTCAAAGCCCAACTCTGCCGCCAGCGCGGCGCGGTCAATGCCGAACGGGTTGCCGGCCAGCGCACCGGCCCCCAGCGGGCAGACCCGCGTGCGCCGCTCGACTTGGGCCAGCCGCTCACGATCGCGCTGCAACTTCCAAAAGGTGGCCATCAGCCAGTGGCTGAAGAGCAGCGGCTGCGCCTGTTGGAGATGCGTGTATCCCGGCATCACCACGTCGAGGTGCGCTTCGGCCTTCTCGACGATGGCGGCCTGCAAGTCAATCAGCGCCGCGCGCAAGGTAGCGATCTCGTCCAGGAGATACAGCCGCAGGTCGGTCGCCACCTGATCGTTGCGTGAGCGCCCGGTGTGCAGTTTGCCTGCCACTGGCCCGATCAACTCTCCCAGTCGCCGCTCAACGGCGGTGTGAATGTCCTCGTCCCCTGCCTGAATTGTAAACGTGCCGTTCTCGAATTCCTCGCGCACCTGCTCCAGGCCGGCGATCAGTTGATCCCGCTCCTCCGGCGTAATGACCCCCGCGCGCGCCAGCGCCCCGGCGTAGGCGATACTCCCGCGCACATCGGCGGCGTACAACCGCTTATCGAACCCGATCGAGTCGCCGAATTGCTGTGCTAGTTCAGCGGGCTCTGCCTGAAACCGTCCACCCCAAAGAGTCATCCGTTGCCCCATCATCTGCAAGTCTGCAAGTTTGCAAGTGTGCACACTTGCCGACTTGCCGATTTGCAGACTTGCTCAATCCCTCTTGAACTCACTATAATCCGGCGCCTCCAGCCCCACCGTGCGCCCGTTTTGCAGGTCAATCATCGCCCGTACCTTCAGCGGCAGACCAAACAGGTTGATGAACCCGGCAGCGTCGCTTTGGTCGTAGACATTGTCCTGGCCGAAGGTGGCGAAATCCTCGCGATAGAGGCTGTAGGGCGACTTGCGGCCCACGACGGTGCAACTGCCCTTGTACAACTTGACGCGCACCGTGCCGGTTACCCGTTCCTGCGTCTTGGCGACGAACTCGGAGATGGCCTCGCGCAGTGGCGTGAACCACTGGCCGTAATAGACCAGTTCGGCGTAGCGGTGGGCGACGATCTCTTTATAGTGCAACGTCTCGCGGTCGAGCGTGATCTGCTCCAGCCCCTGGTGTGCGGTGTAGAGGATCGTGCCGCCGGGGGTCTCGTACACGCCGCGCGACTTCATCCCCACCAACCGGTTCTCCACCAGGTCGGCGCGGCCCACGCCGTGCTCCCCGCCGATCTCGTTGAGGTACTCCAGGAGGTGCACCGGGCCCAGCGGATCGCCATCCACCGCCACCGGCACGCCCTTCTTGAAATCAATCGTCACATAGCGTGGTTGGTCGGGCGCTTTCTCCGGCGCGACGGTGAGGATGAACATATCTTCTTCCGGCTCGACCCATGGGTCTTCCAGGATGCCGCCCTCGTGGCTGATGTGCCATAGGTTGCGGTCGCGGCTGTAGATGGACTTTTTGGTCTGCGACACAGGGATGTTGTGGGCAGCGGCATATTCCAGAGCGTCCTCGCGTGAACGGATGTGCCACTCGCGCCACGGAGCGATCACCTTGAGGAACGGGTTGAGCGCCTTGACGGTCAATTCGAAGCGTACCTGGTCGTTGCCCTTGCCGGTGCAGCCGTGGGCCACGGCGTCGGCGCCCTCATAGGTGGCAATCTGCACCAGGTGCTTGGCGGTCACCGGGCGGGCGAATGAGGTGCCCAACAGGTACTGGCGCTCGTAGATTGCGCCGGCCTGCATGGTGGGGAAGGCGTACTCGGTGAGAAACTCTTCGCGCAGATCCACGATATAGACCTTGCTGGCCCCGCTGGCCTTGGCCTTTTCTTCCAGCCCGTCCAGTTCATCGGGCCCTTGTCCCAGGTTGGCCGTGAATGTGATGACCTCGCAGCCATAGTTCTCGATCAGCCAGGGCACGATGATCGAAGTATCCAGCCCGCCCGAGTAGGCCAGGACGACTTTTTTGACTTGGCCTTTCTTATCGCTCATAGTGTGCTCCCCTCTTCATTTCGAGATTCGTGCCATTCGTCCGTTCGTGATTTAAGCGATTCGTAACTATCTAACGAAGCCGCGCCTCAAACCGACAAGCAGGCGGTTGAAACCGCGGCTGAGGGCCCGCAATCCGGATTGCGGGCCTCGCGCCGGGCGACCGCCTACGCGGTCGCTGTGGCAGCGTCCACGCAGGTGGACGCTCGGCTGCAAGCCCAAGAGAGGCGATTTCAATCGCTGAAGGGCTGAATAGTCACAACGATTCAAAAATCGGTAAAGCGCGGCGCTCATGTAAAGTAAGAGCCAGCCCCCGTCAGAAGGCTGGCTCTTGTCGTCTGCTACGTAGCCCAAAACGGCCTACCTCGACGGGTGGTCTGGCTCTCCCTTGTTCGGTCGTCGTGCGCGTTCGTTAGGAATGATTGGGCAGAAACTCATGGCATCTCAACCCTTGCTCAGTTGCGCGAGAGTTTACCACATAAAGCCGATCTTGTCAAATAGTTGCCCGTCGCCGTGCGATGTGCTACAATCGGCGCGTGGTCAGGTATCGGTGTGCCTGGGTTATGTGGATGGTACTGCTCGTTGCGGCGGCCTTGCGCTTCTACGGCCTCGATTGGGACAGCAGTATCGGCGCCCATCCCGACGAGCGTTACCTCGTGGGCGCGGCGGAAAGCCTGCGCCGGCCCGATCGGCTGAATCCCTTCGAGGTGGCGCCTGATCTGGCCTACGGCCATCTGCCGCTGTATCTGTTGACCCTGTTCCCCGGCGCGGATCGGTTGTTGGCGGCGCGGGCGCTGGCAGCGTTGTTCGACGTGGGGACGGTGGCGCTCACCTTCGCGTTGGGACGGCGGGTGTATGGCGGGCAGCCAGGACAGGTGGCGGCGGTGTTGGTGGCGTTGATGCCGATGCATGTGCAGCAGGCGCATTTCTACACTGCCGATACGCCGTTGGCCTTTTTCACCGTGGGGACGTTGTTCTTCGCCGCGGGCCTGGCCGAGAGAGGACGTGCCCGCGATGCCTGGCTGGCCGGCCTGTGGGCCGGGTTGGCTCTGGGATGCAAGTTCGGCGCGGCGCTGCTGGTGCTGCCGCTGGGAGCAGCGTGTGCGGTGGCCCCGTTGGGGTGGGGTGCTCGCGGGCGGCGTGTTCTGTTATGCGGCGCCGCGGCGCTGGTAGCGTTTGCGTTGACCAATCCCTTCGCGCTACTGAATCTGCCCGTGTTCTGGCGCAACGTGGCCGAGCAGGCTGCCATCGCGCGCGGCGCGCTCGATATGCCCTACACCCGCCAGTTCCACGGCACGCTGCCGTATCTGTACCCGATCGCGCAGCAGTTGCGCTGGGGGATGGGCGTGCCGCTGGGATTGCTGGGCTTCGGCGGGCTGGGATATGCCGCGTGGCGGGCCGTGCGCCGGCCGCCGCGCCCGGCGGAGTGGGTGCTGCTGACGTGGGCGCTTTCCTTTTTCGCCTTCACCGGCGGCCTGTTCGCCAAATACCCACGCTACCTGCTCCCCCTCACGCCGCTGTTGGCGATCGATGCGGCTGCGTTGCTGTTGGCACTCCTGCAAATAAGACGCACGGCTGTAGCCGGGCCGCTCTTGCTAACGCGAGGCGTCCGCTTCTTCGCAATCCTGCTCCTCCCCGCGGCTTTGCTCTCCCTCGCTTTGGTCACTTCCTACCGCCACCCTCATCCCTGGCTTGTCGCTTCTGCCTGGCTGCGCGAGCACCTCGCGCCGGGCTCTGTCATCGCCGTCGAGGCGTGGGATCACCCGCTGCCGCTCGACGCGATGGGTTACGACGTGCGCGTGCTGCCCATCTTTGACGAGGACACGCCGGAGAAGTGGGCGACGATGGAAGCGGTGCTGGCCGAGGCCGATACCGTCGTCATTGCCAGCCAACGCGGCTATGGGGCCTTGGCACGCTGGCCGGAGCGCTATCCGCTCACGGCGCAGTACTACCGGCGCCTCTTCGCGGGCGAGTTGGGCTTTGTACCGCTAGCCTGCTTCGAGCGTGAGCCGCGCCTGGGGCCGCTGGTGGTGGCCGATGACCCGGCCGCCGGGCTGGATTTCTCGCTGCCCGACCTCTGCCGCCCCGATGTACCTTTCGTGCTGCGCCTGGGTCGGCTGGACGAGAGTTTCGTTGTGTACGACCATCCCCAGGTGGTGATTTTCGTAGCGCACCACCTTGCTGCCTCACCGCCCCGCCGATTCGCTAATCTTGCCGCAGATTGACGACGTGGTATAATCCTCCCTCGTGAAGAAAAACTGGCAGTTGTGGGTGGGGATCGCCGTCAGCGTCGTGGCGATGGTGCTGGCCTTGCGCAAGATTGACCCGCGCGAGGTGGCTGGCGCGTTTGCTCAGGCAAATTATCTCTACCTGGTCCCGGCGCTCGCGGCCATGCTGCTCTACCTGCTGGCCCGTGCCGTTCGCTGGCGGATACTGCTTGGGCCGCAGGTCAGCCTCGCCCGTTGTTTCTGGATCGGCAACATTGGCTACCTGGTGAGCAACGTCTTCCCTCTCCGCCTGGGCGACCCGGCGCGTGCCGTCATTGTCGGGCGTGATGGAAGTGTATCTATTGCAGCCGCCCTTTCCACTGTCGTTGTCGAGCGGGTGCTCGATATGTTGATGGTGGTGATGTTATTGGCCGGCGTGGTGCCGTTTATGAGCGGTGCGGGCGATGCGATCACCAGCGGCATCGTGGCAGGTGCGGCGGCCCTGGCGGCCCTGGCCGTGTTGTTGCTCTTTGCCTTCCGACCCGACTGGGGGCGGCGGTTGGTGCGCTGGGCGTTGGGATTCATCCCGCGCATTGACCGCGAGCGTTGGGCGCACGCGCTGGATGGCCTGTTCGACGGCCTCGCGCCGCTGCGCTCCGGGCGGCGCGGCCTGGCGCTGTTGGCCTGGTCGGTGGCGGCCTGGGCCTGCGTGGTCGGTTACTACTGGGCGTTGCTGCGTGCCTTCTTGCCCCAGCCTCCGGCCCTTGCTGCGCTCTTTACGGTTTCGGCGATTGGCCTGGGGATGGCAGTGCCTTCCACACCGGGTGCTATGGGGCTGTTCCACGCGATCGCCCGCTATGCGTTGACGATCCCGTTTGGCGTGCCGGACGACGAGGCGGTTTCGATTGCGTTCGCGTCGCACATTTTCCAGTACATCGTGATCCTGATCCTGGGATTGGTCGGCCTGGGGCGCGAGGGCCTCTCTCTTACTCGGCTGCGTGCCGACGTCTCGACTACACTGGCGGAGGAACACTCGACACCGTGAAGATCCTCTCGATCCTCACCTACTACTATCCTCACTGGACAGGGCTGACCGCCTACGCCCAGCGGTTGGCCGAAGGGTTGGCCGCGCGCGGCCACCAGGTGACGGTGCTGACCTCGCAGCACGACCGCGCGCTTTCGCGCGAAGAAGTGTACAACAGTGTACGGATTGTGCGTTTACCCACGCTGATGCGGCTCAGCCGTGGGACGATCGCGCCGGCCTTTCCTCTCGTGGCGTATCGTCTGATCCGCGAGCACGACGTGGTTCAGATACACACCCCGCTGATGGAATCGTGGCTCGTGACGATCCTGGCCCGCCTGGCAGGCCGCAAGGTGCTGTTCACTCATCACGGCGACCTGGTGATGCCGGCCGGGCTGTGGAACCAGCTCATCGAACGCGTGGTGACGTGGATGATGGTGCAGGCGGAAAAGATGGCGGCGCGTATCTCGATTCACAGCGAGGATTACGCACGCCATTCTACCTTCCTGGGCCCCTTCCTGCACAAGATCGCCTGCATCTACCCGCCGGTGGTGATCCCGCAGCCGGACCCGGCGGCAGTGGCGGCCTGGCGCGATCGCCTGAATCTGAACCACAACCGGCTGATCGGTTTTGCCGGTCGTTTCGTCGAGGAGAAAGGCTTTGACTACCTCTACAAGGCGATCCCCTATGTGCTCGAAGTTTACCCCGATGCACGTTTCCTCTACGCCGGCGATTTCCCGGTCTATGAGGATTTCTACGGGCGCTGCAAGAATCTGGTGGACGGATGTGCCGAGCACGTGGTCTTTTTGGGGCTGATCCGCGACCGGCAGCAATTGGCGAACTTTTACCGTATGTGTGACGTGTTCGTCGTCTCCAGCCGTACCGATTGCTTCCCCAGCACGCAGATCGAGGCGATGCTCTGCGGCACGCCGGTCGTGTGTACCGATATCCCCGGCGCCCGTGAGGCAGTCCGGGCCTCCGGCATGGGACTGCTCGTGAAGCCGCAGGACGAGAAAGCGTTGGCCGAAGGGATCATCAAGATGCTGAATGATAACGCATCCTACCGCAAGCCGCGCGAGCGTATCGCCGATGTGTTTAACCTGGAACGCACACTCGATCAATACGAGGCGCTCCTGGCGGAACTGGCCGGTGCGTCCTCGTCCCGACGGGGTGGAGAAGCAACGTGAGCGCCGATGAGCGGCTGGCCCGTCTGGTCGCCAACGAGGCCGACATGGCCTACAAGCGCCGCGTGGTGTTGTTCTTGCGCTGGCTGGATGCGCAGCCGCAGGACGTGATTCTCGATGCCGCCTGTGGCCGCGGCTTTGTGCTGAATTTTGTGCGGGCGGTCGGCGACTGCACCCTGGTGGGGCAGGATATCGAATTCCGCTATGTGCAGCAGGCGCATGCGCAACTGGCCGAACGAGCCGTCTGGCTCCTCAACGGCGACCTCTGTCATCTCCCCTTTGCTGCTCACTCGTTCGATAAGGTGATCCTGGCCGAGGTGCTGGAGCACTTGTCGGATGACCGCACCGGGTTGGCCGAGGCGGTGCGGGTGACTCGACCCGGTGGCCTGCTGCTCATCAGTGTGCCCAACGCGAACTATCCTTTCTGCTGGGATCCGCTCAACAAGACATTGGAGACGCTGTTCGGCACGCACATCGCGCGCGGGCCGCTTGCCGGCATCTGGGCGAATCACGTGCGCCTGTATACGCTCGACCAATTGCTGGCACTGGTCGAAGGAGCCGGCCTACAGGTCGAAGAGGTGCGCCACCTGGTTCACTACTGTTTCCCCTTCATCCACAATATCGTGTATGGCTTGGGTAAGCCATTGTTGGAGTCGGGCATATTGCCGGCCGGCATGTCGGAAGCCGCTTCACGTTATCGCCTGGCTGGACGCGCCGGCAGCCGCCTCAATCCGGTGAACATCGGGCTGTGGCTATTCAATTGGGTGGATCGCCTGAACGACCGTCTGGATGAAGAGATGCTGCGCAAGGTGTCCACGATGAACATCTGCCTGAAGGTGCGAGTGCCTGCTGTGAGGTGAATGGTGAGATCAGGGCGCTTGCTCTCTGCTTTTCTGTTGCTGGTTGGGCTGGGGTTTGCGCTGCTGGGCCAGTTCTATTTCGCGTGCCGGCGCGAGTACGTGTGGGACGGCGTTTTCTTCTGGTGCGTGGCGCTCCTGGCATTCGGGCTGCTGCTCCGGCGGGAAAGGCGCACGGGCCAAAAGCGCTGCATCAGGCGCCCCTGGCTGCGAGAACAGAATCGCGTGCTGCGCGTGCTGCGCCCGGCGGCCGCGATTGGCGGCGCCGCGTGTGCGTTGCTGGCCGGCTGGCTGGCCCGGCGGTTGCCCCCAACGGCTGATTTTCGCGGGGTCTTTTGGCTGTGGCTGTTCGGTGTGTATTGGTTCCTGGTGGCGTTCCTGCCGACCTTCAAGATCAAAGAGGCCTGGCTGCGCCTGCGGCAATGGCTGCACGAGAATTGGGTGGAACTGGCGTGCCTGGCGGCGTTGCTGGCGACGGCACTGATCGTGCGCGGCGTGAACCTGGAACGCATCCCGGCCAACCTAGGCGGCGATGAAGGCACCTGGGGGATGGAGGCGCTGGCCATGTTCGAGGGCGGGCGACTGGCGAACCCTTTCGCCACGGGCTGGTTTGCTTTTCCGAGCCTCTCCTTTTTGATGTGGGGGCTCTCGATGCGCGTTTTCGGCGCATCGGTCGCGGGCCTGCGGGCGATCTCGGCCCTCATCGGCACGGCCACTGTGCTGAGCACTTTCGTGCTGGCCCGCGAACTGTGGGGGCGGCGGGTGGCGTGGCCCGCGGCGATTACCCTGACCTTTGGGCATTACCACATCCACTATAGCCGCCTGGCGGTCAACAACATCGCCGATGGCCTTCTCGTCACGCTGGCGCTCTACTTGTTGGTGCGAGGCTTGCGTTCTGGCAAGGCGATCTGCTTTGCTTTGACCGGCGCGGTGATCGGCCTGGGCCTGTACGGGTACATCGGCGCACGCCTGATCGGCATCCTCATCGTGGCCTATCTGGCATGGCGTGCGGTGGCCGAGTATCGTTTCCTGGTGCGCAACAGGTCGTTGTTGGCGCTGACTCTGGCCGCGTTTCTGGTGGTTGCCGGGCCGTTGCTGTTGCACTACGTGGCTAACCCCGGCGACTTTGCTGCCGGTGTCAATCGCGTCAGCATACTCGCTCCGGGCTGGTTGGCCCGTGAGCGGGCGTGGTGGGGGGTAGGCGCTGCCACGATATACTGGCGCCAGGTTTGGAAATCCATTTCCGGCTTCCACTACACACTCGATCCGACGTTTTGGTACCATGCTGCGATCCCGCTGCTCGATGCCATCAGTGGCGTGCTGATGATTGTGGGGATGCTCTGGGCCGTAGTGTATCGTCGTCGGCCGGGCAATGGCCTGTTGCTGATCTGGTTCTGGCTGGCTGTGCTCACAGGATGGGTGTTGACGGAGAACCCACCCAGCAGCCAGCGCATGGTCATTGTGGCCCCGGCGCTGGCGCTGCTGACGGGGCTAGGGCTGAACTGGTTGATCGCCCTGGGGCAACGCGCAGTGGGCGGCGGCGACCACGTTTGGGCCGGTGCGGCTTGTGCGCTGCTCGTCGCGGTGGCAGCGCTCAATCTGCACTACTATTTCGCGGTCTATACCCCTACGCTGGTGTATGCCAATCCCTTCGCCGAGGTCGCCACCGTGCTAGGGCGTTCCCTGGCGCGTCGTACCGAGGCATGCACCGTGTACTTTTATGCGTCGCCGGTGATGTACTGGGATCATGGCACCATGCGCTTCTTGACGCGCGTCTATGCGCCGCAGGTCCAGGGTGTGGACGTGCCCCCGCCCGACGAAGGCGAGCCGGTGCGTCCCGACCTGAGCCGCAATGCCTGTTTCGTCTTCATCCAGGAGCGGTTGGGCGAACTGGAGGCCGTCCGCGCCCAATATCCTGGTGGTGATGAATCCGCCGTCTATTCCAAAGCCGACGGACGGCTGCTATACGTGATGTACAAAGTGCACAGTGAGCAATGAGCCAATGATCACCGACCAATCCTCTGTCACGCGCCGATCGCAATTTGCAGTCTGCGATCTGCCATCTCCCATCTGTATCTTGCTTCTCGCCGCCATCTTGTTGGCCGGCGCTATCCTGCGCTTCACGAATCTCGGCTGGGATGAGGATAAGTGGATTCACCCCGATGAAGCACACATGCAACAGACGCTGAATGCTATCCGCATCCCGGATAGCCTCGCCCTCTATTTCGATACGCCCAACTCGCCGCTCAACGTCTGGAATAGCGACCGCGTGTATAGTTACGGCACATTGCCGCTCTACCTGACGCGCCTGGTGGCGGAGTGGCTCGACCGGGCGTGCGGCGAGTCCCCGAATAGACTCAGCCTGGTGGCGGCAGTGCTGCTCGACAAGTCCCTCAATCTGCCGTGCTCTCCAGGTACGTTCACCTTTGGATATGGCAAACCGATCGGACGGGCGCTTTCGGGACTGGCCGACCTGGGGACGATCCTGCTCGTGTTCCTGATCGGGCGGCGGTTGTATGGCCAGGCCACCGGGCTGCTGGCCGCCGGGTTGATGGCGCTGACGGCTTTTTCCATCCAGCAGGCGCACTTTTTCACCGTGGATAGCGCCGTGTGTTTCTTCGTCGCGCTAACCGCCTATTTCTCCGTGCGCGCCGGCCAATCGGGGAGCGGGCTGTGTTTTGCCCTGGCCGGGCTGGCGACCGGCCTGGCCACGGCCTGCAAAGTCAGCGCCGCTCCGGCGGCGCTCTTGGTCGCGCTGGCGGCAGTGGCCTGGATCTGGACGCGGCCCGCTTCCGGCGCGTCATCCTGCCCTGGAATGGGGATTCCAGGGCGGCGGGAATCCCCCGCAGCGCCGGAATCCCTATTCCGGCGCGTCATCCTGCCCTGGAATGGGGATTCCAGGGCTGCGGGAATCCCACACAGCGCCGGAATCCCCACGCCGCCCCGGAATCCCCACGCTGCCCCGGAATCCCCACGCCGCCCCGGAATCCCCACAGAGCGCAGGCCCCGCGCGATGTGGAAGAGCCTGGCGTGGCTTATCCTGGCCGGCCTGCTGGCGCTGTTGGCGTTCCGCGTGGCCCAACCCGCCACTTTCCAGGGGCCCGGCTTTTTCGGCCTGCGGCTCAACCCGTACTGGCTGAACCGCATGGGGCAGATCCGCTTCGAACAGAGCGGGAATCTGGACTCGCCGCCCAACCAGCAATGGACGAACCGCGCGCCACTCCTGTTCCCGTGGGTGAACATGGTCGTCTGGGGGATGGGGCTGCCGTTGGGCCTGACAGCCTGGATCGGCTGGGCGGTGGCCGGTATCGAATTGTGGCGCGGCAAGCGCGTGCACCTCATCCTGTGGGTGTGGGCCGGCCTGATGTTCCTCTACCTGGGCACGCGCTGGGTCAAGGCCATGCGCTACTTTATCTTCTTGTATCCCCTGTTCGTCGTTATGGCTGCCTATGCACTCATCCGGCTGTGCCGTGCGGCCTCGCGCGGGTGGCGCCGGCTGGGGTATGGGCTTACTGCCGTGGTCGTGATCGGCACGGCGCTTTGGGGCTATGCGCTGTTCTCCATCTACCTGCGGCCCCATACCCGCATCGCCTCCTCGCGCTGGATCTGCGCCAACGTGCCTCCCGGCTCGACCATCGCCACGGAGCATTGGGACTGGACGCCGCCGCTGCCGGTGGATGACTGCAACCCGAGCGCGATCTACACCCTCTTCGAGATGCAGAACTATCACGACGATACACCCGAGAAGCGCTCGCTGATGATTGAGTGGATTGACCGGGCGGACTATATCGTCACGGGCAGCAATCGCATCTATGCCTCGGTTGCCCGCCTGCCGGCGCGTTATCCGATGACCAATCGCTACTATGAGGCGCTCTTTTCCGGCGAACTGGGCTTCGAGTTGGTGGCCGACTTTGCTTCCTATCCGGCCATCGGCCCGTTTCAATTCCCCGATCAGGAGATGATCTGGCCGCTGGTGCGGGCCGCTTACGCATATCAGCCTCCGCGAGTCGTGGTCCCGTTGCCGCCGGCCGAGGAGGCCTTTAGCGTCTATGATCACCCGCGTGTGCTGATCTTTCGCAAGACGGCGGTGTATTCGCGCCAGCGTGTAGAGGCACTGTTAAATAGCGTTGACCTGGATCGCGCCGTGCCTGGCCTCACGCCGAGGGAAGCCACCCGCTCGCGCAATCTGCTCGAATTCGATCCCCAGACTTGGGCCGAGCAGCAGACCGGCGGCACCTGGTCGGAGATGTTCAATCGGGATAGCCTCCTCAACCGCTATCCGGGGTTGGCAGCAATTGTGTGGTGGGTCGTCGTGACTGCGTTGGGTTGGTTGGCTTTCCCACTCCTGTTCGTCGCCCTCCCGCGCCTGCGTGACCGGGGGTATGGGTTGGCGCGGGCGCTGGGGCTATTGCTCATTGCCTATCTCGTCTGGATTGCGGCCAGCCTCCATGCCCTGCCCAACACGCGTGGGACGATTGTGCGTGCCGTGTTGCTCCTGGTGATCGTTGGCGGTGGGGTGGGGTGGCTCAAGCGTGCCGGGTTGCGGCGCTTCGTGCGCGGCCATTGGCGGTTGCTTGCGTTGACCGAAGGGTTGTTTGCAGTGCTGTATGTCGCGTGGATTTTCGTGCGCCTGTTGCAGCCGGATCTATGGCATCCTTACGTGGGCGGCGAAAAGCCGATGGACTTTGCCTATTTCAACGCAGTGCTCAAATCCACCTGGTTCCCGCCGTACAATCCGTGGTTCTCCGGCAGCACGATGAACTATTACTACTTTGGCTTCGTCTTCGTGGGCACGCTGGTCAAGTTGATCGGCACCGTACCGGCGATTGCCTATAACCTGGCCGTGCCGCTCTTGTTCGCTTTGACGGGCATCGGGGCATTTTCGGTCGCCTATAATTTCTTTGGCGGGCATCGGCGCGGCGCTCTGCTGGCAGGTGTGGCGGCACTTCTATTCGCCCTTCTGTTGGGTAACCTCGGTGTGGTGCACCTCGTGGGCAATGCACTGATCGCCTTGGGCGGCGAGCCCTTCCCCAGCACGATCCCCGGCTTCCCCCAGGCTGTCGCCTTCTTCCGCGGGCTGTGGCAGGTTATCGCTCACGGCGCCTCACTCTCCGTCAGCACATCGTCCTGGTACTGGCACCCTACGCGCATCATTCCTCACCCGGACTCTGAGGCTGTGCCGATCACCGAATTCCCGGCCTTTACGTTCCTGTATGGGGACTTGCACGCTAATATGATCGCTTTGCCGCTGGTATTCCTGGCGTTGGGCTTTGTGGTCTGTTGGGCTCGTTCGCCGCGTCCTCGTTGGGCCGGTCTGTTGTTGGGCGCCCTGGCCTTCGGCGCGTTCCTGCCGACGCACACGTGGGACTATCCGACGTATGTGATGCTGGCCCTGGCAGCGCTGGTGCTCAGTACATTCGCTGTTCATCGTTCGTCGTTCGCTATACACCTGAAAGCACTTGCCTGGCGTGCTGCCTTGTTGGTTGGTCTATCCGTTGTGCTCTATCTGCCCTACCTTCAGCACTATGCGGCGGGTTACACTGCACTCGAACGCTGGCGTGGCTCGCGCACGCCGCTGGGCTCCTACTTGTGGATTCACGGCATTCTGCTCTTCCCGGTGGTGAGCCGCCTGTTGCTCGAGGGATACCGTCGCTGTAGATTCGGTATGCGCCGTTGGCCGTTGTGGGTCGCGTTGGCAGGATTGGGTGGGGCGATGGTCATTGCGCTCGTGCTGGCCGTTCTGGGCTATCCGGTGGCGCTGGTGACGCTGCCCGGGCTGGCAGTGGCCGTGCTCTTGTTCTTCGACCGTAGAATGCCTTCGCGGCGTTTGCTCTGGCTGATGGTCGGTGGGGCCATGGCGCTGGGGCTGGCCGCCGAGATCGTCGTGCTCAAGGGTGACGTCTCGCGGATGAATACGGTCTTCCGCTTCTATCAGCAAGCCTGGCTGCTACTGGCGGTCGCAGCGGGTCTAAGTCTGGCCTGGGTCTATGAGCGTGCGCGGCGCTGGCGTGCGGAATGGCGCCAACTCTGGTGGATCGGCATGGCGTTGCTCATGGCCGGCGGCGCGCTGTTCCTGCCGTGTGGGATTCGCGCTCGCGCCATAGACCGCATGTCGCCGCAGACGGGCCTGACGCTCGACGGCATGGCGTTTATGCGCACGAGCACCATCTCCGATGGCCCCCCCAATAATGGGCGACAGATCACGCTGGCCGGAGACTATGATGCAATTCGCTGGATGCAGGAGCACATCAATGGCTCGCCGGTAATTATAGAGGGCTTGGGCTGGATGGAATACCTGTGGGCTAACCGCGTCTCGATCCATACCGGCCTGCCGGCGGTAGTGGGCTGGAGTTGGCATCAGAGACAACAGCGTTCGGCAGTAGCCGTGTTGGTGACGCAGGTTGAGCGGCGGCGCAACGATGTAAACGAGTGTTACAACACACTTGACCCCGCCCGCGCGCTGGACATCCTGGCCCGCTATGGGGTGCGCTACGTCTACGTGGGCGACTATGAGCGCGCTTACTACGATCCACTCGGGCTTGCCAAGTTCAACGAGATGGCTACCCAGGGATTGCTACAGGTGGTATACGACGCGCAAGGGGTGAGAATCTACGAGGTGACGGCTCACCGGTAGATCGGGCAGGCTTGTGCCACATTCCCGGTCTAGACATTTTCCACACGTGACAGTGGACTGTCGAGGTCGAAATGAATCAGGTGCTCTTGGCGCTCCGCTGGTATGGCATCGTGCAATTGTTTGGCCTTGCGGCCTTGCCGCTGGCCCTGCGCCTCTTCCGCCATCTGCCGGATCGCGGCTATGGTGTCTCCAAGCCATTGGGCCTGCTGCTATCCGGCTGGGCCTTCTGGCTGCTGACCACCTTCGGGTGGACGCACAACACCCCCGGTGGCATCCTCGTCGCTCTGGCCCTTCTCGTCGCTGCCGGCCTCGCACTCCACCTAACCAACCAACCAACCAACCAACTAACCAACAAACCAACCAACCAACCCTCCTGGCGTACCCTCCTGGCAGTCGAGGCCGTTTTCACCCTAACCTTTGTCGCCTGGTGCGTGGTGCGCGCCTACATGCCACGTATCGAGACGGCGGGCGGCGAGAAGTGGATGGAGATCGCCTTCCTGAACGCCATTCTGCGCTCCGATGCCTTTCCGCCTCACGACCCCTGGCTTTCCGGCTTTGCCATTTCCTACTACTACTTTGGCTACGTCATTGTGGCGATGGTCACCCGTCTGGCGGCGGTCCCGCCCTCCATCGCGTTCAACCTGGGGATCGCGACGCTCTTCGCGCTGACCTGCACCGGCGCCTTCAGCCTGGTGTACAATCTGGTTGCCGTGAACGCCGCTTCGCTCGGCGAGTGGCTGAGGGAACGGCGGGCTATCGCGGCGGGGCTGCTGGCGCTGCTGCTGGTGGCTGTGATGGGCAATCTTGAGGGGGCGCTGGAAGTGTTGCATGCGCGCGGCATCGGTTCGGCGGCTTTTTGGGCCTGGCTCGATATTGAGGGTATTGATGTCGCGCCCGTGGCCATCGAGCATGGCACCTGGACACCGCAGCGTTTCTTCTGGTGGTGGCAGGCCTCCCGCGTGCTCCAGGACTATACCCCTTGGGGAGCCAGACTAGAGGTAATAGACGAATTTCCCTCGTTCAGTTTCATCCTGGGCGATATGCATCCTCACGTTCTGGGGTTGCCGTTCGTGCTCCTCGCGCTGGCCCTGGCCCTCAACCTGTACTTGCGAGTCAACGCATCAACGAACCGACAAATCAACACATCTGCAATCTGCAATCTGCAATCTGCAATCTGCAATCTGCAATGGTGGGAATTCCTCATCTACGCCATCTGCCTCGGCAGCTTGGGCTTTCTCAACACCTGGGACTTTCCGATTTACCTCTTCGTCGTTGTCGCCGCATACACCCTTGCCAGTTTGCGCGACACGCACTACGCCTTACGCCTTACGCCTTACGCATTACGCATCACGCATTACGTCTTACGTCTTGCATTTCTCTTCCTCGCCTTCCTCGTGGCCGGCGTCCTCCTCTACCTCCCGTTCTGGCGCGGCTTCCAGTCTCAGGCCGGTGGCATCCTGCCCAATCTGTTCAACGGCACCCGGTTGCCCCACTTCCTGGTGATGTTTGCCCCGCTCTTTGTGATTGTTGCTGCTTGGGTGACCGTACAGGCGCGACGGGAAAGCGTGCGGATCGGGAAGGTGGCAGGGTGGACGCTGATCGTGTTTGTGGGCATTGTCGGCGTGTTGGCTCTGGTGATGGGATTGGTGGTGCTCCTGGTTGTGGCGGGTTTAATTCCGCGAGAGGGCCCGGCGGCCTACCTGCTTGCCTGGCTGCGCGGCGAGCCGCTCCCCGGCATGGCGGATGTGTCCAGTGCGTTGATATGGCATAGCCTAAGGTTGCGGCTGATAGGCTCCGCTCTCTGGACCTCGCTCGGCCTGATCGCCTTCATTGTTGCTGTCGTCTCGATCCTCTCTCGTGACTTGCGTTCTGCGCACGGTGACGTGCCGCCAGCGGACAACTCTTCGAGCATCGCGCGCAGCTTTGTCCTGCTCCTTCTGCTCACCGGAGCCCTGCTTGCGCTCAGCGTCGAGTACGCCTTTCTACGCGATGTCTACAACGATCGGATGAACACCGTCTTCAAGTTCTACTTCCAGACCTGGGTGTTATGGGGGCTCGGTGGCGCGTATGCGCTGGCCGAGGCCGTTCGCCGATGTGGATTCAGGATCTCGATCACACTGCTGGCAACAAGTGTGGCGTTTTGTCCGGTGTTCATGTCGAGCGTTGATGCTCTGGCGAATCCCGTGTTGAGTGTCCCGAGTTTGCTGATCGTGGGCCTGGCCTGGGTGGTGCTGCTCGTTGCCCATATCGGCTCTGTCCGGATGGGGTTTGTCCGTGGAACAGGCGCAGCGGCGACGATTGTGGCTGTAGCTGTGCCCCTCATTGTCGGCGGACTGGTCTATCCGCTGTTGGCGATCCCGGCCCGCGCCCGGGAGTACGGCGATCGGCCCACGCTCGATGGAGCGGCTTACATGGCCCAGGTCTGGCCGGACGACTATGCGGCTATTGCCTGGCTAAACGAACATGTGAGCAACGCCCAAGGCGCCAAGCACCCGCCCGTGATCCTCGAAGCCCCCGGCGACGGATACCGCAGTTGGGTCTACGAAGGGCGTGTCTCGGCTCATACCGGCCTTCCCACGCTGCTCGGTTGGGGCGGCCACGAAGCCCAGTGGCGTGGCAACTATATCGAGCCAGGTCGGCGTGAGCCTGACATCGAAACGCTCTACACCAGCCCGGACTGGAGCGAGGTCTTGACCTTGCTGGATAAATATGATATAAGTTACATCTACGTTGGGCCACTCGAACGCAGCCGCTATCCGGCCGATGGCCTGACCAAGTTTTCCCAGTTCTTGGAAGTTGTCTACGACACCGGTGCCGTCACCATCTATCGTTACCGTCCCATCTCGATCGGCCAACCGTGACTCCTCTGAGTGCCTTGGTGGCTGTGTGGTTTTTGCAGTAGAGTCAACCATGAATCACCAACCAACCAACCAACTAACCAACCAACCGACTAACCAACCAACCAACCGCTTCACCCTCGAGACCGCCTTGTGGATCTGGGTGGTTGCTCTTGCGCTGGCATTGCGTCTGCTCCGGCTGGGCGCTGCTCCTCTTACGACAGGCGAGGCACGTGAGGCGATGCTGGCGTGGCAGGCGGCGAATGGGCAGGGGATGCCGACGGCAGGCTATACCCCGTTACTCTTGGCGGCCAACGCTGCGCTGTTTGTGTTGAGCGGGGCCAATGATACCCTTGCCCGCCTGTGGCCGGCCCTGTTGGGCAGCGCGTTGGTGTTGATGCCGTTTCTGTTTCGACAGCGGATCGGTCGCGTGGGCGCGTTGGCTGCGGGGGTGTACCTGGCGGTGTCGCCGACTGCGCTGTTTGCGGCGCGGCAACTCGATGGCGCGGTAGCAGTTGCCCTGGGCGTGCTGGCCTGGTTGGGAGGCCTGATTCGCTTTCTCGATACCGGCCGGCGCCCGTGGCTCACACTCGCAGCGGGTGGCCTGGCGCTGGCTGGGGCGGCGGGGCCGTCCGCGTGTGGGCTGGTTCTGACGCTCGTGTTGGCCTGGCTAGGTTTGGCCTGGGCCTGGTTCGGCAAGCCGCTGCGCGAGTTATGGGCGACGATACGTCCACAACTGCTACATATGCTCGTCGTATTCGTGCTTGTCGCGTTGGCGCTGTCCACCGGGATGGGCTGGAACTTGGCCGGCCTGGGCGCTCTGGGCGACCTGGCTGCGGATTGGTTCCGGCGTTTCGCGCCGACTTCCGGCTTTGTGGCGTCGCCCGTTGTCCTCCTGGCCGTCTACGAGCCGCTGGCCTTGCTCTTTGGTGTCGGCGGGTTGGTGATGGCCGTTCGGCGTGCAAGGCGTTTGGGTATGCTACTCGGGTTATGGGCAGGACTGCAGGTGGTGCTGCTGAGCCTGATGCCGGGCCGGCTGCCGTTGGACACACTGGGGATCGTCTTGCCGCTGGCGCTGCTCACCGGCTATGCGGTCGAGGTGCTGGCGCAGGACCTGCAGGGACGGCGGATCTGGCAAGGCGAATGCCTGTATGTATTGGCGTTCTTGGTCTTGTGCGTGCACCTCTATCTGCGGCTTGCGTCCTATGCGTTGTATGGCCAGGTTGCCGACCTGTTCCTGGCGCTGCTGACGCTGGTGCTGCAGATTCTGTTGGCGGCGATTCTCGTGATGGCGGCGCAGACGATGGCCGTGTTGCGCAGCGTGGTGCTCGGCGCGGGCCTCGTGCTCCTGGTCGTCACCCTCTCGACGGAGTGGGGGCTGGCCTATGTGCGCCCATCCGATCCGCGGGAGTTGCTGACGCGCGAGCCTACTGCAGATGCGGTGCGCGATCTTGTGGGCACGCTGCGCGATCTATCATGGCGCAAGACGGGGATGCCGCAGACGCTTGCGTTCGCCGCTGCGACATCTTCGGATCCGGTGGCGGCGTGGTATCTACGTGACTTTGACAACGTGCGCTGGATCGAGGAGCCGGGTCAGATGCAGGCGGGCGAAATAGCGACGGCTTTCTGGCCTGATTGGACGCCGTTGGCTGACACCTATGCCGGTCAAAAGTTCGCCTTGCAGCATAGTTGGGACATGCGCGAGGCCAGGTGCGCGTGGGGAGAATCGCTGCCGTGCAGCGAATTCATCCGTTGGCTGCTTTTTCGCCGTGGGACGTTGTTGACTGCGCACTCGTTGGCACTCTGGGTACCTGTCAACGCCGAGTAACTTCGCATAGTCATTGTGGGTAGTACGCGAGTTCATGCAGTCTGTTTTTCACTGAACGGTCAGTTAGGCTATGCGAAGAGGGGGGGGGAGAAGGCTTGGG
>FWPU01004689.1_pt1 | contig 31366 bp, 20 predicted proteins | sample 2228361 | NCBI WGS metagenome assembly FWPU01 (sample SAMEA103939777, study PRJEB20133) | metagenome | reverse complement strand
CTGTTGCGCGGGTTGGTCTCCATCCCTTCCCTCTCCGGTCAGGAAGAGGCGGCCAGCCGCTGGCTGGTTGCCCGGATGGCGGAGCTGGGCTACGACCGGAGCTACATGGACGAGGCTGGCAATGCAGTGGGGGAGATGGGCCCGGCGGATGCCCGTCATCTGGTGGTCCTGTTGGGGCACATCGACACCGTCCCCGGGGATATTCCCGTCCGGGTGGAGGAGACGGCCGACGGGCCGGTCCTCTATGGCCGGGGCAGCGTGGATGCCAAAGGCCCCCTGGCTACCTTCACTGCGGCCGTGGCCCGGTTGGGTGGGGACTGGGCTGTCCGGCATGGCCTGCGCCTGGTGGTGGTGGGCGCGGTGGAGGAAGAGGCGGCCACCAGCAAGGGCGCCCGTTTCATCCGGGATCGCTTCCATGGACAGGGGGAGCCCCGGCCTGCGGCCTGCATCATCGGCGAGCCCAGCGGCTGGCACCGGGTCACCCTGGGCTACAAGGGGCGCATCCTCCTGGACGTGGAGGCGGCCCAGCCCATGGCCCATACGGCCGGGCCGGACGCCGGGGTGGCTACCGTAGCTGTGGACCTGTGGAACTGGATCGCGGCCTATGGGGCCCGCTTCAACCAGGGCCGGGAGCGGGTCTTCGAGCAGTTTTCGCCCAGCCTGCGCCAGATTCGGACCGAGACGGACCTCCAGATGAACGAGCGGGTCTTTGCCCAGATCGGGATCCGTCTGCCGCTGGGTTTTCGTGTAGCGGAGTTTTGGGGCGAGCTGGTCCAGGCGGCAGCCCACCGCCTGGGGGTGGACGAGCTGCCATCCACCGGCGACAAAGGGGCGATCGAGCTCCACGGCCCCACGGCATCCCTTCGTCTGCGGCGCTATGCCCACGAGGAAGCCTGGCGGAGCGACCGCAACAACCCCCTGGTGCGCAGTTTCCTGGCTGCCATCCGGTCCGTGGAGGCGGATGGGCGGCCGGGTTTCGTGGTCAAAAGCGGTACCAGCGACATGAACGTGGTGGGGCCTGCCTGGCGTTGCCCCATCCTGGCCTATGGACCGGGGGACAGCACCCTGGATCACACACCCCACGAGCATCTCTCCCTGGACGAATATTGGCGGGCCATCCAGGTCCTGGAACAGGCCCTGCGCAACCTGGCTACCCTCCTTCCGACCCCGGATTGACCCCTCTTTTTCCTTTTCTCCATTTGCCCGTATCTTTTGCCCGGCTTTTCCGTCATCACCCAGTAGCAAGGGGATCGTTCGACGGCGAGCATCATTGGATGTGCCCGGTTTGAGAGGCCCGGGGCTCTCTTTCCTGCAGTGAGCCCCACCACCCGGGACACAACCAACAGCTACCAGCCCGCTCGCTGAGGCAAGTTCGGCCAGGTCCCTCTACCTGGCCGTCACGACACAAATTTCGCATATTGCAATTTCTGGCCGATGCCACGCCCATAGGCGCTCAAGTGGTGTTCGTGTAGGCATCGTTCGGAAAAAATAACTGATAAAATTGGGTATTGTATCCACAAATATAGAGTGTTATACTGTGGCGCAACCTGCCACAGCCCTGGAGTGGATCACCACATCGGTGCACGGGTCCGCCATCCGATCCGGAGAGTGCGGGTGGCCGGTCCGAATGGAGAGCGCGAGCCGCCTAGGCTATGACGTGAAGGAGGGTATTCCAGATGTTTGAGATCGTTCGCAATGATGTTGGATATCGGGCCGGCCTGCCGTCCTGGCTGCATCGCTTCTTGCGGGGCTCGCCGGGGCGACGGAAGCTGGTCAGCCTGCTGGCTGTCGTGACCCTGGTGGCCACGTCGGTGCTGGCAGGTACCGTGGCCATGACCTGGGGATCGGCCCAGGTGGATGTGTTGGCCAACGGCAGCTTTGAACAGGGCTTCACCAGTATCCCGGGCTGTGGCGTGGTGGGAGCACATTGGGGCTGCTTCACCAATGGCGGCCTGGCCTCCTATGGCTTTTATGACGATCAGTGGGAGCGAGTGGTCTTCGACGGCAAGCACAGCCAGCTGATCGAGATCCACACCAAGGATTTCCCGGCCGCCGATCCGGACCGGTATGCCGGCATCTATCAGACGGTGCGGGTGGTTCCCAACGGCACTTACAAGTTGAGCCTCAAAGGTATCATCCGCACCACGGAAATGGAGGGTGACCCCTGGCGCTACCGGGTCCAGGTGGGCTGGACCGAAGGTCCCAAGGCAGATTGGACCCAGGTCATGAACTGGGAAGACGTGGGCTGGAACACCTACTACCCCCGCACCGAACCGGGCGCGTTCAGCGATTTCCAGACCATTTTCCGGCCTGAGGCGGAGGTCATCACCGTCTACATCCGGGTCTGGAAAAAATGGGGCGTGGCCTTTCAGGAGTTGGATGTGAACCTGGACGCCATCTCCCTGGTGGGTCCGGCGCCGGGCAAGCCTCAGCAGCAGATGCCGTCCATGGGGACCGGGGGGCCGGTCAAGCCCATGGAACCGGCTGGCCCCATGGAGAAGCCCATGAAGCCGGAGCCGGGCGTCTGTGCCGGGCCGGAGCTGATCTACAACGGCAACTTTGAGCGAGGCTTCAACCGGGTGGCCCTGGGGGATGTGGGCCGGGGTTGGGGTGCCTTCACCAACGGCGGCGCCGCCAACTATGGCTTTTATGACGAGCAGTGGGAGCGGGTGGTTGCCGACGGGCAGCACGGCCAGCTGATCGAGATCAACACCAAAGGGCTCTACCCGACCGATCCGGATCGCTACGCCGGCATTTACCAGCACATCGGCGGCCTGAAGAAGGGGATGGTCTACGAACTCTCCCTGCGGGGGCTCCTGCGGGGCGAGGGGAACGAAGAGGACCCCTATCGCTTTGCCGCCCAATGGGGCATTAACCCGGGCAAGAACATCAACTGGCAGGATGTCCGACACTGGGAGGAGATGAACCTGGGGCCCATCTATGCCCGCACCGAACCTGGCACCCTGGGCAGCTACACGGCCCGCTTCGTGGCCCCGGCCGACCACATCGTCCTCTTCATCCGCGGCTGGAAGAAATGGGCCATCAGCCAGGTGGAGATGGATTTCAACCTGGACGCCATCAGCCTGCGGGCGTGCGGCGGCCAGGGCGGACCCATGGCCGATCCCAAGCCAGGCAAGGATCCCTGGCCTGGGCAGGGGAACCAGTGCGTCTATGTGGTCAAGCCGGGCGATACCCTGGCCGCCATCGCCGCAGCCCTGGATGTGCCAGTTCAGGCCTTGGTCAAGGCCAACGCCATCGCCAATCCCAACCTTATCTTCGTGGGCCAGAAGCTCCAGATCCCCGGGTGCACCATGGGGGCGGATGCCAGGGGGCCGGCCATGGGGGGCCCAGGCATGAAGCCGGATGGCCCCATGGGCATGGGCGGGCCGGCCGGTCCCGACCATCCGGATCGGCGCTACGGCGGCCCCAGCATGGCCGATGGCCCGGCCGGCATGCAGGAGCCCATGGATCGACGGTTGGCCGTCTATACGGTCAAAGCCGGTGATTCCCTGACCGCCATTGCCGCCCGGCTGGACGTGGACGTCTACGCCCTGGCCCGGGTCAACGGCATCCAGGACATCAACCTGATCTACGAGGGCCAGCAGCTCATGGTGCCGTAGGCAGGAGCTCCGGACAAAAAGGGAGGGCAGGGAACCAACCTGCCCTCCCTTTTTGTCGTGTTCAGGGTAGTGTGGGATGCATGGTGGGTGGTGCGTATACCAACGGCCTTCCCAATCCATTGATCAGCATGTTGCTTGACGCACTACGCACCACGCAAGAAGCCGTCGGTCTATCTACGCCGGGCGCTACGCAATCTGTGGATCATCCTACTCCAACGGACTGAGCCAGCGGGTGGTGCCGTCCCCATCTGCCGCCCACCCTTCGACGGTGCCGTCGTCTGAGCGGATCTGGTACCAGGTGTAACCGTTGGCGGACTGGGGGCCGGCCAGCACGGTGAATTCCTGCCCCTGGTTGACCCGGGTCAGCAGCGCACCGTCGGTCCCGGGCAGGGCTCGCACGCTGAGCTGGGAGGTGGTCACCACCACCCGGTCGCCGACCCGAGGTGGCCGGTTGACCGGCTGTGGCTCACCGATGCGGGGGGTGAGCCACTCGGTTTCGCCGTCCCCCTGGGCCACCCAGCCCACGTTGCCCTGGCCATCATCCACCCGCCACCAGATGAAGCCATCAGCCGAGACCGGGCCTTCCAGCACCTGAACCCGCTGGCCGGTGCCCAGTTGACCCAGGAGGCCGCCGCTGGTGCTGGGGGCATCCCGGAAGTTGAGGCCTGCCGGTGCGCTGACCCGGGCCGGCTGGCCTGGGGCCAGCGCGGTGCCCGGCACCGGCGTGGGCGTAAAGGTGGGGGTGGGGCCAGGCGGGGGTGTAGCTGGCGCCGGTGGCAACGGCGTCGGCAGTTCGGTCACCGGCGGTTCGGCCAGGGATGTGGGGGGGCTTGCCACTTCTGGCGGCAGGGTGGGCGTGGGCGTGGGCCGCGGGGCAAAGCTGCCGCAGGCCAGGGTCGGCCCCAGCCACATCAACGAGAGCACGGCCAGCAGCCGCAGCCGCCAGAGGGTGGCCAATATCTGAGAAGCCCTTGGGTTCTGCGCAGTAGGTTTCATGCTGCCAGATTATAGTGTGATTTCACGGAAATAACCATTCTCATATCTGACAACTGGTCGACGCTTCACAGGGTGACGGCCTTGAGCCAGCGGATGTGGGGCAGGGCGGCGATCTCTGCCTGTAGGGCCGGCGGCGTCACCTCGTCGGTGCCCAACACCATGATGGCCTCGGTGCGGGGTGCCCAGCGGCCCACGTGCATGAAACTGATGTTGATGTCCGACTGGCCCAGGATGGTGCCCACCCGGCCGATGATCCCGGGCCGGTCCTGGTGGGCCGAGATGAGCAGGTTGCCGGTGGCCGGGAAGTCCACCCACAGGTCGTTGATGCCCACAATGTACGGCTCCCCCTGGAGGACCGAGCCCCGCAGGGTCCAGGTGTCGTTGCCCGCGGTCACCCGCAGGGTGAGCATGTTTTCGTAGCGGGCTTCGTGCTGGTGTTTCTTGCGCTCCACCAGGTTGATGCCCCGCCGTTCCGCCAGGAGGGTGGCGTTGACCAGATTGATCCGGATGTTCAACACATCGCTGAGGAGCCCCTTCAGGGCCGCCGCGTTCACATAGGCCAGGTCGAAGTCTGCCAGATGGCCGTGGGCCGTGATCTCCACGCTGGCGATGCCGTGGCCGCCCACCTGCTGGATGAAGCGCCCCATGCGCTCGGCCAGGTCGATGTACGGGACCAGGAATTCCAGATCCTTGGGCGGGATGATGGGCGCGTTGACCGCGTAGCGGGCCGGCCGGTCGTTGAGGACGTCAATGACCTGCAGGGCCACGTCCTCGGCCACCTGTTCCTGGGCCTCGATGGTGCTGCCCCCCAGGTGGGGCGTGAGGATGATCTTGTCCGAGCGCCGGAGGGGGCTCTCCGGCGGCAGGGGCTCCTGTTCGAAGACATCCAGGGCCGCGCCGGCAATTTCGCCCGCCTCGATGGCATCCACCAGATCCTGCTCGTTGATCACCCCACCCCGGGCCACGTTCAGGATGCGGGCGGTGGGCTTCATCAGCCGCAGTTTGGACCGGTCGATCAGGTTATGGGTCTGGGGTGTGAGGGGCACGTGGACGGTGACGAAGTCGGCCTCGGCCAGCAGGGTATCCAGATCCACCAGGCGCACGCTCCGTTGGGCTGCGTACTCGCTGCTGACGTAGGGGTCGTAGGCGATGCAGGTCATGCCCAGCCCCTGGGCCCGGCGTACCACTTCCTGGGCCACCCGGCCCAGGCCCACGGTGCCCAGGACCTTGTCCCGGACTTCCACGCCCATGAACTGGCTGCGCTTCCAGAGGCCGGCCCGCACGTGGGCGTCGGCCTGGGGGATGTGGCGGGCCAGGGCCATGAGCATGGCGATGGTGTGTTCTGCGGCGGCCACCACGTTGCCGGTGGGCGCGTTCACCACCACGATGCCGGCCTGGGTGGCTGCCTCCACGTCGATGTTGTCCACGCCCACGCCGGCCCGGGCGATCACCCGCAGTCGCTTGCCGGCCTGGATCACCTGGGACGTCACCGTGGTGCTGCTGCGCACCAGCAGGGCGTCATATTCGGGGATGGCTGCCAGCAGTTCGTCGGGGGATAGCCCGGTGCGGATGTCTACCTGAATGTTCGGCGCCTCCCGCAGGGGGGTCAGGCCAGATTCCGAGAGGGAATCGGCCACCAGTACTTTGAAGATCGGGGTCTCGGCATCCATACACGTTTCCGTTCTAACCTGTTGGGGCTCTTTCACATGCTTTCCGGTGCCTGCACGCCCATCAGGCGCAGCACCTTGGCCAGGACGATGCGGGTGGCCCGGCTTAGCAGCAGCCGCGCCCGGCTCAGGGACGGGTTCTCCGGATCCACCACCTTGCAGTCCCGATAGAAAGCGTTGAAGATGCGGGCCAGATCGATGGCGTAGTAGGGCAGGTTGTGGGGCGAGAGCTTGTCCACCGCCAGGTCGATCTGTTCTTCCAACTCCAACAACTTCCGGATCAGGGCCAGCTCGGAGGGGTGGGTCAACAGCGCCAGTACGGCCCGATCCTCGTCGGTGACCGGCCCGGTGACGTCAAAGCCCTCCTCCTGGGCTCGGGCCAGGATGGAGCAGATGCGGGCGTGGCTGTATTGGACGTAATAGACCGGGTTCTCGTTGCTCTGGGCCACTGCCAGGTCCAGGTCAAACTCGATGGTGGCTTCCGGGCTGCGGGTGAGGAGGTTGAAACGCAGCGCGTCGGCGCCCACCTCGTCCACCACGTCGTTGATGGTGAGCAGGTTGCCGGCCCGCTTGCTGAGCTTGACCTCCTGGCCGTCCCGGACCAGCTTCACCAGGTCGTACATGAGGATGACCAGCCGGTTGGGATCCAGGCCGAAGGCCTGCATCATGGCGGCCATGCGGGGCACGTGGCCCTGGTGGTCCACGGCCCACACATTCACCACCCGGTCGAACTTGCGGCGCAGGAACTTGTCGTAGTGGTAGGCGATGTCGCTGGCGAAGTAGGTGGGGGCGCCGTTGGAGCGGATGACCACCTCGTCCTTCTGGTTGTTCGCATAGCGACTGGCCCGGAACCAGACCGCGCCGTCCCGCCGGACCAGGTCGCCTTTCTCCTCCAGGTAGCGGAGGGCTTCCTCCACCAGGCCTTCGTCGTGGAGGCTCTGCTCGCTGAACCAGTTGTCGAACTCCACGCCGATGCGCCGGAGCTCTGCCTTCAGCTCTTCGATGATGAGCTCGCGGCCCATCTGTTTGATTTCTGCGATGGCCTGCTCCCGATCCAGGTGGAGCAGCCGGTCGCCCACCCGTTCCCGGATCTTGCGGGCGTAGTCGATGAGGTACTCGCCGGGGTAGCCGCCCTCAGGGAGGGGAACATCCTGGCCGAAGAGTTGCGCGTAGCGAGCGTAGAGGCTCTCGGCAAAGAGCTGGAACTGGGTGCCGGCGTCATTGACATAAAACTCCCGCTGAACCTCGTAGCCGGCTGCTTCCAGCACGTTGGCCAGGGTGTCGCCCAGCACTGCGTTGCGGGCGCCGCCGTAGTGGATGGGGCCGGTGGGGTTGGCGCTGACGTACTCCACCTGCCAGCGCTGGCCCTGGCCCCGCTGGATATTGCCGTAGGCGTCGCCGGCCTCCACAATGGTGGCCACCTGCTGCTGGAGCCAGCCCTCGGCCAGGCGGATGTTGATGAAGCCCGGCCCTGCCAGGGAGACCTCGCCGATGATCTCGCCGGGCGGGAGGTGCTCCACGATGGCCTGGGCGATCTGGCGGGGGGTGACCTTGCCACCGGTGGCTTTGCCGATGGCGGACGCGGCCACCAGGGCCACGTTGCTGCTGTAGTCGCCGTGATCCGGCTGCTTGGGCCGCATCACCTCCACCGGCGGTAGGTCAAAGGTGGGCAGGCTGCCGTCTGCCTGGGCCGCCTGAATCGCCTGTTGGATGAGTTCTTTCAGTTGATCCCGTAACATGGGTCCTGGCTTTCCGTCCCTTGTCCCAATGAGTTGAAGCCCTAGGCCACCGGTTCCAGGTTGTACCAGTCGGGGCCCACCTCCACATCCACCTTCAGGGGCACGGAGAGGGGGTAGGCCGTCTCCATCACCGCCCGCACCAGGTCGGCCACCGGCTTTTGTTCCGCTTCGGGCAGTTCCAACACCAGCTCATCGTGGACCTGGAGCAGCATGCGGGCCTGGAATCGCTCCTCCCGCAGGCGCCGATGCAGCCGGATCATGGCGATCTTCATGATGTCTGCGGCCGTGCCCTGGATGGGCGCGTTGATGGCGGCCCGCTCCACGGCCTGGCGCTGGTTGTGGGGCAGGCGCCGGTTCTGCAACTCGGGGAAAAAGCGCTTGCGGCCCAGCAGCGTCTCCACGTAGCCCTGGCTGTTGGCCTTTTCGATGGTTTCGGCGATGTACCGGCTGACCCGGGGGTAGGTGGCGAAATATTGGTCCAGGAATTCCTGGGCCTGTTGGGGGCTCATCTCCGTGCGGCTGCTCAGGCCGAAGGCGCTTACCCCGTAGATGGTGGCGAAGTTGATGGTTTTGGCCAGGCCCCGCTGCTCTCGGGTGACCTGGTCGATGGGGACGCCGAAGAGCCGGGAGGCGGTGGCGGCGTGGATGTCCTGGTCCGCCTGGAAGGCCTCCAGCAGGGCCGGCTCCTGGGTGATGTGGGCCAGGATGCGCAACTCCACCTGGCTGTAGTCGGCCGAGAGGAGCAGCCAGCCCGGCGGCGCGATGAAGGCCCGCCGGATCTCCCGGCCGATCTCGGTGCGGATGGGAATGTTCTGGAGATTGGGGTTGCTGGAGCTCATGCGCCCGGTGACGGCCCCTGTCTGGTTGAAGCTGGTGTGCACCCGTCCCGTCTCGGGGTTCACCAGGGCAGGGAGCGCATCCACGTAGGTACTGCGCAGCTTTTCCAGTTGCCGATGTTCGAAGATGATCTCCAGCACCCGTCGCTGTTGGTCGGTGAGCCCCTCCGCGAGGGCCAGCTGTTCCAGGGTGCCCACCGCGGTGCTGATGAAGCCGCTGCTGGTGCGGCGCAGCCCCTTGATGGGGAAGCCCAGTTCTTCAAACAGGACCTGGCTGAGCTGTTGGGTACTGCGCAGGTTGAACTCGTGGCCCACGATGTGGAAGAGTTCGGCTTCCAGTTCGGCCAGGCGCTTGCTCAAGTCCTGGGACATCTGGGCCAGGAACTCCACATCCAGCAGGACGCCGGCCATCTCCATGTCAGCCAGCACCGGCAGCAGGGGGAGCTCAATGTCGGTGTACAGGGACCACATGCCCGCTTCCTGCAGGCGGGGTTTCAGCCGGTCGAAGATCTGGAGGGTGGCGTCCACATCGGCGCCGCAGTAGGCTGCGGCCTGGTGGATGGGCACCTGGTCCATGGTGAGTTCGCTTCCGGAGGATCCCCGCCGACGGCCGCTGCCGATGAGCTCACTCAGCTCGGTCATCTGCCAGCCCAGTTCCTGGGCGGCCTGGTTTTTGAGTCCCAGGCTGCGGCTGGCCGGGTCCAGCAGCCAGGCCATGGTCATGGTGTCGTGGATGTCGCCGGCCACGTCTAGGCCGTGGCGCCGGCAGACGATGAGGTCGTACTTGCCGTTGTGGGCAATTTTGGGCAGCTCCCCGTTACCCAGGTACGCTTCCAGCCGTTCTTTGACCGCCACCCAGGGGAGCTGGGGTCCTTCCTGGTGGCCCACCGGGATGTAGGCAGCCTGGCCGGGGGCCCAGGCCAGGCCCAGGCCCACCAGCCGCGCCTGCATGGCATCGGTGCTGGTGGTCTCCACGTCGAAGCTCAGTCGGTCGGCCTGGGCCAGAACCTCCAGGAGTTGCGCCAGGCTTTGGTCGTCCTGGACGCAGAGATAGGGGGAGGGGCCGGCGTCCTCAGGGGTCGGTGTCTCCGGGCTGAAGAGGGCCAGTTGTCCCTGGCCGTTGACGCCGTTCTGGGGGGGCTCCTCCAGGTTGGGCAGCTCCTGAAGGAGGCTGCGAAATTCCAGCTCGTTAAACAGATCGATGACCGCCTGGCGGTCGTAATCCTGGAGGCGGCACGCTTCCAGGTCGAAGGAGAGGTCCAGGTCGGTGTGGATGGTGACCAGGCGTTTGTTGCGTTCCACCTGCTCCCGGTACTCCAGGAGGTTCTGCCGGGTTTTGGGGCCGCTGATTTCGTCGACGTGGGCGTACAGGTTGTCGATGTCGCCGTACTGGCTGAGCAGCTTGACAGCCGTCTTTTCGCCGATGCCGGGCACGCCGGGGATGTTGTCCGAGCTGTCGCCGGTGAGGGCCTTGACATCTACCAGTTGGTGGGGTTCCAGCCCGTATCGCTCCCGGAATTCCTCCAGGCCGACGATGACCGTCTCCGGGTTGGGGCCGCCCCGGGTGTAGAGGATGCGGATCCGGTCGTCGATAAGCTGGAACATGTCCCGATCGCCGGTGAGGATGAGGACTTCCAGCCCCTGGTCGGCCGCCTGGCGGGCCAGGGTACCCAGGATGTCGTCGGCTTCGAAGTTGGGGTAGGTGATGACGGGAATGTTGAAGGCGCGCAGGAGTTCTTCGATGCGGCCCATCTGGACCCGCATTTCGTCGGGCATCTGATCTCGGGAGGCCTTGTAGTCCTGGAATTCCGCGTGTCGCCAGGTTTCACCGCTGTCGAACGCGGCGGCCACATAGTCTGGCCGGTATTCCTTCAGGATGCTGATCAGCTTGCGGGCGAAGCCGTAGACTGCGGTGGTCGGTTCCCCCTCCCGCGTGGAGAGGGGCGTCTTTAGCCCGAAGAAGGCACGATACGCCTGGGAATGGCCGTCGATCAGTAGTAAGGTTGTCATGGTGGTTTCCCGTCCGCTCATCTTCCCCTGCCCGTTCCAGGAACGTGACCCCGTCCAGTTTCCTGTCAAGCTGGGTCGGCACGTGCGGGGGGCGATGAGCCCTTCCCCTTGTATCAGGCCGTATTTATCCGGTCCTGTCCTGTCTGACCGGTCCGGTTTGTCCAGCCATATTTGACCGGTGCGGCTGAAACATTCGGGCGCGGCCGGTCAGCCCTCCTCGACGGCCAGGTCGCCTTGATCCACCAGGGTTTTGATCTGGGGCAGCTTTAGGATGGAGCGCAGGGTCCGCATGCGCCGGCCGGCGTCCAGGCGGACGCGCCCGGCAGGCAGCTCCAGGATGTAGTTGTTGGTGGTGCGGTTCACCAGCACGATGATCTCGTCTGGATCTTCCATCCAGGTGGTGTCTGGCTTCTTCATGGTGACTACCCTGTCCATGGTTTCCACGGTGCTCTCCACTGTCTCATGAATGGCTCTGGCTCAGGCCCTGGCCGTTGTGGCAGGATCTTGACCATTGTACAGTTGTGCCGGAGGTTTGACAAAATTCTCCCGGACAGTCTGTGCCCTGTTTCACAACCGGCCTTTGGTGGGCAGCGCGCGCCCATCCTGTCTGCTGGCCGGCTGCTCTGGCCGGGCCAGGAAGGCTTCCCAGGCCTGCCAGAGGGCCACCCCCGCCATGAGCCCATACCCGCCGGCGTAGATGGCCAGGAAGGGGATGGACCACCAGCGCTCCAGGTAGGCCGCCAGCCCGACGGCGGCCAGGGCGTAGAGGGTCAGCCCCAGCTCGACGAAGGTGCCGACTTCCAGGGGAAGGCGGTAGCGGCTCTGTTGCCAGCCATCGCCGGCCCGTTGCACGTGGAATTTAGGCGTGCGAAGGAACTGGCTGTGGTGGCCCAGCAGGCCCTGGGCCACGGCCAGGGAATTGTTGAAGCTGAGGCCGGTGCCCAGCAGCATGAGAACGGGCAGGCGAGCCCAGCGCCAGAACCAGCCCTGGGGATGGAGCCTGCGTTGGGCCGTGGCGTAGAGCAGGGGCGGCCCCAGGGAGGTAAGGCTCAGGAGGGAGAGGGGTGCAGCCGGGTCCACACCCAGGGCCATGAGGGGCAGGGAGAGGAGCACCATGGTCAGGAGCAGGGGGTGGATCAGGTAGCTGCCCAGATGGGCCAGGGCGGCCAGCCGGGTGACCAGGGGCCAGCCGCTGCGCCAGACCGGTCCAGCCAGTTTGCGCAGGGCCTGGACGCTGCCCTTGGCCCAGCGGAACTGTTGCCGTTTGAAAGCCGAGAGCTGGGGGGGGATTTCGGCCGGGGCCTCCACGCTGTTGAGGTAGAGGGCCTGCCAGCCGGCCAGTTGGGCCCGGTAGCTCAGGTCCAGGTCTTCACACAGGGTGTCGCTCTGCCACTGGCCCACCGCCTCATCCTCGATGCAGGCCCGACGCCAGATGCCGGCCGAGCCGTTGAAACCGAAGGGGTAACCTGCGGCCTGCCGCCCGGCTTGCTCCACCACGAAGTGCCCGTCCAGGGCCAGGGCCTGGCAGCGGGTGAGCAGGGAGTAGTCGGCGTTCAGGTGGCCCCAGCGGGCCTGGACAAAGCCCAGGCGTGCGTTGGCCTTGTCCAGGAAATAGGGGATGGTACGCCGCAGGAAGTCGACAGGCGGCATGAAATCTGCGTCGAAGATGGCGATGAACTCGCCCCGGGCCAGGGGCAGCGCGTGGGCCAGGGCGCCAGCCTTGTAGCCCTGGCGAGAGGCGCGGCGGATCACCGTCACCCGGCGGCCGGCCCGGCGCCAGCGGGCGGCGCAGCGTTGGGCCAGCGCGGTGGTCTGATCGTCGGAGTCGTCCAGGACCTGGATCTCCAGCTTATCGCTGGGATAATCCAGGCGGGCGCAGGCGTCGATCAGGCGTTCCACCACATGGTATTCGTTGTAGATGGGCAACTGGACGGTGACCGTGGGCCATTCCTGGTCTGGGGCGGGGCGTCTGCAGGGCGGTTTCTCCTGGTAGCGACGGTAGTGCCAGCTCAACCAGAGGGCGTGGAAGCCGTAGAGGGCCAGGCCGATCACCGAGAGGGCATATGCGATCTGCAGCAGAACCACCAGCAAGGTGTGCATTGGGATCACCTACGACAATCTGGCATCAAAGTGCGTTCAAAAAAAAAGCCGACGATGGCCCGCCAGCTCACAAACGCACAGTATAGCGGATGGGCAGAGAAGGGTCCAAATTAGCCTGGGGGAAGGAGCGGGCCGTTGTATGGCGCTTTCGATGCGGGCCCGGGTTTATGTTATACTTGAAGGTGACGGGCTCACTTTTACCGCTCCGCCACCACTTGCATCCACTCTTGCATCCAAGGGTCCAGCATGCTGTTGTGAAAGGATTGTCATGAACCAGAGCATGGACAACAACAAGCCAGATGCTGCCCCCTCAGGGAGCTCTTCGTTGCCGCCGGCCATCTCCCAGGAGGAGTTCCAATCGGTCGTGGAGATGATCGGGCCGGACGAACCGGACCTCATGGTGGAACTCATTGACACCTACCTGGAAGAGTCCAGGATACTGGTTGAGACGCTCCTGCAGCCCCAGCGTGAGGACAACCAGGAGGCCCGGCTGCGCGCCGCCCACAGCCTGAAATCCAGCAGCGCCAGCCTGGGCGCGCTGCACCTCTCTCGCCTCTGCGCAGATCTTGAGGCCTACCTGCGGGGGCGAATTGGCGAGCTGGACGAGGAACGCCAGGTCCAGCAGATTGTGGCTGAACGAGAGCGGGTTGTGCTGGCGCTCCAGGCTGAGAAGGTCCGGCTCCAACAGTCGTAGCCCCGACTCCTCCTCGGCCATTGGCGCCAGCCTGGCCTTCCATCCTGAAGCGCAAGCCGGTGACGGGGCTTTCCGGGGAATGGCCGGCAGATAGGGGACAGCAGAGGTTGACCTGGTTGTAGATTCACGTTGCAGGTCTACCAAGAGGGAGGGCCGCCCCTGCAGGGGCGGCCCTCCCTCTTGCTTCTGGTTGGCCTTGGGATGCCGGTTTTCGATGACGATTGGGTGGCGTTGGATGGCGTTTTGGGGTGCCGGTGAGGCCGATCCCTTTGTCAGCCCGGATCGTACCCGGTCTATCGTTCCTGCTCGGCGGCCTTGCTGGCGGCGATGATCTCGTCCATCAGGTGCCGGGGCACCGGCTCGTAGTGGTCGAATTCCATGGTGTAGACGCCCCGACCCTGGGTCATGGAGCGCAGGTCCGTGCCGTAGCGGAGCACTTCGGCCAGGGGCACCAGGGCACGGATGACCGTGCGGTTGTTCTTCTGCTCCATCCCCAGGACCCGGCCCCGCCGGGTGTTGAAGTCGCTCATGACGTCGCCCATGTACTCTTCGGGCACGGTCACTTCGATGCGGTAGATGGGCTCCAGGAGTACCGGGTTGGCCTGCTGGACGGCCAATTTGAAGACTTCCCGCCCGGCCGTCTGGAAGGCGATATCCTTGGAGTCCACCGGGTGTTCCTTGCCGTCGTAGACCACGGCCTTGACATCCACCACCGGATAGCCGGCGATGACGCCCTGCTCCATCACCTGGCGCACTCCCTTTTCGATGGAGGGCAGGAAGACGCTGCTGATGGCGCCCCCGAAGACTTCACTCACATATTCAAAGCCGGCGCCGGTCTCCAGGGGCTCCACCCGCATGTGGACCTCCGCAAACTGGCCGGCACCGCCGGTCTGTTTCTTGTGGCGGTATTGGGCCTGGGCCACCTGGCTAATGGTCTCCTGGTAGGGCACCTTGGGGATGGAGGTTTCCACCTTGACGCCGTAGCGTTGCTCCAGCCGCTGGACGGCCACGTCCACGTGGGTTTCGCCCATGCCCTGCAGGACGTTCTGCTTGGTGGCGGTGACGTACTCCAGGCGCAGGGTGGGGTCTTCCTCGGTGAGGGTCGCCACCGAATGGCCCATCTTGGCGCTGTCCGCCTGGGTAGCCGGGGTGATGGCCACCGAGTAGAGGGGCTGGGGATACTCCGGCTTGGGGAGGGTGATGGGCGCGGTGGGCGTGGTCAGGGTGTCGCCTGTGATCAGATCCTCCAGCTTGGTGATGACGCCGATGTCGCCGGCCACCAGTTGGTCCGTGGGCTGCAGGTCCTTCCCGCGGGCCACGAAGAGGTTGCTGCAGCGGGCTTCGTTGCCGGTGCGGGCGTTGATGAGGCGTTCCTCTTTGTGGATGGTGCCCGAGAAGACCCGCACATAGTTCATGCGGCCCACGTAGCGGTCGATGATGGTCTTGAAGACCTGGGCGGCGATGGGGCCGTTGGGATCGTTGGTGAGTTCGATTTCCTCGCCGTTTTGGGTGGCCGTGATGCTCCGTTCCGGGGGGGCGGGGACGTAGCGGCCCAGGGCCTTGAGGAGCCGATCCATGCCGATGCCCTTGACTGCGGAACCGCAATAAACGGGCACGATGGTGCACTCCTTCACCCCCTGGTGCAGACCCCGGCGTACCTCTTCGGGGGTCAGCTCTTCCCCGTCCAGATATTTCATGATGAGCTCGTCGTCGGTTTCAGCCGCAGCCTCCACCAGGGCCATGCGGGCCATCTCCACCTCATCGGCCATCTCTGCGGGGATGGGGGCCTCCTTGCCCTCCGCCCCCAGGTACGCCTTCATGGTCACCAGGCTGACGACGCCCTGGAAATTTTCGCCCTGGCCGATGGGAAGCTGCAGGGGGATAATGGTGGCGTCGCTGAAGGTCTCCCGCAGGCTCTCCACTGCCTTCTGGAAGTTGGCATTTTCCCGGTCCATCCGGTTCACGAAGACGATGCGGGGTTTATTCAGATTCTGGAGGCGTTCCCAGGCCAGCTCGGTGCCCACTTCCACGCCGGCCACCGAATCCAATAGGACCAGGCCGGCCTCGGCCACGTGAAGGGCGCTGATGACTTCCCCCACGAAGTCCAGGTACCCGGGTGCATCCAGGAGGTTGAACTTCAGGTTGCCATATTCAATGGGGATTACCGACAGGTTGATGGAAATCCCGCGGCGATGCTCTTCCGGGTCCCAGTCGGAGACGGTGGTCCCATCCTCGACGCGGCCCAGCCGGGTGATGACCTTGGTGTGGTAGAGCAGCGCCTCGGTGAGGGTGGTTTTGCCGGATCCACTGTGACCCAGGATGGCCACATTCCGGATCTGGTCTGTCTGAAACTTCGCCATAAATCCTCCTACGACAGCGTGTTTGGGTGCTCGAATGTTGTCATCGGCCCAAGAGAGGGATCAGGTCGGATTGGCCGATTCAGGAAATGGTCAGGTATGGAGGGCCGTGCAAAGGTGCCTGGAGGGCAGTTGGCGTTCGACCTGTCTGTCCGATGGCACCATTCAAGCGCATCGCCCCAATGGCAGACAAACCTTCAGGTCGTCGATCCATACATATTTCGTTGCCTTCCAGGGCATGGGCGAACATCGGTGATATGGACCCGGGGTCGATTGTACAGAAAAAGCATTTGGATGTCAACGAAGGGGCAGACAGAATATTTGAATCGTTTGACATCTCACCGGCGTATATGGTATGATAGCTATGTCTCTATTAAAACGTTTTATTTCTGCCGGTCACCACACGTTCGCCCATCCCTGCAGGCGAGTCGCGTGGGTGGCTCCCTCGATTCGGTATTCCGATGTTTCCCCGCAAAGGAGGTTGACCGTATGGACAGGCATCTTCGTCGTTTGGGGTTGATGTTGGGGGTAATGGCCCTGGCTCTGCTATGGGCGGGCTGTGCTCCTGTCGGCTCTCCTGCAGCCACCTCTGGCTCTGTGCAGGAGCCGGTGACGTTGACGTTCTGGAACATGCCCTTCGTCACGCAGGAAGTTTCCCCTGCCTACGTGGCGCAGTGGGAGGAAGCCGTCCGGACTGCCCTGCCCAATGTCCGGGTGGACACGTTCTACGGGCCAGGTAGGTATAAGGATCAGCGGGATAAGTTCCTGTTGCAGGCTGAAAGTGGAACGCCCGATGTCATCGAAGGTCTGCTGGAGGACACGGCGGTTTATGTGCAGCGGGGGCTGATCGAACCCCTGGACGAGCGTTTTGCCGCCTGGGAAGATAGCAGCCAGTTTGTGGAAAGCACCCTGGAGCCCCTTCGCATCAATGGCAAGTTGTGGGGCATTCCCTACAACACCAATGCCCGGGCCATGATCTATCGCAAGGATATTCTTGAAGAGCATGGCCTGGAGGTGCCCAAGACCTGGGGTGAGTTGATCGAAACGGCCCGGAAGATTACGGAGCTGACCAATGGCGAGGTGCACGGCTTCTTCCTCTGCACCGAGGTGGGGGATCCCCGGGCCGCCCAGGAGTTCATGTCCTGGTACTATCAGGTCAGTGGCGGCCAGAACATGTTCGAGGTTATCGATGGCCAGGTGGAGTTCAAGGCGACCGTTGAGCAACTTGAGCAGGTGTTGAGCCTGTACGACGCCCTCTTTGATGCGGAGAGCGTACCCTACCCCGCCATCGATCCCAACGTGCGGGGTACCGGCTGGCCTGTGGAAGATCCAGGGTATGTGGCCGGCAAGTGGGCCATGGTGCCCATGGGGCCGTGGCTGTGGGGCCGCCGGGAAGAAGGGGAAGTGGCCAAGGATATCCTGGAAAATCGTACGGCCATTACTGCGCTGCCCGTGGCTGAAGGGGGCGTCCCGGCCACCTATCTGGAAGTGAAGCCCATCATGCTGAACGCCTATTCCCGCCACAAGGATGAGGCCTGGGAGCTGATCAAGTTCATCACTTCCAAGGAGCAGATGGCCCTTTGGCTGGCGGATTCTGGCGGCATTCCGGCCCGTAGGGACTCGCTGGAAATGCCCCAGTTCACCGAAAGCGAGATCGGCTGGTGGATCCAGGGCTTTGCAGATCAGCTGCCCATTGCCGTGGCCATGGCGCCCATCAACTGGGGGCCGGTCAGCGAAGCCAACCTGCGGGCGGTCAATTTCGTCATCTATGACGAGCAGACACCTGCCGAAGCAGCCCAGTGGCTCCATGATCAAATCATGACTTTGTTGGCCAATGGTGAACTGTAGGCGGCGGTACTGTTGATGGAGGGCGGGAAGCGAAGGTTGTAGCAGGGTGGCCTTCGCCTCCCGCTTCCCTGGAGGTCATCGGCGCCGATAGGATGTGGTGATGGTGTGTCGTGTTGTGTAGTAATGTGGTGTGTCGCGATGATGTGTCGTAGACATTGGGAACACGTTGGAAGGCCTGACGATGCAAGAGCGCTACAAGGGTTTCTTCCTGATTTTGCCCAGCCTGCTGGTCATGGCGCTGTTTACCGTCTATCCCCTGGTGGATGGGCTACGCATGGCTTTCACCAATGCCAATTTGCTGCGAGATGATGTCCGCTATGTGGGGATGGACAATTTCCGGCGGATGCTCCAGGACGACGTCTTTTGGATCTCCCTGTACCACTCGGTGTTGCTCACGGTAGTGGTGGTCCTGTTACAGCTCATCGGCGGGCTGATTCTGGCCTCGGCTATGCGGCAGGAGCTGCCGGGGATGGGCTTTTTTAAGAGCATCATCATGGCCAGTTGGGTGATCCCGGTTGCGGCGACAGTGATCATGTTCAAGTTCATGGCCCAGCCCGATGTGGGGTTGATCAACATCCTTCTGCGCAGTGTCGGCCTGGAACGGCTCAACAAATATTGGCTGGGAGATCCCCAGGTGGCCTTACCCTTTATCATGATGCTCCACCTCTGGCGTAACGTTCCATTTTATGGGGTGGCCTTTCTGGCCGCCATGCAGGCCATTCCCCGGGCCCAATATGAGGCGGCCGAAATCGACGGGGCAAATGCCTGGGATCGTTTTCGTTATGTGACCTTGCCTGGTATCCGCAACATGATTGTGGTCATGGTGACCATCCACGTGCTGTGGACCTTCAACAACTTTGATTTTGTCTACCTGGCTACCGGAGGGGGGCCGGTGAACGCCACCGATGTCCTGCCGGTCTATGTCTACCGCCTGAGTTGGAACAGTTACAGCATCGGCTATGCCTCCAGCGTTGGTACCATCATGCTCATCTTGTTGATGCTCTACTTTGTTGTTTACGTTCGCCTTTCGGAAAGGCAGGCCAGATAAATCGTGCGCAGTCGAAGATACACGCGGCTCCTCCACGCCGGCTTGGCGTATCTGGTGGTCCTGATTGCGTTGCTCTTCTTTATCGTGCCCATGTTGTGGATCATCTACACGTCTTTCCGCACCCAGGAGTCCATTTTTACAGGCCGGGTGTTGACGCCCTGGTCGACATATACCCTTGAGAACTATCGCACCATCCTTTCGGTGACCGACTTTCCCTTGTATTTTTGGAATTCGTTCAAAATCGCAGCCGCGGTGACGGTACTTTCCCTCGCCTGCTCCATCACAGGCGCCTATGGGCTGAGTCGCTTTGATATTCCAGGCCGGCAGCCCTTGCTGTTGGGCATCTTTTCTACCCAGATGTTCCCCCAGGTGCTGTTGATCATTCCAATTTATCTCATCATTGTCTCGCTATTCTTGTTGGATACGGTCATTGGGGTGGTGTTGGGGCAGATGATCTTGGTCCTGCCCTTTCAGATGTGGATGTTGGCGGGTTACTTCGATAATGTGCCCCGGGAGATTGACGATGCAGCCAGCATGGACGGCTGTAACATCCTGCAGCGTTTGATCTACGTGATACTGCCTGTGGCAGCCCCGGGGATCATGGTAGCCGCTTTTTTCTCTTTTGTGGTTTCCTGGGGCGACTACCTGATCGTCTCCATCGTGACCCAGAGCCAGCGCACGGCTACCCTGACCCTCATCATCCAGCGCCTCTCCTCCGCCCTGTTGATCCGGTGGGGTCAGGTGGCGGCTGCCACGGTGCTCACCATCGTGCCTACCGTGCTGCTCTTTTCCTTCGTCCAAAGGCGGTTGGTGGAGGGGCTCACGGCCGGGGCGGTCAAAGGTGAGTGAGCCAGCCACCCCTGGCCGCGTCCCTGTCCGTTCCCAATTTTCGCCATCGGCCCAGATTGGGTGACAATAGACGCACAGGCGAATATTTCCGCCTGTCCCTACCAGCCATTCGAAAACGATACCAGCCAAAACGACACCAGCCAAAATTGTATCAGTATCAGTAAAGGAGAAGATGCCGTGAAACCTGTAACCCTGGGTCTCATCGTGGGCAATCGGGGCTTTTTCCCCAGCCACCTGTGCGAGACAGGCCGGGCGGAGGTGCTGCAGGTCCTCTCTGATGCCGGCATCAACGTGGTCACCCTCTCGCCCGAGGACACCACCTACGGCAGCATCGAAAGCCTGGAGGATGCCCGCAAGTGCGCCGAGCTCTTCGACCAGCACCGCAAGGAGATCGACGGCGTGTTGGTCACCCTGCCCAACTTCGGCGATGAGCGAGCCGTGGCCAATGCCCTGCGCTGGTCCGGCCTGAACGTGCCCGTCCTCATCCACGCCTTCCCCGACGACGCGGAAAACATGACCATCGCCGACCGGCGGGACAGCTTCTGCGGCAAGATGTCGGTCTGCAACAACCTGCGCCAGTACGGCATCCCCTACAGCCTGACCACCCTGCACACCGTCTCGCCCAGCCACCCTTCCTTCCAGCAGGATCTGGCCAACTTCGTCGCCACCTGCCGGGTCACCAGCAGCCTGCGGGGGCTGCGCCTGGGCGCCCTGGGCGCTCGCCCGGCCGCCTTCAACACCGTCCGCTACAGTGAGAAACTGTTGGAAGAGAACGGCATCAGCGTCGAGACGCTGGATCTCTTCGAACTCTTCGGCTGGGTCAACGCCATGGCGGACGGCGACCCGGCGGTCCAGGCCAAGCTTCAGGCCATCCAGGACTACGTGCAGACGGCCAACGTCCCGGCCGATTCCCTGGTGAAGATGGCCAAGTTCGGTGTGGCCGTGGACAACTGGATGCAGGAGAACCGGCTGCAGGCTTCCGCCATCCAATGCTGGACGGCCATGGAAGAGTTCTTCGGCGTGGTGCCCTGCACCCTCATGAGCATGATGAGCAACGACCTGATCCCCAGCGCCTGCGAGGTGGACATCATGGGCGCCCTGGCCATGTACGTCCTGGCCCAGGCCAGCCAGAAGCCCAGCGCCATTGTGGACTGGAATAACAACTACGGCGACGATCCCGACAAGGGGGTGGTCTTCCACTGCAGCAACCTGCCCCGGGACATTTTCAAGCAGCAGGGTGAAGAGCAGCCCAGCATGTTCTACCAGGAGATCATCGCCGGCACCGTGGGCGCAGAGAACACCTACGGCACCATCTACGGCCGTATCACCCCCAACGCCTTCACCTACCTGCGCATCAGCACCGATGACAGCACCGGCACCATGCGGGCCTACGTGGGCGAGGGCGAGTTCACCGACGATCCCCTGCTGACCTTTGGCGGCTACGGTGTGGTGCGGGTGCCCGAGTTCCAGAAGCTGCTCCAGTACATCTGCAGCAACGGCTTCGAACACCACGTTTCGGTCAACCCCTCCCAGACGGCCGCGGCAGTCTACGAGGCCCTCACCAAGTACAAGGGTTGGGACGTCTACCGGCATAGCTGAACGGCCGGAAGATTTGGGCCGAGATTCCCTTTCTGCCACCGGTGGAGGCGGGTTTTCCGGGCTCCATCGGTGGCCCATGACAGAATCAGGAGTGTCTCAATGAGCCCCAAGTACGCCATCGGCATCGACTTCGGCACGGAATCAGGCCGGGCGCTGCTGGTCGACGTGGCCGACGGCCGGGAGATCGCCACCGCGGTCTACGAATACGCCAACGGCGTCATCGACGAAGCCCTGCCGGAAAGCGGCGTTCGTCTGGAGCCCGATTGGGCGCTGCAAGACCCCGACGACTACGTCCGCACCATCCAGGAGACGGTGCCGGCCGTCCTCCAGGAGAGCGGCATCAGCCCCGAGGATGTCATCGGCATCGGCATCGATTTTACCGCCTGCACCATGCTCCCCACCACCGCTGACGGCACCCCCCTGGCCCGGCTGCCCCAGTTCCGCAACCGGCCCCACGCCTGGGTCAAGCTCTGGAAACACCACGCAGCCCAGCCCGAGGCCGACCTCATCAACCAGGTAGCCCGGGAGCGGGGCGAGCCCTGGCTGGACCTCTACGGCGGCAAGATCTCGTCCGAATGGTTCTTCAGCAAGGCCCTCCAGATTTTGCACGAGGATCCCGAGATCTACCACGCCGCCGACCGCCTCATCGAGGCCGCCGACTGGGTCGTCTGGCAGTTGACCGGCCGGGAGACCCGCAACGCCTGCACGGCCGGCTACAAGGCCATCTGGCAAAAGGGTGAAGGCTTCCCCAGCCGGGACTACTTCGCCGCGCTCCATCCCGAGTTCGCCGACATCGTGGACACCAAGATGAGCCGGGAGATCATGCCCCTGGGCGCCAGGGCGGGCGGCCTGACCGAGGAGGCCGCCCGCTGGACCGGGCTGCGGCCGGGGACCGCGGTGGCGGTGGCCAACGTGGACGCCCACGTGACCGTGCCCGCCGCCCAGGCCACGGAACCCGGCATCATGACCATCATCATGGGCACCAGCAACTGCCACATGGTCCTGGGCACCGAACGGGTGAAGGTGCCCGGCATGTGCGGCGTGGTGGAGGACGGCATCGTGCCCGGCTACTACGGCTACGAAGCCGGCCAGAGCGGCGTGGGCGACATCTTCGCCTGGTTTGTGGACCACGCGGTGCCGCCGGTCTATCACGAAGAAGCCCGGCGCCGGGGCGTCAACCTCCACAAATTGCTGGAGGAGGAGGCCGCCCGGCAGAAGCCAGGCCAACATGGCCTGCTGGCCCTGGACTGGTGGAACGGCAACCGCTCCACCCTGGTGGACGCGGAATTGAGCGGCCTGCTGGTGGGTGCCACCCTGGCCACCACCGCGCCCGACATCTACCGGGCCCTGCTGGAGTCCACCGCCTACGGCACCAGGGAGATCATCGAAGCCTTCACCCGCAACGGCGTCCCGGTCAACCGCATCGTGGCTGCCGGCGGCCTGCCCGACCGCAACCCCCTGCTCATGCAGATCTACGCGGATGTCACCAACCGGGAGTTCCGGGTGGTGCGCAGCGCGCTGGCCGGGGCCCTGGGCGCGGCCATGCACGGCGCGGTGGCCGCGGGGCCCGAAGCCGGCGGCTATGCCGACATCTTCCAGGCCTCCCGCCGCATGGGCGGTCTCAAGGATGTGGTCTATCGGCCCATTCCGGAGCACGTGGCCGTCTACGACCGCCTCTACGCAGACTACAGCACCCTGTACGACTATTTCGGCCGCGGCCACAACGACGTCATGAAACGGCTGCGCGCCCTGCGCCGGGAAGTGCTGACCGGCTCCGGGGAGAGCGCATCCTGAGACCAGACAGGATTTGAGCATCCCATGTTGGACGCACTGAAAGAAGAACTCTGGAAACTCCATCTCATGTTGCCCAAAGAGGGGCTGGTCACGTGGACTTCTGGCAACATCAGCGCCCGGGATCCGGAGAGCGGCTACGTGGTCATTAAGCCCAGCGGCGTCATGTACGACGAACTGCGGCCGGAAGATCACGTGGTGCTGGATCTGGAGGGGACGGTGGTGGAAGGGCATCTCAAGCCCTCGTCGGACACGGCCAGCCACCTCTACATCTATCGCCACCGTCCCGACATCAACGGCATCGTCCACACCCACTCGCCCTACGCCACCGCCTTCGCGGCCCTGGGGCGCTCCATCCCCGTCTACCTGACCGCCATCGCCGACGAATTCGGCGGCCCCATCCCCTGCGCCGGGTTCGCGCTCATCGGTGGGGAAGAGATCGGGCAACAGGTGGTGGCGCACATCGGCCAGTCGCCGGCCGTCCTCCTGAAAAACCATGGCGTCTTCACCGTGGGCAAGACGGCCCGGGCGGCGCTGAAGGCGGCCGTGATGGTGGAGGACGTGGCCCGCACGGTGCACCTGGCTCTCCAGTTGGGCCAACCCCAGGAGATCGATCCGGAGGCGGTGGCGAAGCTGCACCATCGCTACACCCACGTGTACGGGCAGTAGAGGGATGGCCCCAAGGCCGGCCTGGGGCATGCAGCGCAGTTCGACTTCTGCCAGATTCGACTTCTGCCAGAACTGGAAAGGAGGTGAGTCACGCCCACAGGTGACGTTCGCAGGCGAACATCCATTCCCTGGCTGGTTCTGTAGGGGGTGACCATGTCTTGCCACGACATGGGCCCCATGGGCTGCATTTTGCGTCGATTTCGTGATCGTCGTTGCTTGCGTTCCGGAGGTACACAACCATGAAACGTTCAACAGCCTTCTGGTTCGTCCTTTTGATCGTCGCAGGCCTGTTGGCTGCCTGCGCCCCCCAGGCCACTCCGGCGCAACCGGGTACCGGGGCAGGGTCCGGAAGCGAACAGGCCCCGGCCGAAGCGACCGGCGCGGTGACGCTGAATATCTGGTCGTCGCCGGACAACGGGGATGCGCTCAACGAGATTGCCCGTACCTTTATGGCGCAGAACCCCAACATTCGAGTGGAAGTCACTGTCATCTCCTGGGAACAGCTCTACGCCAAGATGCTCAGTGACGTGGCGGCCAAGACCGGCGCCTACGACGTCGCCACCTGGGATGTCATGACCGCCGGGGCGTTGGCCAACGGCCTGGAGGACCTCACCGCATTCAAGGAAGCCCACCCCGATCTGGTGGACCCGGAGTGGGACGAGAATGACTTTGATCCGACCGTGTGGCAGGTTTCGGGCATGTGGGGGGACAAGAACATCGGCATCCCCTTCTACAACAACACCATGCTCTTCTACTACCGGAAAGACCTTTTCAACGACCCCCAGCTGCAGGACGCCTTCCAGGCTAAGTATGGCCGCGACCTGGCAGTCCCGACAACCTGGTCGGAAACGGTAGAGGTGGCGGAGTTCTTCACCAAAGCTTTCAACCCCGACTCGCCCACCGACTACGGCATTGCCCTCATGTTCCCCCGCACCCACACCACGTTCTATATGTATCTGCTTTGGTTCGCCGGCTATCGGCGCAGCCAGGCTGGGCTGGACAAGTTTGGCCCTGTGGACCTGGACTACGGTGATTATTTCACGGCCGACCACCAGCCGGCCTTCAGCAGCGAGGAAGGGCTGCAGGCGCTACAGGATATCAGCGCGCTGTTGCCCTACAGCCCGGATCCCCTGGGCTCCGACTATGGCGAAACCCTGGAGGCCTTCTCCAAGGGGACGGTCGCCATGGTGCCCCAGTGGACCAATCCATGGGCCACCTGGAAGACAGCCGAAGCGCTACAGCCCTTTGATGAAAAGGTCGGCGCGGCGGTGATGCCTGGCGGCCACTCGGTCGGGGGAAGCTGGGCCCTGGGCATGAACGTCAACAGCCAGCACAAGGAGGAGGCCTTCCGCTTCATCCAGTACGCCACCAACAAAGCCAACGACAAGATGAAGTTCATTCAGTTTGGGGCGGCGCCGGCGCGCATCTCCACCCTGGAAGATCCGGAAGTGGCCACGGCCGACCCGCGGGTCCCTGCCCTGAAGGCCACCTATCCGGAGCAGGCCTACCGTCCCCGGATCCCCGAGGAACCCAAACTCGAGGACATCACGATCAGCACCTTCACCTCCATGTTGCTGGGCGAGCAGCCCATGACCCTGGAGTCGCTCCAGAGCCTGGCCGACCAGTGGAATCGTACTTTAGGCCAATAGCTTCTGAATCTCGATGGGGTGGAAGGCGAACCTTCCACCCCTCGTCTGCCGGGAGGATAGCCGCGTGACTGCACGATATCGACGCCTTGGTTGGCTATTGGTCATGCCTGCCACCCTCTTTCTGTTGGCGTTGACTTTGCTCCCCTTTTTCTACATGATCTTCATGTCCTTCTTTAACTATAATCTGGCCCAGGGTACGCCGCCGCGCTTTATTGGCCTTGGAAACTATGCGGAAATTTTCCGAGATCCGACGGTCGGTGATACTGTGGAGTTCACGGCCTTCCTCACCGGGGTAGCCCTGCCGCTGGAAATGATTCTGGGCTTTGCCATCGCCCTCCTGATCCGGGATACGGTGGGAGAAAGCCTGTGGCGCGGCCTGCTGCTGCTGCCCATGACGGTGCCGGCTGTGGTGGCGGGCATCGCCTGGAAGATGCTGTACAATTACCAGTTTGGCCCCTTGAACTATCTCCTCTCCCTCTTGGGCATGGAGAAGGTTTCCTGGCTGGGCCAGGTGGCCCCGGCCCGGCTGGGGCTGGTCATCATCGATGTCTGGCAGTGGACGCCTTTCATCTTTCTGGTCCTCTATGCTGGACTCCAAAACATTCCCGTGGACCTGGTGGATGCGGCCCAGGTGGATGGGGCCGGGCGCTGGCAGATCGCCCGCTATGTCGAGCTGCCCTTGATTCTGCCCCTGGCTCTGGTGGTCCTTCTCCTGCGCCTCATCGACATCCTGAAACTGTTCGACATCGTCTACATGACGACCTATGGGGGGCCGGGCACGGCTACCTATTCCTATAGCTTCTACATCTATAACGTGGGTTTTGCCTTTGGCTTTGATGTGGGCTATGGCGCAGCCCTCAGTATTTTCCTGCTCATGGTGATCACGGTGTTGGTCAACCTGCTGATGCGGCTGGTGCGCCTGGATGAGCTCTTGGGGCTGAAAGGGGCGGGCGCATGAAGGTCGTCAACCGCACACTTCGATACCTGGCTCTCCTATGGGTGCTGCTTTTTTTCCTTTTCCCCGTCTACTGGCTGGTGACCACCGCCTTCAAACCCCAGGACGACTGGTTCAACTGGCCGCCGGTGTTCATCCCCTACCGGCTGACCCTGGACAACTTTGTGGGCGGCGGTGGGCCGTCCTACGGCGCCACAGTGGGGTCCATTGAGGGAATCGGTCCATATCTGCGCAACAGCCTGATCATTGCCAGTGTGGTGGCCTTCGTCTCTACGGCTCTTTCAGCCCTGGCCGCCTATGGCATTTCCCGCTTCAAGACGGGCGGGCTCTTCCTGGCTGGCTGGATTATTTCCATCCGCATGCTGCCGCCCATTGCCACCGTCCTGCCCCTCTACCTGGCCTTCGTCGCCCTGCGCCTGGTCAACACCTGGTGGGCGGTGATCCTGGTGCATCTGACCTTCACCACCTCCTTCAGTACGTGGATCCTGATCTCCTTCTTCAATGACGTCCCGCGCGAGTTGGATGAAGCCGCCTATGTGGACGGTGCCAACATTTGGGCGGCCTTCCTGCGGGTGATCCTTCCCCTGAGCGCGCCCGGCCTGGCTGCCGTGGCCACCCTGTCCTTCATTCAGAGTTGGGGGGAATTCCTCCTGGCGCTGGTGCTCACCAACAGCAACCAGGCCCAGACCCTGCCCATCTTCCTGGGGCGCTACATCACCGGCTTTCGGGTGGCCTGGGGCCCCCTGGCGGCCGCCGGCCTGATCACCATGCTGCCCGTGGTCCTCTTCTCCTTTATCATGTTACGCTACCTACTCCGGGGGTTGACCTTCGGGGCCGTCAAGGGGTAAACTTTCACCATCGATTTTCGTCCCATGGGATACGCCGCGAAGATGTTCGATGTTCACGACTGCTGACCCTTTGCCCAAACTGCGCCCAGTGGACGTACGGCCCCACCAGGTGCAGGGGCTGCCTTGCCTCCTCCTGCGCGATCCCTTACAACTCAGCGATAAGACCGTCCTGGTGCCCCAGATCCTGGCCGCGGTGCTTGCCTTCTGCGACGGCACCCGTACCGCCCAGCAGGTGGCCACGGCCTTCTCCCTGCGCTACGGCATCCCCATGCCGCTGGAGACGGTGGAGCGGCTGTTGTCGGCCCTGGACGAAGCCTGTCTGCTGGACAATGAACGGACCGCGGATGCCCATCGCCGGGCGCTGGAGGCGTACCGCCAGCCACCCTGCCGCTCCCCCCTGCTGGCCGGCCAGGGATACCCGGATGAGCCCGAAGCTTTGCACGAGTTCCTGGAGGGCTATCTCGCCCAGGTGCCCCCCGGCCGGCAGGACGGCGCCTCTGCCGGGGAGGTGGTGGGGCTACTCAGCCCCCACATCGATTACTCCCGGGGCGGCCTGGTCTACGCCCAGGTCTGGCAGCCCGCGGCCCGGGCCGTACAGGAAGCCGACCTGGCCATCCTCATCGGCACGGATCACTACGGCGATGACCCCTTCACCCTGACCCGTCAGAACTATGCCACCCCCTACGGCATCCTGCCCACGGACCAGGAGGCGGTGAATGCCCTGGCCCAGGCCATCGGCGAAGAGGCGGCCTTCGCCGGTGAACTGCGCCACCGGGGCGAGCACTCCCTGGAGCTGGTGGCCGTCTGGCTCCACCACATGCGCCGCCGCCAGCCCTGCCCGGTCATCCCCATGCTGGTCGGCTCCCTCTACCGCTTTTTCCCGGACGGCGCCACGCCCGAGGACGACCCACTGCTCAACCGGGTGTTGGACACCCTGTGCCAGGTGACGGCAGGTCGGCGGGTGGTGGTGGTGGCGTCGGGCGACATGGCCCATGTGGGGCCTGCGTTCGGCGGCCGTCCGTTGGACCTGTCGTTCCGGGCCCAGGTGCGCGCGGCGGATGAGGAGCTGATCCACCACATGGCCCAGGGTGATCCGGCCGGCTTCTTTGCCGCCATCAAACGGGTGCGTAACAGCTACAACGTCTGTAGCGTCACCCCCATCTACCTGACCCTGCGGCTCCTGGGCCGGGTGACCGGAGCCCTGTGCGGCTATGCCTCCTGCCCGGCCGATGCCAATGACCGGTCCGCGGTGACCGTGTGTGGGATGCTGTTTCAACGCTGAGCCTCCCTGGGTGTTCTCCACGCCCTTTGGGGCTCTGCGGTAAGCGTTCGCTTCGATTGGTACTCGATTCATGCCCCATCCGCCAGGTTCCTCGGCAGGCGAAGAGCATCGTCCATGGTACCGACCGCGCCTCTTTCACCTGCCTCCCCTCCTGATCGCCCTCTGTGCAGCCCTGCTCCTGGGTATGGCGGGTGGCGCATCCTGCCAGTCGCCGGCTCCCTGGGCCTTCACCTTTTTGAAGCTGGTGCCGGTGTGGCTGCGGTGGAGCCTGGGCGCGCTGGTGCTCCTCGCGGCCCTGCCGGTCGCCTGGCCGTGGCCACGGGCGTGGTCGGCCCGGGGGTCCTCGCGGGGGTGGCCCGGTCGCCGGATCGGGCAGGCGCTGGCTCTCGCTGTTTCTCTCTGCTTATTTTGGTGGCTTCGGGAGCGGACCTGGCACGGGGATGCCCTTTACAAGCTGGCGCTGTTGCGGGCTGTGCCGCTGGTCGAAAATCCCTACGTCTGGAAGGAACCCCTGGACAGCCTGTTGGAATACGGGATGACGGCTGCCGTGGCTCCGTGGGGCTGGGGGCCGGAGGTGGCCATCGCGCTGTTGAGCGTGGCGGCCGGGGGCGTCTTTGCGGTGGCTGTCTGGCTGGCCGCAGGCTGGCTGGCAGAGGGCCGCCAACGGTGGGTGCTGGCAGCTGCGCCCTTTGCCACCGGGGCCAGCCTGCTCTGGTTTGGCCATGTGGAGAACTACAGCTGGTCCACGGCCCTGGCCTTTGCCACCGTCACCCTGGCCCTGGGCCATCTGGGAGGCGGGCTGCCCCTGTGGCCCGTGGGCCTGGCCGCCGGCGCGGCCGTCAGTTTCCATCCCCAGGCCGCCTTCATCCTGCCCGGGCTGGCCCTGCTCTTGCGGCGGGAGCGCTGGCCGCGCCGGATGGCGGTGCTGGCCCTGACCGGCAGCGTCTTCCCCCTGCTGACTTGTGCCCTTCTGCTGGCCCTGGGGGTGCCCTGGCCCACGGTAACGGCCGGCGGCTTTGCCGGTGACCCCCAGCTCTTCTGGACGCCGGCCCAGGCTCTGGCGCCCACCCGGCTGGCCGATGCCCTGCAGAACCTCTGGCTGGTGGCCCCTCTGTGGCCCCTCTGGTTTGTAGCCATCCTCGTCGGTCTGGGCAGGCCGCCCCTCTGGCAAGAGCGCCGCTTTGCCCTGCTTGCCGTCGCGGCCCTGGGCATGTTGGCCTATTTCTTCACCTTTCAGAATGACCTGCCCCGCTGGCGGGATTGGGACCTCTTTGCCATTGCCGGGCCGCCCCTGACCCTGTGGGGCGCCTACACCTGGCTTCGGCTGATGGACCTGGCCCCCTCGCCCCGGGTAGCGGCCAGCATGGCGCACAGCCTGGCTGTGGCCCTGCTCTTCGCCGCTGCCTACACGGCCTGCTGGATCGGCGTCAACCATGCCTACACCCTGGTGCAGCCCGACCCCAGCGAGCGGGAGCGGCTGGTCCGCTTTCGCCTGCTGGACCTCACCGGGTTCCTGCCCCAGGCCCGGGTCACGCCGGACACGCCCATCTGTGATGGCCCGGAGGGGTGCGAGCGGGTGGCGTTGACCACCTTCGTCATGCCCCAGAACGGCGACACCCGTCCCACCCTCTTCGCCCATGCGCCCGCCGAAGTGGTGCTCCCCTTTGCGCTGCCTGATGAGCCCACCTTCCTCTGGTTGAGCCCCGCGCTGGATCCCCAGTCCTGGGACTGGGGTGGGGACGGCGTGACCTTCCTGGTGAAGGTGCGGCGGGGCGGCGTAGAGGACACTCTGTGGCGGCGCCACGTCAGTCCCCAGGTGCCATCCGACCGGGACTGGTTGCAGGCCCTGGTGCCCTTGGACGCCTACCGCGGGCAAGAGGTGGAACTGGTGCTGGTGACCGACCCGGGTCCGGCCGGCGACAGCAGCGCCGATCGAGCCGGCTGGGGCATGCCCTGGCTCATGCGGGGGACGGTATACACGCCGGCTTCCGTCGCCTGTGCGGACGCCTCCTAACCCACGGGGAGATCCAGCGACCCTTCGCCCGATCCTGTTTCAGTGCCAGCCTTGGAGCGATGATTCGAATCATCGGAGTGGACATCTCCAGATGCGGTGTAATTCGCGGTGTAATGCGTGGAATCTGTGGCTGAAAATAAAATGCAAAGATAGGATTGATGTTCATCGATGGAGTTTGGGGCTTCCCCAGCGGAGCCATCTGTGGCTTCTCCTGTGGACCCGGTTACGGGAACACCAGGACGCCCCGGGCGATGGCGCCGCCCTCCATGTCGGCAAAGGCCTGGGGCAGCTCCTCCAGGGGGTAGCGCTTGGTGATCAGGCGGTCCAGCTCCAGGCGTCCCCCCTGGTAGAGTTGGAGCAGTTTGGGGAGGTCCACCAGGGGGCGGGCCGAGCCGGCGAAGGAGCCCAGCAGGCGTTTGTTGGCCAGGACCAGCACCGCGGGCGAGATGGGCACCTCGATCTTGGTGGCGTGGAGCCCCATGATGACGGCCGTGCCGCCGGGGCGGGCACCCTGCAGCGCCTGGGCGATGGTGGGCACCGCGCCCACGCTGTCGAAGACGTAGTCCGGGCCCAGGCGGGTGAGCTCCCGCAGGGCCTCCACGTTCTCTAGAGCCTCGTCCAGCGTCACGTGGCCCGTGCCGGCCGGCACCAGCGCCGCGATGCGGTTCACCTCGGCGAAGGGCCGTCCGAGGGCCTTACCCGCATTCTTCAGGGCGGCACGCGCCTGCAGCGTCCCGAACGTGGCGATCTGGGCCACATGGTCGCGGCCATACTTCTCCGTGACGTACTCGATGA
>FWPU01004681.1_pt1 | contig 31378 bp, 22 predicted proteins | sample 2228361 | NCBI WGS metagenome assembly FWPU01 (sample SAMEA103939777, study PRJEB20133) | metagenome | reverse complement strand
GACTCTTCTTAATCCTACTTTGTCACTTTAGCGCGAGACGGTATAAACCGACGGAGGAGGGGGAGGGCGAAACTCCTGTTGAGCCGTTGAGGGGAGGTTCGGCAGGAGCCTCACTCTCCCATTGAACTGATAAGTGACAAAGTAGGATTAACTTGTGGGTCGCCGACGGCACAGACGAAAAGGTCATCAGGCTGCGGAACGTAACTATCAACCCCAGCAATGATGGGAACATCATACTCGTAGTCATCAAGGATGTGGAGTCGGTCATCGAGAAATCCCTTGATGCGCCATGCGACGCTATGTTCCCGCGTTTGTTTTGCCCAGGCATACACTTCACGTCTGAGCCTGCCAGCGCCGATGATAACCGTGTGGAACGGTAACCGCCCGGGAACCGTGCCGTTGCAGGTAGGCGGCATGCGGGGTTGAAGGTGCAATAAGGACATCCAGAATCCCTCGCGACCGGAACCAGTCCAACTCACCCCAAATCCGCAGCCACCAGCCACGCCGAGCAACATCACTGGGCGCGGGCGCACGAACGTTCTCAGGAACGCCAAGCGCTCTTAGGGATTGCTCTGAGCCTGTTCAAAGTAGGAGGGCTCATGTTCAAGATTTGTGCAAAGTCATCGTGGCAAGGGCGTCTCGCCCGTGAAATAGGGACAGGATGCCCCTGCCACTGCACAAATCTTGAACATGAGCCGTAGGAGATACAGGACGCCTCATCGCCAGCGTTTACGATTTCTCGGAGCAGCAGCGTTACTCGCGTAAAGAAGAGAACGAAGCCGACCCCGACGGCATGACGCTGATGCACCGGGCTGGTCTTGACCCATGGGCAATGGTCTCGATGCTGGAGAACCTGAGCCAGTTCAGCCGTTCCCAGCCGCGCCTGTTGCAGTGGACTGCCAGCCACCCGCCCGCCGAAGACCGCATCAACGACGCGCGGAGACAAGCCGAAAGTCTCACCGGATCCCGCGCTTTCGATAATCAGAGCCAGTTTTTCTCTGACGACAACAATCGTCCCCGTCGCCGCCACCAGCGGAGAGGATAACTCCGCTGGGCTATAATGTTTTTTCTGTTTCTCCCTCTGCAAATTCTCCCCCCATCAAGAAGGATTTCAAGCCCGATGACAGTATACGTTCGACAGGGAGCCGAACCAGTCGGAGCGGCTGTTCGTTCGGGCGCACTCAAATTCCAGCGGAGGGAGAACCATGTCCACCTATTTTGTCACCAATCGCGTTTTCAGCAAAGGTAGATTCACCGATGTCCCCACCCACGACGGCAGCGTCCGCGTGCGGAGGTCAGACACGGCGTATGATGAGGATTTCAGCCATTTTCAGGACATCAAGCCTGCGGACGCTATCAAGTCTATGATTGCCGAGTCGAAGGCTTTGGCGGGAGGCAGCCATGCGCCGCTCGTCGTGGCGTTCATTCACGGGTTCAACAACAACGTCGCATCCGCCCTTCATTCCACCTCTCTCATCGGCAAAGGCTTGTCGGCGAACGGCGTCAACGTGGTGATGGTCTGCTTTTCGTGGCCCTCGGACGGACAACTGTGGGAGTACCTCTCCGACCAAGGCGATGCGAAGCGCTCCGTGCCGGCGATGATGCGGATACTCGACTATCTGGACAGAGCGCGCGACCCGCGATTGTGCGAGGTGAACGTCTGCGCCATCGCCCACAGCATGGGCAACCTCGTGCTGCGCGAGGGCATGACGGCGTTTGCGCGGCGGCTGGGGTATCCGCATTTTCAGCCTTATTTGACGGAGGTTCTGATGGTGGCGGCGGACGTGGACTCCAACTCGCTGGTGGAAGGCGGTTCCGGGCGCGGCATCACGTCGCTGTCGCGGCGCGTCACCGTCTATTACTCGCGCCACGACGATACGCTGTCCGTCAGTCGCTACGGCAAACACTGGGGCGCGGCGCGGCTGGGGCGCAACGGTCCCAGCGATTACGACAAACTGCCTCGCAATGTCGCAGCGGTGGATTGCACGGATGTCGTCAAACCGACGGTGGGCGGTCTTGTCGGCAATGTGCAGGAGTTGCTGAAAGTCCACTCCGCCTACTGGGAAAATTCGCAGTGGCAAAGAGACGCCGCGCTGACGCTGAAAAGCGTCGACCGCAAGGTGATGCCGACGCGCACGCCCAAGCCGGACTTCCCGGAGGCGTCTTACGTTCTGAAACAGGCGTGATGAGGAGGGGAGAGTAGGGGAGTTTTCTCCCACCCTCCCACGCACGCCGTTACCCCGCCACGCGCACAAAAATCGGATTGGAGTAAAACCACAACGTCGCCCAGGGCGTGGCGACGTCTGGCGGGTCGGGGAACGGTTCGCTGTGGTTGGTGTTAGTGCCGCGCACGCGGAGGTAGAAGGGTTCGGAGGCGTCTTCGATGACGTGCTCCATGCGGAGGTAGCCGTCGTCATCCGTCTTCCAATCCCGCGCTAAGAAGCGCGCAGCGATGCGGGCGGTGGGGTTCGTGAAGGCATCTTTGTCTTTTGAGGTCCCTGTAATTTTGCCTTCAATCAAATCCACGTGATGGAGCGTCGGGCGCTGGTCGGCGAAGTTCGTGTGTTCCGGCACGCGCACGCGGATGACGACGTGGACGCGGCGCACACTGGGGGGAACGAGCAGCGTGCCGCCCATGCGAGCGAAGCGGTTGCCCGCCAACGCGAAGAACTCCAGACGGTCAATCAAATCGCCGTGAACGGCAAACATCGAGCCGCTGCGCAGAGCGTCCAGCACGGCGGAAGGATTGCGCTGCGGCAGCCACGCGACGGTTTTGCTATACTCACCGGGGAAGAAATCGCCGCCGCCTTCTTTGTAGTGCGTGTGGCTGTCGGAATTTGCCGTGATGTAAAGGGGGCGTCCCTCGGCGAGCAGACTATCCCACACGCCGCCAACAGTGGCGGTCATCCAGTCGAAGCCTTCAAGCGTGGACTTCGCTCCGAACGCGCCGCGCGGCTTCATGATTTGGTGACCGGGCGCGCCCTCGAAGCCGCGCATGACACGCTTACCTTCGTCGCTCCACGCTCGCAATTCGTGCGGGCTGACCGCTCCTCTGGGCGGAGGACCGGTCCGCCCGGGATGATTGACGAAGAACAGGGCGGAGGGGACGACGCGCTCCAGATGGCGTATGCCCTCCAACGCCGCCGCTTCCGTATTGGCAGGGCGAATCACCAAGAAATCATTCTTGGGGTCGAAGTGGGTTTCAAACTCCGCAATTTGTCTGGATTCATCCGCGCCCATCGGCATGATGACCGTGCCGTGTTCGGCAGCGGGGACGTTCCACTCTAAGCCTTGAAAGACGAAGATATTCGGGTGCGCCCGCCGCGCTTCCAACAAATCAGGATACGCTTTTTCCAGCAGAACCCTGTCGTGATTCCTCCCGCCGTGGTCGGTGATGACGCACCAGCCCAAGCCATGATGCACGGCTTCGCTGACTTGCTTGACGATTTCATACCGCCCATCCCTGCTATATTTCGTGTGGATGTGATGGTCGCCCGCCAGCCACACTCCGCCGCGATACGGATTAGGTGGACCCTCCTCCGCGCGCGATAACACTTTGGGCAGACGCGGTTCAACCCCTAACGCGAAGACAACACCCATCGCACGGGCGATGAACACACGGCGGGAGAGGGGAGAAGGCTGATGAGGAAGATTGGAATAATGAGGCAATGGAGTATTGGAGGGATGGAGGGATGGAGGAACCGAGTAATATCGCCACTCCAATACTCCACCACTCCATCACCTCCGTCCGTCGTTTAGTTTAATCCACGCGCGGGTCCCATTCGATACCCCGCTGGCGATACGCCCGTTGAGTTTCGGCGTCAGTGGCGCCGAATGCGTCTTTGACCCACTTGGCGTGTCCGTCGCAGAAGTTCCAGACGCGCCCTTCGCTGTGCCGACTGCTGGCGCGAAAACGCGAGTTGGTGTTGTAACCGGGAATCGCGTAGAAGGTGCCGTACACCGTTGTGGACCATGGAGCGGTTCCCTTACCGTAATCCGTCATGAACACAATTTTGGCAGGAGACTTAATTGTGGCGAGGCTGATGCCGCCCACGCCGCCCCCGACAATCGTTCCCGACAGGAAGTAGTTCGTCGAATAACTCAGCGGGAAGATTTGAGCGCACTCCTGCGGCAGCATCCCTCTCCTCGCCCCAGGCCAGCGGAGCGTCACTAAAATTTCGTCGTAGTTGCCTGCCCCCACACCGCACTTCGAAAAGGTCGCCTTGTCTGGGTCGCTGGGGCAGACGCCCACCTGAAAATTCTTCAGGTAGGGCTGCAAGGACAACGCCCACGGCAGCAGATTATTAAACCGTCCCGTACACCAAGGACTGGTCCCAAACACATCCGAGCAGGTGACGGCGGGCAGCCGCTCGTCGTAGTCCTGCGTATACATCATTGCGGCCGTTCCCCATTGCTTCAGGTTGCTGAGGCAACTCGCCTGCCGCGCTTTCTCGCGGGCGCGCGCAAACACCGGCATCAGAATCGCAGCGAGAATGGCAATGATGGCAATCACGACTAACAACTCAATCAACGTAAAACCGCCCCGACCTTTGAGACTCCGCATAACAAAACCCCCTCGTTGAAATTCCCGTGAGAGGTCAGACGCCTGCCTGACCGACCTCTGCGGTTCTCTAATGATAGCATAAATTGATAAAAATTAAAAGCCCGGGTGCATTGCAAACTTGTTGGTAGTGAGGCGATTTATCGCCGTCCATGACGCGCAATGAATTGCGCTACTACCAACGCAAATGAAATGCACCCAAAAGCCCTCCTTTTTATCCTACCTTGCCACTTTAGCGCGAGACGGCACAAACCGACAGACGGGGGAGGGCGAAACTCCCGTTGAGCCGTTGAGGGGAGGTTCGACAGGAGCCTCACTCTCCCATTGAACCGATAAGTGATAAAGTAGGGCTAACAGAGCCCCCCCCCGTCTCACAAATGACTGGAAGCGATTACCTGCCCAGCGCGTCCTCAATCTGCGCTTCCAGCAACTTTTCGATGCCGGGGCGGTAGCCGATGTTGCGATACAGAATGTTGCTTTTGCGGTCTATCACGAAGACGGTCGGGAACGCCTCAATATCGTAGGCTTTCCCTGCCGTCTGGTCGTGGTCGAGAGCGACGGGGAAATCGTACTTGTTGTCCGCCATAAACTTCTTGACCGTGCCCACGCGATCGGGCGTTTGGGGTCGTTCCCAATTCATGCCAACGAACGCGACGCGGTCTTTGTATTTGGTGTAAAGCGCCTGAAAGTGCGGCAATTCAGCGCGGCAGGGCGGACACCAACTGCCCCACCAATCCAGCACGACGACCTTGCCCGCGAAGTCGCTCATCTTCGCCGTGCCGCCTTCCAACTTGGGCAGTTCCCACGCGGGCGCGGGTTTCTCGTAGCGCGCCTCCTTGAGTACAGCCTCCAGCCCCGCCTTCTTACTCTGCGCCAACGCTTTCTTCAAATCCTCCGTCGTCCGTCCCTGGCTCTGCCCCAAACGCAGATAGGCAGCCTCCGCCTCTTTGGAGTTCTCATCCTCGAAGAACGCGCCGGCGACTTTGAGATAACCCACCAGCGCCTCGTCCACCTGATTCAGTTTCTCTTGGGCTTGAGCAAGGTGGAGTTGAATCTCTCCGCTGTGATTGACCGGCGCATTGGGGGCAGCCTTCTTGAACCACTCCAACGCGGTCTTGTAATCGCCCTGCTGATAGTAGAGGTAGCCCAGCGTGTCCTGATAAGCCGCGCGGGAGGCAGGCGGGGCGTTTTCGGGCAGGAGTTTCAGCGACTCCTCCGAATACTGCTTCGCCTTGTCCAATGCTTTCTTGGCTTTGGCTAACTCCCATGCCACCGTGTTTAACAGGTTCGCCTTGCTCTGCGCGGGAACCTTGCTGAGACAATCTTCTGCGGCTGCCAGCAGCTCCGCGTCGGGAGTTTGAGGAGTCTGCGCCAACGCCTGAAACAGCCACACGCGCGCCATGAGTCCATAGCGGCTATTCGGGTAGTCTTTGAGAAACTGCTTGAGCGCAGGCAACTTCTCCGCCGGGGTTTTCATCTGTTCGATCTTTTGGAGCGCCCGCACATCGGGGGGTGGCTGTTGCCCTTGCGCGAACGCGCTGATGACCAGTCCGACCACCATGCCCAACAAAACCAAACTGATAGACCGATATTTCATTATGACGCCTCCTCTTCTTCGGGACAATCCCTACGCTCCCAATTATACTTGTCAAGGGTGGGCGATGTCAAATGATTTTTTGCGCCGCTGACACGGCGGCGTTCACGAGGAGGCGTTCCACTCCCGGTGTGAACGGCGCGGGGCGAGCGTAGGCGCGATACGACGTGGTGGGTTCGTAGCCGCCTTCGGAATACGACGCGGCAGTGCAAAGGTAGCCGACGTTGGCGTTGGCGAAACCGAGGACGAAGATTGCCCTCCCCCTCTGCTCCTCTCCCACGCTGTGGGAGAGGGGAGTCTCGATGCGCCAACCGAGTTCGGTCATCGGCTCGCCGGGCAAGCCGATAAAAACATGGTCACCCACGCGCAAAATCTGAACTTCGGCGGGTTCGTGCGTCGGCAGTTTGCCGTTGTTGAGTTGATTCAAAACATGCTGCGCCCAGCCGCGCTCGTAGGCGGTTTTGCTTTCGCGGAGGAGACGACGCAGACTTGCCGCTGTGGGCAACTTCGCAAACGGCAGCCTCACGCGCCTTGACGCAACACGCAACACGCACGACTCACTGTAAGCCGCCGGTCTATCTCCCCCCGCCAACGTCTCACAGACACGAATCGCTTCCGCCCCAAGTCTCCGTCCCAGTCGTCGCACTTCTTCGGGCGTTCCGCCGCGAAAGCGTCCGTCCTCGTTCGTGATGTTGGGGCGCACGTCGCCTGTGCAACCCTGCAAGTAGAGAGCCATCGTTGCGCCGTTGTAAGCGCGTTCGATGAACTCGCACGCCATCCCCGGATGTTCGCTGCTGATGAGCAAACTCGAACCGAGTGCGGTGGAATGACAGGCGTAAAGGAAGATGACCGCCAGCGGGTCGCTGGAGCCGTCCGCCTGCACGCGCAGCACTTTGACGCGGCGGTCAACCACGCCGTCGGGGTTGGGCAGCATCGGCGTCCCCGGCAAGTCGGGACGGCGACGGTTGATGTTGTAGTCCATCGCTCCTTCACCGTAAGCGAGTTTTACAGGTTGTAGACGCTGCGCTGCGAGCGCGACCACGCCCGCTAGTTTTCGCTCTGTTTCCAGCACGGTGTGCAGGTTCGGCGGGTCGCTCCACTGGCACAGGTTCATCATCGCCTGCGCGCAATGCGTGTGCGAGCAGGCAATCATCACGTTCGTTTCCGCAATCCCCGTCGCCTCGCGCACCATCTGTCGAATCCGCTTGACGGACGGCTCATCCAAACCGATGATGTCGGCGGCAATCAGCGCGACTTTTGATTCACCGTTGTCAAACACAATCGCCCGCGCGTGCAAATCGTCCAGCACGCCCACGGACGGCTTGCCGCGCACGTAACCTTGCAGGTAGGTTCCGACGGGCGGGGTAATGTTCACTTTCGCAACGCCAGCGTGAAGTTGAGTCATGGTTGAAAAATAAAGTGATGGAGCATTGGAGTGATGGAGAGTTCAATACTCCATTACTCCATCACTCCATCACTCCAATGCTCCGCTCCTCCGTGTTCTCTGTGTCTCTGTGGTTCATCGCTGCCTTCTCAAATCCTTCTGTGGAGAGGAACGAAGTGGGGCAAGGTGAATAACGAACAACGAGGTGAGCGCGATGAAAGTTTCCGTGTCCAATCCACTGCGGCGCACGCCGCTGTCGTTGATTATTGACGATTCGTGTCCGGTCATCAACAAGGCGTATTACTGGATTCAACAGCGGCACGTCTGGCGGGTGAAGCATCAGCCCGACAAGCCGCCGATGGGATGGGAGCAGCACTACGACAAGTTGCCGTTCATGCCGAACACCATCCCCGCTGCCTTCGCCCAAGAGTGGGGTGAGTGGTGCAGCGAGCAGGGCATCCGGGGCAAATACAGTTTGATTCCTTACCCCGCTGGTATCGGGCGCGTGGACAAGGGGTTTCCTGATTTTCCGCAGCGCGAGTTCGACGAGTGGCTGCGCGTTTACCGCGAAATTATCTGGAAGAACTTCGACCTCACGCCCGAAATGATTACCCACACGCACGTTGTCGACTTGAAAACATGGAAGTTCACCGAAGAGTGGGAACAGGTGGAGTGGGCAGACCCGCCGTTGGAGTTGCTGACCGATTACATCGCTGCTGCGATGCAGTTGCTCAAAAACGCGGGCTTCCCATGCGAGGGAGTGACCAGCCCCGGCGGGTTCGGCGGGCGCAAAGAGGAAGCGTATGCGAAAGCCATACTCGATGCCTCGCTGCGCGTGAACAACAACCCACGCCCGTTTTATTTTCTGCGGCTTGATACGAAGAACCCGCCCAGCGTGCCGATTCGTCACGCGCAGAAGGACAAAGGCATCGCCATCGCGAGCGTCGTCAGTTGCGCGGGCGACTGGTTCGGCGCGACCGGCTACGACACCGCCGACCCCGACCTGTTCATCACCGCCGACCTCAAAGGCGGACGCCTGCCCGCCCTCCTCGCCGCTGAACTCCCCTGCGTCCTCACGGGGCATTGGCCCTGTTTTTACGTCAACGACAAAATCGGTTTCAAAGTCCTCAAAGAAGTCAAACGCCGCCTCGACGCCTACGACCCCGACGGCACAAAAACGCTGTGGATGAAGAACTCCGAAATCGGTCACTACTGGATGGCGCGGGAGTTGAGCGACATCAAGTTAGGAAATTGGGAAATTGGGAAATTGGGAAATTCAGAGGGCAAGGTGCAAATTACGACGAAGTTTCCGACGGGCAATTTCACGTTGTCCATCAACGACTGCCCGGCGAAGCGCGTGCAGGTAGACGGCAGCGATTTGCGGCAGGTGCCGTCGCAGAGAGATTTTCGGAGCGGGACGTTTGTGGTGGAGGGGAAGACGACGTTTGTGGCGTTTGAATTGAAGGCGGGAGAGACAACTGTGAGCATCAGCAAATAGCCTCAGCGAGAGGGGAAGGTGATGGATAAGGTCAAACAGGCGATTCAAGAAGTTAAGCGCATAACTGGCGATGAGCGAGCAGTAGAATCACTCTGATATTGTCCACGCCATTGACAACCTCCTCGCGTCAGGTCTCCCCATCGAAAATCAAATTTACGTGCTCCACCCCTGGCGTTGAACTCTTCACTTGTCTTTTCTCCCATCGGTGTGCTATACTTCTGAGCAATTTGCAGCATAGGAATCGCCCATGCGCCGTTGGCGCCCCCCGCCGCATGAAAATGACGGCATGGGATGCCGTCGCCCCCGTCCCCCGCTGGCGGGGGACAGCCCCCGTCAACGGGGGCAGGGGGGCGATAGACCAGTTCGGCATCCTATGCCGACGATTTTCGAGGGAGGGATTCACTTGTCATACAACCCACAACCCAAATCCTCAAGCGACGAGCCGATTGATTACGGCAAGCTGGCGTCGTTGCTGATGAAGAAGCAGGCGAAACTGAGCCTGCGCGTGGCGGCGATTTTTTTGGCGATGGTGTTCGGACTGCCGCTGGTCAACTATTATTTGCCCGATGTTGCCAACAAACCCGTGCTGGGGTTCACCGCGACGTGGCTGTTTTTGGGCGTGCTGTTTTATCCGATAACGTGGCTGCTGTCGGCGTATTTCGTGCGGGAGACGGACCGGCTGGAAGAAGAGTCGGCGCGGGCGGTGGCTCTGCAAGAAGTGGACGGAAGAGAAAGTAAGGGGAAATAACGGGAATAAAGAGGAAACGCAGAATGGGGTTGACGTTTCCCCTCATTGCCGTTGCTTCCTCTTACTTCCCCTGCCAACATGCGCTTATGAATTTCATCCCACTTTTATTGGTTATCCTCACCGTCGTTGCTACCATCGGTCTTGGCATCTATGCGACGCGGATTGCAAAGACGGCGTCGGACTTTTTTGTGGCGGGGCGGTCGGTGAATGTGTTTTGGAACGCCTCGGCGATTTCGGGCGAGTATCTATCGGCAGCGTCGTTCATGGGCGTGGCGGGCATGGTCATGAAGTTCGGCTACGACACGCTCTGGTATCCCGTCGGCTACGCGACGGGGTATCTCCTGCTGCTGCTGTTCATCGCGGGACCGCTGCGGCGGTTTGGGGCTTACACGATTCCCGACTTCGCCGAAGGGCGCTTTGACAGCCCGACGTTCCGCAAAATCGCCGTGACCTTCGTGCTGTTCATCGGCTTCTTCTACACCATGCCGCAGATGAAGGGCGCGGGCATCACGATGCAGCAAATCATGGACTGGCCCTACTGGTTAGGCGTCACCGTCGTCGGCAGCGTCATCACTTTCAACGTCGCGATGGGCGGCATGAAGGGCATTACCTTCGTGCAAGCCTTCCAGTATTGGGCGAAGATGTTCGCTATCGCCGCGCCGATGTTCATCCTCATGTCGGTTTACGGTGGGTATCACAAAAATCTCGGACAGAACCTCGCCGAACCGGGGAAGACCCCGGTGCTGACGGAGGAGAAGACGTTCAAATATAAAGGCAGGGAGGCGTATCCCGCGAACGTCATCACGTTTTCGTCGGCGCAGGACACGACGTTCACCTTTGCTAAAGTCGGCGCGATTACTAAAGTCACCCCGATACGCAAACTGTTGCCGGGGGAAGAGATTACGCAACCTCTCCTGATCCCTCCTCTCGAGTCCCATTATAAGGGCATCGGGAAACTTCGTCAGGGAAACACACAAGAGCCACTCCCCCCTCTCGCCTTACCAATCTACGAACCGGGCGAGCAACTGACGGCTCATGTTGTGACAGTCACGCGCAATGGTCAACCCGTCATTGAAAACGGCAAAGTCGTCAAGACAGGCGCAAAAATCGAATTGTATGAGCCGACGGAAATTACCTATCCTGCTGGCACGATTGTCCCGAACTGTCCAGCGAACTCCCAATGGATTCAACCCTTCGGCGCGCTGACGGGCAAGTATGGTTATCCGCTGCTTTACACCTACTCGCTCATCATCGCCATCATCTGCGGGACGGCGGGGCTGCCGCACATCCTCGTGCGGTTCTATACCAACCCCGACGGGCGCAGCGCGAAACGCACGACGCTGTGGGTGATGGTGCTAATTGGCACGTTCTACCTGTTCCCGCCGATGTGGGGCGCGTTGGGGCGCAACGTCATGCCCGCGCTCTATGCGAACGGTTTGACCGACCGCGTAGTGATCGCGCTGCCGACGGTGTTTGTAGGGGCGAAGCAATTTGCTTCGCCCCTCCTGGGACAAATCCTGTCGGGCATCACCAGCGCGGGAGCGTTCGCGGCGTTTATGTCCACCTTCAGCGGACTGCTTGTCAGCATGAGCGGCGCATTAGCGCACGACATCTACGGTAACATCCTCCGTCCGGGCGCAAGCCCAACGTCGCGGCTGAAAGCGTTCAAGGTCTCCGCCATCCTCATCGGCGCAGGCGCGATGGGGTTAGGACTGCTGGTAGAGACCTTTGACATCAATATGATGGTCGGCTGGGCGTTCGCCATCGGCGCGGCGAGTTACTTCCCATTATTGCTGATGGGGAGTTGGTGGCGCGGCTTGACCAAATACGGCGCGGGGGTGGGGATGCTGTCCGGCGGACTGTTCTCCCTCGCGGCGATTGTCTGCGCCATGCTGCTCGACAAAGGCGTTCTGGCTCTTCCACTCAACCCCATCGTTCGCACGCTGCTGGAACAACCCGCGATATGGGGCGTGCCGCTTGCACTGCTCACCATGTTCATCGTCTCCAACCTGACCCGCCAGCACGTGCCCAGCGACGTGGACTTGAAAATGCTCCGCCTGCACGCGCCGGAGGAGTTGGGCGTGTCGAAAGATTACATCACGCATTGAGAGTTGCAGGGATAAGGGATGAAGGATGAGGGATGAAGTTGAGCGGCTCATTGCACAGTTGTAGCATCAAAGGGGGGGATTCGCTCGGACTCAGCAAACACATCGGGCGAAATGAGGGATACGCGGGCAGTGACGCCGCTCTGTTCAATAGACCTCTTGCAAAAGTCCTTGTCGAATGCACTGAGATCCTTCGTTTCGCTCAGAATGACACTGGAGCGGCGTGAAAATGTCATTCTGAGCGAAGCGAAGAATCTCAACTCAGGGGCGGTCAGAATTGCAAGAAGTCTGAGGACGAATCTGTGCGTGTGACAGCAGCTCATGCGCGGGGCAATCTCAGGAGACGGGGAGCATTGCCTGCGCTCCAAACGCGCTTACACTGGTTAAGAGGCGAACGAGAAAAAGATGTCCTCAGTGCTATTCGTGCCGCCATGTTGACAAACTTCCGCGCGTTTTTGAATGAGAACGTTTTATTGCCCGTTCCCCTGCCCCTGTCCACTTTGCTGTCCATCAGGGTTCGTCGGGGGCGTCGGCTCAGTCGGCGGGGGTTCCTGATGCGAGCGGCAGATTTGGGTGGGCGCGTCGCTGGCGCGGAAGACTTTGTCGACGCGGGTCGGACAGGAGGGACCGGCAATTTTCCCCGTTTCGCCACAGATGGTGACGATGACTTCTTCGCTCGTTTCAGGGGTCGTTTCAATAGCTGCGGTGTGAATGTCGCAGTAGCGCGGAACGTCTTCGGCGTTGAAGTATTCGCGGTGCGTGGACGGACAGTGTTTTCGCGCTCGCAAGCCGCTGTCGTTGCAGATGCGCACGCGGACTCTCTCCGGCTCTTCTTCAATTTTCGTGTCCGTGATGGTTGCGCCGGTCACGGGGTTTTTGAACTGCGTGCGTTTTCTTTCTTCCTGAATGAACTTCGCCGCCTTCGCGGTGAACTCCTTCCAAACCGGCGCGCAGAAGTAACCGCCGGAGGCGCGGTACATCTCCTTGAGTTCGTTGTTGCCAATCCAGATGCCCGTCACGACTTCAGGGTTGAGGGTGAACCCCATATACCAAACATCCCAGCGGTTGGAGGTGGTGCCCGTTTTGCCCGCGCACGTCACGCCCGGAATTTTGGCGCGTCTGCCCGTGCCCTGTTCGACGACGCTGATGAGCATGGACTTCATGGATTCCGCCGTCTGCGGACTCAGCACGCGCCGGAGTTCGGTCGCGTGTCCGTCCGTGTGCTCATGTTGATATAAAACTTCGCCGGTCGCGCTTTCGATGCGCTCAATCACGACCGGCTCCGCCCGCAAGCCGCCGGTGGCGAAGCAGCCGTAGGCTGAGGTATGCTCCAACACCGTCACGCCCGATGCGCCCAACGCCAGGGGCAGGTAAGGCTGAAGTTCCGACTGAATCCCCATCGCGTGCGCGAGGCGAATCACGTCCTCTACGCCGACCCGCTGCATGATGCGCACAGCGGCGACGTTCACCGACAGCGCCAGCGCTTTGCGCACCGTGATACGCCCGCGATACTTGCCATCGTAGTTGTGCACCGTCCAGTCCTTGAAACTCAGCGGCGAATCCGACACGCGGCTGTCGGGCGTGATCAAGCCTTTCTCAAGGGCCGCCGCGTAAACGTAGGGTTTGAACGAAGACCCCGGCTGCCGCCGCGATTGGGTGGCGCGGTTGAACTGCGGCTTCTTGCTTTTGTCCGGGTCGTAGAAGTCCAGTCCGCCTTGCAGCGCGAGCACGTGCCCCGTCCACGGGTCAATGCACACCAGCGCGCCGGTGCTCGCCTTCCGCGCTTCGACTTGCGCCAAGCCATGTCGCAGGGCTTCGTCCGCTGCTGCCTGCAAACCGACGTTCAGGGTCGTGTAAACGTTCATCCCCCCGCGACGGATTTTGTCGTCATCATAGCCGAACTTGCGTTTCAACTGGTCAATCACGTAGGTCGTGAAGTAGGGCGCGCGGAAGCGCTTCGTCGCAAACGTCCGCGATGGAGCGAACTTGATGTCCTCCTGTTTCGCCGCGCCCGCCTGCGCCCGCGAGATGAAGCCTTGCTCCGCCATCACGTTCAACACAAGGTCGCGCCGCTTGAGGGACACCTCGCGGTTCTCAAACGGCGAATAACGGCTGGGGCGGTTGGGAATGCCCGATAGCAGCGCGCACTCGGAAAGCGTCAGTTTGTCCAGCGGTTTGTCGAAATACAACTTTGCCGCCGCCTTCACGCCGTACGCGCCGCGCCCGTAGTAAATCTCGTTCAAATACAGTTCCAGAATTTCGTCTTTAGAGTAAGAGTCCTCAATCTGCATCGCCAGCAGCGCTTCTTTCAGGCGACGCATATAGTCCTTCCGTCGCACGGTTTCCGAGAGGAAGACGTTTTCGGCTAACTGCTCCGTAATCGTGCTGCCGCCTTGCTTGATGGCTTTATGTTGGAGGTTCGTCCAGAAGGCACGGGCGATGCCCTTGATGTCCATGCCCTGGTGTTCATAGAAGCGTTCGTCTTCGATAGCAATGGTGGCATTGATGAGGTCGCGGGGAATGTCTTTGAGGGAGACGGGTTCGCGGTGTTCGACGGTCAGGACGGCGAGCAGTTGTTTTTCTGCCGAGTAAATCTTCGTCCCCTGCGCATTGGCGAGGACTTTCAGTTTCCCCGTGTCGGGCAGGGCTTGCTTCACGTCCATCACGATGCCCGCCACGACGCAGCCGCCGATGAGGATGGTAAGCAGCAACAATACAATCAGCATCAGAAACGCCATGTAAAGGCGTCCCCAAAACCTCCTCAACAGCGAAGGGCGCTTCTTGATTTGCTCGACGCGCATGGTGATAGCGTATTTGGGGGGTGCATTTCAAACTTGTTGGGGGTGAGGCGATTTATCGCCGTCCATGACGCGCAATGAATTGCGCTACTACCAACGCAAATGGAATGCACCCGTATTTGGGTATTCGGGTGTTCGGGTAACGGCTCAACACCCGAATACCCAAATACGCTAACCATTATAACTGGTTCAAAATCTGTTGTCTACGGGAGCAAAAGGACAAAAAATTTCATTTCCACTCCCTTGACAACTCCCGCGCCCGCCGCTATAATTTCTGGCGGTTAGCACTCTGTTCTTGAGAGTGCTAACCATCAGAAAACCACTGGAACAGATTTGAAGGGAGGTTGGTTTTATGGCTAAAGTGCGCCCACTGGCGGACAAGGTGCTCGTCCAGCCCAAGAAAGAAGAGGAAAAGACGGCGGGAGGCATTGTGCTGCCAGACACGGCGAAGGAGAAACCGCAGGAGGGCACCGTCGTTGCGGTTGGCACGGGGCGGTTGCTGGACAACGGCAATCGCGCCGAGATGAGTGTGAAGGAGGGTGACGTCGTCATTTACTCCAAATACGGCGGCACCGAAATCACGATTGATGGGGAAGATTACTTGCTGATGGACGAAGGTTCAATTTTGGCGGTGAAAGAGTAAAGGGGGTAAGTCAACATGGCGGCAAAAGAACTCAAATTTGATGAAGAAGCGCGGCGCGGGCTGGAGCGCGGCGTCAACGCCGTTGCCGACGCGGTGCGCGTCACGCTGGGACCGCGAGGTCGCAACGTCGTTTTGGAGAAGAAGTATGGCTCTCCCACCATCACGAAGGATGGGGTGACGGTGGCGAAGGAAATCGAACTGTCGGACAAGTTTGAAAACATGGGCGCGTTGCTGGTGCGGGAAGTCGCGTCCAAGACCAACGACGTCGCGGGCGACGGCACGACGACGGCGACCGTGCTGGCGCAAGCGATTGTGCGCGAAGGTCTGAAGGTTGTCGCGGCGGGCGCGAACCCGATGCTGGTCAAAAAGGGCATTGACAAAGCGGTGGGCGTCGTCGTGGACGCCTTGAAGAAGCAGAAGAGCGACGGCGGCATCGCGCTATCGGTGGAAACTAAAGACGACATTGCCAACGTCGGCGCGATTGCGGGCAACGACCGCGAGATCGGCAACTACATCGCCGAGGCGATGGACAAGGTCGGCAAGAACGGCGTCATCACCATCGAAGAATCTAAGGGCACGCAGACCTCCGTCGAGATCGTCGAAGGGATGCAGTTCGACAAGGGTTACCTCTCTCCCTATTTTGTCACGGACCCCGAACGGATGGAAGCCGTTCTGGAAAACTGCTACATCCTCATCTACGAAAAGAAGATTAGTTCCGTGCAGGACCTCGTCCCCGTGTTGGAACGCGCGGTGAAAGCGGGCGCGCCGCTGCTCATCATCGCGGAGGACGTGGAAGGCGAAGCGTTGGCAACGCTGGTTGTCAACAAGATTCGCGGCATCGTCAACGCCTGCGCCGTGAAGGCTCCCGGATTCGGCGACCGCCGCAAAGCGATGCTTGAAGACATTGCCATCCTCACCGGCGGCAGATTCATCTCTGAAGACCTCGGCATCAAGTTGGAGAACGTCAACCTCACCGACATGGGGCAGGCGAAGAAGGTCATCGTGACCAAAGAAGAGACCACCATCGTCGAGGGCGCGGGGTCAAAGGAAGCCGTCGCGGGTCGTATCCGCCTGATTGAGAAGCAGAAGGAAGAGACCGAGAGCGACTACGACCGCGAGAAATTGGAAGAGCGTCTGGCGAAGTTGGCGGGCGGCGTCGCGCAAATCAAGGTCGGCGCGGCCACCGAGACGGAGTTGAAGGAAAAGAAGCACCGTTTCGAGGACGCTCTCAGCGCGACCCGCGCGGCAGTCGAGGAAGGCATCGTGCCCGGCGGAGGCGTCGCATTTACCAACGTCCTGCCCGAACTGGAGAGCCTCACGTCGGAGAACGCAGACGAAAAAATGGGCATCAACATCGTGCGCCGCGCGCTGGAAGAGCCGCTGCGCTGGATTGCGGCGAACGCCGGCTACGAAGGCAGCGTCGTCGTGGAAAAAGTCAAGGCGTTGCCGAAAGGTCACGGCTTCAACGCCCTGACCGAAGAGTACGGCGACATGGTGGGATTCGGCGTCGTCGACCCCGTGAAAGTCGTCCGCTCCGCCTTGGAGAACGCGGCGAGCATTGCGGGCATGTTGCTGACCACCGAAGCCCTCATCGCCGAAAAGCCCGAAGAGAAACCGGCGACGCCTCCGGCTCCGCACATGGACTACTAAAAAGTGGCAGCCCGACACCTCAGGATGGAGTGATGGGCATGACGCCCATGCCACAAAAGGAAAGCCCTTCGCTCGGAAGAGCGGGGGGCTTTTTGTTTTGTGGCGGTTGTGCTATAATGGAGGACAGACATTCTGCAAAGAGAGGTGAACGTGATGGCTGCAGCGCCCGAGATGGTTGAAATGAGTGAAGAAGAGGCACGCTATATTTCGGAACTGTTGGACAAGTTAATCGCGGCGGCACAGGAAAGCATCGAGCGGCTGGACCGCATCCACGATTTAATGGAAGAAACCGTCGTCGTTTGGCGAGAGGCGCGAGAAGGACGCGCAGAGGCGGTGGAAAAACATGCTGTTTCCTAACGTAGCAAGTCGCGTCGAGCAACTGGTGCAACTCTACTATACCGTCAATGACCGCCTGCGGCATCTGGAAGAAGACATGCGTCGCGTGAAGGACGAGGGACGAGAAACGAATCGGGAAGTCGCCGACCCGAAAACGCGCGTCGCCGCCGAAACCGTCGCCGAGTTGCGCGTCCGCTTCATCGAAGAGCAAACACGCCCCTCTCAACCTCCTGCCTCTCTACCTCCAACGAAAGAGCAGCGCAACGAATCTTGATTATCCTTCGCTCTCCCTCATTTCCAGTTTTCCCAGCGCAATCAGACTCTCAAGGTCTTCTCGTTCATCGGGCGCATGACGAGCAAACAAACGTCGGACGGCGACCAGCGTTTCGTCGTCGGCTTGCCCCAGCATACGCGTGACGTCAGCGAGATCCTGCACCCGCCCGGCGCGAAACTTCATCAACGTTAGATAGGGCAACGGCAGAATCGGCAGCCCCTGCGCGTCGCGGTTCGCCTCCGCCTCCGCAATCGCCACCGTCCACCATCCCTCCACTCCTTCCACCACGTCAACGGGAGTCCCATCAGGAGCCGTCCACGACGAGCCGCCGATGGAGAGTTCGCCTTGATAAGCGAACCCCGCCTCTTTGAGTTTGCGCCGCGCTTCTGCGCTGTCAGCGACGGCAACGACCACATCAAGGTCGCGGGTCATCCGCTCCGGCATGTAATGGCGCGTGGCAACTGCGCCGACGACTGCCCAGTGAATCGGGGAGAGAATCGAAGTGAGGTCGAGCCACTGCACGTTCGCCGTCCTCCTCAGAAGAAATTCCCGGCGGCTGCCCGCCCCAGCTCGCTGCCGCCGCTGCGCCAGCGCGATGAACGCCCGTCGTTGTTCCACCGTTAATGCCGGCATGGAATTCACCTCTGCCGCTTTCTCATTCTATCACGCTCGCTGCTCCACCGCAAACATCAAAGACCACTCCACCACCTACCCTCTCACCACCTGCCCCATCACGCCCGGAAAATCCCGCCATGATTTAATCGTCACGAGATGCGCTTTCCCCTGCTTAGCTAATTCGCGCGCGCCGCTAATGGAGTATTCAAAGGCGGGGACGACGAGAACTTGCTTGACGCTCAAGGCGCGCAGGGCGCGAAGGTGAGGCAGAGATTCTTCGAGGTCGAAGATTTCGCCGTCGGAGAAAATCACGCAGAGTTTGTCCTGCGCGGCTGTCTCTTTGAAGTTCTTGCTTGCCCACTGCAACGCTTTGCTGACCATCGTGCCGCCCATCGTTTGCAGCGTCAGCAGGTCGTCGGCGATTTCCTCGACGTCGACTTCCTCGTTAATGTCCTTGACGACGTGCGTGGACGATTCGAAGAAGCAGAGCGCAAGTTCGTCACGGCGCATGGCATAGACCATCATCGTCGCGCAAATCGCCATGTACGCCAACTTCTCGCCGTTCATGCTGCCGCTCACGTCGAGAGCGATGCACACAGCGCGCCGCCCGTGAACGGTTTCGGCGACGAGGAAATCTTCGTAGTCAATCATGTCCACGGTTTTGCCCTTGCTCAACAGGTTCTCAATCGTTTCGTCCACGTCCACGAGTTCATCGTCATCGCCGAGAAGATAGGGGCGCACCGTTGTTGCGGGCACGACGCCGGTTTCGGAGGAACCCAGCCGCGCGCGGGCGTAGTGCACGCCGAGGTCAATCAGGAGTTCCTTGACCATCTCTTTGAGCGCGTCCTTGATTTTGCGCGGGACGCGCTCGCGGCAGTTGAACCACTGCACGAGGAGGTTTTCGCCCGGACCCGCCGACAGCGCGGACACGACTAACTCCATCGCGCCCTGTCCCCCCCCCGTGTTCGCGGCGTTGAGCACCTCGCCCAAGTTCCAGTGACCCAACGCGCCCAACGCGCCCACGTTGCCCGCTTTCAAGGCGGCTTCGGTTAGTTGCTCCAACTGCTCCGCTGTCGGCTCAACGGCTTGCAGCATGTCGGTCAGCCGCTCAAAATCCTCCACGCCACTTTGAATGGCTTTCAGCAGGTTGCGAAACGACGGCGAGAGGAGTTCAGCAATTTCCGCTTTGCTCATGCCGATTGCCACACCGCGCTTTTCGATAATTTGGGAGTCCAGGGTAAAGCCGCGGGACTGAAATGATTTGACGAACGACTTCAACTGCTCGGGCGTTTCCGCGTGGGCAATCGCCTCATGCGCCCGCGTGTGCGCGGCGTTGACGAGGTGACGGGCGCACTGCACGATGGGGCAGTCGGCGGCGGAGTCCCAAAGTTGAAGGGCAAACTCATAGAGCGAGGGGGGAAGGGGGGGAAAGGGAGAATGAGCGACTTCCTCCTTTCTCCCATTCCTCCATACTCCCATCCCCGTTGCTTTTTGCAGCAGGTGATACCACGCCTCGCTGCGGCAGGGATACCGCGCCAAGTCGTGCGCGCTCACTTCGCGTCCGGCGTCAAGCCAAGCGTCGACGAGTTGCTCCACAACGTCTAATTGCAGCCAGTCGTCGAGTGTGGACGCTAATTGATAGGCGGCGACGTAATCCAGTTCACGCGTCGCGTGTTCCAGCGCGCGGCGCAGCACGTCGGGTGAAGGTGTCGCGCCGGTGGCTTTAGCGACGTGGAGAATGTCTTCGAGAGTTTGTGCCTTTTCGTAAAGTTCGCCCGCGAGTTGCGTCGCTTTTTCCGCGTATTCTTCGCGCCCTTCGCGGAGGAATTGGAGGAACTTTGAAGCGTCTGTCAGTTCCGTCAGTGCATTCAAGCCTTCCTCCGCTGATTTCTTTCCGCCAAACACGGCAGCGGCTTCGGATTCCCAGAGGCGGGGAGAACGTTGCGCGATTTCATCGCTGAGTCCGAGCGATGCGGCGACGTCCAACTCTTCAGGCGTCAAACTGCCGATGCGTCCGCGCAACTCCTCGCGGACGGCGTTTTCTAACTCCTCACGGGTGGCAATGAGACGCTGCAACACAGCGTGGTCGCCGCCGAGAACGTCAATGGCGCGCAGCGTCCAGCTGTCATGGTGCGCCGAGAGCGCGAAGTCTTTGACCTTCTGCACGTCCGCGCTGCCCAACGTGCGGGCTAAGTCGAGTTCGGCGAGGATGCCGCGAATGGCGTCTAACTCTTCGGCGATTTCGGTAGTGAGGTCCGCTCGCTCACGTTCGCGGCTCGGTTCATCCTCAACGGGCAGCAGAAACACGATTTGTTCGGCGATGCGTTCAGCAATCTCCTGATTTTCTGGCAGCGAGGTGAAAACCGCCGCCTCAATCAAGTCCCGCGCCGTCGGCGCGCGCCCCGTGCGCAGCCGCCGCGCCACAAGTAGTTGCGGAATCGCCAACGCCTGTCGCGGCGACGGCTTCGCCATCACGTCACGGCTGCGCCGCAGGCGGGCGATGAACTCCAAAGAGAAGTCAATCGGATTAAGTTCCATGACAGCCTTATTGTAGCGATTTGTTCTTTTCAGGTCAAGTAGGAGGAAAGACGGCGAAGGCGAATGATGTCACCGCAGAGTTCACAGAGGACGCAGAGCGCGGCTCAGAGGCTCTGCGGTGAAAAAGAAGTTCCTCTGGGGGAGATATTGCTATGACTTTCTACACTTTGCTCTTGCTTGCTCTTCTCGCGCTCATGTTCGCCTCGATTGCGAGCGCGCAATCCCTGCCCGGCACGCAGCCGCTGACGATGTCGGGCGACCTTGCCGCGCAGATGGTCGCGGGCATTGACAGATTTCTTGACCGCGAGATTGAGCTTTCCGTTGCCCGTCGCGCCGCGCACTGGCAGCGCGATTTCTCCTCGCACGAAAACTACGTCCAGTCCATTGCGCCGAACCGCCAGAGGTTTCTGAAAATTATCGGCGCGACGGACCCCCGCGAGCCGGTCGAGGTGCAACTGCTGGCGATACTCACGCAGTCCGCGCTGGTCGGTGAAGGAGTAGGCTTCAAAGCCTACGCCGTCCGTTGGAACGTTTTCAAAAACGTGGAGGCCGAGGGCTTACTGCTGCAACCCAACAAGAAACCCGTGGCGGACGTCGTCGCCCTGCCCGACTGCGACTGGACGCCCGAAATGCTCGTCGGCTTGACGCCCGGCGTCCCCCCCCCATCGCAGTTCGCCCGACGCCTCGCCGAAAACGGCTGCCGTGTGTTGATACCGACGCTGATTGACCGCAGCGATACTTACTCCGGTCGCCCCGATATTCGCATGACCAATCAACCCCACCGCGAATTCCTCTATCGCGCCGCGTTTGAATTGGGCAGACACATCATCGGTTTTGAAGTTCAGAAAGTGCTTGCGGCTGTTGACTGGTTCTCACGCCACACGCAACACGCATCACGCCTCGGCGTCATCGGCTACGGCGAAGGCGGTTTGCTCGCCTTCTACGCCGCCGCCGCCGACCCGCGCATTGACGCGGTGGCGGTGTGCGGTTACTTCCAACCTCGCGAGCAGGTCTGGCGCGAGCCGATTTATCGCAACGTCTTCGCGCTGCTGCACGAATTCGGCGACGCCGAAATCGCCAACCTCATCGCTCCGCGCGCTCTCGTTGTCGAAGCGAGCCGTCATCCCGACGTCAACGGACCGCCTGCGCTCCGAGACGGACGCAGCGGCGCCGCGCCCGGGGTCATCTCCACGCCGCCGCTTTCCGCCGTCGAAGCCGAATTCGCCCGCGCCCAAAAACTCGTCGCTGGCCTCCACCCGCCCGCCCCGTTCACGCTCATCAAAACCCGCAGCGGCAACGGCTTACCCGGCAGCGATGCAACGCTGACCGCTTTTCTCAGCGCATTAGGCGTCAAACCACGCAAGACGGAAGACGCCAGACGCAACATATCGCACGTCTTCTCCCTTCCCTCTGCCGTCTTCCGTTTACAACGCCAGTTCGACCAACTCGTCGACCACACGCAACACCTCCTGCGTGAAGCCGAATTCCGCCGCGCCGAGTTCTGGTCAAAAGCCGACCGTAGCGCAGGCATCCTCCTGCCTGCGGATGCCGACAGGATGTCTGCGCTACGGAAATGGCAGGAGACCTCTCGCTGGTATCGGGACTATCTCTGGGATGAAGTCATCGGGCGCTTCCCGCCCGCGAGCGTTCCCCTCAACCCGCGCACGCGGTTGATTTACGATGAGCCAAAATATCGAGGCTACGAAGTTGTGCTGGACGTTTATCCCGACGTTTTCGCTTACGGAATTCTGCTGCTGCCCAAAGACATCAAAGACGGCGAACGGCGACCCGTCGTCGTCTGTCAGCACGGTCTGGAAGGACGCCCGCAGGACGTCGCCGACCCGAAGGTGAACAACCCGTCTTATAACCAATACGCCTGTAAACTTGCCGAGCGCGGCTTCATCACCTACGCGCCGCAGAACCCCTACATCGGTCAGGACCACTTCCGCGTGTTGCAGCGCAAACTCAACCCGCTCAAAAAATCGCTGTTCGCCGTCATCGTGCGGCAGCACGAGCGCACGCTGGAGTGGCTCTCCGCGCTGCCGTTCGTCGACCCGCAGCGCATCGCGTTCTACGGGTTGAGTTACGGCGGCAAAACCGCCATGCGCGTGCCCGCGCTGCTGGAACAGTATTGTCTTTCCATCTGCTCGGCGGACTACAACGAGTGGATTTGGAAGAACGCCTCCGTGCGGCATCGTTACAGTTACCTCTTCACCGGCGAATACGAGATGTTTGAGTTCGACTTGGGGAACACCTTCAACTATGCGGAGTTGAGTTGGCTGATTTGCCCCCGCCCGTTCATGGTGGAACGCGGACACCATGACGGCGTTGCGCCGGACGAGTGGGTGGCTTACGAATACGCCCGCACCCGCCGCCGCTACGATTTGATGGGCCTCGGTGACCGCACCGAGATGGAAGTCTTCAACGGACCGCACACCATTCACGGCGTCGGGACGTTTGAGTTTCTGCACCGGCATCTGAAGTGGCGGAAAGCGAAAGGATAAACAACTCCTCCCCGCCGCCCCAAGCGTTTGCACAAAAATCGCGTCTGTGCTAAGATAAAGCAACAAAGTGGAGATTGTAGCGCCGACATCTTGTCGGCATTCGATACACCGGAGGAGCAAGCATGAATTTCAGCCATCGCATTGCCGCCGTTCGTAAGAAGTTATCGCGCTTGAAGGCGGACGCCTTTTTATGCAGCGGGTTGTCGAACGTGCGTTATCTGACGGGCTACACGGGCAGCGCAGGCATGGTGCTCATCAGCGCGGAGGGCGCGTGGTTCTTCACCGACTTCCGCTACCAGACGCAAGCCAAAGAACAGGTGCAGGGCTACGACATCCTCATCTCCAAAAGAGGACTGAGCGACAAAGCCGCGCAGGTGGCGCGGAAGAAAAAGTTGAAGCGCGTGGCGTTTGAGGCGGCGCATGTGACAGTGGCGACCCACGAAGCGATGATGAAGCAGTTCAAAGAAGTGGAACTCGTTCCCAGCAAGAACGTGGTGGAGGACTTGCGCGCCGTCAAAGAAGAAACCGAAATCGCCACCATTCGCAAGGCGGTGGAGATTGCGGACAAGGCGTTTACCTACATCGTCGGACAACTCAAACCGGGGCGTGTCGAGCGCGAGGTGGCGTTGGAGATTGAAGAGTATATGATTGGTCAGGGCGCGGACGGGTTGAGTTTCGACGCGATTGTGGCGTCAGGTGAGCGCTCCGCGCTGCCGCACGGCAAGGCGTCGGCGAAGAAGTTGGCGGCGGGCGACCTCATCACGTTTGACTTCGGCTGCAAGTATCAAGGCTATTGCTCCGACTTGACGCGCACGGTGTGTCTGGGCAAGCCCACCCGCGAGCAGCAGAAAATTTACCGCATCGTGCTGGACGCCCAGAAGAAGGCGGAAGAAGTCATCAGCGCGGGCGTGAGCTGCAAAGCGGTGGATGCAGTGGCGCGGAATTACATCAAGGAGCAAGGCTACAAAGACAATTTTGGTCATAGCCTTGGGCACGGCGTGGGCATTGACATCCACGAAGCCCCCGGCTTGTCGTGGCGGGGCAAGGGCAAACTCAAGCCGGGACAAGTTGTCACCGTCGAACCCGGCGTTTACATCGAAGGCTGGGGCGGCGTGCGCATGGAGGACATGGTGGTTGTCACCCAAAACGGCGCGGATATATTGACGCGCGCCCCCAAACCAGCAAGAATCATGGCGGTGTAATCGGAGGAGTTTTTTGACAGGATTAACAGGATTTACAAGGAGGGATATTATCCTGTCACATCCTGTAAATCCTGTCCGAAGGTTCTTCCTGTCCTTTGCAATGAGGTGACGCGAGTGAGAAGTTCATCTGTTTTCGCTTTATTGGTTGCCGTGTTGTTTCTCGCGCCGATGGGGAGGGTGAGCGCACAACAGAAGAAGGATCCGTTTTCGTCCGATGACTTCTATCGCCGACTGGCGGGCGAGATTGAGGCGGAGAACATCAAGGACACCGTGCACACGCTCGCGTCCTTTGGCTCCCGCGTCACCGGCTACCCCGGCGAGAGAAAAGCCGCCGAGTGGGTGCTCAACAAGTTCAAGGACATCGGCTTGAAGGATGTGAAAGGTCCGGTCCGCTTCGACGTGCCGGTGCCGATGGACGAAGAGCAAACCCTGCTGACAGTTGAGGGGGCGAAATCGGAATCTTTTCCGTTGTATCCCCTGTGGCCCAATCTCGTGCGCACTCCCCAGACCCCCCCCGAGGGCATCGAAGGCAAACTCATTTACGCGGGCAAAGGGTCAGCCGCAGAATATAATGGCAAGGACGTTCAGGGGAGCATCGTGCTGCTGGATTATTTCTGCGGGACGGACTGGTTCAACGCGCCGCTGTTAGGGGCGAAGGCGGTGATTTTCATTGACCCACACCCGCAGCCTGCGCTGCGCGGTGAAGCAGAGGCGAAGTTCCTCACCACGCCTATCCATCTGCCGCGTTTTTGGGCGGACAAAGAAACAGGTGAAAAACTGAAGCGGTGGGCACAGAAATCGCCGTCGGCGCGTGTGCGCTGCAAGATGCAGTGGGAAGAACGCCCGGCGTCGCGCCTCACGGGTGTCATCCCCGGCAAAGACCCGACGCTGAAAGACGAGTGGATCATCCTGCATGGCTACTTTGATTCGATGTCGGTGGTGCCCCGCCTGTCGCCGGGCGCGGAGCAGGCGTGCGGGATAGCGACGCTGCTCGAAGTCGCCCGCGTGCTGGCGAAGCACCGCCCGGCGCGTTCGATTTTGGTGGTGGCGTCGTCGGGGCACTGCCAGAACTTGGCGGATGCGAGGTATTTCTTCGACGCGCTGAAAAAGCCCGGCGACAAAAAAGCCGAGGAGGAGTTCAAAAAATACAAAGCCTTTATCAGTTTTGACGTCACCTCGCGCACGCCGACGGTGGGGACGTTTTACAAGGGGCACTTCATTGACCAGGATGAGTCGGTGTTGCAATCGCGTTTCTCCGACTTGGGCACGCGGGCGCGGGAGATTGCGCGACAGGTCGGCGTCGCCTTGGGGTGGATTCCGCGTGAGTTGAGCGACGCCGAAAAGCAGCGCGTCACCGCACTGGTCAAGAAGAACGACGTGGACGGCGCGCTCGCGCTCATCACGCGCGGGTTGGACGCGCCGTCGCGGGCGAACGTCGCGCTGTTGTTCAAAGAGGAAGTCGCCAAGTTCCAGAAGAAGGAAAAGGAAAAACCGTCCAGCGCGGAGGAGTATCAAAAAGCCGTCGAGGGCATCGTGGAACGGATGCGAGAGCAGCAGTTCGATTTGTTCTACGCCGATGCCATCAACCCCATCAAAGGGAAAGACTGGCGCACCTACCTGCCCGGCGGCAAGTTCGCGTTCGCCAGTGAGATTGCGACCCTCGCCACCAAGCCGGGCTTGTCGTTCGTCACCGTCAACGACGCCCGCCTGGCGGTGGATACGCCGCACGACACCCCCGACCGCGTGCAGTTCGACAACGTCGTCAAGCAGGCGAAAACCATCGTCTGCGTCCTCTACGATTTTCTGCGCACCAAATCCGACTCGTTCGCGCAAAACCTCGACGACAACTTTGCCCGCGTCAAGGGCTACCTCTACTGGTTCGACCCCAACCGGTCTTACATGCCCGACCAACCCGTGCGGGGCGGCATCGCCGTGGCGCGCGTGGTGGGGTTCAGCAACAAATCGTTTACGGGGGTGCGCGGCGAGTGGTTCGACCTCGTGAACAAGGGCGAACCCGCTCCAGGCGAAGCGGAGAAAGGCGCGCCGGAACAGTCGGCGCGGGCAATCCGCATCATGGTGCGCATCATCCTCACGGTCGCCGCGCTCAGTTTGCTTCTGTGGTGTTATTGCGACCGGCGCGCGCAGCAACAATCGCCCTCGCCGCCCAAACACACTGCCGGTTACGTCCTCACCGTCCTCATCTTTCTGGCGACAATCTTTGTATACACCCCGCTTTTCCGCTTCAAGGTTCCGGGACGACCGACCCAACAGACCAGGCGCGAGGAGGACGCGAAGTTTCTGTTCGTTGGGATGCCCAACGTCAAAGCGCGCAACTTGACGTGGAGTTTCGAGGGCTACTACACCGACCCGCAAACGGGCGACATCACGTTCGCGCCCGACCGTGGCAACTATGGCGCAGAGCAGTTTCCCGTGACGCTGCGCGTCGACCTGAACGACAAGCAATTGACCGTCGTGCTGTTCCAATGCGTCGCCATGTCCATCTTCGACATGGTCGACCAGCGGCAGTTCGCCATGCTGCGCGACATCAACATCCTCGACGCCGCTAGCGACAGCACGCCGTTTTATTTCGGCCACTCCCTGCCGCTACCGCAGCCGCTCGTTTCCTCGTTTGAGCCGCTCGCCGTCGTTTACGGCAAACCCGACACTCACCTCAAGGTCACGATGGGCGCGAGCATTTTGGGTCTGCGCTTCATCCTCCTCAACAACGACCGCGAAAAGTATTTGCAGTGGGCGAAGTTGCGCAGGGGCGAAATGTCGCTGGAGGAGCGGCGCAAATTAGAAGAGAAGTTGTCCCCCGAAACCTACCTCGGCAAAGGATTTCTGCTGAAAGACTCTCCCAACATCCCGAACACGCCCTATCAGGTCGCGTGGGACATGTGGATTTTGGACGACTTCCGCATGGAGAGTTTCCGCAAGTTCGGCATCTCCAACAAGCGCGTGGACACGCTCCATCAACTCGCTTACGACAGCCTCCAGGAAGCGGAAAAGTTCCTGCGCCAGAAGAAATATGATAAGTTCCTCACGGAAGTCCGCACCGCCTGGAGTTACGAGGCGAAGGCCTATCCCGACGTGCAGGGCACCGCGAACGACGTGGTGAAAGGGATTCTGTTCTACATGTTCCTGCTGCTGCCGTTCGCCTACGCCGCTGAACGGTTGTTCTTCGCCGCCTCCGTGTTGAAGCCGAAACAGCACTGGACAGTTATGGGCTTCCTGCTCGCCTACCTGATTTTCTATCCCATGCCCCTCGCGTGGCGCGCCGCGCTCGCCACGGGGTGGTTCTTTCTGTCGTTTGCCAGCGAAAAAGCCCTGCGCCACTCCGCCCCCATCGTGCGACAGATTTTCTGGACGGTGTTCGTGTTCTTCGCGGTGTTCCTCGTCATTATGCTGGTGCATCCCGCGTTCCACATCACGATTACGCCAGTGGTGGTGCTGCTGGCGTTCGTTATTCTCGCGCTGACCGTCGTGGTCGCGGGCATCATCACGCAAAAGTTTGAAGACCAGATGCGGCAAATCAAGTTTGAGACGACGGGGATGCACACCGCCGACGTCGGACGCTTCGGCGCATCGGCTGCCGCGTTCTCATTAGGCATTGCTAACATGCGCCGCCGCAAAGCCCGCACTGCGCTGACCTGTTTGACGCTGATTCTGCTGACCTTCACGGTGTTGTCGTTCACGTCCGTCGTCGCCGGTCGGCGCGTCAACAAAGTGCCGCTGGAATCGTTCAACGTGGAGAACATCTCGTTCATCCTCGTTCCTTACGGCGTGCAACTCTCCATGCGCATCGTCTTTTCGGTGGTTGCGCTGGGGTTGATTACGTGGTGCTACCTGGACTTGCGACGCCGCGAGCGTCGCATCGTCGAGGAGGAAAAACGGCGCGTGACGGCGCGCGAAAAACTGCGACGCGGCGCCATCTACGCCCTCACAGGGCTGCTGGCGTTCGCGGCGATTCTGTCGTTTACGCCGTTGTTCCGCACGGAAAAACCCAAAAGGGACGAGCGGCACATCAAGCCGCCTTACAACGGCATCCTCGTCCGCGACCGCTCGTGGGTGGCAGTAGGCGAACCGATGACGCGCATCGTGCGCGCCGAGTTCGGCGACCGCTATCCCATCGCGCCGCGTGCGTGGTATTTCTCCTCGCTCGTCGGACAGCAATCGTTCGTCAACCTCGCGCACGGCGACACGCCTTACGGCGCCACCGCGCTGGTCGGCATGGACGCGATGGAGCCGAAGGTGACGGAGATTGACAACGCTCTCATCAAAGGACGTTGGTTCCAGAACGGCGAAATTTTAGCCTGCATCGTGCCCAGCGGCATGGCAAAGGTGTTGGGCATCACAGCGGACGACGTGGGGAAAACAACCGTGAAAGTTCTCGGGGAAGACCTGCCCGTCATCGGCATCTTCGACAGCGCGAAACTCAAGAACGTCAAAGACCTCGACGGCGAACCGCTGACGCCGGTGGACTACGTGCTCATGCAGGAACGGCGGCGGCAGGGCGGCGACCAGGGCGGCGTGTCGCAGGGCGAGTTGGAAGAATACGTCCACCTCGACCCCGACGCCGTGTTGTTCACGACCTATCAATTCGTGATGGACCACGGCGGCGATTTGCGCAGCCTCGCCCTCAACTTCGACAAACCGTTGCAACCCATCAACGCGGAGGAACGGCAGGAAATCGTCAAGCCCAAATATGCGAAGTTCTCTACGCAGGGTGCGAAGTTGACGGAGTACCATCTGGACACGATGATGGAGCGCGTTGAGTTGAACCTGTTCGCGGGGATTGACGGCGACACCTACCTCGTCAGCGCGATGGGCGCGACCAGTTTCGCGGGGACGGAGAACGTTTTTATCCCGATTCTGATTGCCGCCCTCATCGTGCTCAACACGATGATGGGGTCCGTGTTCGAGCGCACCAACGAAATCGGCATCTTCGGCTCGCTGGGGCTTGCGCCGGTTCACATCGCCATGCTGTTCATCGCGGAAGCGTTCGTCTACGCCGTATTGGGCGCAATCTCCGGCTACCTTGTCGGACAGGTCACAGCGAAAGTTCTGGTGGACGGGCTGACCATTGGCGGATTCACTATCATCCCCGGCGGCATTATCTCGTCTGCGCTCAATCTGAACTATTCGTCGCTGTCGGCGGTGGGCACGACTATCATCATCATGGCGACGGTGCTGCTATCCACGCTCTACCCCGCCCGCAAAGCGTCCGAAATGTCCGTGCCCAGCGTAGAGCGTCGCTGGAAACTGCCCCCCCCTGAAGCCGACGTGCTGCGCGTGCAGTTGCCGTTCACCGTGTCGTCGGGGCAGACGCTGGGCTTGAACGTCTTCCTGAAAGAATACCTGGAGGCGCACGCCGACTATTCACTGGGGCACTTCTCGGTAGACAAGGTAGAACTCTCCCCGATTGACTCCGAATACGGGCGCGGCTGGCGGCTCGAGGCGATGGTCTGGCTCGCGCCCTACGACTTGGGCGTGAGCGAATACATGACGCTCGACACCGTGCCGACGGAAGATACGTGGGTCAACGAAGTCCACATTACCATCCGCCGCGAGAGTGGCGACGAAGCCTCGTGGCTGCGCGTCACGCGCAACTACCTCAACATGGTGCGCAAGCAGTTCCTCCTGTGGCGCACCTTCCGCCCGGAACTCAAGGAGCGGTATGAGCAGCAGGGGCAGGAAATAATAGTCAATGCGTCAACGAGTCAATGAGTGAGTAGGGCAATGAACAAGCGCGTGAATCCCTGAGTGGGACCGCCTACGGCTCACGCACTCATGGCTTTCCTTCAATGCGTTTCTCAAAGGGTTGACCTTGGGAGGACCCTGCCGGTTGGAGCGCGCCTCTCCGTCCCTGCATCGGCTGTTGGTTCAGCATTACCTCCTGTCCATCCTTCCCTTGCACCGTCACCCCCGAGGACGCAATGGCTCCGAACGGCGCCGGTCTCTGACCGCGCCGTAACGCCTGACCGTAGGTCTCCCAGCGGCTTTGGAGACCCTTCGGCAGGCTCAGGGCAGGCTCTTCAGTCAAGCGGTGGGGACCGCATCCGCGTTCGTCCATTAAATCTGCGGTATCAGCGTCTCCGAACGGCACCGGTCTCTGACCGCGCCGTAACGCCTGACCGTAGGTCTCCCAGCGGCTTTGGACCCCTTCGGCAGGCTCAGGGCAGGCTCTTCGGTCAAGCGGTGGGGACCGCATCCGCGTTCGTCCATTAAATCTGCGGTATCAGCGTCGTTGCTCAGGAGTCATTTCACCAACGTAAACACCACGTCGCCCACTGGCGCGTCCCATCGCTCCCTCCGAGCACTCCCACAAGCCGTCGGGCACCTGCACGATGAGAAAAAGGGATGAGGGATGAGCGATAAGGGATGAGGGTTGTTCTGAACCCTGACCCCTGAACCCTGAACCCTTGACTTCATATCCGATGCCCAGCACCGACAGCCGCCCCTGTGCCGCGCAGGACTCTTTCAGCCCCTTTGCCGCCTCTTTGTCAAACGAGAAGGTGACGAGGACGGGACGCCCCGCGTCTATCTCCTGCTGATACCGCTCGAAGGACAGACGCTCCGCCGGGTTCTCGCTGCGCAGGCATTTCTCTTCGGTCTTCAGTTCGTGGAAGTTGAGTTTCGCCCATTGTTGCAACCCGCGCCCGAGGTCCCAGTAGTGCCGGTTCGCTTGGCAGTCGCAGTGATACATCGTGGCTTCCAAACCCGCAGAGCCGTTTTGTGGATTGGAGGCGGTCTCATCGGTGATCAGAGTTCGCCTGTCCGCGTGCTGCGCGGCAGCTTGACACAACTCAGGCTCTTTGCACGAGGCGTGACATGTTATAGAATTTCATATATACCGCCAACGGTCACAAAGTTTCATTTTCCACCACCTGAAAGTTGAGGGTCAACAGGGTGGCCAACTTGTCCTTAT
>FWPU01004680.1_pt1 | contig 31385 bp, 20 predicted proteins | sample 2228361 | NCBI WGS metagenome assembly FWPU01 (sample SAMEA103939777, study PRJEB20133) | metagenome | reverse complement strand
ACCCCCGGCCAGCCACCCACCGTCCTGAACCGGTCCCAGACAGGACGATAACACCATTCCCAAGCACCTTCCATGCCAGCAAGAATCCGGTAATCGTCGGGTCGAACCCTTTGGCAAGAGCCCTCGGGATCGCGAGGACCCGACGATTTGGGAAATCGTGCGTGTTCGCACGGCGCCGATGGCAGGTGATTTGCTATTCTTGTCCAGCGTCCCCGATGGAGGCTCCCCATGGGATACACCCCGGTTCTCGATTCATTCAGGGTCCAGGTGGAGGAGGCCCTGCCGCGGTTCCTCGCCCGGGGCGGGGGTCCGTCAGGCCTCCTCGATGCCATGGGATACTCCCTCCTGGCGGGGGGGAAGCGCGTGAGGCCGGTGCTGCTGTTGGCGACGCGCGCGATCTTCCCGTCCGGCGGCCCCGATCCGCTGCCAGCCGCCTGCGCCCTGGAGTTCATCCACACCTACTCGCTGATCCACGATGACCTCCCTGCGATGGACGACGACGACATGCGACGCGGCAGGCCATCGGCCCACAAGCGTTTCGGCGAGGCCGCGGCGATCCTGGCCGGCGACGCCCTGCTGACCCAGGCGTTTTGGCTGCTCGCGGTGACGTACGGGGCCGACGATTCCAGGGTGGGCACGATGCTGGTGGCCGAGGTGGCCGCGGCCGCAGGGTCGGCGGGCATGGTTGGAGGGCAGTTCCTGGACACCGTCGGCGCAGGCCAAGTCCTGGACCGCAATGGGCTCGAGCAGATCCACAAGTCGAAGACCGGTGCACTGATCCGCGCCGCGGTCAGGTGCGGGGCCATCCTCGGAGGGGCCGAGGACGAGGCCATGGCCGATCTGACCGTATTCGGCGAGAAGATAGGGCTTGCCTTCCAGGTCGCGGACGACGTGCTCGACGTGACCGGGACCACCGAGGTGCTGGGCAAGACCGCCGGCAAGGACAGAGTCCAGGGCAAGAACACGTACGTGGGCCTGATGGGACTGGAGAGGGCACGCGAGTATGCTGGCGACCTCGCCAGGGCGGCGATCGCGCGTCTCGAACGGTTCGGCGAGTCCGCGACTCCGCTCCGCCAGCTCGCCGGGATCATCGTGAACCGGTCGTCCTGAAGAAGTACCAGCCTCCCCCCACGCCGTGCGAAATCGCACGATTCCTTTTCGACGAGGTCCTGCCGGAGGAGGCCAAGCCCTGTTGGCGCTGTCCCTGGAAGCGGGTCGTCTGCAGTTGGGGGCGAAGAGATGTCGTGCATGGCAGGCGACTTGACAGGGGCCGTCCGATCGCTAGACTACTCCCCACCGGCCGGGGTCGGTCGGACGGAGAAGGATGACGGTCCCCGAGGACGACCGGGCGGGGACCCAAGGACAGCAGGTCATGAAGCGGACCTATCAGCCCAGCCGCTTGAAGAGAAAGCGGACGCACGGATTCCGGGTGCGAATGAGGACGCGCAACGGCCGCAAGGTCCTGGCCCGACGCCGCGCCAAGGGGCGGCGGGTTCTGGCCCCGACTGTCCCAGGCAAGTGACGGGGTGGCCCTGGGCGGCCGGAGGCGGTTGAGCGGGCGGGGCAGGCCGATTGACGTGGCGGTTTCCGAAGTCCTTCCGGCTCCTCCACAGCGCCGAGTTCGCTCGGGCGATGCGCGAAGGGCGGCGCCTCCACACAGAACACCTCGTGCTCTTTATCGCGCCGGGCGGGGCCGCTCATCCGAGGCTGGGAGTGGCCGTCGGCCGGAAAGTGGGGACCGCGGTCGTCAGGAACCGCTGGAAGCGGCTCCTCCGCGAGACCTTCCGTCTGACATGGAAGGACCTGTCCAGGCCGGTGGACGTGGTGGTGATCGTGAAGGCCGGTTCCGGCCGGAGGTCCGCGCGAGGGGTCGGAGGGCGGGCGGGGCGACCTGATCAGGGAGGTGACCGTGACCGTGGCGGAACGCCATCCGGAATCCTTCGACGAGCGCCCGGGCTCGCCCAGGTTCGAGCGGAGATCCTCGTGCCCCTGCGACGGGCGGGAATTCTCGACTGACGGAGCGAGGCGGTCCAGGCACCATGCCGTCGTGTCCCACTGGTTCGCCCTTTGCCTGGTTTTCCTGATCCGTTTGTACAAGCGTCTCGTGTCTCCGTTTCTGCCGCCTTCCTGCCGTTTCGAGCCCACCTGTTCAGAATACGCGGCGGGGGCCCTGTTGTCCCACGGGCTGTGGAGGGGGCTCTACCTCGCGGCCCGGCGGATCCTCCGGTGTCATCCGTGGAATCCGGGTGGATACGACCCGGTCCCCCCGGCGAGGAATCGCGCTCGCGTGCTCGTGGCACTGGCCGCGGGTCTCGTCGTCGGGTCGGGATGGCACCCCCGCGCCGCCGCCGAGGAGCCCCCCCCGATCCGGCCGGACCTCGGCGAGGAGGTCTGGACCCTCGACAACCCGGGGGTCTTTCGCGTGCAGGTATCGAGTTACCACGCGGCGATCCGGTCATTTCTGCTCCTGCACGAGCAGTTCCAGCAGGAGGAACGGCCCGCGCCCGCGGTGATCCCGTCTCCGCCCGATTTCAAGCGGGCGGCTGGCCCCAAGGACATGGTCTCGACGTGGGACGCCCCGCTCTTTCCGTTCTCGTTCCATTTCGAGGAGTTGCAGGGGGCGCCCCGCCTCCGGCGCACGCTGAAGTCGGACCCGCGCCACCCCGAGGTCGAGGGGGACTTCTGGAGCCTGTATGCCCGGGATCCAGTCTATGCGATCGTGTCCGGGGACGACCGGTCCGTGACCCTGGTCTGGCCGGACCCCGCCACGGACCGGAGCACCCTCTTCATCGAGCGAACGTGGCGCATGGCGGGTCCGGACGCGGCGCAGGGCTCGCAATACGTCCTGGAATCCCGCGTCCGCCTGTGGAACGTGGGACCGGAGGAGGTCCGTGGTCGGCCCCGGCTCGTGCTCTCCGCCTGGGAGGACCTGTCCCGGCACCCTGGCGGGACGTGCGGCGCGATGTTCGCGGCCCCGCCCGACGTCCTCGAGGTCGCGTGCGGTGCGGCCGGGTCGGTGACCCAGAAGGCCCACAAGGACGTGATCGGGGGCGAGCAGGGGCTCGGCGTGGGCGCGTCCTTCGTCGGGGTCAACTCCCGGTACTTCCTGACCGCGGCGATCCCCGCAGAGGACGCGGGGACCCAGTGCCTCGCGGCGGCGGACCGGTCGGGGACGGTGGCCGCGGTGCTTCAGTGGGAGAACTTCGTCCTGAGGCCCGGCAGGGACGCGTGCCTCCCGGACTGGCTGTCGGGCCGGCCGGGGTTCGAGGGTCGCCCGACGTGCGCGTCGGCCCGGGCGCGTCTCGGTCTGACGGAGGGCGCGGACGTGATCGCCCTGGGGACGGCGTATGCGCGCGCAGTCAGGGCCGCGGCCTCCGAGGACGAGAAGGCTGTCCTGGAGAAGGCCCGCGACTCGCTGATGCCCGGACGGGTGCGGGACTTCGCCTTCCGGGCGTTCCTGGGGCCGAAGGACCTCGACGAACTGAAGGCCGTGGGACGGGGGCTCGACGACACGATCAACTTCTGGGTTCTCGGCTTCCTCTGCAAGCCGATGCTGTGGATCTTGCGGCAATCTTACAACCTGGTCCCGTCGTGGGGCCTGGCCATCATCGTCCTGACGCTCCTGGTCAAGCTCCTGACGCTCTACCCGACCCAGAAGAGCATGCTCCAGATGCGGCGGATGTCCGAACTGAAGCCCAAGATAGACGAGATCCGCGAGCGGTTCAAGGACGACAAGGCCAAGATGAACCAGGCGATGATGGACCTCTACAAGCGCGAGAAGGTCAACCCCCTCGGCGGGTGCCTCCCGATGCTGTTGCAGATGCCCATCTGGATCGCCCTGTACCGGACGATCTACGGGGCCGTGGACCTGTACCAGGCGCCGCTGTTCCTGTGGGTGGATGACCTGTCGGCGCCGGATCCGTATTTTGTCTTGCCTTTGCTGCTGGGGGGATTGATGTTCCTCCAGCAGAAGATGACCCCGACGATGGGGGACCAGACCCAGGCCCGGATCATGCTGTGGATGATGCCCATCATGTTCACGGCCTTTATGCTGTTCCTGCCGTCGGGACTGGTGTTCTACATCCTGGTCAACACCCTGCTATCCATCGCGCACCAGTGGTACATCAAGCGGCCGCGGGCCGCGACCGCGAAGGCAGGGTGACGGCCGGCTGTCGTCAAGGAGTCGAACCATGCGGGAAGAGGTCTTCGAGGGCAAGAGCGAGGAAGAGGCGCTGCTCCGGGCGTCGGAGGTGCTCGGCGTCAACATCTCGGACATGCAGTACGAGGTCCTGGAGCACGAAACGGGCCTGTTCGGCCTGTTCCGCAAGTCGGTGAAGGTCCGGGTGCGCGTGCCGGACGAGGTCCAGGGCATCGTCTATCGCGATCCGGCCGCCAGGCCCAACCACGCCGCGACAGCCCGCCGGGCGGACCTGGCGCGGACGGTCGCGGAGGACGCGGGCAGCGATGACGAGGCCCCGGAATCCGCGGGGGCGGTGGAGGGCGCGTTGGTCCGCAAAGGGCCGGACGCCGAGGCCGCGCTGCGCGGGATCCTGGACCGGATGGGCGTGGAGGCCCAGGTCACCTGCGAGGAGGACGGTGAGGCGATCCGCCTGAACATCGCGACGGGTGAGCGGGACCTGGTGATCGGCCGGGACGGGGAGGTCCTGAGCGCGCTCCAGTTCGTGCTGAACAAGATCGTGAACCGCTCCCCCGAAGGTCGCAAGCGGGTCGTGCTCGACGCGGAGGGGTTCCGCGGCCGGCGGGCCGAGGAGCTGACGCGCATGGCGGAGCGACTCGCGGACAAGGCCGTCCGGACGGGGCGGGTCATCCGTCTGGCGGCGATGAACGCCCAGGACCGGCGCGTGGTCCACATGGCCCTCAAGGACCGCCCCGGCCTGACAACGCACAGCGAGGGAGAGGGGCTGTTCCGCTGCCTGATGATCGTCCCGACGGAGGCGGCCCGGGGGGATCGGGCCGGCACGGGCCGGCGATCAGGCGGGAGACGGGGACCACGTCCACGTCCCGGTGAGGGTCGCGGGCCCAGCGCGTGAGGACCTCCAGGGTCTGGACCCTGGGATGACCAATCGCGAGGGCGCATCCTTCCCGGCGAGCGGTCTGGATCGCCTCCTCCAGGCGGGTCTCGATCTCCGGCCGATTCGGGTCGTTGTCCAGGAAGACGTGTCGCTCGGCGAACGGCACGCCCGCCCGGACCGCGACCTCGCGCCCCACAGTGGCGGGCGTCGTCCTCGAGTCCACGAAGAACAGCCCGCGGTCTCTCAGGAACGCGAGCACGACCTCCATCCGGTGCGAATCGCGCGTGAAACGGGACCCCATGTGGTTGTTCGCGCCGACTGCCCCCGGGACCCGCGCCAGGAACGCGGACATCCGCAGGATGACCTCCTCGTCCGACATCGAGGTCGTGAGAAACGACGGATGGGACATCTCGTCCGCCTGCTCTGGTTCCATGGGGACGTGGACCAGGACTTCCCGGCCGAGCGTGTGGAGGAACCGGGCCACCCCGGGCGCCTCGGCCGCGTCGGGCAGGACCGAGAAGGTCAGCGGGACGGGGACGGATGCGAACGCCGCGGCCTGGGGGATCGAGTCCCCCAGGTCATCAATCAGGATGGCCAGGAACGGGCGATCCCCGGAAGGTGGCGCGAAGGGGATGGGGGCGGGAGCGGCGCGCCCGTCCCCGGCGAGCAGGGGAGGGGAGGGATCAAGGCGCGCCCTGGGAGGGAGGGTCGCGCAACTCACCGCCAACGCGACGACGGCGGCGGCGATCGCGGGTCGCGGGTTCAACGGGTGTCCTCGGTCGCGAGATACGGCGCGGGGTCCAGGGCCTCGCGGCCCCGCCGGACCTCGAAATAGAGCCGCAGGTCCTCCTCACCCGGGACCCTCTCGACCCGGCCCAGGAGGTCGCCGTCGCGGACGATCGCCCCCTCCGAGACCGCGACCGCGGCGAGTCCTCCATAGACCGTGTAGTACCCCGACGCATGGTCCAGGACGACCGTGGACCCGTAGCCCCTCATCCGGCCCGCGAACACCACCCGCCCGAAGGCCACGGCCCGGACGTTGCGGTCGTTGCCGCGGGCACACGCCCCCGGGGGCAGGTGGGCCCCACAAGGCGAGGGAAAGGCGAAAGTCACGCCCGGGTGCGGCGTCACCGTCTTGAACTGCGGGTGCACGATATCCCCGAAGGGGATGGCAACGCGGGCCCCGGCCAGGGGCCACCTCAACCGGCCCCGCAGTCGCTCGAAATCCACTGGACGTGGGGCGCTTGACAGGCGTGCCTGCACGGCCTGGATTAGGTCGCGATGGGCCTGCGCGACCTCGCGGGCGTGCCTCGAGGCCAGGGCCCTGTCGCGTTCCAAAGCCGCGAGGATCTCGCGTCGGACCCGGGCCTCGGTCTCGAACCGCGCCCGGGCCTCCCGAGCCGCCTGGGCCGCCGCGTGGGCGTTCGCCCGGTCCATCGCCGCGCGAAACTCGACGACGCGGGCTGCCTCCACCGCGTCCGTGTATGCCTTCCACTCCACGGCCTGCCTCGCAGACAGTCGCTTCAACAGGGCATCGCGACGGGCCTCCTCGTCGGCCTCGTCTCCGCCCAGGAGGACCCGGAGGAGGTCCGGGCGACCACTCGCGGCCACGAGCCTCAAGGTCGCGTGAAGGCGGGTCCGGGTCTCGTCTTCGCGGGCGCGCGTCTCGGCAAGGGCCTGGAGCGCCGCGGCCTGCCTCGCCTCGAGCTGGGCCTGGGCCTCGAGGGCGTCTTGCAGGTCCCTCTCGGCGCGTCGGATCTCGAAGACGGTATGGTCAAGGGCGTCCAGGATGGAGGCCTCGCGGCGCAGGAGGTCAGCGATATCCTGGGAAGGGCCGGCGGCCGTCTGGGCCCGGGCCGCCGGCGCGCCGAGCACGAGGACGACGACGGCCGATGCCAGCGACCTCACGGCAGCCTCCGGGATGTGGCGAGCGTGGCCCCGACCCCCCCGAACACGGCCCCGATCGCGACCGAGACGAGGAGGGTCGGACCCCCGGGGAGCGCCAGGCGCACCCCGACGGCCAGTTCCTCGCGGACCCAGGCGTCGGTGATCGCCAGGACCAGCAGGGCGATCGCGACCCCGGCCACGACTCCCGACACGCCCTGCACGACTCCCTGGACGTAGAGAGGCGTCTTCAGGTAGCCGGGCGTCGCGCCGACCAGCCGCAGGATCGCCATCTCGTCCCTGCGGTGCTCCATCGTCCTGGTCAGGGTCCCGACCACGAAGAAGACGGTGCTGACCAGGAGCAGGGCCGACAGGAGGGTCATTGCGGCCCGGGCGAAGCGCACGGCGGCCGCGATGGCCCGGATGCGGTCGGCGCCCACGGGCGGACCCGCGACGACGTCCACCTCCTCGAGCCCCTGGACGAGCGCCGTGAGACCCGCGACATCGGGGGGGCGGTCCGAGGTCCCCGAGATCCGGACCTCGATGCCGTGTGCGCCCGGGATGCTCTCGGGCGGGAGGGAGGCTGCGAGGTCCGCAGGGAGCAAGGCGGCGTTCCGGGCCCGGTCCTCGCCCGCGCTGAAGTACCGGGCGTCCGCCACGTCGGGACGCTCGCGCAGTCCCTCGATCACTGCCTGGACCCGGTCCGAGGCGACCCCCTCCTTCAGATAGACCAGGAGACAAGTGCGTTCCGTAGCCCGGTCCAGCAGGCGGACGGCCAGGGACCCGCACGCGGCGAACAGGGTCACCAGGCACGAGGCGACGGCCAGCGACAGGAAGCATGCGAGCACCTGGCCGGGGGCGACGAGGAGGCCCCTCAGGCCCTCGGCAACCAGGTGGGCCGCGGTGCGGGCGGTCCGGACGGTCCGGGACGGCTCGGGGAGGGGCTGTCTCGGGGGGGGGCGCCGTGAACGGGCCGCTCCGTCGGGCCGCGTCGTCTCGCTCATGGGGGGCCTCCGTCCCGGTCCTCCTGGCGGTCGGCATCCGCGGTCTGCCCGCCTCCACCGTCCATCTCCGGGCGCAGGTCCTCGATCAGGAACCCCTTGTTGAGCAGGAGGGTCCGGCGCGGGAATGCCTCGATCAGGAAGCGGTCGTGCGTGGCCATCAGCACGGTCGCGCCGCGACGGTTCAGGTCCCCGAACAGCCGCACGATCTCGCACGACAGTTCCCAGTCGAGGTTCCCGGTGGGCTCGTCCGCGAGGATCAAAGCCGGCTGCATGGCGAGGGCCCGCGCGATGGCCACTCGCTGTTGCTCCCCCCCCGAAAGCATCGGCGGGTAGGCCAGGGCGTACCGGTCAATCCCGAGGTCGTAGAGCACACCCTCGACCCGGTTCCGGATCTCCCGGGCGGACAATCCGAGGACGTGGAGCCCGACCGCCACGTTGTCCCGGACGGTGCGCTCGGGCAGGAGCCGGAACTCCTGGAAGACGACCCCGATGTTGCGCCGCAGATAGGGGATGGCCGACCGGCGCAGGGCGCGGAGGTTGCGGCCGAAGACCAGGATATCCCCCGACGTCGCCTCCTCCATGCGGAGCAGCAGGCGGATCAGCGTGGTCTTGCCCGCCCCGCTCGGACCTGACAGGAACACGAACTCTCCTGCCTCCACCTCGAAGGACAGGCCGTTGAGGGCCTCGATCCCGCCTGGGTATCGCTTGACGACCGAATGGAGGGTGATCACGGGCACTTCTTGTCCATCGGGTCCGCCGGATGGCTAGATTACGCAGGACTTGCCGGAAGAGCAATCCGTTCCCTCCTCGTCCACGTGCACGTGGACGTGGACGTGGACGTGATCGAAAACGAAGACCTCCCCTCGTCTGCGCCCACGCCTACGCCCACGCCCACCGTGGGGAAGGTCCTCACCGCACAACGATTGACGCCCCCGGCCGGCTCCCCTATCATCCGCCCATTCTTCGCCCCCAAAGCGTCTTGGGGAGGGCCTGGATGTCCGGTCGGCCATGGGCGGTTTTCGCGGCCCTGTTCGCGGGTTGCGCGGCGGTCCTTGCCCTGGTCTCGTGGGACCGTATCCTCGGGCCGTCGCCCCACTTCCACTTCCTGGACCTCGCGAACTCGTTCCTGCAAGGGCGCCTCGACACCGACACCCCGAAGCGGACACGCGGGGCCCGGCCGCGCCCCGAGGACGCGAGGGGCTTGCAGGACGCGGTGAACCGCCACCTGACCGGACCGGGCGGCAAGACCGTGGGCTGGAACGACTGGGCGAGCATCCACGTGATCACCCTGACGGACGGGACCGTGGTCAAGGGGGTCTTCCCCTGGTCGGACGCGCAGACGGACCAGCGCAACCGCTTCAGGACCCTGGACGGCGAGGAGCGGGTCATTGACCGGAACCTCGACATCCAGCGGGGGTGCGGGTCGGCCGGGGGACTTTGCGATGAAGTGAAATATTACGTTTCGTTCCCGCCATTTCCGGCCATCGCGATGATGCCGTTATTTCTGGTCTTCGGCTACGACACGAACGACGTTTTGTTCACGGTTCTCAACGCCGCGGCCAATGCGGCGCTCCTGTTCTTGCTGCTCGAGGTCCTGCGCGTGCGCGGCCTGTCGGAACGCCGTCCACGCGAGAACCTGCTCCTCACGCTCCTCTTCACCTTCGGCACCGTCCACTTCTTCAGTTCCGTGCGGGGCGAGGTCTGGTTCACGGCCCTGATCCTGGGCGTGACACTCAACCTTCTGTTCATCATGGCAGCCGTGGACGCCCGGCACCCGTTCCTGGCCGGGATTGCGCTTGCCTGCGGGATGGCCACTCGGACGCCGCTCGCGTTCGCCGCGGTGTTTTTCGCGCTCGAAATGTTCCGGGACGGGGAGCGGATGCGGTGGCCGGGGTGGGGCATGGTGCTGCGCAAGGGAGCCGCATTCGCCGCCCCGGTCCTGGTCGCCGGCGCCGCGCTCATGGCCTACAACCTCGCGCGCTTCGATTCCCCGGGCGAGTTCGGTCACACCTTCCTGGCCGGGGGCACCAGGCCCTCCATCCGGGAGCACGGCCTGTTTTCGTTCTGGTTCCTGAAGAACAACCTTGCCGCCGCCCTGACCAATCCGCCGGTCCTGGACTCCTTTCCGCCGTATATCCACATCACGCGGCACGGGCTTTCCCTGTTCTTCTGCACGCCGGCCCTCCTGTGGGTGTTGTGGCCGCGCCGGTGGTCCGCCTTTGCGCGGAACGCGGCGATCACGGCGGCGGTCGTGGCGATCCCGAGCCTGTTCTACCAGAACACGGGGTGGGCCCAGTTTGGCTACCGGTTCGCGCTGGACTACCTGCCCTTTGTGTTCGTGCTGCTCGCGGTGTGTTCGCGGCCATTCACGAAGGTGTTTGTCGTGACGGTGGCCCTGTCGTTCGCGATGAACCTGCTCGGGGCCGTGACCTTCGACCGGATGCCGCAGTTCTATTACGATTGACGCAAAAAACAAGGGCGGACCGCTCCAACTCGGGGTATAAGAGGACGGTCGGCGAGGCGCAAGACGAAAGGAGGTGCCATGATCCGGAAGATGGCGTGGATCGCGTGGTTTGTTGGGGTCGCTGTAGGCCTCGGCGCGGGTCGGGCCGGGGCGCGTCCGGTCACGATCGAGGATGTGATGCGTATGAAGGTGATCACGGGCCTGCGGCCGGTGCCGGGGAGCGGGGACGTCGTCGTGCAGGTCCAGGAGTGGGACGGGGGACCGCGGTTCCAGAAGGACCTGTGGCTCGTGCGCCCCGGGGCGGCCCCCCGCCGGCTGACCACGGGCGGGCGGACCGGGGGCCCGTTCGCGGTGAGCCCCGACGGGCGCCAGGTCTTCTTCTTCGGGGAGCGGGAAGGCAAGGAGGGGCTGTACGCCCTGCCCCTGGATGGGGGTGAGGCGGTCCTTGTCGCCGACATGCCGGTCGGGGCCGAGAACCTGCGGTTCGCCGGGGCGCGCATCTGGTTTACGGCCTCGGTCTTTCCGGACTGCGGGTCCGATTTCGCATGCACGGCGGCCCGACGCAAGGCGCGCGAGGACGGGCCATCCGGCCGCCTGTATCGCGACCTTTACATGCGGCCCTGGAACACGTGGCGCGACGGGACGTTCTCAAACCTGTTCGCCATGGACCCGGCGACCGGGCGCGTGGAGGCAGTGGCCACCGGAGAATTCGACGTCCCCCCGATCCCGTTCGGCGGAGTGGGGGACATCGCGGTGTCCCCGGACGGGACCCGCGTCGTGTTCGCGGCCAAGAAGGGCGTGGACCTCGCCCGCAGTACCAACACGGACCTCTTCGTCGTGGACCACGGGGTCGAGCGGAAACTGACTGACAACCCGGCGGCGGACCGGGGACCCGTGTTCTCGCCGGACGGGCGCCGCATTGCGTACCTCGCGCAGGAGGTCCCGGGCTACGAGTCCGACCGGTGGCGGTTGCGGGTCCTGGACCTGGAGACCGGCGATTCCTTCAGTGTGGCGGACTCGCTGGACCGCTGGGTGGAGGAGTTCGTCTGGAGCCCGGACGGGGCGCAGATCTTCTTCACCGCGGACGACCAGGGACATCTGCTTCTCTATCGGGTCGAGGCGAAGAAGGGGGCCGTGCCCGTCCGCGCGGGTCCCAGGGTCGTGTCACGGCGGCTCGCATTCGCGGGGGACGGGCGGTTGGTCCTGACGCGGGAGACCATGACCTTGCCTCCGGACGTGTGGGCGATGCGTTTCGACAAGAAGTGGCGGGTCAAGAACGAGGAGCGACTCACTGACTTCAACGCCTCGGTCCTCCAGGCCCTGGACCTGCCCGTGGTGGAGGAGGTCTGGTACGACGGGGCCGAGGTCGCGCCTGGCATACGCCAGCGGGTGCACGCCTTCGTGGTGAAGCCGCGGGACGCTGGTCCCGGCCGCACCTACCCGCTGGTCCTCATGATCCATGGGGGGCCGCAGGGGGCGTGGCACTCGATGATCCACCCGCGCTGGACGCCCCTCGGGGTGGTCGGACACGGGTTCGTGGTGGCCATGCCCAACATCACGGGGAGCACCGGGTACGGGCAGGAGTTCGTGGCCGCGGTGAGCCGCGACTGGGGCGGCAAGCCGTACCAGGACGTGATGGCCTTTCTGGATTTCTCCGCGACGATCCCCGGCGTGGACGCGTCGCGGGCGTGCGCCATGGGCGGGTCCTACGGCGGGTACCTGGTGAACTGGATCGAGGGCCACACGGACCGCTTCCGCTGCCTCGTCAGCCATGCTGGACCATACAATCTCGAGTCGAAATATAGTTCCACGGATGAACTGTGGTTCCCCGAGTGGGACATCGGCGGGACTCCCTGGGACAACCCCGAGGCCTACGCGAAATGGTCGCCGCACCGGTACGCGCGGGACTTCAAGACACCGATGCTCGTCATCCACGGCCAGAACGACTTCCGCGTGCCCCTGGAACAGGCCCTGGGGATGTTCACGACCCTGCGGCGCCTGGGGGTCGAGGCGCGGTTCCTGTACTTCCCGGACGAGGACCACTTCGTGAACCGGCCGCGCAACCGGGCCCAGTGGTACGCCACGGTCGTGGAGTGGTTGAAGGCGCACCTGGAACGACCGGCACCGGCGGCCGCGCCAGAGCCCCCACGCAATCCCCCGGAGCCGGCCGCGCCGGAGACCCCGCCTGGCCAGCCGGGGCCGCCGCCGGCCATCACTCCAACCCCGTAATCAGTCCCGCGATCCCCTCGAACTGGATCCCGATACTCGCGGACTCCTTCTGGCCGTCCCCGTCCCCGTCCATGTCCGCCTGGACCAGCAGGTCGAGCAGCGCGATGATCTGCTCCTTGGGCATTGGCAGTTCGATGTCGGGGGGCAGCGCGGCGATGGCGTCCTTCAGTTGCTGCTTGGGCACGGCCCCGGCCAGGATGCCCTGGATGAACGTGACCTGGTCCCCCGACACGACCACGTCCGCCTCGATGCGCGCGTAGTACAGGGTGATCGTCAGGGTCACGTCCCCGAACAGCGGCAGTTCGAACGGGAACACGTACCCCTGGCCGCCGGCGGTCAGTTTCCCCCCGGCGATCTTCGCGTTGTCGAGGGAGACGAGCGGGTTGCAGTCGTCATCGAACGACCCCTTGTCCACGAGGTACTTGCAGACCTGGGTCTGCACGTCGCAGTCCGGGTTGGATGGATCGAGGCCCCGGCCCGCATGGACCGTCAGGGTGTACGGCTGGCCGTCGGCCCGGAAATCGCGGTGCTCGAACAGGATCAGGATGTCGCCTTCGTCAATCCCCTTCTGGATGTCCGGGTTCCCGACGGACGCAATCGGCCCCAGCGAGTTGTCAATCCCGCCCGAGCAGTCCGTCGCGGGCGCGCACGTGGCCGGGTTCTGGTCCAGGTCCAGTCCCTGGCCCAGGTGGCCCGTGCTCGCGATGGACATCCTGGTGACCTTGCTGACCGTGGGCGAGAACGTGGGCGTGCACACGCACTGGGACGTGTCCGCGACGCACTGGCCCGCCTCGCAGTGGTCCCCCGTCGAGCACTCGAACCCGTCGTCGCAGGGGACCTGATCGAGCGGGGCGTGCGAGCACTGGCCCGCCACGCACGAATCCTGTGTGCAGGGATTGTCGTCGTCGCAGGTCATGGGCCGGCCAAGGCACTGGCCCGCGGCGCACGTGTCCTGCGTGGTGCAGGGGTCGCCGTCGTCGCACGCGGCCTCGTTGAACGTGACCACGCACTCGAGCGTCTCCGGGTCGCACCCGTCGTCCGTGCAGATGTCCCCGTCGTCGCAGATGGACACGCCGTCCTCGCAGCAGGCGTTGTCGGTCGGGTCGTGCCAGCACCCCGTGACCGCGTCGCACCCGTCCAGGGTGCAGATGTTGCCGTCGTTGCAGTTCGGGGGTTCACCCACACACTGCCCGGCCACGCACCGGTCGTCCAGAGTACAGGCGCTCCCGTCGTCGCAGGGAGGGCCGTCGAGCGGGGTGTGGCCGCACCCGACCTCGCGGGACTCGCACGTGTCGAGCGTGCAGGGGTTGCCGTCGTCGCAGTCGGCCCCGAACGGCACCACGCACACTCCTTCCGTGCACGTACCTGGTTCGCAGGCCGACGTGACGAGGCACGGCCCCCCGGACAGCGGGACGTGCTCGCAACCGTCCACCGGGTCGCACGAGTCCTCGGTGCAGGGATTGTCGTCCGCGCAGTCCTTCGCGCCGGTGCTCACGGGCACGCACGTCCCGCCCTGGCAGGTCCCGCCACGCGGCGCAAGCGTGCAGGCATCCAGGACCGGCTCGCACGCCTCGCCCTCGCGGGCCGGGCTCCAGGCCCCGGCATCCACGTCCGGCTCGCACGCCGCGCACGGGTTCTCCGGGTCCGCCTCGCCGGCCTCGCGGCACGTCCCCGCGATGAGGCACGTCCCCCCCTCGAGTTCAAAGCGGCAATTGCCCTTCCCGTCGCACGAGTCGGCCGTGCACTCGCGGCCGTCATCGCAGGCGTACAAAGTTCCCCCGGCGCACGCCCCGGCCTGGCACCGCTCCCCGACCGTGCAGGGGTCCCCGTCGTCGCAGGGGTCCCCTTCCGTGCACGCCGGCGTGGTGTCCGGTCGGACGTCGCGCATGGTGTCCTCCCCGCCTCCCGGGTCCGTCGCGTCCGGCTCCTCGCCCCCGTCGCCCCCGTGGTCGCCAGGCAGGTCCAGCACCTCGAGTCCCGGCCCGATGCCGCCTCCTCCCCCGCACGCGACCACCCATCCGGCCAGGACCCCCGCTACAGCGGTTGAGCATTTCATCGCCATCCTCCTCGGCTCCTGGTCACTTCACGTGGCCCGACAGCACGGTGTAGCCGAAGACCCGCAGGACCTCCTGGAGGGCAATCGAGATCTTCGCGTCCGCCGGCAACCCCGGCGCCATGCCCGACAGGTCGATCTCCGGCACCGGGAACGACCCGAACGCCCCGCCCGTGAACGCCTCGAGCACCTTGGGCAGGAACTGTTCCTTCAGCAGGGCGCCGAGCGTCTCCTCGGCCCCGGCGAGCCCGCCCGACAGGCTCGCGATCTCCAGGTCCAGGAAGGCCGGCTCGCCCACCTGGATGCCGATCTCGGCCCCCTCGGGCGTCTGGACCGCGACCACCTGGGCCTCGGCCACGATGCTCGCGTACAACTGCGTCTGCACCGGCGTGCCGAACAACTTCATGTCCGCGAGGATGGAGATGTCCCCGATCTCCATGTACAACGTTCCGTCTCCGCGGCACGACGTGATGATGGGCGGCAGCAGGAAGTCCAGGTCCAGGTTCAGGTCCGTGACCCCGTACTGCGACAGGTCCTGGCCCAGTTGCTCCGCGGTCAGGGGGAAGCGCAGTCCGCCGCCCCAGTACAGCCCGTAAGGGATCTGGTTGAAGAAGTCATCGTGCAACCCGAGTTCCAGGGACCCGTGCATCGGGAAGGCGAAGGGCTCGGCCTGGCCCGTCAGGCACGCGGCCCGCCCGATGGACCCGAGCGGATGGTGCGGGATGCCCTTGGGCACGACCACGGTCGCATAAAACCCGATGGCCCCGCCCGCGGGCGTGAACGCGATGGACGAGAACTTCGTGCGCAGGTTGAGCGTCAGCGGGCTCCCCCCTTCCATCAGGGGCGGGACCTCGATGTCCTGGTCCAGGGCCAGGCCCTTGAGCGCGTCCTCGATGGTGTCCTCGAGGGTGGGCCCCAACTGGTCCAGGAACGCGTCCTGGAGCATGCCCTTCAGGTCGCCCAGGAAGAAGTCCTTCAGGATGTCCACCAGGAAGTTGCTGACCGACACCTTGGGCTCGGCCATGGCGACGGTCGTGCCCGTGGCCGTGACCGCCGGGTCGCCGTTCGCGTCCACGGAGATCAGCAGGGTGGACTCGATGGTGATCCAGTCCACGGTGACAGTGCCGTCCGTGTTGCCGATGTCGCACAGGAAGCCGTCGAGGTCGGCATGGAACGGGGCCCGAAGGTCCTTAATGGTCGCCTTGATCTTGAGCCCGCCGTTCACCGGGGTCAGGTCAATCGGCAGGTCGTTCTTGTTGAACGTGATCGTCCCGAGGTCCACGTCGTAGTCGCACCATGCAAACGACCCGCTCGCCACGGGATTGTCAATCATCCCGTTCAGGTCCATGTTCTTCACGAACAGCCCCATGATCGTGGCCAGGTCGTCCACGTCCGAGGTGTCGTTGTCGTCCCAGACCTCCGGCCCCAGGAAGACCATCAGGCCGTCCTGGACCATGGACTGCTGCGGGTTCGCCGTGTCCACCGGGTACCATTTCGTAGAGAAATAATACGACTGCACCACGTGGTCCTGGCGCCCGTACTGGTCCGCCGCGTCCACGACGATGGTGTTGATCCCCTGGAGCGAGGTCACGGGCAGGCTGAACGACCCGTCGAGCGGGTTGGGCAGGAGCGGGGTCGCGGTCCCGTTGAAGTCCACGGCGAGGCTGACGATGAACCCCGCCCGCGAGGTCACGGTCCCCTGGATCGTCAGGTTGCGGTCGCCTTGCAGCGTGGCCGCGCGCGGGGGCCACGTGATCGTGACCTGGGGCCGGCACTCCGGCTTCAGCATGTCCGGCTCGTGGGCGCAGCCGGCCACGGCGTCGCACGTGTCCACGGTGCAGTCGTTCCCGTCGTCGCACGAGATCGGGGTCCCGGCGCACTGCCCGCCGGAGCACTGGTCGTTTTCCGTGCAGACGCTCCCATCCTCGCAAGGAAGCGTGTTGTCCTCGGTCACGCACCCGACCCCGTCCAGGCACGAGTCCGTGGTGCAGACGTTCCCGTCGTCGCAGACGAGCAGCGTCGGTCCAGGGCGGCACAGGCCGCCCTCGCAGCGGTCGTCCAGGTGGCACGGCTCCCCGTCGTCGCACGGGACCTCGTTGAACGGGTGGGCGCAGCCCTCGCCCGGGATGCAGACGTCGTCGGTGCAAACGTTCCCGTCGTTGCAGTCCAAGGGCGCGGCCCCTGGCTCACAGGCCCCCTTCCGGCAGATGTCGCCGACCGTGCAGGGGTCCTGGTCGTCGCACGGGAGCGAGTTCGGGATGTGGACGCATCCTTTGGACGGAACGCACCCGTCGTCCGTGCAGGGGTTGTCGTCGTCGCAGTCGGGCCGCCCCGTCCCCGGCTGGCAGAGCCCGCCCGCGCAGAGATCGTCCACCGTGCAGAGGTTGCCGTCGTCACACGGGACCGGCTCCGCGGACACGACGGCCTCGTGCACGCAGCCGTGGGCCGCGTCGCACGAGTCCTGCGTACAGACGTTGTCGTCGTCGCAGACGACCGGTGTCCCCACGCAGGCCCCGTCCTCGCACCGGTCCTGGACCGTGCACAGGTCGCCGTCCGTGCAGGCCCCGCCGGCCGGGTCGTTCACGCACTGGCCGCCCTCGCACGAGTCGGCTGTGCAGGGGTTGTCGTCGTCGCAGTCCACGGCCCCGCCCACGCACTGCCCGCCCACGCAGCGATCCCCCTTGGTGCAGGCGTCGCCGTCCTCGCAGGTCCTCGTGTCGTCCGGCAGGAACTCGTGGACCGCGAGGGCGGTCTGGCACGTGACGCAGGGGTTGTCCTTGGCGGCCTCGCCGTCCTGGACGCAGACCCCGTCCACGAAGCACCAGCCGGGCTTGAGGTCATGCGTGCAGTCCCCCGGGGCCGCACACGTGTCCATCGTGCAGTCCAGACCGTCGTCGCACCCCTCCACGGGGGTCCCGGCGCACACGCGGTCCTCCCCGCACGCGTCCCAGACCGTGCAGGGGTCCTGGTCGTCGCAGGCCTCGCCGGGCGCGCCGCACGGCACGGCCTCGGGCGCGTCCGCGTCCCGATCCGGGGCCGCGTCCGCGCTGCCCGCGTCGTCCCCGGAGAGGTCCCACGACCCGGGGTCCGAACCGCCGTCCGCGCCGCCTCCAATCCCGCCCCCGCTGCAAGCGACCGCGCTCACGGTCCAGGCCAGGACCACCCACCTCACGTCCAGCCGCATCTTCGTGAACCCTCCTCGAAGGGGATGAGGTCCGGTCGTCCCACCGTCGGTGCCCGCCGCGGCAGAAGCGTCCGTCCCGGGGGCATTCTAGGGAGAAGGTCCTTTCGACGCAATCATGACCTCCAGGGAGCGATCCGCGATGTAACCCTCCTTCCACGTGCACGTGATCGTGGACGTGGACGTATCCGAACAAGACCGGGCGGTTCCAGGTCGTTCACGTCCACGTCAACGTCCACGTTCACGTCCGCGACATCGAGCGCGGACGGTCCTCCCCGCGTCCTTCGAGGCGCCACCCCAGCACCCAACCTCGCGAGGACCGGCCGCGCCAAGGCAACGGTCTTCTCTGGGGAAAGCGTGCGGCGCCCCCCTCGAATGGTGTCCGATTTCTTTGAATATGCCGAAAATGAACACTTTCATAGGGTAAGTCCAGTTCCGAACCCCCTTGAAGACCGTATCAGTGCTGCATCTGCCGACATCGCGGATCGCACCCATCGTCGCCCGCGCGGCGGTTGACAACCCGTCCGCCGGGAACTATCCTCATCTTCAGCGAGAAAGGCCTGATCGGGAGGAGGTCACGATGGCAACCCGGGCCGCGTGGTGGGTGTTTGGGGTTCCCTGCATTCTCGTCTCCTGCACCGGGGGGACCGTCCCTGGGGGGGGAACTACCCGCGCCCCAGGACGGGGTTGCCGGTGACGTCTCGGAGGCCGCGGAGGTCGAGACCGCGTGGGACACGGCGGTCGATCCCACGGCGGCCGAACATTTGGGGCCGGGAGACGCCGGCTGGAAGGAGACGGAATGGGGCCAGGGGCCGGGACTGCCCGGCTGGCCGTGCAGCGACAACTCGGAATGCTACAGCGGCTACTGCGTCGAGACCCCGGAAGGCCGGGTGTGCTCGACGTGGTGCGCGGAGATCGGTGATTGCCCTCCCGGATATCAGTGCGTGCAGGTCGCCACCAAGCCGGACGTGATCTACGTCTGCGTCCACACGGCGCCGAACGTGTGCCGGCCGTGCCGGTCCCAGGACGAATGCCTGGCCGCCTTCGTCTCGACGCCGATGGCCTGCGTGGAAATGGCCGATCGGTTCTTCTGCCTGAAACGGTGCGGCGAGGGCGAGGAGTGTCCATCCGGGGCCTCGTGCGCCTCGCTCGCCGACGAGACGGGACAGACCTCCCTGGTCTGCATCCCGGAGGGCGGCTCCTGCGACTGCCGCCCCAAGGACGTGGCCGGGGCCACGCCGGGCGCCTGCCTGACCCGCAACGAGCACGGGGCGTGCGTCGGGTCGTACACGTGTTCCGAGGACGGCCCCGGACCCTGCGACGCCCAGACCCCTTCGCCCGAGACCTGCGACAACGCGGACAACGACTGCGATGGGCACACGGACGAGGACATCACGGGGGCGGACTGCGAACTCACGAACCTCCTGGGGACGTGCAAGGGACGGACCGTGTGCGCGGGAGGACAGATGATCTGCGAGGGGGCCTACGCGGTCCCCGAGACCTGCAACGGCCAGGACGACGACTGCGACGGCCAGACCGACGAGGACGTGCCCCAGCCCTCGTCGGGTCCCGAGTGCCTGCGCGCGGGCGTGTGCGCGTACGGGGTCCCCTACCGGTGCGTGGATGGGCAGTGGGTGTGCTACTACGCGGCGGTCCCTGGCTATTCCGAGCAAGACCTTACTTGTACAGATTGTCTTGACAATGACTGTGACGGCCTGACGGACGAGGACGACTGCGACGACTGCTGCGAGGTCCCGCCCGCGTGCGACCCGGACCGCGACGGGGATGGGGTCGCGAACGCGGCGGACAACTGCCCGGCGACCGCCAACCCCCTCCAGGAAGACCAGGACGGCGATGGGCTCGGGGACGCCTGCGACCCGGACCGCGACGGCGATGGGGACCCCAACCCCTCGGACTGCGGTCCGGATGACCCCGCGGTCCACCACGGCGCCCAGGAGGTCTGCAACGCCGCGGACGACAACTGCGACGGCCTGACGGACGAAACGGGTGCCCTGGGCTGCCAGACGTTCTACCAGGACCAGGACGAGGACGGGTACGGGACCTTCACCTTCAAGTGCCTGTGCGCTGCCGTGGCCCCCTTCACGGCCACCGTGCCCGGGGACTGCAACGACCAGAGCGCGGCGGTGAGCCCCGTGGCCCAGGAGGTCTGCGGCAACGGCCGCGACGACAACTGCGACGGCCTGACGGACACCGGCGACAACGCGCTGGGCTGTGTGCCGTACTACCTGGACGGGGACGGGGACGGGTGGGGGCTTGCGTACGCGCGCTGCCTGTGCGGCGCGGAGGCCCCCTTCACCGCGGCACAGCCCGGGGACTGCAACGACGGTGTGGCCTCGGCCCATCCCGGCGCGGCCGAGGTCTGCAATCAGGCGGACGACAACTGCAACGGCACGCTGGACGACGAGGGCGCGGTCGGGTGCGTGTCCTTCTGGTACGACGGGGACCACGACGGGTTCGGGGTGGGGCAACCTCGCTGCCTGTGCAATGCCCAGGGGTTCCACACGGCGGCGGCGGCCGGGGACTGCGACGATACGAGGTACGCGGTCAATCCCGCGGCCCAGGAGGTCTGCAATTCCGCGGACGACGACTGCGACGGGGTCACGGATGACGGGGTCGCGTCCCCGTGCGGGGGGTGCCAGGCGGTCTGCACCCTTCCCGTGGGGCCCGGCACGCCGGGGGGCGACTTCGACCCGACCCCCGAGAACTCGTCCGGCGTCAACGAGGACCCGAACGGGTACCTGGTGCTCGACTCCACCAAGATCGACTTCCCCTTCCTGTGGGTCGCGAACTCGGGGGAGGACACGGTCTCGAAGGTCAACACCCGGACCGTGTGCGAGGTCGCGAGGTACAGCGTCTGCGATGACCCCAGCCGGACCGCGGTGGACCTGAACGGCAACGGGATCATCACGTGCCGTGGGGACGGGAAGGTGGCCAAGGTGGCCATTTTCGACCACGATTGTATTGATAGAAACGGAAATGGCGTGATTGACACGTCCCGCGACCTGAACGGGGACTGCCGCATCCAGGCAGACGAGAGGGTGGCGAACGACGAGTGCGTCCTGTGGGTGGTCCAGCCGGACGGGCAGACGGGGACAGGGTGTAGTGGCTCCGGCAACGGGTGCGCTCGCGCCGCGGGCGTGGACGGAGACAACAACGTCTGGGTGGGCTTCTGGAAGTCGGCCCGCCTGCGGAGACTCCGGTCATCGGACGGCGCGGTCCTTCAGACCCACACGCTGAACTCGAGGCCCTATGGCCTCGCTATCGATCAGAACGGCGTGATCTGGGTCGCGAGCCGTGACCCCTACCCGCACCGGCTCCTCAAGGTGGACCCTGCGCAGGGGCAGGTCGGGACGTGGAACGTGTCCGGGAACTACGCGTATGGCATCGCCGTGGACCCGTGGGGCAAGGTGTGGGTCGCCACGGGCGAGGCCCAGGGCGTGGCCCGATTCGACCCGCTGACGAACCAGTGGGCCAACACCTGGGCGTGGTCGGGACGGGGCAATACCCGGGGCGTGGCCATCAGCGTGCTTCGGGACGAGATGGGCGCCGTGGTGGGCAGCAAGGTCTTCGTGGCGCACCACACGTGGACCTGTCAGACCGGGCGCTACATCTCCATCGTGGACGCCAAGACCCTGGCCGCCGAGAGCCCCGTGGACTTTGGTTCCACCCTGGGCCCGGTAGGCGTGGCCATCGACTTCGACGGCTATCTCTGGAGCATCAACCAGTGCGTGGACAGCGCCTCCAAGGTCGACACGACCACGAAGCAGGTGGTGGCGACCCAGGCGGTCGGGTCGAGACCTTACACGTACAGCGACATGACGGGATACGCGCTCAAGACCATCACCGCGCCGCAGGGGTACTACCGGCACGTGTTCGAGGGCTGGCAGACGCAGGCGACCGCATGGAACCTGATTTACGTGGACGCGGACCTCCCTGGTGACGGCAAGACCTTCGTCAAGGTGCGCTTCCGGGTTGCGGACACGGTGCAGGGGCTCGGGGACCAGGCCTGGTTCGGCCCGTACGGTCCCTATCCGCCGGCGGTCTTCCCGCTGGACTTGATGGCCATCGCGAACATCGTGGGTCGCTACCTCGAGGTCGAGGTCACGCTCTACACGACGAGTGCCGACCTGGTGCCCCGGCTGAAGGCAGTGCGGGTGGTCGCCTCGTTGAAGTAGCCATCATCACGATCCCCCCCCGACCCACGCAGTGACCTCGTCCAGTTCCACCGTCCAGCGTTCCGGGTCCAGCCGCATCCGGACGAAAGCGGTGAACAGGTCGTGGATCACATCCTCGAGTTCCCGGGCGGCGTCGGCCTTGTCGGCCAGGACCTCCAGGGGGTCCACGGCGAGCGGCGTCTCGGGGAGGCGCACGGATTTCAGGGTCAGGGCCGAGTCCAGCACGAACTCGACCTCCCGCCCCTGGAAGACCATCTTGAGCCTCGCGCGGCCCACCTTCTTGCCGAGCGACAAGGACAGGCGCACCTCCTCGGAGTCGGTCGGGTCGTCCACCCGGATGGTGCTCATCTCGCGGGCCGGGTTCTCCCCTTCCAGGGTCAGGGCGCGCTCGAAGAAGACCTCGACCTCGCGCCCGTCGGATAGCCGGAACACCTGGTCGTTCTGCGCCGACCGCACCATGAGCCACGTCAGGAATTCCCGGCCCAGGAACTGGGCACGCCGCATCCGATCCGCCATCGAAAGCGCCGTCATGTCCGGTCCTCCAACCGGGTCACCCGGTCCGCCACGACCGCAGGGACGAACGAGGACGGCAGCAGGTGGTACGCCTGGTCCAGTTCCTCGTCGTCCAGGCGGCTCTCGAGGACCCCGACGAGGTTCAGGGGCTGGAGTTCGAGTCCCAGGAATTCCCGCGCCCGCACGGTGAATTCCTCGTTGAGGGCCTGCGACGTCGTGGACAACCTCAGGCGGTTCGAGCGGGTGTCCCAGACCGCCTCGCACGCAGTGATGGCCGGCAGGGCCCGGCGCAACAGGTCCGCACGCACCTGCTCCTCAATCTCCTCGCGCTCCTCCCGGGGCAACTTGTGACGCCGCGTCGCGGCCAGGACCTCGGCCACGCGCTGCCGGACGTGCAGCCGCAGCGTCGAGGGCGGCACGACCAGCCGGTCCACCCTCAGGCAGAACAGGACCAGTGGGTCCGCGAAGACCTTCTCCGCGGTGAAGTCCGTGTCCAGCGGGTCCCAAAAGACCGCGAATCCGGTCGCCTTGTCTCGCCCGAGGTTCACGTCAATCGCGGACACCCGGCCTCGAATGAGTCCGTCCAGGACCACCCCCTTCCAGTCCGGGTCGGGCACGGCCCCGACCCGGTAGGGGGTGTAACTCACGATCCCTCTTGTCAGTGCCACGGTTGCCTCCCCGTCCTCATCGGCGGGCGCCGGTCCGTCGGGTCACCAGGACGCGCCGTTGGTCCACGCCGTCCCCGAACTCGATCCGCACGAGGACGTCCGCCGTCTCCACCACCTCCGGGACCCGGTCCGCCCACTCCACGAGCGTGACCCCGTCCCCGCGCGCGAACTCATCGTAGCCGATCCCGTCGAGGTCCGAGGCCGAGGCCAGGCGATACAGGTCGAAGTGATACACCGGCAGCCTGGCGTCGTAACAGTTGAGCAGGGTGAAGGTTGGGGACCGGACCTGGGCCGGGTCCCCGCCGAGTCCGCGCACCGCCCCCCTCACGAAGACCGTCTTTCCTGCGCCCAGCGGCCCGAGCAGGGCATAGACCTCCCCGGGCGTGGCCGTCTTCATCAGGCCCGCGGCCAGGGCCTCGGTGTCGTGCTCGTTGACGCTCTCGGTCGTCATCCGTCCTGGCAGAGGCGGATCCAGGTCTGGTCTCCAGAGTCACGGGAAAATCGCCTGCCCCTGTCGATGCCGAACGGTTCTCCGGTTCGATCAGATCGGCTTTCGCCTACGCCTACGCCCACGCCCACGACAACGGTCCATCCGCCGGCATCGCACGACCCTGGCCTACCGGTACTCCACCTTGATGATGGAAAGCCGCCTGACCCCGCCGGGGGCCTGGAACTCCACGTCGTCCCCTTCTTCGCGGCCAATCAGGGCACGTCCGAGGGGAGAAGCGACGGAGAGGCGACCTTGCTGCACGTCACTTTCAGGCTCTCCCACAAGTTGATAGGTGACCTCCTCGCCTCGCTCTTCATCGTAGAGCGTGACCGTGGCCCCAAATCGGACCTTGTGGTCGTTGAAACGCCTCGGGTCTATCACCTCAGCCCGTGAGAGGAGGGACTCCAGGCGCGCGATCTGGGCCTCGAGCAGCCCCTGGCGCTCCTTGGCCGCGTGGTATTCCGCATTCTCGGACAGGTCCCCGTGGGCGCGGGCTTCCGCGATGGCCTGGATCACGCGGGGCCGCTCCGCCTTCAGGTGTTTCAGTTCCTCCTGGAGACGTGCGTGGCCGGTTGGGGTCAGGGGCACGGGTCCGGTGTCGGTCATGACGGTCTCCTACTGTGTTGTTTCGCCCACGCCCACGCCCACGATGGCATGACGTCTTGCGATACAGACGAGAGTCACTGCGGGGGGATGCAGGCCTGGGTTTGGAGCGGGCAGTAGTGGTTCTGGGCGTAGCGCTCGCAGTTCTCGGTTGGCCATCCGTTGGGCAGCACGTCCCCGTTCTCGACGCAGTCCGCGCTCATGATGCAGTCCCAGTAGTCCCCCCACACGTCCTGCTGCTCCAGGGTCGCCTCGGCCCAGCAACGCACGGGGCACGCGGTGTCAGACGCGTCGCACGCCATCCGGCACTTGCGGACGTCGTTGCAGATCCCGGTGCCCGCAAAGCACGTGTCAATCTCGGCCTTGCAGGCCGCGGCCGCGCAGTCCGAGAACCACTCGTCCTCGGTGACAAAGCCGCAGTCGAGCCCCTGGAGGCAGCTCAGGGCCGCCTGGGCGCGCTGCGTGGCCTCGTCCGCGGCGGCCCCCACGCACGCCGATTTGTAGGTCGCGTCCGCGCACTGGATGGCGCACGCCACCTTGGCCGCACACGTGGCACCCGTCACCACGGTCGGGCACTGGGCCGGGATGTCCGGTTGTGTCGTGTCCGGGCCGGGTCCTGGGTCTGTCGGTCCCTCGTCCTCGGGCGGAATGATGTCCTGGGGACCGAGGTCCTGGGGACCAGGGTCCGGTTTCCCGGGGTCTGGCGTGCCCGGATCGGGGGTCCCCGGGTCCTGGCCCGGGCCAGGGTCCAGGTTGTCTGCATCCGGCCCGCCGCCCGGGTCCTTGGTGCCGCCGCCCCCGCCCCCGCAGGCGACGGCCAGGGCCAGCGGGATCGCCAGCGTCGCGATCATCAGGGTGCGCATGGTGATTCACCTCGTCGAGTCGGAAGGGAATCGGGTCCGGGGCCCGGGCGGACCGGACCCCGGACCCGTTCGCGACGACTACTGCGCCGCCTGGTCGGCCTGGCAGGCGTCGTACTGGGACTTGCACTTCGCCGGGTCCTGCAGCGCGCCGCTGATGCACGCGTCGCAGTCCGCGCCCGGCGGGTTCGTCGTGCAAGACGGACAGGCATCCAGGGCGCACGTGATCATCGTGTCGTACAGGTCGTTCGCGGTCTTGGTGCCGCTCAGGAAGCAATCCTGCACGCACTGCTGGTCCGAGCACGCCATCACGCACTGGAACACCTCGCCGCACTTCTTGTCACCGTACGGGCGGTCGTCAAGACATGTCTGGAGCTCATCAGCACACGCTCCGCCCTCCTGCTGGGCCGCCTGGAAGCAGGCGTCGCAGTCCGCGCCTGGCGGCTCTGTCGTGCACGAGGGGCACGCCTCCACGATGCAGTCGTAGATCGCGTTGTAAAGCGCGAGCCCGTTCTTGCTGGTCTGGTTCACGCAGTTCTGCTGGCACTGCTGGTCACCCTCCCCGCACCCGTTCAGGCAGGTCAGCAGGTAGAAGCAGCCCTCCGGGCCGTACTCCGTGCACTTGTCGTTGAACGATTCGCACGCGCCGCCCGGCCCCAGGACCTGGTTCCAGCAGGTGTTGCACGCGGCCGACTCCGGGTCCACGCACTGGGCTTCGCACTGGTTGTTGGCGCACTTGATCAGGTTGTGGAGGTCCATCTGGGCGTCGAAGGTGGCCTCGCTCCAGCAATTGCCGATGCATTCGCTCTGCTCGTCGGGTTCGGTGTTCGGGTTGTCCTCGGGGCACGCGACCAGGCAGTCAATCAGCACCGAGCAGGACTGGAACAGGGTCCCCGAGAAGCAGTGGAAGTACGGCTCGATGCAGAAGTCCTCGAGGCACTTGGCGAACTCCTCGTCCGTGGTCGCGGTGTCGCAGCCGTTCTGCGTCAGGCAGTTCTGGAGGTTCTGCAAATCCTGCATCCCCTGCGGCGAGAGTTTGCCCTGGCACTCCTGGATGCACGCCTGGCCCTGTGGAAGCTCAGGGCACTCCGAGGCGCAATAGTAAAATGCCTTGCAGGAGCCCTCGTCCAGGACCGGGGGCAGGCATGCCTGGTTCTGGCACGCCATGATGCTGGCGAGGCAGTTCTCGCACGCCGCGCCGCCCGATCCGCACGCCGCGTTGTCGGTTCCGGCCACGCACTGCTCCGCGTTGCAGCAACCCGCGCAGGTCCCGCAGTCCTGCGGGCAATTGCACTGGTTCTCGCCGGCGCCGCAGGTCCCATCGCCGCACTCCGGAGGGAGCCCTTGGTCGGGGTTCCCCGCATCGGCCGGTGGCCCTTGGTCGATGGTGGGACCTTGATCGACGTTCGGTCCCTGATCCACGTTTGGTCCCTTGTCGTCAATCGGCGGCGGGCCGATGTCATAGACCTCGTTCTTCGTGTCCGGTGGAACGTAGCTGTCCGGCGGGACGTAGCCGTCGGGCGGGACGTCGCGGTCCCCGCCCTGGTCGCCGATGATGACATCCGGCTGTCCGCTGGTGTCCTTGCCTCCGCCACCTCCGCCGCCGCACGCCACGGCGGTCACGGCGACCGTTGCGATCACGAACACCATCCATCGCTTCATCGGGTCCTCCTTGCTTCTTCCGAAATACCGGACCAGGGTCATCCTCGGCCACATCCCCGGTCAAACGGGTGAATCTTGCGAGATTCGCGGTCCCGTGTCAAGGATTTTTTGCGCCATTCGGCGCGGCCGGGAGCGTGAGCACGAACTCCGTCCCCTGACCGGGATTGCTGTCCACCTTGATCGCGCCCCCGAGCGCCCGCACCACGCGCCAGGTGATGGTCAGGCCCATGCCCAACCCCTTGCCCGGCCCCTTGGTGGTGAAGAACGGCGTGAAGATGCGCTCGCGGACCTCGGGCGCGATGCCGGGGCCGTTGTCCCGGACCGACAAGACGACGCGGCTGTTCTCGCGTCGGCCCGTGACCCACACCCGGCCGGTCCCGTCCTCGTCCACGGCCTCGATCGCGTTTTGGACGAGATTTGTCAGGACCTGGTTCATTTCCTCCGGGACGCACTCGACGAATCCGTCCCCTTGGAAGTCCGTCTCGACCCGGACGTCCCGTCCCATGGCTGGCAGGACGAGGGCGATGACCTCGCGCGCGGCCTCGAACACGTCGTAAGGCCGGGCGATCCGGGCGTACCCCTCCCGGCTGTAACTCCGCATCAACTCGACGGTCCGTGCGATCCGCCGCACGCCGGCCTCGGCCGTGTCGCCCATCTTCGCGATGCGCGCGCGCAGCCGGGCCAGTCGCTCCTCTTGTTGCGGCGTCGCCTCCCGGCCCACGGTCCCCTCGGCGATCCGCATCACCTCCTCGGCGTCGGTCTTGATCAGGGCCAGGGCGTTCTTGATGTAGTTCAGCGGGTTGTTGATCTCATGCGCGAGCCCCCCGGCGACCTGGTCCAGCGAGTCCATGCGCTGGGTGAGGAGGAGGTCCGCGTGGGTTTCCTCGATCTGGAGGAGGCTGCGCACCGTGGTCACCAGTTCCCGGGGCGAAAATGGCTTGGTCAGGTAGTGGTTCACGCCGGTCTCGAGCCCGGCCAGGCGGTCGTCGAGGTCCCCGCGCGCGGTCAGCATGATGATGGGGACGTGGCGGGTGCGCGGGTCCGCGCGCAGCCGGCGCGTCATCTCGAGGCCGTCCATCTCGGGCATCATCAGGTCCGTGATGATCAGGTCCGGGGTCTCGCGCAGGGCGAGTTCGAGCCCCTTCGCCCCGTTCTCGGCCGCCATGACCCTGAACTGCTGGCGCAGGCTTGCGTGCACCAGGCGGATGATGTCGGGGGTGTCCTCCACCACGAGCACGGTCCAGGCCCGCCGCGCCTCGTTCGCGTCCCGCTCGACCACGCGGCGCTCCGTGACCTCCGCGATGTCGAGCAACCGGTAGTCGTCCCGCGCGGCGAGTTGCTCCGTCCAGTCCACGATCCCCCGGTCCTCGGCCCGCCGCCCGTCCGGGAGGTCCCGTCGCTGGGCCCGCCGCTCGATGGCGTCCGGGTTGAAGTGTTCCCGGTCCTTGACCAGGCGCACGTGAAAGGTGGCCCCCTTGCCCACGTCGCTCTCGGCCCAGATCCGGCCCCCGTGCAACTCGACCAGTTCCCGGGCGAGCGCGAGCCCGATCCCGGTCCCGCCGTACTTGCGGGTCGCGCCCATGTCGGCCTGGAAGAACCGCTCGAAGACCTTCTCGGCCTGGTCCGCCGAGAAGCCGGGACCATCGTCCGCGACCGAGACGAGCACGGACGGCCCCTCGTCCCGCAGGGAGACCCGGATCCGCCCCTCCTCGGGGGTGAACTTTGCGGCGTTCGACAGGAGGTTGATGAACACGCGCTCCAGGCGCTCCAGGTCGCACCACGCGACAGCCGATTCCGCGTGACTCTCGAGCGAGAGGGCGATCCGCTTGCGCTCCACGAGGGGCTGCACCTGGGCCACGAGCCCTCGCAGGTACGCCACGAGGTCGTGTTCGGCGATGTTCAGGCGGATGCGGGACTCCTCGAGTTTGCTCAAGTCCAGGATATCCCCGATCAACTTCAACAACTTCATCCCGCTGCGGAACATCGTGGCGAGCGTGGCCCGCTGCTCCTCCGTCACAGGCCCCAGTTGCCCATGTTCGAGCAACTCCAGGGGCGACAGGATCATGTTGAGCGGCGTCTTCAGTTCGTGGGTCACGTTTGCGAAGACCTGCGATTTGAAGCGGTCGAGTTGTTTCAACTGCTCATGAGCCTGTTCGAGGTCGCGCTTCGTCACTTCCAGTCTGTACGAGTTGATGACCTCCTCCCGTTGCGATCGAAACGAGAACGTCTGACCAACACTAACTATAATAGCTGTAGTCGCAACAAAAAACATATTATTAAGTATCACAGTCGCGGGGGTGTCAGTCGAGATAAACAGATTCGGAACAAGGTATCCGAGAACAATTGTGCCGTGAACCCCAAGCACGACGCGCTTGGGCCAAAGAAACAGAAGTCCCGACGCCAGCATGACAAGGTTGATTCCAGCGTAGTAGGGCGACCCGAATCCTCCCATGAGGGCGATCATCGCCTCGATGCCCAGCGCGCCGACTAACACAAGGGCCGCACTCAACATGGTCCCGTGCGCGCGAAAAAAAGCACGACGGATCACGTAGAGGAGAAAAGCACCGTACAACGCGACAAACGTTCGAATCGCGAGGAACCAGTGTAGTCGGTCCGCCGGCACGACCACGAAGTCGAGCACCGCGAAACCAGAATAGATGATAATGGCGAACAAGGCGCCGATGCGTGTTCCCCGGGCGTTTCGTTGTGTAGCGACCTCTCGCCAAACCCCCTCGAGCTCCTCAGCCGTGATCTGAATTGCCATCGTCGCCCGCCTGGATCTTCAAAAACAGGTTGATCCCGAGAGGTTCCTGAATGATGTTGACGCGCCTGGATTTTGGGAGCAACGCGCACAGTTCGGGGAGGTCGTCGCGGGTCCGATAGATGAGGTGCCACTCGGCGAGGTGCTCCATCGCCCAGCGGGAAGGGTTTTCCGGTGCCATGTTCCCGATGACCAGAGTGCCATTCGCTGCGAGCTGCGAGAACAACTTCGCCGTGAGAGTCTGTGCCTTCTTCGTCGAAAGGTAATCGTAGAGGCCGGCACAAAGGATGAGGTCGAAAGGCCCTGTGTCTCGGAAGACCGAATCGTCGAAGATGAGGTGACCGATTGAGTCATATAGAAGCGTCAGTTTGACGACCTCCTGAAGATTGCGCCGATGGATGGTTTCCGTCAGACGGGTGTAGCAGAAATTCAATGCTTCATCATCGGCATCGAAAAGAACGATGTGGAACGGCGGGGTGTCGCAACCGATCGTCCCGAGAAGAAGGTGGAACTCCTCTGCAGGCCCCGATCCGATGGAGGCGATTCGGTACGGCCGCCCGTCGGTGCGGCGAGACAGGTGCTCGGATGTCAACTTGAAAAACAGGTCTTTCCGGTTCCGGACGGCAGCGCATACGTCGTGCTGGCATCCCGCCATGTGCACGAACTGCGCGAAGAGCGACGGACCCTCGAAGAAGCGCCCGTAAATGTAGTTCATCGTCACGTAGTCGCCCGCGTAACCCCTGGGCTTCGCCAGCGAGCGCGAGAACAAGGGACCCTGCAGGATGAAGTGATGGAGGTGGCGTCGGGAAACCTGTTTCATGGGCTCGATGTCGTTCGGATCCGCTTGCCTGACAAGACGGTCAATCGCCGAGAAATACTCGCAAAAGGTCCGGGCCGGACCTTCGAGGAAGGACTCTCTGATGGCATTCTTGAACGCATCGTCGGTCTCTCCCACGACAACGTTCCATGGAAGTTTCTCGCCGATGTCCTTCAACGAGAAAAATGCATCTTCCAGAAAGAGCCGGAAATCGGACACGAGGGCCTTGAAGTCGGAATGGCCCCCCAGAAGCCAGCCGGATTTCCGGCGAGCAAGATCGCCGCGAAATGAGATGCTGGCCGACTTAACCGCCTTCAGATCGAGAAGTCTACTGACTTCCAGCAATCCGTCGAGCAGGTGCAGACCGGCGACAGGGGCGCTGTCCTCTTCCCTGCATGACACGACCAACGCCCGTCCATGGTACGCCTCGTGACCATCGTAACGCACCTCGACCGACGGCAAGGTCTCGTTGACGCGAACCACAAGCTGCTCAGGAACAATCACCCCGATACCGTTGGCTGAGATGTCCACGGGCACGCATTCATGGACGCTGCCATCGCGTTCGCGGACAGTGACCTGCCACTGAAACTCCCCGATATCCTTGATTTTGTACCGAGCAGGCCTGAAACGGATCTGCGGCCCTTCCCCACCGGTCAGGTTCTCGTGGGAGGCGCCGCGAGTCACCGGCACCGTGACCTGGCTTGGAACGACGGTACCCAGTGACGAGGTTGTTGATACGTCGTTTGCGAACGGTGGCGCAGTTCGGAGCCTCTCCACGCCTGAAGGGCCCGCCAAGGGCGATTGCTCCATCTTCATCGTCGCATCCTCCATGTCACATCAGCCTTGCTCGAAGAACGCGGGAACTTCAAACTCAAAGCGCGAGCCAGCCTGGGTGGGAGTCACACACCGGATCCCCCCCCCATGCCCCTCCACGATGAGTTTCGCCATGTACAGCCCCATCCCCATC
>FWPU01004678.1_pt1 | contig 31388 bp, 29 predicted proteins | sample 2228361 | NCBI WGS metagenome assembly FWPU01 (sample SAMEA103939777, study PRJEB20133) | metagenome | reverse complement strand
ATTGACATCCGGGCGCTTCGCGGCGAGAATCCGCGCCCATGCGATCCACCCGACCTCTCGCCGATCTTTCGCGCGCCGCCCCGCGCGCGCGGACGCGATGGCCCGCCGCCGCGGGTCGGGGGGCCGGGGCCGGGGGGGGGTGGGGGTGGACAACGTGGACCTCGAGGCCGCCTCCCGCCGGGGCATCCTGGTGGTGAACGTGCCGGAGGCCAACACCCGTTCAGCCGCCGAGCTGGCCTGGGCTTTGCTATTAGCCACGGCCCGGGGGGTGGTGGAGTCCGACCAGAAGATTCGCCAGGGCCAGTGGGACCGCAAGTATCTGGGCCTCGAGCTCAACCACAAGACCATCGGGATTGTGGGACTAGGCCGCATCGGCAGCCAGGTGGCCAAGTTCGCCAAGGGCTTCGATATGCGGGTGCTGGCCTACGACCCCTACATCCCGCAAAGCCGGGCCCAGACCCTGGGGGTGGAGCTTTACGACGACCTGGCCGATATGCTGCGCCAGTGCCACTTCCTCACCGTGCACACCCCCCTGACCGAGGAGACCCGGGGCATGATAGGCCGGCGCGAGCTGTACCTCTTGCCCAAGGGGGCGGTGGTGGTGAACGCTGCCCGGGGGGGCATCATCGACGAGAAGGCTTTGGTGGAGGTACTGGACGAGGGGCATCTGTGGGGGGCGGGCTTGGACGTCTTCGTGGAGGAACCCCCTAACGCCGAGCACCCCCTGGTGCATCACCCCAAGGTGGTGCATACCGCCCACCTGGGGGCCAACACCCTCGAGGCCCAGGAGCGGGTGGGGGAGGCTGTGCTGGAGCGGGTGATCGAGACCCTGAAGGGTAACCTGGCCCACGCCCTCAACACCGGTTTCGATGCGGAGGGGTTGCAGGTGCTCTCGAGCTGGCTGCCCCTGGGCGAAGCCCTGGGCCGGCTCTTGGCCCAGATTACCCAGGGGCGCCCCCAGACGGTGGAGGTTTCCTACTACGGCGAGTTTGAAAAGAACCCAGAACCCATTGCCTCGGCGGTGGCCAAGGGCCTCCTCGACCAGGTGCTGGGGACAGGGGCCACCAACCTGGTCTCGGCCCGGCCCCTCCTGCGCGACCGGGGCATCGCGCTGGTGACCCGCCAGATTGAGCAGCCGCTCGACTACCGCCAGGTGCTGGAGGTGCGCCTCGAGACCGACAAGGAGACCCGCCGGGCCCGGGGGGCGGTGCTGGGGGGCAAGCCCCGCATTGTGGGTATCGACGAGCACAACCTCGAGGCCGTCCCGGTGGGCTACATGCTGGTCTGCGTCAACCGCGACCGCCCGGGGGTGGTGGGCAAGGTGGGCACGTTGCTGGGCGAAAACAGCATCAATATTGCTGGGATGCAGCTCGGGCGCGATGCCCCGGGGGGGCGGGCCTTGTTCGTGCTGGAGGTGGACGAGCGCCCCAGCGAGGCGGTGCTGGAGGCTTTGCGCGCTTTAGACGTGCTGGAGCGGGTAGACCTGGCCGCGCTGTAGGGCCATTAAAATGCAGGCCATGTACCGCCCTCGCTTGCTCACTCCCGGCCCGGTGGAACTGCACCCCAAAGCCTTGGAAGCCCTGGCCCAGCCCCAACTCCACCACCGCAGCGAGGCGGCCAAAAAAATCTTCTTGCAGGCCAAGGCGGGCCTCGAGGCCGCCTTCCGTACCCAGGGCCAGGTCTTGCTGCTCACCGGCTCGGGCACTGCGGCCATGGACGCTTTAGTGCATAACCTCTTTGCCCCCAAAGAGCGGGTGTTGGTGCCAGTGCACGGCAACTTTTCCGAGCGCTGGGCTAAAATTGCCGCCCAGGCCGGGCTGGAGGTGGTGCGGCTCGAACTGGAGTGGGGCCGGGTGGTGCGGCCCGAGCACCTGGAGGGCCTGGAGGGGCCTTTCCACGGCCTCTTGCTCACCCATTCCGAGTCCTCCACCGGGGCCCTCAACGACGTGCGAACCCTGGCCCAGGCCTTCAAGGCCCGCTTCCCTGAGGCCTTGGTGGTGGTGGATGCCATCACCAGCCTGTTCGTCAGCGAGTTCGAGCTGGAGGGCTGGGGGCTGGATGCCGCCGCCTGCGGTTCGCAAAAAGGCCTCATGTGCCCGCCGGGCCTGGCCTACGCGGCCCTGGCGCCTCGGGCCATAGAGCGCCTGAAGCCCCGCGGTTTTTACCTGAACCTGGCCTCCGAGCTAAAGGTGCAGGCCTCGGGGGAATCGGCCTGGACCCCGGCCATCAACCTGGTGGCGGCCACCGCCGCCGTGCTGGAGGAGCTGTTGCCCTGCCTGCCCCAGCACATCGCCCTCAAAAAACAGCAAAACGACCTGCTCTACGCCACCGGCCAGGCGCTGGGCCTACAGCCCGTGCCCGAGGTGCCAAGCCCGGCCACCACCTGCTTCTACCTGCCCCCGGGGGTGAGCTACCCCCAGCTCAAGGAGGCCTTCGCTGCCCGTGGGGCCACCATCATCGGCGGGCAGGGGCAGCTCAAGGGCCGGGTCTTCCGCCTCTCGCTGATGGGCTACTCCGACCTCTACGACGCCTACGCGGTGGCCCAGATGATGCGGGATGTCCTGGGCTAGACCAGGGTGTCCAGCAGGATGAACAGGAGCATCCCCAGGCTCACCCCCACGTTGGCCTGGAAGAAGGCCTGGTCTACCTTGCTCAGGTCGTCGGGCTGCACCAGCCGGTGCTCGTACCAAAGCACCCCTCCCACCGCCAGAACCCCCAGGAAGTAGAGCCCGCCCGCCCCGCTCAACATCCCCGTGAGCAGGAAGAAGAAGAAGGTAAGAGCGTGGGCTGCCTGGGCAATGCGCAAGGCGGTGGGAATGCCAAAGCGGGCCGGCACGCTGTGGATGCCGTTATCGCGGTCGAACTTAAAGTCCTGAGTGGCGTAGAGGATGTCGAAGCCGGCCAGCCAGAAGGCCGTACCCGCCCACAGGGCGAACAAAGCCGGTTCAAAAGCCCCGGTCACGGCAATCCAGCCCCCCGCGGTGGCGGCCCCGATGGTCAGGCCCAGCCAAAAGTGGCACAGCCAGGTGAAGCGCTTGGTGTAGCTGTAGCCCACCAGAAAAAATACCGCCACCGGCAGAAGCTGGGCGGTGAGGGGGTTGAGGTTGAAGGCCGCCAGGGTGAGGGCCAGAAGGCCCACCACCGCCAGGGCCAGCACCTCGCCGGGCTTGACCAGGCCCCGGGGCAGGTGGCGGCCTGCGGTGCGAGGGTTGGCGGCGTCGATGCGCCAGTCGATCAGGCGGTTCAGGGCCATGGCCCCGGTGCGGGCTCCCACCATGGCCAGGGTTACCCAAGCGAATATCTCCCAGCCCGGCCAGCCTTTGGCCGCCAGCAGCATGCCGCCGTAGGCGAAGGGCAGGGCAAACAGGGTGTGTTCGAAGCGGACAAGCTCGAGGTAGGTTTTGAGTCGGTTGGAAAGGGCCACCATAGCTCTGGCCTCGAGTTTACCCTGCCGTAGCGGGGGCGATGGGGCATGGCCTTACGCATCCCCTTTGGCCACCGGGCGGCTCGGCTCGGAGACCCAGTCGCTCCAGGAACCCGCGTAGAGCCGGGCCTTTTTGCCGATGAGCTCGAGGGCCAGCACATTGGCGCAGGCCGAGACCCCCGAACCGCAGTAGACGATAATCTTACCCTCTAAGCCAGCGAAGCGCCGGGCCTGCGCCTCGGGGCTTTTGAAGCGGCCCGAGACCTCCAGGCTGTCCAGCCAGTTTCGGTTGATGGCCCCGGGGATGTGACCGGCCACCGGGTCGAGGGGCTCCACCTCGCCGCGGTAGCGCTCGGGGGCGCGGGAGTCGATCAGAACGCTGCCCGCAGGGCGTTGGGCCACCGCTTCGGCATCGGCCAGCCGCTCGGGCTGGGGGTTGTCCTGGAAGGAAGTGGGGGGGTACTGGGCGGGCTGGGTGGAGATGGGGTACCCTGCTTCCCGCCAGGCCCCAATGCCACCGTCCAGCACCGCGACCTGTTCATGCCCCAGCCAGCGCAAAAGCCACCACAGCCTAGGGGCGTACATGCCTCCGGCGGGGGGGTCGTCGTAGGCCACCACCCAGTGGGCGTTGCCGATGCCCGCCCGGCCTAGGGTCTGGGCCAGAACCTCGGGGGCCGGCAGGGGGTGGCGCCCGCCCCGGCGGTCGGGGCGCACCGGGGCCGAGAGGTCGGCCTCGAGGTCGAGGTAAATTGCCCCTGGGATATGCCCCTCCGCAAAGGCCCGGCGTCCGGCCATAGGGTCTTGCAGGGAAAAGCGGCAGTCCACGATGCGGAGCCTTGGGTCGCCTAAGTGGGCCTGCAGCCACTCGACGCTGACCAGTGGGGTGTTCATACACATCAGCCTAACATTCCGCCCCCATCAGGTAATCTAGGGCCATGCAAACCTTCAAGGCACTGGTGGTGGAGTCTGGCGACCCCTACGTGGCCCAGATTCGGCAGGTGAGGCTAGAGGAGCTGCCGCAGGGCGAGGTGCTGGTGCGGGTGGCCTACAGCAGCCTCAACTACAAAGACGGCCTAGCCATTACCGGGGCGGGCAAGGTGATTCGCAGCTTCCCCATGGTGCCGGGCATCGACCTGGCCGGCACCGTTGTGGAATCGGCCTCGCCGGAGTACAAGCCGGGCGATGCGGTCGTCCTGACCGGCTGGGGCCTGGGGGAGCGGCACTGGGGCGGGCTGGCCGAGTTGGCCCGGGTACCGGCGGGGTGGCTGGTGCCCTTGCCCGAGGGGCTCACCTTGCAGCAGGCCATGGGTATCGGCACCGCAGGGTTGACCGCCATGCTGGCGGTAATGGCCCTCGAGGCCCATGATCTGGATAAAAGCCGGGAGGTGCTGGTGACCGGCGCAGCCGGTGGGGTGGGTAGCCTGGCCACCGCGATTCTGGCCCATCTGGGCTACCGTGTGGTGGCGGCCACGGGCCGCCTGAGCGAGGAGGGCTACCTCAGATCGCTGGGCGCAGCCGAGGTTTTAGAGCGCAGCCTCCTCGTCGCTCCGGCTAGGCCCCTCGAGTCCGAGCGCTTCGGCGGGGCGGTGGACACCGTGGGGGGGGCGGTGCTGGCCGGGGTCTTGCCCCGCATGGCCTACGGCGCCAGCGTGGCGGCCTGCGGCAACGCTGGCGGGGCGAAGCTCGAGACCACCGTCTTCCCCTTCATCCTGCGCGGGGTAAACCTTCTGGGCATCGACTCGGTGATGTGCTCCAGGGAAAAACGCCTTCTGGCCTGGCAACGCCTGGCTCGCGAGCTGCCCAAGCCCCTGCTGGAAGCCACCCTAAAGACCGTGCCCCTGGAAGAAGTACCCGCGCTGGCCCAGGCCATTCTGCAGGGCCAGGTGCGGGGCCGGGTGGTGGTGCGCTTGCTGTAAAAGCCAACACCCCCCACCTCTGGTGGGGGGTGGCTTGCAGGCCACTAGCGCAGGGTGCGGATGAAGTCGTCGTAGCGGAACTCGTTGAGGGCGAACCAGCGGCGCGCATCATCGCGGAACTTTTTCCAGTTTTCGTAGATGCCGCGGTAGGTGGCGTCCCTGGCAGCGATTTCTTCGTACAAAGCGGTGGCCTCCCGGTTGGCCGCTTGTAGCACCGTGGAGGGGAAGGGCCGAAGCTGCACACCGGCCCGCTGCAACCGGGCCAGGGCGGGGGCGTTCTTGGCGTCGTACTCGGCCATGGTCTTGTCGTTGGCCTCGCTGCAAGCGCTGATGATGGCCTCCTGGTAGGCCTTGGGTAGGCTGCGCCAGCGCTCGAGGTTGACCAGGGTTGAGACCGTGGAGCCGGGCTCCCACCAGCCGGGGTAGTAGTAGAAGCGGGCCGCCCGGTGCAGGCCCAGTCGCTCGTCGTCGTAGGGGCCTACCCACTCGGCCCCGTCAATGGCCCCGCGATCCAGGGCTAGGAAAATTTCACCCCCCGGCAGGGTTTGCACCGAGACCCCCAAGCGAGTCATCACCTGGCCACCCAGGCCGGGAATGCGGAAGCGTAGGCCGCGCAAGTCCTCCGGCCCGCGGATTTCCTTGCGGAACCAGCCACCCATCTGCACCCCAGTATTGCCTGCAGGGAAGGTGATGGCGTTGAAGTCGGCGGCAACCCGCTGCATGGCCTGGAGCCCCCCGCCGAAGTAGAGCCAGGCGTTTTGTTGGCGGGGGTTTAGCCCGAAGGGCACCCCGGTATCGAAGGCGAAGGAGGGGTTCTTACCGACGTAGTAGTAGTTGGCGGTGTGGCCCATCTCCACGTTGCCCGCCTGCACCACGTCCAGCACCTGCAGGCCGGGGGCGATCTCACCTGCGGGGAAGGGGGTAATCTCGAAACGCCCCTCGGTCAGCTCAGAGACCCGCTTGGCCACGGTCTCCGCTGCCCCAAACAGGGTGTCCAGGGAGCGGGGCCAGCTGGTGGCCATGCGCCAGCGGATGCGGGGCTGGGTCTGGGCGTATACCGGGCCGAACACCGTGCTGGCGGCAACCGTACCCACCGCTGCTTTCTTTAGAAAGTCACGTCGTTTCATTGGCTTCCTCCTCAATCGATTGTGCGTGCACAAATGGGTGCGGGTTGATTATATGCATCCGCTGGGAATCCATCAAGGCCACTCTCATAAAAAGTTTGTACCTAATACAAAAAAATGGTTTTTCAAAACCAGGGAATGCCAGCCCTTTAGCCCCATCGCTCGAGCGGCCAGCGGCTACAGAACTTTAGCGAATATAGAAGAAGGTTTCGGCTACGTCGCGCACCCTCGAGCCACTTTGCTGAATGTAGATCGAGGTTTGCTGATCCCAGCCTTGGAGGGTGTAGGTACCGCGGAAGACCAAGCCAGTAGGATAGGGGATATCGGTATAGATGGCCCGCACCCGCTGCAAGCCCAGTGGGGGGCGCAGCTCGTAGCGGTAGCCGGGAGGCCCAGAAAGCAGGTGGGTGCCGGGGTTGAGGTAGAGGCGGTCAAACTCATAGGCCACCCCGTCGGGGTCGAGGCCGGCCAGGGTGAGGTAGCCGGGGCGGGTCAGGCTCACCACGAAGCGCACGCTCTCGCCCACCCGGTAGCTGGCCCCAGCCCCCCGGTCGGGCTCAAAGCGGGTGATGACGGGGCTTAGCTCCAGCCCAAAGCGCAGGCCCACGCTTAGGCTCGAGCGCGTTCCTGGAACGCAGCCCGCGAGCAGGCCCGCTAGCAAAGCCAAAAACAGGACATGCCTACCCATGCTGCTTCACATTTTAGCGCACGGCCCTGGCAGATAGCCCCTGGCTCAAGAAAGGCTCAAAAGTGGCCTTTGCCCTAAGGGAGCGAAGCTGCGTCGGTGCTGGGGGCAGGGCCCCAGCTCCTCCAGGGCTTTCAGGTGGGTGGGGGTGCCGTAGCCCTTGTGCTGGGCAAAGCCGTAGCCCGGATACTGCTGCTCGAGCTGCCGCATGTGCTCGTCCCGCGCCACCTTAGCCAGAATGCTGGCCGCGGCCACGCTGGGGCTATTTTGGTCGGCCTTGGGCGGGGCACAGAAGAGGAAGGAGGCCTCCAGGTAGGGTTGCCATTCGGCCTGCCAGCGCAGGTAGTCGGTGAGCAGGGCCTGGGGGCGAAGGCCAAGCTGGGCCAGGGCCCGGGTGGCCGCCAGGTAGGTGGCCTTGAGGATGCCCAGGCGATCTATCTCCGCTGCTTCTGCCCACCCCACGCCCCAGGCCAAAGCAGCCTGGCGAATCTCCTCGGCTAACGCCGCTCGCTGCGGGGGGCTGAGGGTCTTAGAGTCGCGGAAGGGGTAGCCCTTCAGGCAAGGGGGCAGCACCACTGCGGCTGCTGTGACCGGCCCGGCCAGAGCACCGCGCCCGGCCTCGTCCAGGCCGGCCACCCGCAGGCCCATCTGCCACCAATCTCTTTCCAACATGGTTTTAGCCTAACAAAAGCTGGCGAAATAGGCTCGAGGACTAACCCTGAAGGACGAACCCCCTGGCCGATAGGCGGATGGTGGGCGTAGGATTGGCTGGGTGGCAGCCGATTACCTGATCGAAAAAAAGATAACCAACGGTGATGGTAAAGTGGTTTTACCCTAACTCTATATGCCCTTTCGCCGCAGCCCTCCGCCCGACCCCTACGCCACCCTAGAGGTGGCTGACCCCCTCGAGGGGCTGCGCCTACGCCTTACCCTCTGGCTTTTGCCTATGGGAAGTGTGGCCACCCTGACCGCCTGGGGCCTATCGGTTGTGGCTGGACACCTTTCCTTTCCCGACCGCTATTTACTCTGGCCCATGGCCTTGGGGTTTCTAGGGCTGGAGCTTTACCTCTGGCGCAACCCCCAGAGCATCCGCCTGGTTTGGCAGATCGCTTTGGGCATAATCGCTCTGTACGAAATTCTGAGCGTCTACTACGAGGCCGCCTACATGCTGCACCAGCGCAACGGTCTCACCCCGGCCCTGCTATGGTTCCCCATGGTCTACCTGATGGCCTTTGTGCTCTTTAGGCGTCGCCATGCTTTGTTTTTTTCTGTGGGCTACTTGGGACTGGGCCTATTGGCCGGGGCGGTGGGGGTCTGGCAAAGCCCCCCTTTGGGGGTCTCTGCCATCAATACCGCGGTGCAGTTCACCCTCTCTAACCTGGCCTATGTGCTGCTGCTTTACATTTTCGCCTACCTGCGGCGCCACTACGCCCAGATGCACCAACTGGCCCACACCGATGCCCTGACCAGCACCACCAACCGTCGGGCCATGCAGGCCCAGCTCGAGGCCGAACTCGAGCGGGCCCGGCGCTACAACCGCCCCTTTGCCCTTTTGCTGGCCGACCTCGACCACTTCAAAAACGTCAACGACACCTACGGCCACTCGGTAGGCGACCAGGTTTTGCGCGAGGTTGCCCTGCGCCTGCAGCAGCACCTACGGGATAGCGACACTTTAGCCCGCTGGGGCGGCGAGGAATTCCTGGTGCTGGCCCCGGAGACGGATCTGCACCAGGCCCAGCACCTGGCCTGGCGTCTGCTCGAGGCGGTGCGCCAAGCCCCCATGGCCGGGGTACCGGTCACCCTCAGCCTAGGGGTGGCCTGCTACCGTGAGGGCGATAGCGTAGCCGCACTGCTAAGTCGGGCCGACGAGGCCATGTATCGGGCCAAAGCGGCAGGCCGTAACCAGGTGGTGCTGGAAGAAGGGCTCGAGGACGCCATTATCCCAGCCCACACCACGCAACCCGACGCCCAGTAGCCCAGGGGCTTACCCAAGCGATAAGCTTGGGCCATGCGGCTCGACGACCTAACCCCTTCCACCTTGCGCGACTCCCAAGGCTACAGCCTGAAGTGGCATTTCTTCCCCCAGGACGTGCTGCCCATGTGGGTGGCCGATATGGATTTTCCTATCGCCCCGGCCATCGTCCAGGGCATCCTCGAGCGTCTACAGGAGCGGGTGGGCTACCCTCAGATGAAAGGCGACCCCGCCCTATTGCAAAGCATCCTCCAGCAGCAGGAGGCCCACGGCCTAAAGGGCCTGACCCCGGACAACCTGCTGCTCACCACCTCGGTGGTGCCGGGGATTTACGCTAGCGTGCTGGCTTTAAGCAGCCCTGGCGACGAGGTGATTACCCAGGTTCCGGTCTATCACCCCTTTCTGAATGCCTTGCAGGAGCACCACCGCATCGCCCGGTATAACCCCCTGCAACGCACCTCTCAGGGCTGGGCTATTGATTTCGACCACCTGGAAAGCCTGGTGACCCCCCGCACCCGGCTATTGCTGTTGTGCAATCCACAAAACCCCACTGGGCGGGTCTTCCGACGCGATGAACTGGAAAGGCTGGCCGAGTTTGCCCTGCGCCACCGCTTGTGGGTGATGTCGGACGAACTCTGGGCCGACCTTATCTACGAAGGAAGGCACATCCCCATTGCCTCGCTGGGCCCCGAGATCGCCCAGCGCACCGTCACCCTGACTGGTCCCTGCAAGGCCTACAACACTGCGGGACTGGGGGGTGGGGTAGCCATCAGCCACAACCCCCAGATTCTGGCCGCCCTGGCCAGGGTGCTCAAAGGCCTAGGGGGGCACCCCAACGTGCTGGCTATGGCCGCCTGGCGGGCAGCCCTCGAGCAGGGCCGGCCCTGGCTGGAGGAGGTGCGCGCCTATTTGCGAGGCAACCGCGACCACATTACTGCCTTTATGCAGCAACACCTGCCCCAGGTGGGCTACTGGCCCCCAGAAGCTACCTACCTGGCCTGGTTTGACTTCTCGGCCACCCTGGGGCCACGGGCCCACCAGGTGATGCTGGAGCGGGCTAAGCTGGGTCTCAACGATGGCCAGATGTTTGGGCCTCAGTACCAGGGCTGGCTGCGCTTGAACTTCGCCACCAGCCGAAGCCTGCTGCAAGAGGCCTTAGGCCGCATGGCCCAGATGGTGCAGGCCCTTTCCTAGCCAAACAAAAAGCGCATCATGCCGGGGAAGCGCCGGGCCCAGTGGGCCTCGTGGTGCACCCCCTGGGCATCCTCCAGGTAGAGGTAGTTCAGGCCGGGTTGCCAGCCCTTTTGTAAAAGCAAGCGGTGTATCCGGCGTACCCCTTCCAGGTAGCGTTGGCTGTTGATCTGCGAAAGGGTCAGCTCGCAGCGGCCCACGTCCATATAGAGCCGGCCCGGCACCTGCGGGGCCTGCGCCACAAAAGGATAGATGGCCCCGTCGGCAAACCAGAAGGCTGGGCTTACCGCCCCTACCTTGCCAAACACCTGGGGGTAAAGGTAGTAGGCGCACAGGCTGATAAAGCCCCCCATGGAGGAGCCCGCTATCCCGGTGTGCTCGCGCTTTGGCCAGGTGCGGAAGGAGCGGTCTATCAGCGGTTTGACCGTTTCCACCAAAAAGCGCAGGTAGCGCTCCCCCTTGCCCCCGCCATGCTGGGGGTCGGGGAAGGGGCTGTACTCGTTTAGGCGCTCAGCGCCTTGGTTGGGGATGCCCACCACGATGACCTCGAGGCCCTCCTGGGCGAGCTGCTCCATGCTCTCATCAATCTGCCACTCCCCTACGTAACTGGTGGCCTGGTCGAAGAGGTTCTGCCCGTCGTGCATGTACAGCACCGGGTAGCGCTTCTGGCTTTGGGAGTACGAAGGCGGTAGGTAGACCAGAATATCCCGCTGGTTGCCCAGTTGTGGGCTGTACAGGCCCGCATAGACGCGCACTTCTCCTACCACGGTATGCCCAGGGCCGGTGGGGTGGGGTTGCCATACCTGGGGCTTTAGGGTGTGGTGCATTGGGGTATTGTATAGGGCTAGGGGCCAAAAGGGGGTCGGCCTTGGCCAGGGCCTCTGTGTAGGCCCGCTTTACATTGGCCTTGCACGGAAGACTTAAGCTAAAAATATGCGGCGCTGGGGGAGCATAGCCCTGGTTTGGCTGGGTAGCCTGGCCCTGGCCAACCTCTGCGCTAACCCCTTTTACCCCACCGACCCCAGCCTGCGCTGGCGCTACCGCAACCTGGCCAGCCAGGAGGTGTATACCCAAAGCTTCAGCCCGCTAGGGCCTTCGGCCCTGCTCGAGCGCCGCCAGTTTGCCAACCGCAGCGAGACCCTGGAGTGGCGCTGCACCCCTACGGGGTTACAGGTCTTGCCAGCGGGCGAGCAGCCCATTCCGGGGGGGCAGGTGCGGATCGTCCGGTTGGTTGGTGTGGTTATCCCTGCCGCGGAGGTATGGCGGGTGGAGGGGCGCTGGAGCTACCGCTATGAGCTTAGGGGGCGGGCGGCCTTTTTCGATCTGAGCGGCCACCTCGAGGTGGACAACCGCATTGTGGCCAAGGAATGGGTGAGTGTCCCGGCGGGGCGCTTTGAGGCCCTACGGGTAGAGGCCAGCTTCAAGGGGGAGTTCGGCATTGGCTTTGGGGGTCGGGCCACCTACTGGTTTGCCGAGGGGGTGGGCGTGGTCAAACAGGTAAGCGAGGGGAATTTTGGCGGGGCCAGCCTGGAACTCCTCGAGTTTGGGCGGGCTTAGATGCCCAGGCTGCCTACCCGCTGCTTCTCCACCGGGGCGCCGGTTAGGCCGTTGAAGGCATCCACCTCCTCTAGGAAGCGGCGGAAAAGGTAGAGCGAGTCGTGCGGCCCAGGGCAGGCCTCGGGGTGGTACTGCACGCTGAACACGGGGTAGCGCTGGTGGGCCATGCCTTCTAAGGTGCCGTCGTTCAGGTTGATGTGGGTGGGCCGGAACTCCTTGAGCGAGTCGGGGTCTACCGCGTAGCCGTGGTTCTGGCTGGTGATCTCGATCTTGCCGGTGAGCAGGTTTTTGACCGGGTGGTTGGCCCCCCGGTGGCCGAACTTGAGCTTGAAGGTACGCCCCCCGGCAGCCAGGCCCAAGAGCTGGTGGCCCAGGCAGATACCAAAGGTGGGCAGAAGCCCCATCAGCTTCCAGAGGGTCTCGTGGGCGTAGCGGGGCATGCTGGGGTCGCCGGGGCCGTTGGAGACGAAGAGGCCATGCGGCTCCAAGGCCATGATCTGGGCGGGGTTGGTCTTGCCGGGCACCACGATCAGCTCACAGCCCATCTCGGCCATGTAGCGCATCTGGGCGTGTTTGATGCCGAAGTCCATCACCACCACGCGGCGCTGACCCTTGAAGGTAGGGAACTGGTATGGGAGCGGTGTGGAGACCTCGGGGGTCATATCGCGCCCGTCGATGTCGGTCCAGCGCCGGGCCTCCTCCCGCAGGGCAGCCAGGTCCTCGGGGGTGAAGCGGTAGCCGGGCGAGCCAAAGTGGCTGGCGTGGGCGATCACCCCCTTCATCACCCCGCCCTCGCGAATCTTGCGCACCAAAGCCCGGGTATCGATGCCCTCGAGGCCAATCACACCCGTCTCGCGCATGAACTCTTCCAGGCTCTGCTGGGCCCGAGGGCCAGCGGTGTACTTGCTGAACTCCCGGGCCACAAAGCCCCGCACCCAGGGGCGGTTGCTCTCCATATCGAAGACGTTCACCCCGTAGTTGCCCTGGTGGGGATAGGTCATCACCACAATCTGCCCGTTGTAGCTGGGGTCGGTCAGAATTTCCTGGTAGCCGGTCTGGGCGGTGTTGAAGACCACCTCGCCCACGTTTTTGCCGCGGTGCCCGAAGGCGTAGCCGTGGTAGGTGGTGCCATCTTCCAAGACCAGCACTGCGCGTTCTTTCATGCCTGCAACCTCACACTCGAATAAACAATATACCGGCTTTTTGCATTTATATACAGCCCCGCTAGCCCAGAAGTCTTTCCAGGTACTCGCCCAGGGTTTTCTCGTTGACAAAGGTGAAGCCCCACTGCCGGCCCAGCTCGTCCAGGGTGCTCTCCGGCACCCCCAAAAGCAGGTAGACCACCTGTTTGGGGGGGATGCGCAGGTCGGTGGCGATGCGCTGGTGGCGCTCGAGGTTCTCCTCGTAACCGCCGGTTTTGCACTCCACCAAGAGCATCAGGCTGGGGGTACGCAGCAACAGGTCCAGCTCGAAGCGGTCGCCGTTAGGGTAGAGCAGCACCGGGTTCAGCAGTAGGTCGTGGGGGATGTTGCGCCGCCGGAGGGCAAGCTGCACCACCTGGCGGGCGTAGCGCTCGAGCCAGCCTCCGGTGATGAAGCTGCGCACCTTGCCCTCGTCCACCAGCCGGGCGTAGATGCGCCGCTGCTTAGAGCTATAGGTGTAGCTTTTCAAAAGCCCGCCCTCCTTGAGCAGGGTGCAAAGCTGGGTGGAAAGCCCGATGTCCTGTTGGGCCAGCGAGGCCAGGGAGTACTGGAACTCGCCGTTGCCCTTGCCGGCAGCCTGCTTGAGTTTCTCGTAGAGGCCCTGGAGCTTCTCGAAGCGCTCGCCCAGGAAGCCGCTGATGCGCTCGAGGGTCTTTTCCTCGGCCTCACTCAGGCCGTTGCGGCTTAGCTGGAGGCTCAGGCCCAGCTCCTGCACATACTCCGAGAGCCGCAGCGAGGGCCGCTTGGCCTCGGGCGGGCGGGGGCCGGGGGCGGGGGCCGGGCCACCCCGGCGCAGGGAGCGCACCTCCTCCAGGATGGTGCGCACGGTCTGCAGGATGGCCTGCTCGGTCAGGCTTTCGCTGGGGTGAATCTCCAGAGCCAGCTCCTGCAGGCTGTTGGGGGCCCCCGGCAGCTCGGGCAGGGGCTGGTGGGCCAGCAGGGTTTTGGCTAGGTAGAGCTCGAGTTCGTCGCGCAGCCGCTCGCGGCACTCCTCGAAGGTGCGCCCCCGTACCATCAGGCCGGTCAGCCCAGGTACGGTGGCCTCGAGGAAGCCGCCCTCGCTGGGCTTGTAGCTGGCTTGTTTCAAGGCGGCTGCAAGGTAGTCGGAGAGGATGCCCATACCCTCCCGATTCTAACCGAGAGTGGCGTTTGAAGTGCTTTGAAGCAGCTTTCAAAAAGCGCTTCGTACATTGAAGGTCAGTACGGGAGTCAACACGATGAGGTCGCCAAAGTAGGTTCCGCTGCTAGGTGTTGCGCAAGGGAGCGTGCTGGCGGAGAAGCTCGAGTTGGGCAGCCAGGGTTGCGTTGAAGAAGCCGTGCAAGGTGCGCCATTGAAGTTAGCGCCAACAATGCCAAAGCGAGCATACACAGGGGCCGGGCTTGGCCCAGACACACCGCGCACGGTGGCTCTGAACTCCACTCTGGAGGAAACCTCACACCCTCGGATCACACCCGGCCCCACCACACCTACCGAGGCACTAGAGATGAAGCTGAGATCCACCGAGGTTATGGGGCAGGCCCCACTGCCACCTGGTATTTGCACGCCACAGCTTCCCTGGGAAAGCCCGAAAGAGAGCAAGATAGCCAGCCCAGCCATTCGGAGATTGTTCAGCCAACGCATACACTAGCCTCCCTCGAGCACAAGATGAATGCGCTTTCCCTGGAAAATGAGCGGATTTCCGCCCAGGTCTGCCCCGAAATAGGCTGTATCTTGCCGGGAAGAGACCGATACTTCCCCCTCGGCTATTCGGTACCTGCGGCCCGTCCTGACATCCAAGAAGCCCACCACCCGCCCCGTTTGGTCTTTCTGCGGGGTAAGAATGGAGTTGTGTTCGAGGTGTATTCGGAGCCAATAAAGCTCCTCGACCCCCTCATAGGGCAGCGACGACAGCGGGGGGTTGAAGTCGTGGAACCACGCGGTGAATCCCCCAGCATTTCCACTTGGATCATAGGGTAGCCCATAGACCGGGGCCCAAACCTCCCCTATATAACCGATGCCGGGCACCCAGAGGCCCCCTACATACCAGTCCGCAAGCTCACGCTGGGCTGCCAAAACCTCCCAGGGCTTTGGTTGGTCAACGCCAGCCCTGCGCCAGGTTTCCAAGGCCGCCTCCTTGCTCCAGTCGAGGAGGGTTTTCGCCCGGTGCAGCTTTAGCCTTGGAATCCTGTCTTGCCTAAAATGGCCCTTGGCGTCCAAAAAGTATGTGCGGTATGGTTCTCGTCTAAGGTCTTCGGCAAGGAGACGCAGATGGTCGGGGTCAGTCAGACCCTTCAATACTTGTTCTGCTGTTCTTTCCCACAGCACCTTTTGTGAATCCTCCCATGGCCGGGGATTAGATTTTTCAAACTCCGAGACCCGTGTGCAGGCGACAGCAACTGTCACCAAGACAAGAAGCAAAAGCGCTACCCGCAACATGCCCTCCTCTCCTCAGATTGACACGAGGGGAAGATAGCCTCTCTCAATACTAAGCTAGGTGGCCCCGCCTATCTTGATAGGCGGGGCCACCTCTCTTTTGAGGGCACGGAACGAAGACGCGCCCTTATCCAGCACCTAGGTGCTTTTCCAACGGGCTTAACTCCGCCGGTAGGCGTTCCTTTCATCCAGCACCTTGGTCACCCCAATCTCGCGGCAGTTGTCGTAGAAGGGGCAGGCGCTGCACTCAGCGAAGACCTTGGGTGGCAGGGCCTCGCGGGTGGTCACCTGGTAGCCCAGGCTGGTAAAGAAGCGCACCTGCAGGGTCCAGGCGAAGATCTGGGGGATACCCAGATCCTTGGCCTCGCGCTCGGCGGCCAGGGCTAGCCAGCGGCCCAGGCCCTGGCCCTGGCGGTCGGGGTGAACGGCCAGCCCCCGCACCTCGGCGATGTCGTGCCACAGGATGTGCAAAGCCCCGCTGCCCACAATATGCCCGTCCTCGTCTTCCAGCACGAAAAAGTCGCGCAGGTTTTCGTAGAGGTGGTCGTGGCTGCGCACCAGCATCAGGCCGCGCTCGGCCCAGTACTTGATCAGGGTGTAGATAGCCTCCACATCCCTCATGTGGGCCTTGCGCAGCTCCACGTTGGCATCCCAGCGCACCTTAGGCAGGATGGTGGTTCCCAGTTCGATTCCCTTCAAGCTTCCCCCTCCAGCTCGGCTTTGGCGGTCTTTATGGCTCCCCTGACGGCCTCGGGTGCGGTTCCTCCGTAGCTTCGTCGGCGATGGATGGCGCTCTCGAGGCGGGTCAGGGCCAGGGCGTCCTCGGCGAAAAGGGGATGGAAGCTCTGTAGCTCGGCTAAGGAGAGCTGGTGTAGCTCCTTTTGCGTTTCTAGACAGTAGCGCACCAGACGACCTACCACGTGGTGGGCCTCGCGGAAGGGCAGGCCACGTTCGGCTAAGTAGTCGGCCAGCTCGGTGGCCAAAGCAAAGCCCGAGGCCGCGGCCTGGCGCATGGCCTCAGGGTGCCACACCAGCCCCGGCAACATGGCTGCCAGAAGGCGCAGCGAGGCCCGGTAGGTGTCCATGGCGTCGAAGAGGGGCTCTTTGTCTTCCTGTAGGTCCTTGTTGTAGGCCAGGGGTAGTCCTTTGCTGAGGGTGGCTAGGGTGACGAAGCTGCCCAGCACCCGCCCTGCCTTGGCCCGGATAAGCTCGGCATGGTCGGCATTTTTCTTCTGAGGCATGATGGAGGAGCCGGTGGAGAAGGCATCGGGCAGGGTAGCGAAGCCGAACTCGAGGGTGGTGTACAAGACGATCTCCTCGGCCAGGCGGGAGAGGTTGACCTGGCCGATGGTGAGAGCCGCCAGGGTCTCTAGCACAAAGTCGCGCGAGCCTACCGCGTCCAGTGAGTTGCGCATGGGCCGTGTGAAGCCGAGGGCCTGGGCCGTGGCCTCTCGGTCGATGGGGAAACCGGTGCCGGCCAGGGCAGCAGCTCCCAAGGGAGACTCGTTGAGCCGGGTACGGGCGTCCTTAAGCCGGCCAGCATCGCGCGAGAGCATTTCGTAGTAGGCCATGAACCAGTGGGAAAGCAGGATGGGCATGGCCCGCTGCAGATGGGTGTAGCCGGGCAGGATGAGGGGAGGCTCGAGGTAGCGCTCAGCCTGGGCCAGCAAAACCCGACGCAGGGCCTTTAGATCCTCCAGGGCCCCCTCCAGCTCCTGCCGCAGCCAAAGGCGCAGGTCGGTGGCTACCTGGTCGTTGCGGCTGCGGGCGGTGTGCAGCTTGCCCCCCACCGGGCCTACCAGCTCGGTCAGGCGGGCCTCGAGGTTCATATGCACGTCCTCCAGCTCTTCGCGCCAGGGGAAACGCCCCTCCAGGATTTCCTGGCGCACAGCCAACAACCCCTGACGAATCTGCTCGGCCTCCTCAGGGCTGAGGATGCCCTGCCGGCCGAGCATCGCCGCATGAGCCAGCGAGCCCTCGATATCCACCAGTGCCAGCCGCTGGTCGAAGCGCAGCGAGGCGTTGAACTCCTGGGCAATCTGGCTGGGGGCTTGGCTGAAGCGGCCCCCCCAGGTTTTCTGGGTCACATCCTGGCGCAACACATCCTCCTAGTCCTTGGGCTGGGCTTTGGCCCGTACCCGTAGGCGCAGCGAATTAAGCTTGATGAAGCCCTCGGCGTCGGCCTGGTTGTACCCGCCCTTCTCGTCGAAGGAGACCAGGCTCTTGTCGTAAAGCGAGAGGGGCGACTTGCGTCCGGCCAGGATGATATTGCCCTTGTACAGGCGGAAGCGCACCGTCCCGGTTACGGTTTTGGCCACGTGATCCATGTAAACCTGCAAGGCCTCCCGCTCGGGGGCAAACCAGAAGCCGTTGTAAACCAGCTCGGCGTACTTAATGCCCAGCTGGTCGCGCTGGCGCAGCACCTCGCGGTCTAACGTCAGGCTCTCCACCGCCCGCCGGGCGTGGTAGATCAGGGTGCCGCCTGGGGTCTCGTAAACCCCACGCGACTTCATGCCCACGAAGCGGTTTTCCACCAGGTCTACCCGTCCGATGCCGTGCCGCCCGCCGATCTCATTGAGCCGGGCCAGCAGACTGGCCGGGCTGAGGCGCTCGCCGTTGACCGCCACCACGTCCCCGCCCTCGAGCTCTATCTCCACCAGCTCGGGCTGATCCGGGGCCTGCCAGGGATCCTGGGTCATGCGGAACATCCCGGCGGGCGGCTCGGCCCAGGGGTCCTCCAGCACCCCCCCCTCGAAGGAGTTGTGCAGCAGGTTGGAGTCCACGCTATAGGGTTTCTCCAAGGTGGTGGGCACCGGGATACCGTGCATGGCCGCGTACTCCATCATCTGGGGCCGGCTCACCAGGTCCCACTCCCGCCAAGGAGCGATGACCTTAATCTCGGGCTTTAGGGCGTAGGCGGTAAGCTCGAAGCGCACCTGGTCGTTGCCTTTGCCGGTAGCCCCGTGGGCAATGGCCTCGGCCCCTTCCTCCTGGGCAATGCGCACCAGGTGTTTGGCAATCAGGGGCCGGGCAATGGAGGTGCCCAGTAGGTAATACCCCTCGTACAGCGCGCCCGAACGCAGCATGGGAAAGACAAAGTCCCGCACGAATTCCTCGCGCAAATCCAGGACATGGGCCTTGGAAGCCCCGGTGCGTAGGGCCTTTTGTTGAATCTCTCCCAGGTCTTCCCCCTGGCCGATGTCCGCGGTAAAGGTGATGACCTCCGCTTGGTAGTTTTCGATTAGCCACCGCAGGATGATGCTGGTGTCCAGACCGCCGGAGTAGGCAAGCACAATTTTCATTCATTCACCTCTAGGGGTGGGGGCTGGCCCCACACAAAGCCATAGAGTACTGCCAAATCCTGGGTAACACAACCGAGAGAGGGGCTCGAGGCCACCGCATAAGGATGCGGAAAGAACCCTGGCTGACCAAGGTGAGTTTTACTGTACCAAAAAACCCTTAAAAAAGCTGAGGCCCGAGGGTGGGTGGCTGCATAAATCTTCAAAACCCCACTATGCCTTGGGCGCTTTGGTAGCCTTAGGGCCATGGAGTGGTTGTACGCTGCGCTGGCGGGGTACTTTTTCGGTTCGCTGCCCTCTGCCTACTGGTTTGGCCTGCTGCAAGGCAAAAACCTGCTGGTCGAAGGGTCGGGTAATGTGGGCAGTACGAATGCTTGGCGGGTTTTGGGCCCGCTGCCGGGGCTAATGGTGCTGGTGCTGGACGTAGTTAAGGGAATTATGGCCGTAGCCCTGGGGGAGTTCCTGGCCCAAGACCCCAGAGGAGGCCTCCTGGCGGGGACTTTAGCGGTGGTGGGGCACGCCTATTCGCTTTGGCTGCTGGGCCGAGGGGGCAAGGGTATCGCTCCGGCTGTGGGGGTCCTTTTTGCGGTTAATCCCTGGCTTTTGCTGGCGGGGCTGGGCTGGTTCGGGCTGGCCTACCTGCTGACCCGCAGCCTCTACCGCGCGGTGCTGTTGGGAGCGCTAGCCTTTCCCCTTTCCGCCGGGGCTATTGGGGGGGGGATGGCCTACCTTTGGTTTGCACTGGGCGTGGCCCTGCCCATTGTTTTCAAACACCTGCCCGAGTGGAACCGTTCCTGGCCCAATAGACCCTGACAAAGGAATGAACTGTGTGAAGCTGAAACCGGGAGAGCCAATAGAGCCGTGGTTGTAGCAAGTGGTTTTGCGCTAAGCTATGGGCATGTACGACGGGCTTTTATCCCTGCACAACCTCTCCCGCTGGCTGGTGCTTTTGGCTGGTGCCTACCTGCTCTACCGCAGCCTAAGCGGCCTGCGCAGCCGGATTTATGCCCCTACCGACCGGCGCTATGGCCAGATTTACACCGGTCTGATGGACTTGCAGCTGCTTCTGGGCATCCTGCTGATGTTCATCAGCCCACTGGTGCAGAGCGGGCTAGGCAATCTAGGGGCAGCGATGAAAAGCAGCCAGGTTCGTTTCTTTATTGCCGAGCACTGGGTGCTCATGCTGCTTGCCGTAGTCTTGGCCCATGTGGGCAGCAGCCGGGTGAGAAAAGCCGCCGACGCTTTGCAAAAGCATCGTCAGGCCCTGCTTTGGTATAGCCTAAGCATGGCTTTGGTCTTGCTGGCTATCCCCTGGTGGCGGCCTTTGCTGCGGCTGGGTTAGCCTATGCCAAAAAGGCAATAGAGGAGGCCTGGGCCTCCTCTAAAGGAAGGGATTGCCGGCTTACTTCTTGACCGATTCCTTCAGGGCTTTGCCGGGTTTGAAGGCAGGGTACTTGGAAGCAGGAATCTTGATTTTTTGCGTGGTGCCAGGCTTGACGCCGGTGCGGGCTTTGCGGCTGCGCACCTCAAAGGTGCCGAAGCCGGTGAGCTGCACCTTGTTGCCAGCCTTGAGGGCCTCTTCCACCTTGGCCAAGAAGGCGTCTACAGCCGCCTTGGCGTCTTTTTTCTTCAGGCTGGTCGAGGCGGCTACCTGGTCAATCAGATCGGCTTTGGTCTTGGTTTTCTTAGCAGTCGCTCTTGCCATATATTTACCTCCTTTATTTTCCCTTCAGGACGGAGTCTAGCACACCCCATATCTAAATTGCAAGCATCAGAGCAGTGTGGAGACCATTTCTGCTAGAAACAGAAAGGCTAAACGGTGGGCTTTCTATGATATTCAGGCGGTAGAAGTGCGGTTACGGCTGCCTCGAGCCGGCGGGTGACCTCCTCTAGGGTCTGGTGGTCGGTCTTTCCTGGGGGTAGCTCGATAGGATCGCCGAAGACTACCCGGATGGGGCGGCGCAGACGGGGCCAGCCACCTACTGGCCAGGCCTTGTCGCTGCCGATAATGGCTGCCGGAACAATCCGTGCCCCAGTGCGCAAGGCAATGGCTGCGGTACCAATCTTGAAGGGCTCGATATGGCCAGTGCGACTGCGCCGTCCCTCGGGGAAGATACCGAAGGCCATGCCGCTTTTCAAAACCCGAATGGCCGCCTTGATGGCGGCTAGGTCGCCGGTGCCTCGCGCGACCGGAATGGCGTACAACCGCGGCAACAGCCAACGCAGGATAGGGTACTTGAACACGTCGTCGCGCGACATGTAGCTCACCACCCGTGGGCAGGCTACCCCCATGACCACTGGGTCTAAAAAGGACATGTGGTTGGAGGCCAGGATAACTGGCCCCTCCAGGGGAATTTTTTCCGCCCCTTCTACCCGCAGGCCAAACAGCACCTGCAGGAGGACTCGAGCCACCGCCTTTGCTACCTTGTAGACACCTAGGCCGTACGCATACATCGCCCCTATCATAAGCAACGCCTTTTGCTCGTCGTTGCCGGGTGGCTCTTTGCTGAGGGATAAAGGCTCTTTTTCGCCCAACGCCTCGCCGTAGGCCAAAAGAAATGGGCATGGCCGGCTAATTTTGGAGAATGGTCAAGGTTCCTCCCTGGCGCAGGGTGCCCCCGCCCACTACCAAGGCCCCTTTCCCCGCCGACCAGGCCACCGCGTACAGCGGGCGGACGAAGCCGGAAACGGTTTGCAGTAGCTCTCCCTGCACACTCCACAGCCGCAGGGTTTTGTCCCAGCCCACGCTGGCCAGCCGCCGGCCATCGGGGGCAAAGGCCAGGGCTAAAACCGCCTCGGTGTGCCCGGACAGGGTTCGCAGCAGGGTTCCGCTTTGGGCCTCCCAGAGCTTCAGGGTCTGGTCGAAGCTGGCGCTGGCCAGCAGCCGCCCGTCGGGGCTTTGGGCCAGGCTCGAGACCCCTCGGGCGTGGGCCACCACCCGGCGCACCAGCCGCACCCCTTCGGGGCGCAGGGCCCACCAGGCCAGGGTTTCGTCCAGGCTGCTGCTCACCAGGGTGCGGCCATCGGGGCTCCAGGCCAGGCCAGAGAGGTAGGCCTCGTGGGCGCGGAACTCGAGCACCTTGCGCCCGCTTTGCCAGTCCCAGACCCGCAGCAGCCGGTCGCGCCCGCCGCTGGCCAAAGCCCGTCCGTTGGGGGCGAAGGCCAGGGCCCCTACCCCGTTGCCGTGGGCCCCCAGGGTCTGCACCCGCCTTTGGCTTGGCACCTGGTAAATGAAGGTGCGCCCCTCGCGGCTGCCCACCGCCAGGTACTGCCCATCCGGGCTAAAGGCCAGGGCGGTGACCTCGAGCCCAGGCCCCGCCAGCCGGGCCACCACCCGCCCCTGGGGGTTCCACAGCCAGACCTCCCCCTCCCAGCCCCCGCTGGCCAGCAGGCGGCCGTCGGGGCTGTGGGCCAGGGCCGCCACCGAGGCGGCGGGGGGCTCAAAGGTCCTTAGAAGCTGGCCCGAGCTGCTCCACAGCCGGGCTCGCCCGTCGTCGTGCCCGCTCAGAAGCCGGTCTTTGGCGCTGGCCAGGCTCAGTACCGAGGCCGTCTGGAGGCTTTGCCGGGGCCTATCCCCTTGCCAAAAGACTATCCGGCCATCCTGCCCCCCGCTGATGAGCCCGCCCCCCACTGGCCAGACCAGCGCCCCCACCGCCAGGCTATGGGCCGCGAACTGTTGCAGGAAGCGGCCCTGGGCGTCCCAGAGCTGAATCTGCCCCTCGCGGTCGCCGGTGGCCAGCCGCCCGTCCGGCCCCCAGGCCAACGCCCTTAGGGAAAGCGGCGCCAGCAGGGGAAGGCGGCTGCCCTCGCGGGGGTTCCACAAGAGCGCCCCCTCGAGCCCGCCCACAGCCGCCAGGCGGCCATCGGGGGAGAAGGCCACCCCATAGACCCAGCCGCGCCCCAGGTTCAGTTTCTGCACCGCTTCGCTACGGCTCCACAGCCACACCTCCCCATCGGCGCTGCCGCTCAGCAGGCGCTGCCCATCTGGGCTGAAGCGGGCTGCCCAGACCTGGTCGCGCGGGCCCCGCAAGACCTTTGGGCTGGCCCTGCTCTGGAGGTTCCACAGCCGCAGGGTGGCGTCGGCCGAGGCGCTCAGCAGAGTGCCATCGGGGGCGAAGTCCAGACTACGGACGGTGTCGCTATGGCCGCTCAGGGTGCGCAGCCAGCGGCCATCGGCCTGGTAGAGCTGGATGTAGGCATCGGCCCCTAAAGCCAGCAGGCCCTGGGGGCCCAGGGCCACCGCCCCCACCGGGGCCCGGTGCCCCGAGCGCACCTCGAGGCCCCCCTGGGCCAGCGCCAGGGCCAGGCCTATGAGCAAAGCCATCCACCGCTGCACCCCTTCAGCTTAGCCGGTCGGCGGTGTTGCCTGGTCAACCCAGAACCGGTATTTTGGTTGACGTGCTCGAGCTGCTGGCCCACCTGAGCGACCGCTACCAGAGCGGCGAAGCCCTGGCCCGGCAGCTCGGCGTCAGCCGGGCTGCGGTGTGGAAGCAGGTCGAGGCCCTGCGTCGGGCCGGATACCCGGTAGAGACCCAGCAGGGCAAGGGCTACCGGCTGCGGCCCGGCACCCCTACCCCCGCGGCCCTGGAAGCCCGGCGCAAGGGCCGTTTTGGGGCTTTTTATGCCTATTTAGGCACGGTGAAAAGCACCCAGGACGTGCTCAAGAACTGGGCCCTAGACGGCGCCGAGGAGGGCGCGGTGGTGCTGGCCGAGCGCCAGGAGAAAGGCCGGGGGCGGCGGGGGCGGCCCTGGGCCAGCCCGCCTGGCTCTGCCCTGACCTTCTCCCTCCTGCTGCGCCCCCGGCTGGCCCTCTCGAGCCTGCCCTTGCTCTCTTTGGCGGCGGGGCTGGCCCTCTGGGAGGCCTGCGGGGTGGGGGGGCTCAAGTGGCCCAACGACCTATTAAGCCCCGATGGGCGCAAGCTGGCCGGGGTGCTGCTGGAGGCCCAGGTGAGCGGGGAAGAGGTGGCCTATGTGCTGTTGGGCATTGGCCTCAACGTTCACCCTAGCCCCTACCTGCCGCCCGAGGCAGCCGCCCTGGAAGAGTTCAGGGAGGCCCGCCGGGTGGAGCTTTTAGCCGACCTGCTGGCCCGGCTGGAGGCCCGCTACACCCAGCTTTCGGGCGACCTCGAGGGGGTGTTGCGCGACTACCAGGCCCAGAGCTACACCCTGGGGCGGCTGGTACGGGTGACCACCCCGGAAGGGGAGGTGCAAGGCCAGGCCCAGGGCATCGCCCCCGACGGCTCGCTGCTTTTGGAAAGAGAGGGCCGGCTCCATCGGATTGGGGCCGGGGATGTCCACCTGATCGGAAGTCTGTAAAGGAGGCTTTGTATGAACCCAACCCAGAGTCTACCGTATCTACCTTTGTCCAAGTCGCTCTTTCCCGTGCGCAGCCTGATGCGCGATCTGCTGCTGGTGCTTTCGGGCAGCCTATTCATCGCCCTTTTGGCCCAGCCGGAGATCAAGCTGCCCTTCACGCCCGTACCCCTCACCCTGCAAACCCTGGGGGTGCTGCTGGTCGGCGCTGCCCTGGGCAGCCGGCTGGGCTTTTGGGCGGCGGGGGTGTATTTGCTCGAGGGCCTGGTTTTGCCGGTTTTCGCCGGGGGGGCCACCTGGTCCCACCCCCGCATCGCCTTCACCGCTGGCTACCTCCTGGCCTTCCCCCTGGCGGCCTTTGTAGTGGGCTATCTGGTCGAGCGCTACGGTACCGACCGCAGCGTGCTCAAGACCTTTGCGGCCATGCTGCTGGCCAGCCTGCTTATCTATGCGGTGGGGGTTACCTGGCTGGGCTTTGCCCTGAGCGGGGCCGGGCGCTACAGCGGGGTCTGGGGGGTGTTGCAGGCCGGAATGCTCCCCTTCCTGCTGGGCGACCTGATCAAAGCGGCCATCGCGGCCATACTCCTGCCTAGCGCCTGGCGGTTACTGCGGCGCTGAACACCGGCCAGGGAACCATGGCCTTAAGATGGTTCCCATGAGGGCCGAAACCTACCTAAGCACCGCCCTGCGGCTGTATGCCGAGGCGGTGCGCGCTTATTTTGTGGCGGAGTTGCAGCGGGTATATGGCCAGGGCCAAGCTTGGGTAGAGGCCTACCTGGGTGCGCTGAGCGAGGCCCGGCGAGCCCAGGCCCTGGAGGATCTGAAGCGCGGTAAGACGGCAGAGGATGTTTTCGATATCAACCACGTTAAAGACGTTCTGTTAGGCCAGCGGGAAGTGTTCCGCGAGGCGTTTGGCCGCAACTACAACCGTGCGGTCACCTGGGCCGACGAGATCAGCGAGGTGCGCAACGCCTGGGCGCATCAGAAGCACCTTCCCGAAGAGGATGTGAGCCGCACCCTGGATAGCATCGTGCGCTTTTTGCGCCAGATTGGGGCGGAAGAGGTAGCCAAAGAGGTGCGCCAGCTTATGGAGCGCACCCTGCCCAGTGCGCCCAAGGGCAGCCTACCCCCCTGGTGGCAGCTGGCCGAGCCGGATGAGGCCATCCGCCGGGGCGAGTTCGACGAGAATACCTTCGCGGCCAAGCTCGACGATGTGGTGTTTGGCAGAGCGCCAGCCGAGTACCGCTACGCCGAGGCGTTTTTCAAGAAGACCTACCTTACCAAGGAACTCGCCTCCATCCTCAAGGACACCCTGCGGCGGCTGGCCGGCATGGGTGGGGAAGCGGTAGTCCAACTGCGCACCCCCTTCGGCGGGGGTAAGACCCATGCGCTGATCGCCCTGTACCACCTGGTCAAGGCCTATGCCGAACTCACCGATCTACCGGAAATCCGGGCCCTGCTACAGGAGGCTGGGATTGACCGCATGCCGAGGGCCCGGGTAGCGGTGCTGGTGGGCACCGACCTTTCCGCCCAAGGACGCACGGTCGACGGGCTTCGCATCCAGACCCTGTGGGGTGAGCTGGCCTACCAGCTAGGCGATAAGGCCGGCTACGAAAAGCTGCGTGCTGCAGACGAGGCCATGACCCCGCCCGGCAAGCAGGCCCTGGATGAACTCCTGCGAGCGTACAGCCCGGCCCTCATCCTGATTGACGAGCTTCTGGTTTACCAGGTCAAGGCGGCCTCAGTTTCCATCGGCAATACCAGCCTTCAGGCCCAGACCTTCGCCTTCCTGCAGGAGCTCACCGAGGTGGTGGGTAGTCTGCCTAATGTTGCTCTGGTTACCACCTTCCCTGAGTCGCACCTCGAGTACTACGACCACAAGGAGGCCCCAGAGGTTTTCGCCCGCCTGGAGAAGATACTGGGCCGGGTGCAGGCCGTGCGCATGCCGGTGCAGGGGGAGGAAATCTACGAGGTGCTGCGCCGTCGCCTGTTCGAGCGCATCGACGGGGAGGGGGCCAAGCGGGTGGTGGCGGCCTACATGCAGACCTACGAGGAGCTGAAGAACGAACTGCCCAGCGAGGTGCGCAGCGGCAAGTATGGGCGCAAGATGCTGGCGGCCTTTCCCTTTCACCCCGAGCTGGTGCGCGTGCTCTACGAGCGCTGGGGCACCCTACAGACCTTCCAGAAGACCCGCGGTGTGCTGCGCCTTCTGGCCCGGCTGGTGGAAGCGGGGTATCTTTCGGCCTCGGCCCGCCCTTTGATTGGGCTGGGCGACGCGCCTTTGGAGTCGGCTGATCTCCGGGCGACCGTCACCAGCGTGTTGGGCGAGGCCCACTGGGAGCCGGTGCTGGCCTCGGACATCATCCCCCCAGAGGGCAAGGCCTATCTGCTGGATCGCGAGCTGGGCGGAGATTACGCGCGCTTCCGCTTGGCGCAGTCGCTGGCTACAGCGGTATTCTTTTACTCTCACTCTGGCGGTGCGGAACGCGGGGCCTCCCGCCCCCAGCTCAACTTGGCGTTGGTCTACCCCGAAGGCATTTCTCCCCTGCTCATAGGTGACGCGCTGGACAACCTCAAAAAGCGGCTGTACTACCTGTACATCAACGTGGGCTGGGCCTTCAAGGCCCAACCCAACCTCAACGCGGTGCTGGCCGACCGGATGGCCCAGGTCAAGCCAGAGGCGGTGGAGGAACTGCTCCGGCAACAGGTGGAAAAAGCCGCGGGGCCGGGGGTGTTCCGGGTCTACATCTGGCCCAGCAGCCACCGCGAGGTGCCCGATAACCCCGCCCTCAAGCTGGTGCTCTTGGGGCCGGAAGCCCCCAACGACCACAAGGAGGCCCTCGAGCGGGCCTACCACATCGTGCAGGACAACCACGCCTCCGGGCCCCGTATCTACAAGAACACCACCCTCTTTTTGGCCCTCTCCCGGGCAGCCTACCTGCGGGCCCAGGAGGCCGCCCGCAAGCTGCTGGCCTTGGAGGAGATCAAAGCCGACCGGGGGCTGGCGTTGTCCGAGGAACAGCGGCAGGACCTGGAACGCCTCTTAAAGGAGACACGGGAAGCCTTGCCGGTGCTGGTCAAGGCCAGCTACACGGGGATGCTCGAGCCCAAAGATGCCAAAGGAGCCTACCACTACTACGACCTCACCGCCTATGCCAAAACCCAGCCCAGCCTCCAGGCGGCGGTGATGGAGGTGCTGCGGCAAGAAGACCGGCTCATAGCTGCCCTCGACCCGGCCTATCTGGTGCAGGGCCCCTGGGGTCTGTGGCCCCAGGACGAACCCCACCTCTCCTTGAAGGACCTGCGGGAGTACTTCTTGCGCCTGCCCCACCTGCCCTTCCTCGAGCGGGAGGAAGCCCTGAAGGAGGCCGTTGTGCAGGGCATCCGCATCCGCTTGTTTGAGCTAGGGGTGCGCTCGGGCGAGGGCTTTAGCCAGGTCTGGGATGCCAAGAAACCTCCCCGGGCTGAGGAACTCTTCTTTACCGAGGCCTACCTGTTGGCCCGCCCAGGTAGCCTACCTCGCCCTGAAGTGCCGGTTGGGGTAGGGGAGACATCGCCGTCAGTGGAGGAAAAGGAGGTCACGCCCAAGCCTGACCCCCAGCCGGTAAACGGCAAAAAACCCGTCAAGACCCGGGTCACCGTGACCATTCCCCAGCTCGAGCTGGCCCGCATCCCGGCCCTGGTGGACCTGGTCAAGGCCCTGCGCGACGCCAAGGGCACGGTGCGCCTAAGGGTCGAGGTAGAGGCGGTGAACCCGGCGGGGCTGGACGAGGTTGTATTGCGCACCTCGGCCCGGGAGATTCTCGACCAGCACAATATCGAGGCCGACTGGCGGGAGGAGTAGCCGGTGGGGTGGGAAGCCCTGGTAGACCGGGTGGTGGAGGCTTCCTTCTGGCCCGAGCCGGTGCGTATCCTGCGGGTTACGCCCGTGGGCGGGCGCTACGCGGTGGTGGCGGAGGGGCTCTTGAGCCGCCAGACCCACCACCGGCTCCTGGCCGAGGCTGAGGTGGCCACCCTGCTGCCTGAGGAGCGGCCCTTCGCCGGGGATGGCGAGGGGTTGGCCCTGGGCCTCGAGGCCCGGCGCATCCAGCTGGGCTACCTCTTCGACCCCTTTTTCGCGGTCTCGGCCAGCCGAATAGACCCGCTGCCGCACCAGCTCGAGGCGGTCTACGGGGTGTTGTTGAAGAAGCCCCGGGTGCGCTTTTTGCTGGCCGACGACCCCGGGGCCGGGAAGACCATCATGGCGGGGCTCTTCCTCAAGGAGCTCAAGTACCGGGGGGTGCTCTCGCGCATCCTCATCGTGACGCCCGCCAACCTCACCGACCAGTGGCGGCGGGAGCTAAGGGAGAAGTTTGGTGAGCGCTTCGAGGTCATGAACCGCGACGCTGCCACCGCCCTTTACCAGGACAACCCCTGGGAGAAGCGTTCCCAGCTTATTACCAGCCTCGACTTTGCCAAGCGGGAAGAGAACCTGCGTCGGCTCGAGCGGGTGCATTGGGATCTGGTGATTGTGGACGAGGCCCACAAGCTATCGGCCACCCGCTACGGGGCCGAGGTCAAAAAGTCCCAGCGCTACCGCCTGGGCAAGGTGCTGGCCCAAAGCAGCACCCACCTCTTGTTCCTCACGGCCACCCCCCACCAGGGCGACGACGAGAAGTTCCGGCTGCTGCTCGACCTGTTGGAGCCCGACCTCTTCGCCCATGCGGCGTTGTTACAAGAGGCCGCCCAGAAAAACGAGAACCCCATTCTGCTGCGCCGCCTCAAAGAGGACATGACCGACTTTGAGGGCCGGCCCCTCTTCCCCCCGCGCTACGTCCACACGCTCTCCTTCAGGCTTTCGCCCAGCGAACAGGCTTTGTACGCAAAGGTTAGCGGGTATGTGGCCCGGCACTTCAAGCGGGCCTGGGACGAGCGGCAGCGCAACGTGGGGCTGGCCATGACGGTGCTCCAGCGACGCCTAGCCAGCAGCACCTACGCCATCGCCCAGAGCCTGGAGAACCGTTACCGGCGGCTGGCCTTGCTGCGCGACCAGGTGATGGCTCTCCAGGAAAGCCCTTATGGGGAGTACAGCGAGGAAGACCTAGAGGAACTGACCGAGGAGGAACGCTGGCGGGTGGAGAACGCCCTGGCCGAGCGGCTGACCCTGGCCCGCAATCTGCCCGAACTCGAGGCCGAGTTGGGCGAACTCGAGGCTCTCTCCAAGGAAGCCCGCACCCTGGCCCGCCTGGAGGACGACCGCAAGCTGAAGGAGCTGCTTTCGGTACTGGAGAAGCTGGGAGATGAAAAGCTCCTTATCTTCACCGAGCACAAGGACACCCTGCGCTTCCTGGTGGAGGTGCTGAGGAAGCGGGGCTACGCCGTAACCGCTATTGACGGCTCGATGACCTTGGAGGAGCGGGTCCTGTGCGAGCGGGAGTTCCGCGACCAGGCCCAGGTGATGGTGGCCACCGAGGCCGCCGGCGAGGGCATCAACCTGCAGTTCTGCGCGGTGATGGTCAACTACGACCTGCCCTGGAACCCCACCCGCCTCGAGCAGCGCATGGGCCGCATCCACCGCTACGGGCAGCGCTACGACGTGCACATCTACAACCTGGTGGCCGAGGGCACCCGCGAGGGCGAGGTGCTGAAGGTGGTGCTGGACAAGCTCGAGGCCATGCGGGCGCAGATGGGCTCCGACCGGGTCTACGACGTGGTGGGCGAGCTGCTCTCCGACGTCAACCTCGAGGCTTTGATCCTCGAGCACCTCACCGGTCGCAAGACCCTGGCGGAAGTCCGCGCCGTGGTCGAGGCCCGCCTCTCCCCCGAGCGGGTGGCCTTCATCCGCGAGGTCACCCTGGAGGCTTTAGCCAAGCGCGAGCTAGACCTGTCGCGCCTGCGGGAGGAGCGGGCCCGCTCGGAAGAGCACCGCTTGCAGCCGGAGTACACCCAGCGTTTTTTTGTGCGGGCCTTGGGGCGCCTAGGCGGGAGCGTGGAGCGGCGCAGCGACGGGCTTTACCGGGTCACCCTGCCCTACGAGCTTTTCCGCAAGCGCCCTGGCCTGCTGGCCCGCGAGTACGGCAGGGCCACCTTCGACCCCAAAGCCCGCCAGGAAGCCGAGCTCATCGCCCCGGGGCACCCCCTTTTTGATCTGGTGCTGGAGGAGACCTTGGCCCAGGCTGCGCCCGTGCTGCGCCAGGGGGCGGTCTACTGGAGCGACCAGGGCTTGGAGGGGGTGCTGGGCTACCTCGAGCTGACCGTGGTGGATGGGCTGGGGCAGACCGTAGCCCGCCGGTTGTACGCCGCCATTGTCCAGGCGGAGATCCGGCCCGTGCCGCCGGAGCTGGTTGTGGACCTCGAGCCCGCCCGAGCGGGCCAGGCCCTGCCTGCCGAGGGGGCGGCAGCCGAAGAAAAGCTTTTGGCCTGGGCCTACGCCGAGGTTTTAGATGGGTTTTTCCAGGAGGTGGCGCGTGAGCGGCAGCACGAGGTGGCTATTCGCCACAAGTACGCCCGCCGCAGCCTAGAGTTTTTACTGGAGGAGTCGGTGCGGAAGCTCACCCAGTACAAGCTCAAGGAGGGCGAGGGCGAGGCCATGCGCCTGGCTATTCTGCAAGAGGAGCGCCGCCTCAAGGAGCTGGAGGAGCGGCTAAAAGCCCTCGGGGAAGAACTCCAGCGGGCGGCGACCCTCCATCCCGAACCCGCGCGGGTGCTGGCGCTGGCCTACCTGCGCCCACGCCCTTTGGGCCCTCCCAGCGAGGATGACCCGGCGGTGCGGGCGGCAGTGGAAGAAGCGGCCATGCGGGTGAGCCTGGCCTATGAGCAGGCCCAGGGGCGCGAGCCTTTGGACGTGAGCCGGGAGAACCTGGGCTACGACATCCGCTCGAGCGGGCGCTACATCGAGGTCAAGGGCCGGGCCGGGGTGGGGCCGGTGGTGCTGACCCCCAACGAATGGATTTCCGCCCGGCGCCTAGGCCATCAGTACTGGCTCTACATCGTGACCGAGGCCCTCACCCAACCGCGGCTGCACTTCATCCAGGACCCTGCGGCTAAGCTGACCCCTGGCGAAGAGGTAAGCGTGGTGCGCTATGTGCTGCCCTTGGAGGAATGGCAAAAACACGCTGAGACTGCGGCAAAATGAAGCTACCCGTGTTTATCTACCACATCACCCACATAGAAAACCTTAGAGGCATCCTGGAAGAAGGGCGCCTCTGGGCGAAAAACCACTTGCCGATGCTCTGTTGCAAGGTTTGTATAGTAGAGCCAGATGAGTCATCAACGCTCCCCAAGACATTCTTGCCGGGCGGGTAAGGCAGCCC
>FWPU01001780.1_pt1 | contig 31389 bp, 26 predicted proteins | sample 2228361 | NCBI WGS metagenome assembly FWPU01 (sample SAMEA103939777, study PRJEB20133) | metagenome | reverse complement strand
AGTATGGTGCCAATTTGAAGGACACTGCACCAGTCTTGAAAAGTCGTCTCGACAAGTCCTCATGAGCAGCACGCACCTTCAGCTCCTCATCTTTATCAGTGGGATCCCAATAGAGTTGAAGGTAAAAATTGTATGCGCCAGGTGCAGTCAAGAAGCCAGCTGTATGTCCCAAAATACCATATTCGTCTAACACACACCATGTCTCTTCGACTGTACGATGCCAGTTTGCAGGAGGCTGATGATGATAGAGCATTCGCCAGTGCCAACCATGTGCATATGAGGAACGTGCAAAGGTCCGCATTCGATCGTCCCATTCGCCACGAGGGAGTTCCCTGATACCTATTATATTTCCATCCAGTTCTTTACATAACCTGTGAGCAACTGCAACATCACTCTCTAGTTGATCCTCCCTGAGCCGGCCCAGTGTCACAGACACTGTGTAGGGTGGCCATTCATATGCTGGTATGCCGTACTCCCTTCCAAGCATATCCATGAAGAACGTCAATATTCGCCCCTCATATATAGAGGCAAATAGTACACATACATCATTGTTGAGAAGACCAATGAGAAATTTCTCAGCCTGTTCAGCGGTCTCAAATCCATATGTGTTATAATCAAAGTGATGCATACGCTTGAAGACTCTGAGCGACACGGATGTGATTATTCCGAGGGCACCGAGCGAACCAATGAACAACCCTGTGATATCAGGACCAAATGCATAACGAGTGAATGGTCCTAAAGAGTTAGGATTCGCCATAGAGCCAGTCTTGATGACTCTGCCATCAGGTAGTACGACCTCGAGCCCCAACACAAGTTCAGCTATACAACCATATGCACTACTACCGGGACCTGCACCATTGACGGCAACATTACCAGCCACCGTACATACAAGCGAGGACTCTGGATAGATGGGGATCCATAAGTCAGATGCGCTGAGATACTGGTCCAGCATACCAAACGTGACACCTGCACCTACAGTCACTGATCGCAAGTCCTCATGAAGGCGCATGTCATTTAACCGAAGTAGATCGATGACAAGTCCATCTGGTTGCGGTATCACCTCTCCTTGGAGGCTCGACCCACCACAACGAGGAGTCACGCATACGCCATACTTGTTTGCAAGTATCAGAATCTTCGATACCTCATCGGTGCGACCCGGCCGAACAACTGCACCGGGCATGACTCCTTCGTAACCTGTTGATGCAGATGCTGAATAAGTCAGTAGAACATCTCTCTGAGTAGACACATACTCTTCACCAACAGTCTCAGCGAGTTCTCTGACAAACTTAGGATCCACAGTCAACACCTCCACGATATCATAACCCAGACTAGAAGATGTGGCGGATCTTCATCAGGTCGGATGCGGCACCTTTGACCTTGATCTTGCGCTTTAACAGAGCCTCGGCTGCATTCATCTGCTCCATGAACAGTTTGACGACCGTGTCCTCATCACTCTCAATACGTATGTCCGGATTGGGAAGAGGCCCCTCTTCAACAGTTATGTTATTGTCCTTGACGATGAAGTGATACTGGCGACCATCACTGAGTGATAGTTGTGCTGTTCGCTCCCAGCCACGAATGGCGTCAATTGTTTTTTGTCTCTGCAGACCCACTGCAATACGCTCTCGCATGAGACCTAGTAGATCACGAGTCATTTTGAGATATCACTAAGCCTAGCAATGCGGATGTGCTTCGTTTTAGTTGTTTTGCTTCGTCTCTCTAAAGAGATTGTTTATTATGAAAATAGTGTCAACAGAGAGGCACACGTCAATGATTGGTGCAGTCATAAAGAGTAAGAAGAGAGCACTAACATCATATAACGCGTCGGTTCCGAGTGTGGTTATTGAGGGGACTCTATTAATGGTCGGATCTATTCTCAGAATGTCAAAATAATGACGGGACTGATGTATTCCACGAACCGATGGTAATGTAGATAAGAACGTCTACAAACACCAAAAATTGCTGTAGTATTATTAGTGGGTAGCGATATGTCTGTAGAACAACACGATGATGAACGAATATTAGAACCTCAACATGAGAACAGGATTGATAGAATCACAGATTTTGTGACACTGACCCTCTCACACCATCCACGTGAACAGTATGGACATTGCGTTCGCATTCTGGTCGGCAGACATGCAGTATATCTCTGTGGACGATGTACTGGCATCTATTCGGGACTCATACTGGGTATCTTAGCATTCTTTGTGTTTGGGATAATACCTGAACCATCGTGGTTGTGGTTTGGGATTGCTGTGATCATCGGTATGGCAACTGTAGTCGACTGGATGACACAACGACTCACACCGAGGAAGACTACAGTACGAGTCAGATTTGTCACGGGGATAATGAGTGGAGTAGGCCTTGCCATAATATTTGTGCTTGGAAACTTGTTTTATCTCCTAATAGCAATGATAGTGATGTTCATATCAATTGGTTCAGTCAGTCTAATTCAGGCACGACAATAGTGGGGAGTCTTCGTCTCAGGCAACATCAGGAAATAGGTCAACGCATAAGCAGATTGAAAAAGAGGCCTAGTGACAGGCATAACAAGCACTTCTGTAGAGATGAACAGGCATGCGTCATAATTTGATCCCATTTGCAAGGCCTCAGATTGGACAGGAAGAGATTGAGGCGGTGACAAGAGTTCTCGAGTCGGGTATGCTTGCAGAAGGCAAAGTTGCCAGAGAGCTGGAGAATCAGTTTGCAAGATATGTGGGAACAAAGTTTGCCATCGTGACAACAAACGGGACTACGGCCCTCAGTGTGGCATTGGAGGCAATGAACATTCAACCTGGTGACGAGGTCATAACAACACCATTCACATTCATCGCATCCGCAAATGCAATTACCATGCTAGGTGCAATACCAATATTTGTAGACGTTGACCCTGATACCTACAACATAGATCCTCACCTGATAGAGAAAGCAATAACAAATAAGACAAAGGCCATTATGCCAGTCCATATCTTTGGAATGCCCTGTGATATGAAACATATAATGGAGATAGCCGAAAAACACGGTCTACTTGTCTTAGAGGATGCTGCTCAGGCACATGGCGCGAAGATTGAAGGACGACCTGCAGGGTCTTTCGGTCATGCTGCAGCCTTCTCCTTCTATGCCACAAAGAACATGATGACTGGTGAGGGCGGTATGATAGTGACGAATGATGAGGCGATCTATGAACGCGCCAACATGATAAAGAACCACGGTCGAGGAAAACAGGGGGGCTACAGTCATTTTCGTGTGGGATACAACTACCGGATGATGGATCTTGTGGCAGCACTGGGACTGGTACAACTAGAACGTCTACCAAAGGCGATAGAGACCAGAAGAAAAAATGCAAAGCGATATGACGAGTTCTTTCTGCAGACCGACATAGTAAGACCTCAGTCAGAACCAAAGGGTTTCGAATCATGCTATCATGTCTATGCCCCTCGTCTGTATTCTAAGAATATCACAAGAGATCAGTTGATAGAGAGACTGAAAGAGAGGGGTGTCGGTGCAAGAACTGTCTATGCCATTCCATGCCACAAACAGGACACCTATCTTAATATCAAGGAGTGGCGTTGGGCAAAGTTTGTGAGATATCCAGACTACACACAGGTCAGACTGCCAGTTGCTGAAGATCTAGGACGGAGACACTTTGATATTCCTGTACATCCAATGCTGACCGATAATGAGATTGAGACAATTCTCAATGCGCTTCGAAGTGCCTTAGTCTAGACAGACATTGTTGGAGAGATACTCACCTCATTGGTCTATACTGACTACTACACCATGAATAAGATTAAACAGAGAAACACGGTGAGAACATCTAATTAGTACGCAATCGGATAAAGAAAGACTGGGAAAAATTAGTGACATAAATAATTATCAAATCAGAACAGGATATGAATAGGCATGAATGTCATCTGCAAGACACGTAGAACCGGCTCGATAAATCAGATATACAAGCAGATCAGCACAAAGGCTCGTGATAGAGACCTCACCTTTGATGTAGGCAGAATGTCTCGAGAAATCATCAGTCATCTCTATGTCATCTGTGGCAGAGTTGGTGCTGAGAATGTTCGGCTCTATCAAGAAAAGGCCAGAGCAATTGAGGCGGACTTTACAGCGATTGATGGGACATGGCCGAGTCTAAAGAGAACAATCCGTAAGATGATTGAACCGGGCAAACATCGGGGCATTCTTTTGATTGGGACTCGGAATGAATTACCGGGAGTTCATCTAAAGTTTCAACAGAATGACGGCTACAGTGACTGGTTCACAGAAGACGCCGACGGTGATGGTATTCCAGATATACCAGTGGGACGAATATATGGCCCACCTAAAACCGTATTGTATCATATGGACCCACAGATCATAGACAGTGACATTGCAGTGGTATTTGATAGCGAACCAGGGCGATCAGACAAGCATGTCAAGGCTCTTGCAAAACTTGGTTTTGATGTGGAAGTACTTCGGAAGTATGAATCTGTGCACTCAAAGCTGCTATCAGTCAGCGAGTTCATCCTTCAGTTCTCAGACGGAATATACACATCGCGAGTACATGGCACACCTGAGATGTGGGTGACGCACAACTCATTGATAATGAACCATGAACATGTCAGGCAGATTGAATTTCGAGGATATCCAGTAGTGTATTCAGAGGCATGTAGTACCGCAAAAGAGGGTGCTTTAATTCGTGCCTTTCTTGATAGTGGTGCCTGCTACATTGGTTCCACAATGGATACCATCAATAACAGAGTGCCCTTTGATAACTGGCGCAAGTGTGCATATGCCGATGGATACAAGTATGGAATACTTGACCTTCTTGATAGTAAGGCCTTCATTGGTCAAGTCAAGCTCGGTGTTGACAGAGAGATCTATGAAAACTTGGACCAACGCCATAAGATGGAGATAGAAAAGATAAGCACTGGTATAACCGCAGATGTGAGTTCGGAGAATGTATTGTCAGTTCTCGAATGGATCATGTGTGGCAATCCATTGAGAAGTACTACGGTTGGTCCGAATGCAGACTACACGCCAGGCACAATCATCGTTGATACCTGACATTATGTCGTTGAAACAAGAGAGCCAGCTGGCTGCCTATTAGACCACCTAAACACCCAACGAGGGCCAGGAGCAGGGTTGCCATTCCAATCGTATAGAAGTCTAGAGTGTTATCCCGAGTTATACTACTCCATATAAACAGTGGTGCGTATGCCAAAAGCGCACCGATAAGACCAACTTGGATGGCCCATCTTCGTGGTAATAAGAGACCAACTATTATTCCCGCCACCAATGGTGTGATGATCAATAGAACGGCGAATAGCCCGAGATTTAACAAGATACAGGACACTGTCAAGAGTGCTGCTCGTCTGTCTTCTCTATCAGTCAGAGAACTTGTCATAATATTGCACGGCCACATCATTTACTATGTCTGATATAATGCTACTGTATTGACGCAGTTGTGAGATAACAGACAATTCTGTGTTCATCTCATATAAGGGTGTATAGCGTACAATTGATATTAAGATGGCAATGCCACTGAGCCATTAGCATAACAGAGGAACTCATCTGCATGCAGACAATAGAGATTCAAGTTCCACCATACTATGACATGTTGGCCTCGGTTCATTCATGGATATATCCGGATGTTCAACCCGTACCGGAGGTCACAACGACAACTCGCCTCATACGGATGTTCACTATTGATAATCAGGTCGTTCCGCTCATCATTGAACAGAAGACTCCCGGGGATGAACTGCAGGTGCTTTGTCCCATTGATGGATTGGACAAGAGACAGATACAGAATAAGATCTCTCATATACTTGGACTGGACATAGACACCAGTGGTGCGGTTGAGATACTCAGAGAGAATGCTATCACCAGAACAATTGCAGAGGGAGTACGAGGAATAAGACCCTATACATGTGACACACCGTACGAGGCACTAGTAAAAGCAATCATTCAACAACAGGTGTCATATAGAGCCGCCAACATACTCACAAGACGACTTGTGACCACACTAAGTCCCATCATGAATATTGCGGAGACCGCACTATATCGTTTTCCTACAGCAGAGGAGATAGCCCATATAGACAACCGTGTATTAGAGGAGCTTGGACTTGGCTTCAAAGTCGCATATATCAAGAACATATCCGCTGCAGTCGCCTCGGGTCAACTAGACATCGAGCGACTTGTTGATACCGAATATACGACGGTGGTTGACAGTCTCAAAGGCCTGAGAGGAGTGGGAAAATGGACTATTCAGACACTGTGCATAGCTGGTCTGAGAATATACTCAGTATTTCCGTATGATGACCTTGGAATTCGTAATCTTCTTGGGCGGCTGTACGCCAATGGACAACGACTCTCAGTCAAACAGACGACTGAGATAGCGCAGTCATGGGGGACAGATGGAGCAATGGCACTATATCTGTTGATGTGTGCAGATGTCCTAGGCATTGCAGGAGGGGTATCAAGACGGAAAGTCCAAAAGGATAGCAATAAACTCTCATAGTCAACTAACGGGTGAGACCAGAGTGACAAAGACTAGTATTAGGAACTCAAAGATCTGGCGCATATGGTCTATGTTCCTCAAGGAACTACGGCTCATCCGTATCGACAAGTTTGCACTACTTTTGATCTTTGTACTACCCACAATGGTGATGGGCACGTTATATTTTGCAATCAACCAGGGAACGAGTACTGGCTCAGGAGAGTCCTCTGGAGGCGGTAAGAGTGTACTCAATTTGGGAGTCATAGATATGGATCCAACCGACACCTACCCTGGTGAAGATTTGTCATCTAACTTTACAATATATCTCTCGAATAACCCAGGTTTTATAGTCTACAACTACTCTACAGAGGAGGAGGCGCTCACCGCACTTTATCGGGATCTGATTGATGCCTATGCGGTTCTGCCATATGGTTTTGAGGGAAACATAACTGGTGACATTCCTGCATTTGTAGAACTGCACATCAGCAGTACCAATTTTGAGAGCCAGATGAACATCTTTACGTACTTCTCAGAGGCTGTGAATGACTTCAGAGCGGATCATGGTTGGTCAAAGGGAGAGATCAAGACAAACCGCGTTCTTGAGTTCAAACCAACAGGTAACTATACTGCTGCCACATTTGGAGCGTTCATACTTGTCTTTGCAGTCTTTATTGCTGTTGCGGCAACTGCGGCACAGGCTGTTGTGGGTGATGTTCCACTCAACAGAATGCTTCTCACTCCTGCAACGAAGATGGAGGCCATAGTGGCCAAGACATGGGCATACTTCATGGTTGGCGTGTTTCAGAGCACGTTCCTTGTCCTGATGTGGATGGGGCTATTTGGCATCTTGCCGTATATGCCTACTTTTGATCTAGGTATTCTATTGAACTTTATAGGAAACATCATGTTGGTCTTGACACTCATGTCCATATCAGGTTCTGCGCTAGGAGTACTCATCTCCACAGTTGTTCAGACACGACTTCAGGCAAACCAGTCATTTCTATTCCTACTCCTTGGCAGTCTGATTGTTGGAACTGGATTCATGGATGTTGGTGTTGTAGATGATGTATATCCCTTGAACCTGGGCAGGCAGATGATAATTGATCTGGCATTCAAGAATGTAGGACTGTCTCAATTCTCAGACCAGATCACATTGATACTTATGATGTCGCTCTTTTTCATGATAACAGCCTATGTGGTCTTCTCGTTTAAGAAGACGCTTGCGTGAACATACCTGCCATCTGAAAAGGGACTGAAGACAGCACTGAAAAAGGCGACGAATGATTCACTCTGCCAATGGATGATATTCTAGAGTGTGGGAGCATCGGGATTGACACGGAACGGAGTGTGTATCGTGACCAAGAGACGACTTGTATATGCAGTCAGAATCGAATCATAGTATTGCCGCAGTCGTCATTGTTCGCTGGATTCTGTGGCGATAGGTGAGTATGCCTCGGGCATGAAATAAGTACCCACAATGGCCACTGCAATCAGAGCTGCAACGAGAACACCCAGACCAAAAATTTCGTAGCTAACATACGCAAATGCTCCAAGCCAAGGACCTATGATCATACCCGTACCGAAGAATATACTGTATACACCCATGGTACTACCTCGTGCGTCTTCGTGTGATACATCCGTGAGATATGCCATTGCAGCTGGCGGAAATGCACCTGCTGTAAAACCAAGTATAGGTAGTAGAGGCCATACAGTCCATAGCGTCTCAAAATGCTCGGCATTTGCAACTAATAGGAACGCGAGTAGGCCGAAACCAAGTAGTCCTATCACGATGAATGGTCGGCGTCTTCGAAGATGGTCTGAAAGATGACCCATTGTGAGAATACCCAGGACGAGACCAACACCCAACATACCAAACAATATCAACAGATCCGTCGCAGTGAGCGAGAAGTGTTCCTCGAGAATCTTCTCAGTGTTTGCGATAAAGAGTCCATAGAGTGATATTATTGGTACATATACGGGTAGCATTTTCTGAATACGCTTGTCACGCATTACGCTCCGGATCAGACCTAGAATACTTGCTCTCTGCAGCTTAGATGTGCGGGTCTCGCTCATTGCAATACGCACAATGATACTGCATACAAGACATGCAGCAGAGGCAATAAACAGGAGGAGAGAGGCAAGAATACCATAGTGAAGTAAGAGTACGCCCAGACCATAACCACCAGCGAGTCCCATCAGTGTCGATAAGTCATAATAACCCATTAGTCGGGCTCTGTTTGTCTGACTTGAACAGTCTGCAACAATTGATAGTGTACTAGAGACCTGAGACGCTGCACCCAGCCCAAAGACAGCAGCAAAGAGTGGAGTCCAGACTTTATCAGGGGTCACTGCAAATAGAAATGCCGCACATGATGTGAGTAATAGACTGGTTATAAAGACAGGTCGGCGTCCAATCTTGTCAGAGTAGGATCCAAAGAAAGACACGGAACCAAGTTCAACAAGGGGATAGACAGCTATCACTATAGCAACATCCCACGTATTCATAGCTCCACCAAGATATTGATTACTCTGAATCACTGCAATGGTGATATAGAAGCTGGCGCGCATCAACATGGTGGTGAGATATAGCGCAATCAGTGTCCATTTGTGTTCAGATGCTCTCAGACCCATTCAAGTCATTCTCCTGTAGTAGGAGCATGTGCAACTACATTACCGTTATAAGGTTAGCCCGTGACAGAATTATTATGATACCCACCAGAATCAGTGGCGAACTGGGTTCGTCAGAGATAGTAGTCATTCTCTTCTATCGCCTGAAGCCGCTCACTGAGGAGGAAAAATACCAGTGGTACAAAGAATGGGCTGAGATTCAGAGTCATCTTCCTCATGGAATCAAGATGATGACCGAGGCGAAAAATGCATTCACAAGCTATTATACTGGCTTTGCTGTCTATGAGGGTACAATGAGCAAATTCGAAGAGATGGTGACTATTCTCGAGGAGAGGACAAGACACGTCATAGACGAGACCTATGTTGTGATTGGTACGAAGGGGAGTCCGGTACCCACTGTACAACTCGGCACAATATTGCAACAACGCCCAGTAGACTAAACGATACAACTTGTTGCAAATCAACATACTTTTGTTAGGGTCATTCTAAGAGATGGACAACAGAACCTGAGAGGGACGTGTAGTTTGCCGAACAGAACTATGTGGCGTCGTCTGACAGTCTTGTGTATTGCCACTTTAGTGGGACTGATTCTCTATAATATAGCACCACCTGAGATAGAGCCCGGCATCTACAATGCCACAATAACAATGAGAGATGAAGCAACAGAGTTTGAGAGGACGTTTACAATTGAGTTTGCACGCTCAGGTTCCAGCAACTTGAGATCTTTTACTCTAAATGGTACAAATACAAACATCACTGTGTCATACTACGACAAGGTGTTGATAGCACCACGAAACCCATTATTCATCAAGATCACTGTTCAAGGAGCCCGTTTGACTACACAAGACCTCTCCCTGAGACTTGAGAATAGTAATGGTTTCTTCGTCACTCTGAATCCAACACGTCAGAGTGGACAGAATATATACATTGAATATCAACCATTGGTCCAGTCAAGGGTCTCCATAATGATTCTTGGTATAGTAGCAGTCCTCTGGTTTACAGAGGGAATCAGCCTGGTGGCCACTGCATTTTTGATTCCAACACTTGTTGTGCTCACGGGTATCTACGAACCCACAGAAGCCCTGACACCATTCTTTGACCCGGCTGTTGTACTCATTCTTGGTGGACTCCTGATAGGTCGTGCGCTGGTAAAACATGGTGTTGACAAACGACTTGCGCTGATGATACTCTCGACCTCTGCTAGTTCTGGTCGAGGACTGGTTCTGGCAGTAATGAGTGTTACTGCATTTCTATCGCTTTGGATGAGCAATGCAGCAGCGGCAGCTATTATGATGCCCATCGCTCTTGCTGTGATCGGTAGAATGGAGAATGATGATGCACGAACTCGCTACGGCAAGGTACTTGTTCTTGGAGTGGCCTACTGTGCAACCATTGGAGGGGTGGGAACACTGGTAGGTACCACACCCAACCCGCTAGCATCATCCTATGTCCGGTCTTTTCTCAACATTGAACTCTCCTTTGTCAACTGGCTACCATTTGGATTGCCAATTGTATTGATCATGATCCCTATTGTATGGCAGGTGCTTCTCCGTAGATTCAGGCCTCCATTAGAGTCAGAAGAGATGCATCGTCTACAACGAGTATCAAGGGACGAGTACGCAAAGCTTGGTCCACTCAGACGTCAAGAGGTACTGGTGGTGGCAATATTCGTTGGAGTCGTGGCGCTCTGGGTCACAGAAAAGGTCCCTGACTTCATAGTTGCACTCACAGGATGGACTGGTCATGGAATACCCAGTGCAATAGTTGCACTGATCGGTGGTCTGGTGCTACTCTCGTTAGGACTATTGGATGAGAAGGATGTCTCCTCGGGCATTGGTTGGTCCTCATTATTAATACTGGGGAGTGGTATTGTACTTGGCAGTGCAATGATTGACACGGGCATCTCTGCATTCATCGCACAACAGTTGATGGGACTTGGAGTTCTTCCAAACATCTTAGTAGTCATTATTGTGGGTATGATGGCACTCCTTGTGACTATCATAGCCTCAAACACAGGTGCGGCAGTCATTCTCATTCCAATAGCCATACCTCTTGCAACAAGTCTTGGCATAGATCCCCTGCTTGTCACAATGGTCATTGCTATCTGTGTGTCAATGGACTTCGTACTCCCAACGGGAACACCACCAACAACAATGGCCTATAGCACAGGCAAGATTGAGCTTAGAGAACTGGTCACAACCGGTAGTATAGTGGTTCTGCTATCACTTGTCGTTGTCACTGTGATTGGGGTCACCCTATGGACAATACTTGGACTTGTGAGACTATGAGATGAAGCAATCAATCTATGTCAGGCATGTTTCCCGAAGAACTTAAATCACAAAGACAGACCCACCAAGTCAGAGGCCTGATATCATGGACTGGGTTGCGAAGATAATCAAAGGAATGCCGGACGAGTCTGTTCACGCCAAGATGATCAAGTATGGAGTCGGTGAACATGTCGGTCCCCGTATGAAGTTGTCCTTCACATCGTCCAAGATAACAATCAAAGCGGATCTGGACTTGGAGAGAGTCCTGACTCAGGCCTACATAAGTTGTACAAAGAGTGGACGGCACAGAGTCACAGGGAACATCTTTAGTTATGCAGAACCGAGACCTCAACCAAAGGGAGTCCAAGTACCTCTGGACTGGTCTAAGACCGGAGGCGCAGGTCCAAGTATTTTCAAGGCACGGCTAGATGAGGTCATGCCGGCAGATCATCTACCAGGGCTCTTAGAGTACGACAGCCCGACGACCTTCTATTTCCTATCATTTGCACCTGCAGATGATGCAGCAGGTGGTTCAAAAGTGACAATCAAGCCCAACTTTCCCAAGGGAGGGGTGGGCGGAACAGCCGATGTCGACGCATCAGAGGAGGATGAGGGGGACTCAAAGGATCCTACTTTTGCCAAGGCCACGTTTAGCAGGACTCCAGAGATAGAGTCCTTCATCATGCAAGAGATACTACCCGATGTCAAAGAGCATCTCACTCCAAAGAGCAAAAACATCTTGATCCGCCACACGATTGCAATTGAGAATATAGAGATACCAGAGGATCCCAGTCTCTCATTCTCTGAAAAGAGAAGGCTTGCAAAGAAGATTGGTAGACTAGTTCGAAGAGTCACCATTGACGACAAGGAATATGTCTTCACTTACCCGTTTAGAACATAAATTGCACCGCGATGTTTATATTACATCCAAAGGGGCAGTCGTCATAACCAACATAGCAACCGAGAGAGACCAAGATGCTACAGTTCATACTGGAGGATGCATTCCTGCCAGTTTCAATCATCATGATCCTGCTTGGGATATACGCAATTGGCTGGCTGGTAATACATGTCACTTACGCACGTCACACATCATGGCTCAGGATAGCCCTCTCTTTGGTATTGGGCGCGATATTGATTGGGTTTGGTCTACACTTCATGCTTGTTGCGTTCAGAATATGAGATATATTCTAAGGATATCGTCCAGCAACATCACTGGGGGGAGAAGGCCGTTCATGTTGTATGGATGTTCAGCGAGTGTGCTCAGAACGGAACAGAATAGGTGTCGATTTGTATATAGTGTTTAGAAATATAAAATGAACATCTAACAAGTGACAGATATTTGATTCATCTGTCACCGGGTATTCGCTCCTGCTATGCACAAGTTTAATTCATATTTGTTGTATAAAGCAGTCATACATAGTCTCCGAAACAAACAAATTGAGGAGATCTGGTGACCATTTGAATGCAGAGACAGACCTCCAGGTGATAGCGCGTGACACACGACAGCGGCTCATACGTGAGTTTGCTCAGAAGCACGCGACCTTTCAAGAACGTGTACGTCGTGTCCCAATAGAAGAGATCAAGCGGATTGCAGAGGAGTTCTCATGTTCGCCTCAGATTGCAAACGTTGCATATTTGATCAACATGGACGGAATCATGAGTACTCGTGAGGCCATAGAGTTACTATTTCTTGAATTGCAGAGACGTAGTAGTGTGGGTGAGAATGTTCCAGACATTCCAGGTAGCATACTCGAGTTTGCGCTCAAAGAGGGTGAATGGATAGAGCAGCTAGCCACCTTCTTCACTAGTGAGCTCGAATTAAGAGTGCGTGAACTGGCGAATATAGAGACCGCAATGGATGAAAGTATCATAACTACAGAAAAGGCACTAGCAATCATAGCGGCTCGTACGAAACTTGCGGAGGGGTTCATCCAGCCTATAGTCGAGACATGGCTCAAAGAACATCCAAAATCGACTCTCTCAGATGCTCTCGTAGTCTTTGGTACTACAATCACAGACTGGAATAGAGAGACTGTCAGGGGCAAGGCAAACCACATGAAACGCCAAAACCAAGCATTCTTCAGAAGGTTATTGAAGGCGATTGAGGGGGCGACTGAGTCTGCGACCATAGGCTCAACAGTTGCGAGAGTGAATGATATCACATCAGGACTTCAACGTGAGTTTGAAGAGATGGACGCCAGTGTGTTATCACACTTTCTGCTTCATATCGCACCGCGCCCAACTGGACGTGGTGATAAGGCACCCTACGTTGAGATTGGAACCGCCTCTACAAGAGGACAGAAGACAGAGCCGGACATGACATCCCCATTTGATTTTCTTGAACGTGATGTGATGCTGGCACGGCGTCGCCCAGAGGAGGAAAGGTTCAGATATCTCGGTGAACGGCTTGCACGAGTAGTGAGAGTACTCAGATATCAGGGCAATGACACACTAACATGTGCGACTATGACAATACGAGAGATCACTGCAAGATTAAAGATGCAGAAAATCTCAGTGGATGATGCGTTAAAGATGATAGAAGGGCGTCTTACTGAGGTGCCAACAGAACAGCAAGACACGGTCGCTGTGCAACTGATCTATGACTACTTGAAGACCAATTTCTATGAGGCCTGACCCTATTGATACGAAGTAGTCCGTTATTCTGGTTGTTAGACGTGGAGACCCCGGACTATAATGTAGGCTTTATCAAAGGTGGAGAACTCACAGGGAAGGTACTCATCATATCTTCACAACTATGGTCGATCATCCGAGGAAACCAAGTATATTCAATATTGATTGGGCCTGGTGTCTTTAGAGGCATTGCAAGAAGCGGTACAAAGAGACTTGATGTGGTTGAACAGTTGTCCTCACTCATTTTTGATCCCACTGAATTAAGACTTGAAGAACCAGTTCCACTTGTTGATATAATACATCCTGAGATAATAGATCCACTTGAGAAGCGCAAAATGGAAGAGATAGTGACCTTTATTCGCAAGATAATGGTAGAGCGTGGAAATGTATTGAGTGGGGACACAATTCTTAGACTCCGACCACAGGGAACAGTACCAACAACAGCACACGCAATAGATGTTGTTCAGAAGATCACAGTGTCACATGTATCGGGAATACAACGTGCCAAGTTTTTGTTAGGGGGCACGAATGGACCACTCTATAGACCGCTTGTTGAGGGCTATCAGAAGAGGCGTTACGCAAGACCCGACCTATGCAAGGTCATGGCAGTACCATTTAGGAGGTTCTGTGGTTTTAACGATAAAGAGGTCATGAGCGACTGGATGATTGTAGAAAAGGCCTCCTATGAGTCAGGAATAGGTTTGGATGCCATTCAAGAGGAGTACAATGCCACGATGCAGGATGTTGAAAAGAACAGTTCGTTCTTCATCTATACAGACTACTCCTGAACTAACAAATATCCAGATACCCGGTCATATTAAACTGTGCCGAAGACCAGACGAACGTCGTTCTCAGACAGAGCTGGATAGACCACAAGAGTCATAGTCAGACTGTATTCAGTCTGATTGAGGACACTACTAGTTGGAAGTTGTAGATGCAGATATTCAGAGAGTATTCTCAAGACCATATATGCTCGTCTTTAGAGCTGTCAAGCAGGAACTATCCGCACGGGTCGAAGTCTTCTCTAGTGAGTTAGAGGAGCGGCAGAGAGTGCAACTGACTGGGATGGTAGAGTTTGGTCACCGTCCAGATAGACTGTTAGAGATACGCAGGTCATGGTTTGTCAGATACAATCGACCCATATACTATCAGCCTAAGGAATTTCATAATATTCTCCGTTCTGCAAGACGTATCATCATTCCAACCAAAGAACAACCACCGTTCATGAAAGACCTGAGGGCGCTCTTTGAGAGGCTACAGGTCCAGGAAACCATGGTCTTACCAGTATGTAGTCACTGTATTCGGCAGGACCGTCTGACTATCCTAAACAGAGACAATGCGGTCAGACTGACTGAGACCGCTGTTGCATGTCTCACATGTGCACAGGCAGAACTTCGGGCGGACATCAAGAGCCTTGGAATTCAACTCTCACCAGTCATGATGCATCAACTAGAACGCCAATTATCACGTGTAAAGTCAGTACCACGAATAATGGAGATGATGAGTCCGGGTTTTGATCCGAGTGAACAACCGGATCTCACCCTGTTTGACAGGATAGCTGTGGATACAGCAAGTCGAACAGCAACAGCAATCGAAGACCTACCTATACCAGAAGAGGTCAAGACTGTCCTGAGAGAGGAGGGATATGACAGACTATTACCTATTCAAGAGTCAGTCATTGAGGCGGGCCTTTTTGAGGGACAGTCGCTACTAGTAGTCTCATCAACATCATCAGGAAAGACACTCATAGCCGAGTTGGCGGGTATTCCAAGAGCACTCAAGGGTGAAAAGATGATCTATCTCTCACCCCTTGTTGCACTGACTAACGAGAAGTATGAGTTATGGAGGCGACGCTACAGACGGATTGGCCTGAGAACAGGCATAAGAGTTGGAATGTCACATATCGACGTTGGTGACGAGGGAAGACCAATTGTAGATACAGATGTATCAAAGGCGGACATAATCTGTGCCACTTATGAGGCACTTGATGTAATGTTGAGGTCTGGAGAGACTGCACCCCTTGGCACTATCGGTACAGTCATCATTGACGAGATTCAGAATCTGAGTGACCCCGAACGTGGACCAGAACTTGATGGACTGTTGGCAAGACTACGTCTTCATGCACCATCTGCACAGGTCATAGGTCTCTCAGCCACCGTTGGTGCGCCACGTCAACTGGCAAAGAGCCTAAAGATGCGTCTTGTACAGTTTGAGGGGAGACCAGTCCCGCTTGAACGACACCTAGTCTTTGCAAGAAGTGACGAGGAAAAGAGACAGATAATCGGACGTCTTGTGCGCATAGAGTTCAAGAATGTGAGTAGTCATGGAAACAGGGGCCAGTCAATCGTGTTCACATACTCTCGGCGGAGAGCTCATGCACTTGCAGACTGGCTTCGGGAGAATCATGTATCCGCGACAGTCTATCATGGTGGACTACCGTATAACCGTAGACGCAGTATTGAGATTGCATTTGCAAAACAGAGATTTGCATGTGTGGTCACAACAGCTGCATTGGGTGCCGGAGTAGACCTGCCTGCATCACAGGTCATCTTTGATTCGTTGACAATGGGCTCAGACTGGCTGTCTAATGCCGAATTTGAACAGATGACAGGTCGTGCCGGACGTCTTGGAAAACATGATCTTGGAAAGGTGTACCTCGTTGTCCAGCCTGACCGAAAGTACCATGCGGGACAGGACAAGACGGAGGATGAGGTTGCTGTACAACTCTTGAACGGTGTTGTTGAGAGTGTTGAACCAGTTGCAGATGCTGAGACCTGTGCAGAACAGCTTCTTGCCATCATCTGTTCAACAGGTCTTACAGACCCAAGAGAGATTGCCAATGCATACGAAAAGATGATCTCACCAACAATCTCGGTTGTTGATGCTCTGAAAATACTGGTTCGCCATCACATGATCAGTGTGACACAGAACGAAATACATCCTACAGAACTGGGAAGGTCCACCTCAATATCTTATTTCTCACCAAGCCAGGGTGTTGATGTCTTACGGCTCACGGAGTCTATGGATGTACTTGACATTGCAGTCAGACTACAACCCTTTGAGAATGTGTATCTGAGTTCACGTCTTCAGGCGGAGGTGGACACAGCCTTTAAGACACATATGCCAACCAGACTGTTCTCGGGCATCTTTCAAGATCTTGGTGACCTCAGCCGCGGACAGGGTGGAGCAGCGCGTCTTGCATCATGGGTCTATGATATACTTGTAAAGTGGACAAGGCAGTTCTTCAACTGTGGATGTTCACTCTATCCCGAGTGTGACCATGCCAAGATCAGGCTTGGTAGATGGCTCATAGAGAGACGACAGGAGGGATACAATCCAACAGGGCTTGCAGATCTACTGAACAAAGAGTTTGAGCTCTGGGCATATCCGGGTGATATCTATTCATGGCTTGACACACAGATACACAATCTGAGAGGGGTACAGAGAGTGGCTGCAGTAGCGGGCAAGGTAGATTTGGGTGCAGAGATAGACGCACAGATCGCAAAGATAGAGACTCCTCTTGCAGGGCGTGAAAAGACTGTTGTTTCAGAGACCTCTGCTACACAGGGGACTGAAGACTAGACCGAGTTAATTGTAGAGGAACTCTGTGGAAACTCGAATCTCACTCTCAGAGTTGTGAGTTGTTCATTTGTCATGGAATCAAGGTTCAGGTCAATCCACATATGGAGGTCTCGTCGTATAACCTCCCTGAGTGATAGTGACTTGTCAGGCCGCTCAGCTGGAGTCACTATCTGAAAACGTGTACTGCCGCAGTCACACGTGCCATCGATTATAGTATCCATATCAGTAGTGGTTGAGCCACAGTTTCTGCATCGAAATATCATCATGTTCATCACTATCCATTAGAGGCAGACGCATTATGCTATCAGTATTAGTAATTCACAGATAACATCGTTCATTATCAAGTGGTCTGTGACAGGATCAGACTATATAAAATCCCCAACATGCGGACAGACACACGCCAATTATGTCTAACGCAGGGTAACTGCTCACACTCTACTCAGCAAGGTCACCAAATTCTCTTCTTGCATGCTCAACCAGTTCGTCATGCCGTTCAGAATATGGACGATAGAACTGTCCAGGCGCAACAGCACTCAGCTTTTTATCAATCACGTCGCTCATGGCGGAGTTGATCTCAAAACCCAAATAGTGTCTAAATGCGCCCTTGGCGGCGACCGCGGTTGTGCCATTACCCATGAAGGGGTCTAAGACCAATTCACCAGGCCTAGACGTAAAGTCAATACAGCGCATTACTAACTCTTCAGGCAGTTTTGTACCATTCTTTACCTCGCCCCGTCTGTATGTTCGCTGTATGTCCCACACGTCAAGTGGATAGTGTTGTATCTGAATGTCAATATATACCCCTATTCGATTTTTCGATATTCACGTTTTTCCCCAAAGATTATAAGCGAAAACCTTCATCTCCAAGATGGAAATAAGCGAAAAAAATCGCGGTTTCAACGGCCCCCCTCAGAAAATGAGGATTGAAAAGTAAACGAGGATTGAAAAAAGATTGAAAAAAGATTGAAAAAAGTACCTTGTACTCATACCACAAGACACCTCCTCACAGAGATCATATCATATCATTCTGATGTTCGTCTAGACTGCCAAGACCGCAGTACGTATTCAAACAATGTAAGTATAAGCAACACCACCACGACCGTTGGAAAATCGAGACCACTGGGAGGGTTAGTAGACGCCCCATAAATATACCATGCCACGAGCAAAATAAATCCCACAACCACTACAAGTCGTAATACAGCAAAAAGAGCACGCCGATAGATATTCTCAGGCGATCTCATTGCGATGGACTGTTCAAACGCATGTGCAATCTCTATAGGTTGACCAGTCTCGTCAAGCACCTCATGCAGAAGCGAGAGGGGACTCTCTTCTGGTCGCTCAGTGACCTTCTCAGACAGAGCCTCATGAATGTGTTCTCTGAGTTCATCAATCAAACCAATGCTATCTAATGAGTCCGGCAGGGCTCTACGGACACTCTTGAGATACTGTTCGATCATCTCTTCAATCTGTAAATCACTCACCTCTCAACGCCTCCAGATGACGAAATATTTCAATCAGTATGACACTCAGCTCTCTATATACACGGTCACCCTCGCCAGTCAATACATAGATCTTTTTGCTGGGACCAGAGTCAGACCGCTCGGTATGTACATTGAGTAATCGTTCTCTACTGAGTCGATGGAGTATCGGATAGAGTGTGCCATCTTTTACTTCAAGGAGTCCACCCGTACGCTCGTCCAGCTCTTTTGCGATACGATAGCCGTGTATCCCATTCTCATATCGACGGACTATTGCGAGGATTGCATACTGGAGAATACCGCGTCTCAGTTCAATCTTCCAAACGTCTTCAAAAGAAGGCATACTCTTAGAGACTCCAGACCTCTTCATAGCACACCACTCTTCTAAAGGCCTAATGTCCTTATCACTGTTCTCGTCATAAGTGATCCGCATCATGTCTGCGGCGATGTAGGTGTACGTGTATCTCGCGCCACATTGTTGATGGATACTGGCGAGGTTCTTTTAGTTGCGTGTACATCGCTGACGCAATGAGTCTAAGAATGCCACTGAAGACCAGCATCCAGAACACAGGTAGTAGTGTATAATCACCCATGAAGGGGACTAATGCCTGACCCATGAAGCCGGCCACTAGAGAACCACCAAGAAAGACTATACCCGTGAAGTAGTTGTAGACGGCTATGTGTGAACCCCGCTCGTGTGCTGGGGCGACATCATATATGTACGCCGTACTGGAATTAGATGATGCAGCAACTGCCACACCTGCAATGATATTTGATAGATACACGAGTTCAGCCAATCTGACGAACCAGACGGCAGCATAGAGAATAGGTACAAGGAAGAGTAGAAACCTTCCAAGTATAATCATTGGCTTTCTTCCAATACGATCACTCAGTCGGCCAAAAGGACCTGTGAATATAATGGTAGATAGTGTCATTATTGCAGAGGCCAGTGTTATCTCAAACAGACCATTCTGCAGCCAATGTGTCTGAACATAGATGAAGTATGGCCATGCCATTGACATCGCAAACGAAAAGAAGGTAGTAGTGAAACAGAATCTTCTGAAATCACTCGGTACTGACAAGAGTCTTAACACTGGCGGAAAACCACGTTGCTGTGAATGTCCATGATCTCGCTCTGCAATAGTCAATGACACGATAGAGGATATCGTTCCAAACAGTGCGGTGAGAACAAAGGGTATGTAGTACTGCTCCCGCCATGTCTCCATTGGGGGAATGAGTATTGGGCCAAGGGGCCCAAAAATAGGTCTTAGATCAATAAGATGTATCTCATTGACAACGATAGTCAACGCAATAATACCAGACAATAGTGTTGCAATCAGAGATGCAGCATTTGTCACTATTGCCAATCTGCCAAGTTCTGTACCGCGTCTATCTTCATAAATAAGACCGCCAATCAATGATAGCCAAGTTGGAATCTGAATGCTAAAGAGGATTGACTGGATAGCATAGAGAACAATCATCTCAATGGGCGTTGCAGCTGTGATAAACAAGAGAACTGTGGCCAGTCCTGTGAATGTGCCCAACGCAACAAAAACACGATTGTGACCAACTCTATCTGAGACTGCACCCCATAGTGGTTGAAGTATTGTTGGTGCAACATTGCCGACACTACGTAAGATTCCCATCTCTGCAAGATTTGCACCCATGTTTACAAAATAAGCGCTCATGAGTGGGGAGTGCATACCCACAGCAAACTGCGTCAGTGAACCTGCAACATATGCCTTTGATGGGAGAGTACCACGTTCTGAGGACTCTTCGTTCAAATCTGACGCCACGTTGCAGGTGACCAATTTATGCTAGATTTAACTCTAGCCATATGTGAATATTCATGAACTAGGATCAATCTACCTGCGACCATCAAGGATACAGAGGCCGAGTTCTCTGAATAATGCTCAACAAGAGAAGACATGGCTATGAAGCTGAAGAGAAACAATCACTCACCGAATAAATTATGAGGCAAAGACAACCATCAGGACCATCTGCTGGTATAAGACAATGCTAGGAGAAACAGTCTACAGAGAAAGGATTGAGAGAGTCCGTGACTATATCTCGGATAAACGAGCCAGTCTCGTACTCATCACATCCACCTCACCAAACTTTCTCTACCTCACAGGTATACACTACGAGATGCGTGAACGACTCATCGCACTTGTTTTGACACGTGATAACGACCCTTTGATCATTGCGCCCTCTTTTGAGGTCTCGAACCTACGGGGACTCACATGTATCAGAGATTTCCTGCCATGGGAAGAGGAACAAGATCCCTATCAGGTCCTCATTCAGAACTTAAATCTCTCTTACGCAGCGAACCATGTGGTGGCATTCGATGACTCAACACCACTAGGAGTATTTTGGGCAATGAGTCATGCGCTTGGGGGAATCCAACATGGCATCTCCATCACACCATTGCTCAGAGGTATGCGTATCAAAAAGTCAGACCTAGAGGTGGATATGATAAGACAGGCCAGCCGTATAATAGACAAAGCAATTGCTGAGGGGCTTCGACATGCTGCTGAGGGCATCACCGAATTGGAGTTGAAACAGACAGTTCAGAAAGAGATCATTCGTCATGGTGCACAACCAACCTTTGGAGCAGTACTGTTTGGAACACGTAGTGCATTACCACATGCGGATACAAGTCAGGCACGACTCAAGAGAAATGAGGCTATATTGTTAGACTGTGGTTGCGCAGTCGCTGGATATAACACAGACATAACACGAGTTGGTTTCTATGGCACACCATCGGAGGAGTTTCAACGTGTCTACACAATAGTCAGAAGGGCAGAAGAAACTGCAATTGAGAGAATCAAGGCCGGCCTGAGATGTGAAGATGCAGACAGTATCGCACGGGATATGATTCAGACTGAGGGATATGGTGAACGATTCACCCACAGACTGGGACATGGAATTGGTCTAGAGGTTCATGAACCGCCATATCTTGTCAGGGGCAACAAGATGGTATTAGAACCGGGTATGACACATAGTGTTGAACCAGGCATCTATATTGAGGGGTCATTTGGTGTGAGAATAGAGGACCTGGTTTGCATTCGTAAGGATGATTGTGAGGTCTTGACGCAATCGCCACGAGATTTGTACGTGATCAAATAAGTTGATTTAGGCTGAGAAATGTTCACTGCTTCTCTGCCTGTCGACCCTTCGACATTATCTCCTCAAGACGCTTCCGATCCTCTTCAGATAGACCCTTCATGGCCTCTGCAGACTGTTTTAACGCATGAGTCATAAACACATTATAGAGTGCAGGTAATGTGGTCTCGGTCTCAGCAGCCTCCTTATACTCGCGTTCAGCCAATTCTTTTACCTCCTTCAGTGCCTCCCGAGTGACCTCACCCTTTCCAATACCTTCACACGTCTTGTCAAGAACAACAAACTTTTCACCGTTGTAACTCAGAGGGAAGACTTGACAGGAGATGGGGCGTCCAAACCGTATGGAACAGGCATTAGAGTCCTCATGAAAGAATATACATGCCGTCTTTTCAGGTGTCTTTTTCAGAGGCTTTCGTGCTGTCTCAATGGTCATGATATCATTCTCATCAGCAGGGAGATGGATCTCAAGTCCGAAGAGGATATGTTCCAAGTAGTTCTGAGAGGTCCATCTAGAGAGGTCTCCAAGTGTGACATTCACATGCTCACGAGTGCAGCATACTCTGCTAGCGCATTGCTGTTCAGAGCACTTGAAACTGTACTTCTGTTTCTCTGCCATAGACTTGGTCCTCAGTGAAATGATGTCAGGAGGAGTGGCGAAACAACAAAACACTTAATGATTTCGAAATATCACAAGCATCCGTATTCGGTTCTGAAGTCATTTTGACACAGGACTATGATGAATTCACACTCACTGATTGAGAGGGCAGATATCATTGTTTATTTGTAGACAGACAACTATCACACGATGATAAAGGATATAGGCAGATTGGAGTGGGTTTTAGTGACCCTATTCTATAGACAGATGACATTAAGAGTTACGAGGATTGTAACTATATGACTGACAAGAACTGGCACACTATGGATCTCGACTCGGTCTTAAATATGCTAAATACCTCTGCATCAAGTGGTCTATCAGACACGGAGGCTGCAAGACGACTTGAAGAATATGGTCCTAACGAGATTGTAGAACGCAAGAGAGCAGGTCCAGTCATAATTTTTCTGCGGCAGTTCAAGAGCCCAATGGTATTGATACTAATAGCAGCGATCATCATCTCCCTGTTCACTGCTTTGGTACCAGAGTCAGCAGACAGTGAGGGAATAGTGGATGCTATAGTCATAATAGCAATCGTGTTCTTCAACGCAATATTTGGTTTTGTTCAAGAGTATAGGTCAGAACAGGCACTACAGAAACTCAAACAGATGGCAGTGCCAAAGACCAGGGTGCTACGAGGGGGCTTCTGGAACGAGATTGAGGCACGACAACTAGTTCCTGGCGATATAGTGGCTCTTGAGGCGGGTGATCGTGTTCCAGCTGATGGAAGAGTCATTGAATTAGTGAGTCTCGCACTAGATGAGTCAATCCTGACTGGTGAGCCTGTACCAGCCCGTAAGACAGACGAGGCAATTCCGCCAACCAGTGCTATAACCATTGGCGATATGAAAAACATGGTCTTTCAGGGAACTATTGTTGCTAATGGCAAAGGGCGTATGGTTGTCACTTCTACCGGAATGAACACCGAGTTTGGAAAGATTGCAGAGATGGTCCAACAGGAGGATGAAGAAACCACACCTCTGCAACGTGACCTTGTAGATCTAGGAAAGAAACTCGCGGTGGTTGTTATATTTCTCTGTATAATAGTATTTGCTGTGGAAGTCATTCGTAATCCATTTGGAAGTGTAATGGAGGAACTCTTAGTAGCAATAGCACTTGCAGTATCTGCCATTCCCGAGGGTCTACCCGCGGTTGTGACAATCACACTAGCGATTGGTGTAAAGAGCATGTCCAAGAAAAACGCAATCGTCCGAAGACTTCCATCAGTTGAAACACTTGGTTCCACAACCATCATAGCGAGTGACAAGACCGGAACTATAACAAAGAATGAGATGACTGTGCAGATGCTCTATGTAGATGGCAGAACTATCACAGTCACTGGTAGTGGATACAATAAGAATGGTGTATTTCTTGAAGGGGACATATCCATCGACCCACAACAAGACCCACACATTGTATTGCTATGCAAAATAGGTCAGTTGTGTTCAAATGCAATACTCCAGAAAGATCTCACAGGTAAGGCAGACTGGTCAGTCCTTGGAGACCCCACAGAGGGGGCAATACTTGTTGTGGCAGAGAAGGCAGGACTACATCAAGATGAGATATGGAAGCATTATACAGAGGAGACTGAACTGACCTTCGACTCGATAAGAAAACGTATGACCTCCATATGTCGTGACGAACGAGGAACTCTGACCGCATACTGTAAAGGCGCACCAGAACTGCTTTTACCCCTCTGTAGTCAGATCTATGAGAAGGGAAGTGTCAGACCACTGACGCCGGAAACCCGCCAAAAGATACTTGATATCTATGCAGAACGTGCACGAAATGCGCTTCGTATGCTGGCTTTTGCATACAGGCCACTAGATGAGCCTCAGTCAGACTGGTCTCCGGAGGAAGTTGAGAGAGACATGATCTTCGTTGGGCTTATGGCCATGATAGATCCACCAAGAGATGAGGCTCGTGAAGCAATCATGAAGTGTAGAACAGCGGGAATTCGGCCAGTCATGATAACTGGAGACCACGAACTCACTGCACAGGCCATCGCCACAAGAGTTGGGCTTGTTGAGAAAACGGCCCAGGTACTTCGTGGTGCAGATCTCGACTCAATTGATGATAATGAACTCCAAAAACAGGTACATCATGTTGGAATCTATGCACGAGTGGCACCAGAACATAAATTCAGAATCGTATCAGCCCTGAAGAGAAATGGTAATGTCGTCGCCATGACGGGCGATGGAGTGAATGATGCACCAGCTATTAAGACAGCAGATGTAGGAATATCAATGGGCATAAGAGGTGCAGACGTCACGCGAGAGGCATCAGACCTAATTCTGTTGGATGATAACTTTGCAACAATAGTGAGTGCCGTAGAGAAAGGAAGAGAGATATACTCAAACATACGAAAGTTTGTCAGATTCCTGTTATCAGCCAACTTTGATGAGATATTTCTTATATTCACAATGGTCATGATTGGACTACCTCTGCCGCTCACACCAGTACTGATACTGTGGGTCAATCTTGTAACGGATGGATTCCCAGCCCTTGCATTGGGTATGGACCCACCAGAACCAGATGTTATGACACGCCCACCACGACGACCGGACAGTAGGCTTATTGACAGGCCAATGGCCATATTTGTGGTGACCACAGGACTACTCGGTTTTGTAGCAGCTTTGATAACGTTTCTTTGGGTACTAATTACATATGGCGGTACTGTGCCCGGTATATTATCTGAGGCCGTAAATTGGGGTACGGATATCGCACCAACGGGATTACCGTGGTCTTTCGTTCTAGACCATGGCAGAACTGCTGTATTTGCGTCAATAGTGGTGTTTGAGATGCTGCTAGTGTGGAACTGCCGTGATGAGCATAGACCAGTCTGGAAGACACGGATCAGAAACTCAAAGACTTTGATGTTGGCAGTTGCTGCATCAGTACTCGTGATACTTATGACAATATACGTTCCCATCTTTCAGTCACTCTTTGGAACTGTACCTCTGTACTCGATGGACTGGTTGGTGATATTAGCTGTAGCAGTCCCTGCGCTACTGATTCCACCACACAAGATCTTCAAGTGAACAAGACCACATAATAGAAAGGTCCTTCAGTCACGTTCTCGGAGGAATTATGCAGAACACGTACTAATCATAATGCAAGCAGTACCTACTGCTAATAATAAGATACAAACCATTCAAAAGATATAATTATACTTGTGACTAGCACGTCTGCAATAACCACTGACACGCCAGTAGAAAATATCCCAATCGTTTTGGTGAAACAAAAGATGTATCAAATACAAGTTTCATTTTCAATAATGATGTCGTTCCTCTTTGCCACAGGTCATGTTTCGCTAGTAGAAACCAGGACGGAGGAACTACAATGAGCCAGTCCACATCATGGCATGCTATGGATCAAAAAGAAGTACTTGAAAGATTGGACACGTCAATAAGTGGGCTGAGTCAAGATGAGGCCAATGCAAGACTGGCTCAATATGGACCAAATGAACTTGCTGTGGCAGCACGCGAATCCATCATAGTGTTGTTCATACGTCAATTCACCAACATACTAATGATCATCCTTCTAGTAGCAGTAAGCATCTCATTTTTGATGGGAGAGGTTGAAGATGCTCTGCTCATCCTGGCAATAGTTGTTGCATCAGCTTTTCTTGGTTTCACACAAGAATACCAGGCAGAAAAGGCCATCGAAGCGCTGAAGAGTATGCTTCAACAGACCACCACGGTGATGCGGAACGGAGAACATATCACCATTCCTAGTAATGCTGTTGTACCGGGAGATATTCTAGTTATCAAAGAGGGGGACCGAATTGTCGCAGATGGTCGCTTGATAGAAACGGTAGAACTCAAAGTAAATGAAGCTGTAATAACAGGTGAGTCAATACCTGTTCAAAAGACTACTGCGAAACTACCAGAGTCCACTTCACTCAGTGATAGACACAACATAATACTCTCGGGTACTGACGTAGTATATGGCAAAGGAACTGCAGTAGTGGTTGCTACAGGACTGTCAACAGAGTTTGGAAAGATTGCAACTCAGGTTGCCACTGTGACAAAAGAGAGTACACCTCTTGAAACCCGTACAAGAGAGATTGGTCGCTGGATAGGAACAATTGCACTTAGTATATGTGCAGGAGTTACAATCATAGCGATTTTACAAGAATTCTTCAAAACTGGCGGAATATCAACGGAATTAATAATTCAGACAATCTTGTTTGGTATAGCACTTGCGGTAGCAGCTGTACCTGAGGCATTACCAGCTGTGGTCGCAGGAAGTCTTGCTATTGGTATGCACAAAATGGCAAAACAAAATGCACTTGTTCGAAAGATGGCCGCTGTTGAAACTCTTGGATGCATAAGCGTCATCTGTTCTGACAAGACAGGCACTATAACAAGAGGAGAGATGACTGTTCGAGAGATGTACCTTCCTGACACAGTCTTATCTGTGAAAGGGGAGGGTTACAATCCGACGGGAGAGATCATCACCACAGAGGGTAAACAGATAGTCAAGGAGTTGGATGAGCGTCTGCATCTGTTACTCTACGGTAGTGCATTGTGTAACGATGCTAGACTCATACAGTCAGATGGTCGCTGGAAGGTAGTGGGTGATCCAACAGAGGGAGCTCTTGTTGCCCTTGCTGAGAGAGGTGGAGTCAGAGTGGACTCACTCCGCAGAGACTATCCTCGTATTGGAGAGGTCCCCTTCAGCTCGGACAGGAAAAAAATGTCTGCCATACATACTTCACAGGATGGCAAGATATACATCTGGACAAAGGGTGCCTGTGAGGTAGTACTTGAAGACTGTGAATATGTCTTTACTGGCAACTCCACTGAGGCTATGACTGAGGAATGGAAACAGAAGATCCTTCAAAAGAACGCAGACATGTCTTTGCGTGCACTTCGTGTTCTTGCCATAGCATATCGCCAGCCGAATACCCAACCAAAGAATCATAATGAGACCGAAAACAGACTAGTCTTTCTAGGACTTGTTGGTATGATTGACCCTGCACGAAGTGAGGCCATCAAGGCGATTGAGATATGCAAGTCCGTAGGTATCAGACCAATCATGATAACAGGAGATCACAAACTGACTGCAGTTGCAGTTGCCACAGAAACGGGGATATATCAGCCAGATGACCTTGTGTTCACTGGTAGCGAAGTGGACGCGCTGAGTGACGAGGAATACAACCAGATTGTAGAAAGAATCACAGTCTATGCCAGGGCATCACCATCAACAAAGCTCAGAATTGTTCAGGCATTGAAAAGACATGGTGAAATCGTTGCAATGACTGGTGATGGGGTCAACGATGCACCTGCTTTGAAACAGGCAGATATTGGCGTAGCAATGGGTATAACAGGTACAGATGTCACGAAAGAGGCTGCAGACCTAGTTCTTGCAGATGATAACTTTGCAACCATTGAAAAAGCAATTGAACGAGGTCGCTGGATATATGACAATATCAAGAAGTATCTGACCTACCTGTTGCAAGCAAATCTGGTAGAGATCATCGTATTATCTACAGCTGTTCTTTTAGGATATCCATTGCCACTATTACCAGCACAGATTCTATACATTAATCTTGTCACAGATGGACTGCCGGCGATAGCGCTTGGTCTCAGTCCGCCAGATGCAGATATTATGAAACGTCCACCGAGAAATCCGAGAGAGAGTATATTCTCCAAAGATGTCAAACAGTTAATCATGGTATCAGTACTGATTCAGGTGCCTCTTTTACTATTTATTTATACGAGCATTGCGCCGATTGGTACAGATCCCACAGACCCACTGCTTATAGAGGCACGTACAGTATTGTTCTACACCTTTGTCTTTGGTGAGTTTGCTTTAGCACTCGCATGTCGTTCACTAAAGTATACACTATGGAAGGCACCACCACATAAGTTATTGTGGGGATCAATAATACTGAACATCGTGTTGACGATAGTGCTTTTTGGAATGGTTCCAGGAGTCACGGAGGTCTTTGAAATTGCGCCTCTGCATATCATTGGCATTGAAACAATAATCGTCTTCTGTGTGATCTTACTTACGGCTGTTGAGGGACTGAAAATGTTCAATCAATGGTCAGAAAAAAAGAAAAAGACTTGATAAAAATGGGGAACAACTAAACCAACACACAGCACATAGTGAGGTGCGGTCTGAACTGTCACAAGACTAGAGGCCACACCATGGAAAATAAGATATTACCGACTGACGTCACATGACCATAACCTGCGGGAATTGCGACCATTGATATCATCTTGGAAGTCGCCGTTCCAACCAACGTGCCATGTCTGCAAGGACTCTGTCCTTTTCAATTTCCCCATGAAGTTCATGATAGAGCCCCTCATAGAGTATCCACTCTTTGTCCTTTGTGTTGATTTTTTCATAGAACTGCCGTGACTTCTCGGGTATGACCATTCTGTCATCTCCTGCCTGTTGCACAAGCGTAGGAATTGTAATCAGCGGAGCAAGTTGCATTGCATTCTCTGCTGCACTGAGCGCAGATGCACCGAATCGCGGAGTGACACAGTCGAAACGCAGCGGGTCGTTCTCATGTTCTCTTTGAACGGCAGGATCATGGCTTGCAAAAGCAAAGTCAACACGGTTCTTGAAGTAGATCTTCACATTTAGTAGCGATAAAAATCGAGCAGATATACGGGTCAGGGGATGAATGGGCAGTCTCTGAGAGACCGCGGGACAGGAGAGGATTATACCATCTACAGCATGAGGGTAGGTAGCCACATATCGTATGACATGCAGACCACCTAACGAGTGACCAAAGAGAAACAGTGTTCGCTCAGGAGTGCGTGCCCGGACCTGTTTCACTATGTTGTGCATATCTTCAATGTACTCATCAAAGTTCATCACGTGACCTTTCCGTCCAGAATAGTGACCAAAACCGCGCATGTCAGGAGCAAACACTGCAAATCCTAACTTAGCAAAATATTCCCCAATGTTCTTGAGAGTCTGACCATGACTTCCTAGGCCATGTATGAGTATTAGAATGGATCTGAGCGGTTCTGTTTCTGGAAGCCATGCACACATGTACATCTGCGTACCATCATAGCCAACATAACTTGACTCTTCAAACATTTTAACCATACTTTTAGTCTGATTATAGTGTATCTAAGTTGTGTTCCAGATAAGTGTTATGGGGTGACTTTTTTAGAGTGATGTTTTGAAAGCGCCGATATAAATGCGGTTTTGAAATACTCCCTAAAAATTGACCGCTATAACACTTGTCTGAAAAATACAGTAAAGATAACCATGGTTGTAATCAGACTAAGAGTACAGTTGAAACACAATAAACTGTACGGGAGACACAGTATCAACTGGTCCCCCGTTTATAGTGAATTTAGAATCTCATAGGTCGAGGGGGATCTGTAGAGTAGTCATAGAAACCACGACCACTCTTTCGTCCAAGCCAGCCCGCACGGATCATCTTCCTAAGCAATGCTGGTGCCCTATACTTTGAATCTTTGAACTCTTCAACGAAATAGTCCGAGATGTAGAGCAATGTATCCAGTCCAACAAAGTCGGCGAGTGTGAGTGGACCCATTGGCCAATTCAGGCCCAACTTGATGGCAAGATCCATGTCCTCCACTGTGGTGATTCCCTCTTGAATTGCGAATATTGCCTCGTTGATTGCAGGAACCAGAATTCGATTGACTGCAAAACCCGGTGCCTCCTTTACAAGGACTGTCTGTTTTCCGAGTTTTTGTGAGAGCTGCCGAATGACCTCTACGGTCTCATCATCAGTAATCTGTCCACGGATTATCTCCACGAGTCCCATGACGGGAACAGGATTAAAGAAGTGCATGCCAATGAACTTCTGAGGACGTCTGGTGACTGAGGCCATCTGCGTAATACTGATACTTGATGTGTTTGAGGCTAGTATGGCATGACTGGGTGCCTGCTCATCGACCTCTCGCCATGTGTCCAGCTTCAGTTTTACCACTTCAGGAATTGCCTCAATCACAATGTCTGCATCTGCAACTGCCTCCTTTAGGTCCAATGTGCATCTGATGCGTGCAACGGTTTCATCGGCCTGTTGTTGAGTCATCTTACCCTTAGTCACAGCACGTCCAAGATTCTGTTTTATGGTCGCAATACCCTTGTCCAGGAACTTCTGTTCCACATCACGCATAGTCACATCATAACCTGCTTGTGCACATACATGAGCGATGCCGTTGCCCATCTGGCCCGCTCCAAGAACAGCAATTTTTTTGATTTCCATGAATTTTGACCTCCTATATATTTGGGAGCAGTTTCACTCAACTACAGTCCCAGTAATATCTTTGACGTGTCAGCCATATCAGACAGGAGAGTTAGTAAGACATAGCCACACGTAATGAGGTAATCGATACCATGTACAATGAGAACGGTTTAACCTGATCTTCTATCACACCTAGACCAGCCATATTCTTAAACAAGTAGTTAACGCATTACAATACCATTGTACATATTTTGAAGCATCCTAGGAATTATGCAGAGTAACATCTTGTGACTCATTGATGTGACTCTCTATTGTGATTCGGGGTTAAATACCACTACCAGATTGCA
>FWPU01004677.1_pt1 | contig 31396 bp, 25 predicted proteins | sample 2228361 | NCBI WGS metagenome assembly FWPU01 (sample SAMEA103939777, study PRJEB20133) | metagenome | reverse complement strand
TCGGGCCCACCCGGTCGCCCCCGGCCCGGCGGACCTGGTCCTGGCAGTGGCCGACCACCAGCACCGCCTCCGCCACGCCGGCGGCCGCCAGCGCCGTGAGCATGCGCTCGATCAGGGGACGATCACCCACGGGCAGCAGGCATTTGTGGGTGCGGTCGGTGAGCGGCGCCAGGCGGCGCGCCACGCCCGCGGCCAGCGCGACGAGGTTTCCTACGAGCTGCCCGGGGGCGAGCTGGTCGAAGAAGAACATCGACAACCCGGCGAGGAACACCGGCACCGAGAACAGCTCGCGGCGCGACGGGCGCTCGTGCAGAAGCCACGGCGAGAGCCACAGCAAATGGAGCGGCGCGGTGTCCTGCAGGAAGATGGCGTTGGCCGCGGTGGTGAGCTTGTTGGCCACCACGAAGAGCGTCACGGTGGCGGCGTAGGCCACCGACACGGCCAGCCCGCGCTTCGAGGGGAGCCGGCGCGCCGCGGGCAGCAACGCCAGGAGGGTCAGCGCAGCGACGAGCGATCGACCGCCCGAGACCTGCCACGCGTCGAGGTCGGTGAGCTTGATGGCCGCTCCCGCGGTCGACCAGAGGATCGCGGCGGCGATGACGAAGAGGCGCCAGCGCATTCAGGGCCTCAGACGATATGCCGTCGCGAGCCCGAGGTAATTGGCGACGGAACGCCCCATCAGGCCGGCGGTGATGCCTCCAGCGACGAGCTGTCGGTTTCCCACCGCGCGGGCGACGGGCCCGACGAACGCCGGCCCGAAGATGGTCGCGGTCGACGCGATCAGGGCCGTGTCCGCATCGACCCGGAACGCGAAACACAGCACGTAGTGCAGCGCGATGGCCGTGAGCTGCACCGCGGCCACCATCGCGAACAGCTCGGGGCTCGCCGACCCGAGCGCGCGCACGTCGGCCAGCGAGCCGATGGCCACGCAGAACGCGAGCAGGAGGTACTCGCCCATCGGGTAGCTCGTCGCGTTCGTGCGCAGCCTGCGCATGAACGAGCCGGCCAGGCCGAGCGTGGTGACGAGGAGCAGCACCAGCGGCACGACGAGCTCGGAGAAGAAAAGATGGCTGGCGGCAAGGCTCGCGACGACGATGGCGACCGAAGCCAGCGCCGCCTCGGCCCACGCGAAACGGGTGACGCCCGGCCGGCGCGTGGCGTCGGGGCCTTCGCCCTGCATCGGCGCGGCGGGGAAGGGCGGAAGCACGCGTCGCAGCACCGTCTTGGCGCCGGTGAGGAGGAACAAAAGGTAGATGCCGCCGGTGACCATGTCGGAGGCGTTGAGGAGCACGAACGTCTCCTCCTTCACCGAAAGCGCCAGCCCGATGGCGCTCGCGTTCGCGGTGCCGCCCACGTAGACGCCGACGAGCATGCCGGCGACCTTCCACGCCTCGCCGACGAGCCCGCCGAAGAGCCAGCCGTGAAGCGCGCCGCTCGCCACCGCCGAGATGCAGGCCAGCGTGAACGCCAGCACCATCGCCCGCGCCAGCCGCCACCACTCGCCGAGCCGCGTCCCGAAGAGCATCAACGGAATCGACAGCGGCACCGCGAGCTCGGCGATGCGCAGCGACACGTCGCGATCGAGGCGCACCGACGGCAGATTCGCCAAGAGAAGGCCGAACAGGTAGCAGAGCCCCACCGGGCCGACCCACTCCAGCGGCTTGAACCGCCTCGCCGCCGCCGACGCCAGCGCGGGGAACGACAGCGCCGCCGCGATCTGCAAGAGCGCGATCAGGGCGACTCACCCGAAGGCAGCTCGTACAGCCCGTCCATGAAGTCGAGGATGAAGTCGCCGATCGCCGATCGATCGAGCGCCTGGCCGAGCATGCCGTACATGGCCGCGCTCCCCTCGGGAGCGGGCTCGCCGCGCGAGAGCCTCGAGGCGCACGTCCGCAGATCTTCGAGGAACAGATCCGCCACGGGCTCGTGCGCCGGCGTCACCATCAGGTGCAGCGCCGGAGGCAACTGCTGCCGATCGAGGCGCCAGCCGCGCGCTTCCATCGCGTCGCCGAGCGCGTAGACGTCGATCGTCTTCGAAGCGAACGCCAGCACGCTCATCGCCGGAGCTCCCAGCACCTCGAGGCCGGGGACCGAGGCGATGCCCTCGCGCAGCTTGTGCGTGGTGTCGAGGATGCGCCGGGCGATCGCGAGGTACCCCTCTTCGCCGAGGTGCTGGAGGATGGCCCACGCCGCGGCAATGGCTCCGCCAGGGCGCGTGCCGGTCATCGACGGAGAGCCGTAGAGCCCGCCCGGCCAGTCCGCGTACGTGAAGAACTGGTACCGCCGCAGCTCGCGCGTGCGGTGGAGGAGCACCGACGCCCCCTTGGCCGCGAACCCGTACTTGTGCAGGTCGGCGGAGAGGCTGGTCACTCCGGGAACCTCGAAATCGAATCGCGGAATCGGGTGGCCCAGCTTGCGCGCGAACGGCAGGAGGAAGCCGCCGAGGCATGCGTCGACGTGGCAGGCCACGCCGCGCTCCGCCGCGAGCGCGGCGATCTCCTCGATGGGGTCGATCACTCCATGGGGGTAGGCCGGCGCCGAACCGACCAGGAGAATCGTCCGCGGCGTGATGAGTGCCTTCATCGCGTCGACGTCGACCCGGAAGTCCGCCGTCAGCGGAACGTGCACCGCCTTCACGCCGAAGTAGTGCCCGGCCTTCTCGAACGCCGGGTGCGCAGAGACGGGGAGCACCATCTCCGGCTCGGTGATGCCCCGCTCGGCACGGAAGCGATCCCGCGCTGCCTTCACCGCCATGAGGATGCTCTCCGAGCCGCCCGAGGTGAGGGTGCCGGCCGCACCCGGCGCGCCGTGGAACAGATCGGCCGCCATCGCCACGACCTCGGCCTCCATGCGCCTCAACGACGGGAACGCCAGCGGCGAGAGCGCGTTCTCGCTCAAGAACATCGTGTACGCCTCGGCCAGCAGCGCCGAGACGTCGTCGCTGACGTGGTAGACGAGGCTGAACGTGCGCCCCTCCTTCCACCGCGCGTCGTCTCGCCGCATCGCCTCGAGCCGGTCGAGCACCTGCTCGCGCGACTGGCCACGCGTGGGGAAGTGGGCTGCGCCCCTCATCGCTTCTCCTTCCGCTGCGCCCGCATCCGGGCAAAACCGTCGAGGATGAGATTCAGCCCGGCCTCGAAGTGCGCGTCGAAGTGCGCCGGGTGGAAGAACCGATCGAGCTCGGCGAGCGGCTGCAGCGCGGTGCGGGGGCCGTCGTGACCGGCGAGAATCGCCAGCTCGTCGAGCGCGGTGCCGTTGCAAAAGTTGCCGACGATGCGGAACAGGAGCACCGCCTCCTCCTGGCTGAACCCCTCGTCGAGCAGCGCGGTGAAGAGCTGGTTCAACTTCTCCAGCGCGCGCTCGGAGGTGAAGCGCCGCGTCGCCAGCAGCGGGTAGGCGCGCGGGTGAATCCGCGCCAGCGCCCGGTAGCTCCGGGCGAACACGCGCACGCGATCGGCCCACGGAGGACCGGGAGGCGGAATGGTCAGCTCGCACAACATGAGCTCGGCCACCGCATCGAGCAGCTCGTCGCGGCTGCGGAAGTGCTTGTAGAGCGCCATGCCCTCGACGCCGAGGTGGCGCCCCAGCCGCCGCGTCGAGAGCTCCTCCAGGCCGTGCCGGTCGATGAATGCCAACGCCACGCGGGCGATGCGCTCGCGGGAGAGGGGCTCGCGGCGGCGGGCGGACGCAGTCGTTCGGACAGCGGCAGACAACGGTCGTGGCTCCAGTTGGTTGGCACTGTAAACCACATGAAGTCCACCTGTGAAGGGGGCATTTGAAATTGGACCTCTTGACCGCGTCACGGCAGCAGGTTTACGGTGCAAACGCATCTGTCGGGATGATCGCACCGACCTCCACATCGCGCCAGAGCAGGCTCGGCGCCGCCTGTGTCGGGCTGTCGCTGGCGATTTCGGCCTGTGAGCCCGTTCGTCCGCCGCCCACGCGCGAGGTGCTGCGCCTCGAGGGGAGCGCCTACGAGCGCGGCCTTCAGCACGGGCGGCGGCTCAAGTCGAAGATCCGTTCATTCTACACGACGCTTCTGCTGACCTCGATTCTCCCGCACCTCAACCGCGAGCAGCCGGACCTGGCGGCCGTCTTCCCGGAGTACCGCAAGGGCCGCTACGCCGGCGGGCGCTTCAGCTTCGAGCTGCTCCTCGACTCCGCGCGCTCGTTCGAGAAGTCGATCTCCCGGGCGCACCGCGACGAGATGCGGGGGGTCGCCGACGGCGCCGAGGTGCCGTACGAGCAGGTGCTGGTCCTGAACACGTTCGTCGACGCGCTGCTGGCGATCCGCGCCGTGGCGCTCACCGCTCGGCTGTCGGGCGCTCCCGAGCTCGAGCGCGTCGACGTTTTGGGCGTCGAAGCCGACGGCGTCGACAACGACGGCGACGGTGCGGCCGACGAGGAGGGGGAGGGGACGTTGGCGTACCAGGCGCTGCCACACGCCGCGCTCGTCGAGCTGCCCCGTGACGCACGCTTCCGGCTGGTCCTCCGCGATCCCGACGGCGTCGACCCGGCCACCCTTCGCCTGACGCTCGAGGGCGAGGTGTTCGATCGGGGTAGCGGAAGGATCTCCGCGCAGCCGAGATCGGGCGACGAGACGCGCCTCGAGGTGACGTTCACGCCGCCGCCGCTGCCATCGGGCCGCTTCTCGCTCGTGGTGCAGGCCGGAGATCGATCGCTGGTCACCGAGCCTCCGCCCGCGCACGCCCGCTTCATGCGCGACGAGCGCATCACCTTCACCACGCGCGGCACCGCCCTCGCGCCCGCAGAGGTCGACAACCGGGGGCCGCCGTCACCAAGGCCGCTCCCACCCGCGTATGCATTCGCCGCCCGGGGCTCGTTCACGGCCGATGGCGCGCCGGTGCTCGCCCAGCACTTCGCGCTTTTCGACGGCAACACGGCGCACAAGCACACCGCGGTGTTCGTTCACCACCCCGACTCCGGCCCGCCGTTCGCCGTCGTCGGCTGGGCCGGCGTCATCTGGGGCACCTCGGGCATGAACGGGCGCGGGCTCGCCGGCGCGTGCAACCCGTCGGACACGCTCGACAACTCCGTGGTGCAGGAGCTGTTCGCGCAGCTCGGAGATCTCGAGAACGCGAAGCTGGTGGCGAGCGGCCAACCGATGGGGTTTCTGCTCCGCACCGTGCTCGAGCGCGACGGCGTGGTGGCCGAGGCCATCGACCGGGCCCGCCTGGCGCGGCACGGCTTCGGCTGGTCGTGCCTCTTCGCCGACGGCGCCGGAGCGCTCCGCGCGGTGGAGGTCGATTCGAACATCTCGAAGGACGGGGGCGTCTTCGACTACGGGCCGGGCGATGTCGACGAAAGCGGCCGGCGCTGGGCGAGCATTGGCCCCGACGATTTGCGCGTCGCGTCGCACTTCCGCCGCAACGCGGACGACTTGTCGCGATTCACGGTCGCCGGTCAGCGCGTCATGCCCCAGCGCGGCTTCAGCACGTTCTACTTCCGCTCGGTGGACGCGTGGTCCCGACTCGGCGAGGCGCTGGTGAGCCGGCGCGGCCGGCTCGATGCCGACAGAGCCGAAGAGCTCTTGCGCGAGCCCGCGCTGGTGAACGGCACCGACTCGATGAACGCGGTGGTGTACGAGCCCGGCTCGCTGAAGCTGCGCGCGGCGATGGGCACGGTGCTGGCGACGGCCTCGACGTTCGAGACCGTCTCACTGGAGGCGCCATGAGGGCCGGCGCCGCGGTGATGATCGCGTTGCTTTCCGCGGCGGCGTTTGCAGACGAGACGCAGGTGCTGCCGCGCGGAGTCGCATCGCTCGACGTGCAGTACGGCCGATCGCGCCTCGACAAGCGGTGGGGCGACGACCGCGCGCCGCTGCCGCTCATCGACGGCATGGTTCGCCACGAGCCGGGCGGCGGGCTGCAGGGCACCGTCACCGCGCGCCCGTCGGTCGAGCTCGACTGGCTCATCGCGCAGCTTCTGTACGGCGTCACCGACCAGCTCACCGCCGGCATCGTCGTGCCCGTCGTGTTGCGCTCGCGCGTCGAGACGCAGCTCGGCTGGACCGAGGGCGACTACATGGGCCACCTCGGCCGGGCCTACTCCGAGGACGACTTCTGGCAGTGGGCCGAGAGCATGGGCCAGGTGCGGCCCGCCGACGTCTGGGAGGGAAATCGCGGCGCGCTCGCCGACATGTTGCTCGCGGCCCGGTGGCGCTTCGCTCGCCAAGGGTGGCTCGAACGGCTCGGGCTGAACGCGGCGGCCTCTGTGCTCGTGGCGCTGCCGACGGGGCGAAACGCCGACCCCGAGGAGCTCGTCGCCGTGGGCACCAACGGCTGGGAGATCCACTCGTACGGCGACGTCGAGGTGCACCTGGCCGCACAGCGGGCGCTGCTCGTCGACGGCCGCGGGCTCGAGCGCCTTTCGATCGGAACGGACCTCTTCTTCGCCTGGCTGCGCCCGCGCCTGTTCCAGACGCCGCGCGGTGAGCGCCACCCGCTCCTCCTCACGCAACAACCGTACGTCGGAGACACCTACGTCATCGACGGCGGCGACTGGCTCGCGGCGACGATCCTCGTCGACGCCGCGCTGATGGCTGGTCCGACCTGGGCAACGCGGGTGAGCGGCGGGAGCCTCGAGAAGGCCCGCGCGTTGCCGCCGCTCTTGGCGCTCGGGGCGTCGTACACCTACCTGGCGACCGCGCAGAGCGACTGGCGATCCGACTCCGCGCTCTGCGACTACGAGCGCGAGCGGCACTGGAGGCCGGGCGAAAAGAACATCTTTCGCATGCAGCTCACGGCGTCGTTGTTGCGCCTCGGGCTGCCCCTGCAGCTCTACGCGACGTGGCGCACGCAGGAGCTCTTGGCTGGCCGCAACACCCGGCCGGCCAACTTCCTGGGTGCTGGTGCGCGCCTTCTGGCGACGTGGTGAGGCAACCGATGCTCCGACTCTCGTTTCTCTTGTTCACCGCCACCGGGTGCGCCGCCGGCACGCTGGTCTCGTACTCGGTCGCGCCGGACTTCCCGCGCAGCGAGAACGCCACCGTCTTGCTGCCGGGGCTCACCCGTCCGGTGCGCATTCACTACGACGGGTACGGCGTGCCGCACATCGAGGCGGAGAACGAGATCGACCTGCTGAGGGCGGTCGGCTACTCGCACGGCCGCGACCGATTCTTCCAGATGGACCTGATGCGCCGCCTCGCCCGGGGGCGGGTGTCCGAGCTGGTCGGCGAGCAGCCGTTCTTCTCGGGAACGACGGTCGATTTCGACCGCTCGATGCGCGGCTGGGAGCTCGAGGAGCGCGCCGCGCAGATCGTCGCCCGCCTCTCGAACGTCGATCGCCAGCGGCTCGAAGCGTACTGCGCCGGAGTCAACGCGGCGGTCGAGCGGTTTCCTCCGTTCGAGCACCGCCTGCTCGGCGCCGCGCCGGAGCCGTGGAAGCCCGAAGACACGTGGGCGGTCGGGCTGCTCAACGCGTGGACCGTCTCGCACAACTGGCAGCAGGAGCTGGCGCGTCTGAGCTTCGCGCTGTCCGTCGGCATCGAGCGCGCAGAGCGGCTCTACCCGTCCGAGCCGCTGGGCGGCGGGCGCACGCTGCCCGGTGACGGCAAGACGCGCGAGCTGCCGGTGGCGGTGGCTCCCGAGCTTCGCGACTACCTCGCGACGTCGACGGCGAGCCCTGTGGCATCGACCGCGGCCGGATTCCCGATGCTCGCCCTCGCCGGAGCCTCGAACGCCTGGGTCCTGTCCGGAGCGCGCACCGAATCGGGCAAGCCTGCCCTGGCGAACGATCCCCATCTGTCGCACGTGCTGCCGTCGATCGCCTACCAGCAGCACCTGAAGGCCCCGGGCCTCGACGTCATCGGCATCGCCATTCCCGGCATTCCGTGGGTGCTGATGGGGCACAACGACCGCGTGGCATGGGGCCTCACCTCGACGGTCGCCGACGTCATGGACCTGATCGTCGAGCGCGTGGACCCGAGCCGGCCCGATCGGGTGCTCTCCGAGAACGGCGAGTGCCCGCTCACCGTGCGCGAGGCGGTGGTCGCGGTGCGCGGCGGCGAGTCGAAGAAGCTCATGCTTCGCCGCACCTGCCGCGGCCCGCTGTTGAACGACATGTTGCCCGCGCTGCTCCCGCCCGGCGCTCCGCTCGTTGCGGTGCGGTGGCAGCTCGATCGGGTCGAGGACAGCTTCGAAGGCCTCGCTCGGGCCAACCGCGCCCGGTCGGTCGCCGAGCTGTTCGAGCACGCGCAGGCCCTGGCGAGCCCCATCCAGACCTTCACCGCTGCCGACGTCGACGGGCACATCGGCACCTTCATCTCGGGCACGGTCCCCATCCGCCGCGAGCACCGCGGCACGTTCCCCGTCCCGGGCTGGGTGTCGAAGTACGCGTGGGCCGGCGTCGCCGCGCGCGATGCGCTCCCGTCGGCGATCGACCCGCCGTCCGGAGTGCTGGCCCACGCCAACAACCTCATGGTCGATCCGCGGAACACGAAGGTACCGGTGAACGTCGATGCCGCCCCGCCGTACCGCTACGACCGCATCGTCGAGCGCATCGCCGCCGCCGAGCGCCACAGCGTGAAGTCGCTCGCGGACATCCAGACCGACGTGAAGTTGGGCCGCGCCATGCGCGTCGTGCCCCGCATGCTCGAGGACCTCGAGGCCTTCGAGCCGCGCTCGTCGGTCGACCGCGAGGCGATCGCGCTGCTCCGGACGTGGGACCACCATGCCCGCCCCGGCTCTCCCGCCGCGGCGATCTTCTGGGCGACCTACCGGCACGCGGTGCTCGCGGCCATCGACGACGAGCTGTCACGGCCGGCGCGCGACTTCTTCATGTCGCAGCGGTATTCGACGAACGTCACCGACGCGTGGTTCGACGAGGCCAGCCACCCTGTGTGGGACCGGCTGGACACTCCGGAGCGCGAGACGCGAGCCGATCTGCTGCGAGCGGCCTTCGTCCGCGCAGTCGACGAGCTGTCGGCGGCGATGGGACGCCGTCCGGTGGCGTGGCGGTGGGGCAAGCTCCACTACATCGAGCCACGCCACCCGTTCGGAGGGCACCCGCTGCTCGCGGGCATCGTCAACCTCGAGCGCAGCGAGCTCGGCGGCGGCCTCGAGTCGGTGTGGAAGACGCACTTCGAGATGGCCGACGAGCGGCACCCGTTCCGTGCGGTGGCCGGTCCCGTGTTCCGCATGGTGCTCGATCTCGGCGACATCGCGCACGGCCGGTGGGTCGTCGACACCGGCGCAAGCGGGTGGCCCGGCGCTCCGCACTATGGAGATCAGTACGCGCTGTGGCGCAAGGGAGAGCTGGCGCCGATGCTCTTCGACTGGAACGAGGTGCGGGCGGCGGCGGTGGCGACGGTGACGCTGACACCGTAGCGAACGTCAGCGCGACGTCCGGCCGAGCTGCGCCTTCTTGGCGAAGTAGTCGAGAAAGCGCTTGTCCTCGTCGCCGAGCGACAGGAAGCGAATGCCGAGGCCCGGCGGGTTGTCGCTGTGGTGCACGACTCGCCCCTGGCCGTGAATCTCGCGCCTGGGTCCGTCGAATCTGAGTGTGACGTCGACGACCTCGAACAGCGGCAGGCTCTTGCGCGTGGGCAGGAAGAAGCCCTGGTTGGTGGCGTTCGCCGCGGACGATCGGATCAGCACGTCGGCATTCTGCAGGTTGATGTCCAGGTGAACGCGCACCCGCTGGTCCGGCCCTCGTTCCCAGCCGCCGAACTCCTTCGGCTCGTACGTCGGGGCCGGCGCTGCCGAGGGTTTCGAGGCGCGCTGCTCCCGCTCGAGCGCCTGCATCGCGGCCGTGAGCAGCTGGTACATCCGATCATATGCGCGGCGGAGATCGTCGTGCGCGTCGGGTCTGAGGCGCGACGGGTGGAACAGCTTCACCCGCGAGAAGAACGCCAGCCGCGCCTGCTCGATGCTCGCGGCGGCGGGAACGCCCAGCACTTCGCGGGGAGGCTTGCCGGTCAGCCGGCGCACGTCGGCTTCGACCCGGGCGGCTTCGTCTAGGTCGGCCGACTGCCGGGGAGCCTTCGCCGCCTGGAGCAGCGCAGCCAGCTCGGGCACGGTGTCGATCGATCGCCACGTCCGACCGTCGGAGGAGATCTGGCTGGCAGCGAGCAGTCGCCCGGTCTTCACCAGCTCCTTCACGACGTGGAGCCCCACCGGCCCGAGCACGCGGCCGGCTTGATCTCGGACCCAGTACGTCATGGCTCGCTGCCGATCAGGTTGCGCACCGCCGCCACCACCTCCAGCGGGTGGAACGGCTTCCCGATGAAATCCGTCGCGCCGTGGCTCCGCGCCTCTTCGATCATCGATGGCGCGTCGAGGCTCGACAGCACCAGCACCGGAATGTCGGGGTGGCGCTTCCGAATCTCGATGAGCGCCTCCATGCCGCTCATGTTCGGCATCAACAGGTCGAGAACCACCAGGTCGGGCCGGCGCGCAGAGATCGACTCCAGCGCCTTTTGGCCGTCGACCGCTTCGGCGATCTCGAGGTGCTCGTCGGCGAGGCTGTCGCGAACCTGCGCGCGAACGAAGCGATCGTCGTCGACGATGAGGATCAAAGGTGGATTCGCCATGAACGCTCCGAGGTCCGGACATTCTGCGACGAAGCGTGCGGCCGTGCCACGGTGGTGGACGGCGGCGGCTGTCACACCCAGGCGTCGTCGTCGGACCGGGCGAAGCCGCCGAAGTGTCGCGCCAGCCACAATCGCACCGTGCCAGCGCCGAGCCACTCCGCGAGGGGCCGCGCTCCCGCAGTGGACGCCGCCACGCGGTCGGCGTCGATGGCCAGGTCGGTGGCGGTGACCGCGTCGCCGAGCGACCGCTTGGAGACCAGCGGCGGTACGGCCCCGAAGCCGCACGCGTGGAGCACCTGCGCGCGGGTGGGGTGCCCGCGGATGATGAGATCGCGGAAAGTCACGATGCCGGTGGATCGCGCAGCGGCCACCAGCTCGGGCGGTAGCCTCTGGCGGGTGGGAGAGCCGGCGATGCGATCGAGGAACATGCGGCCGGCGGCGGACTCGACGGGCTGGGCCGGCCCGTGCAGCTCGGCGCCGCCGTTCTGGAACCAGGCCGAGGCCTGTACGGGCAGGCTGGTGACGCTGCGGCGGACGACGCCTCCGCCGACGGCGTTGACCTCGTCCTCGCTGGGAGGGTGATCGAACACCGCCACGTCGAAGGACCACATCGTGTCGCGGGTGGCCAACGCGGCGATGCGGTCGAACGCGGTCGGGTCTCGCGCCACCACCGACGACTGCGTGCCCCGCCCCATGGCGCGGTGGTCGGGGGCGGCGTCGTCCTCCCACGACTCGAGCGCCCCGGTGCTGCTCAAGGCGAACCAACGCCCGGCGGCGATCTCGCGCGCGTAGCGCAAAAACACCGCCGGCGAGACACCCCACACGCGCGCCCGGGCGGTGCCGTCCGAATCGGCGCGCAACGTCAGCTCGACCGCTACCCCGAGGCGTACGGCCACGGCCCCTCCGTGAAGGCGGTCAGTCTACCGGGGTTCGGCGACCTCGCTCACGGCGAACGCGCGGGCCAACCGCCGGCGGGCGCAACGGGCGATGGCGATGGCGGCTCCGATGGCGGCCAGGCACGATCCGGCGAGCAGCGCGCACGAGAGAAGGCTCAAATTCTTCGACAGCCGGTGCACCAGCCCGGTGATGCCCGGCACTCCCCACAGCACCAGCATGTGGCCCACGTAGAAGGTGAGCGGATATCGGCCGAGCACCGCGACGGGCGTCGGCACGCGGCCCATCAGGCGGGCGGCGATCGCCCCGAGCGCGATGACCAGCCCAGAAGCGCCCAGCCGCCGCAAGAAGAGCCCGAGGCCCACCGACGCACCGAGCTCGGGAGAGGCCCACCTGGCCGAGTACGGCTCGACGAGCACGCCCGCCGCGAACGTCGCCGCGGCCGCCGCCAGCGAGAGCCACGCCACTTGCGACGCCGGCCACCTGCCGAGCAGCGCCAGCGCGCCCGCGCCGCAGCCGACGAAGAAGTAGGCGACGTTCGGCGCGATGGGGAACCCGCCGGCGAAGCCGCGCGTGCTGAGCATGCCGACGAACGGCTCGGGCAGCGTCGCTCCCCACGCCTGCAGCCACGGCGCAGCGAACGCGGTGAGCGCCGCGGCCGCGAACGCGATGGCCGCGAAGGACCTCGGCCCGGGAGTGCCCTTGACGAGCGCGTGCGCCAGAAGCAGCGCGGTGCCGATGCACTGGAGCACGCCGAAGGTGAGCGTGGGCACCCAGACGTCGGGGTCGGCATCGAAGGGGAAACCCTCGGCCCACCACGGCAGCGTCAGCGCGTACCCCCAGAGGAACAGCATGGCCGCCCGCTGGAGGCGGCGCCGCAGCTCGGGGCCGAGGCACACGTAAAAGTCGCGGCGGGGCAGCGTGATGTACGCGAACGCCCAGCCGGACACGACGAAGAACACCGGCGCGGTGATGCCCCGGAACCGTGTGTAGACCTGCACCAGCCCGGAGACGGCAAAGGCCTCGGACAGGAACGAATCGGAGAAGTGGGCGAGCACCATCAGGCAGATGGCCACGGCCCGCGAGATGTCGAGGTATGCGAGGCGCTGCGGCTCGGTCGGCATCGCGCGTATTTCGCCCGGGAGAGACATCGCGCGCAATCATCTCGGGGCGCGTCTTTGGGCGCGCGGGTGTACAACCCCGTCATGCGATTCGCCATCGTCGTCGCGTCTCTTTTCGCCGCCTCGGCCGCCGCGCAGATCAAGCCCGCCCGGAAGGGCGTGCTCACCGCCGGAGTGCTGGCCTCCACCAACATGGCCATCGCCAGCAAGCAGGCCGACGCGTTCGCCGCGTTCGTCCAGCGGGCCACCGGCAAGGAGTCGCGCGCGGTGATCATCGCCGACTACGACGCGCTGGCCACCGCGTTGGCAGACGGGAAGATCGACGTGGCGCTGATGCCGCCGATCGCCTTCTTGCGGGCGCAGGCCCTGGGCGAGATCGAGCCTCTGGTGCGGGTGGTTCGCAACGGGCAGCCGACGTATCGCGCGCTGCTGGTGGCTCCGAAGAATGGCGCGGTGCGGTCGCTCGAGGACCTTCGCCGGGGGAAGAATTTGAAGGCCGCGTGGGTCGACAGCTCCTCCTCGACCGGCCACATCTTTCCCAAGGCGCTGCTCCTCGAGCGGAAGATCGACCCGGCGCAGGTGTTCGTCGATCAGAGCTTCCTCGGCACGCACGACGCGGTCTGCCTGGCGGTGGCGTCCGGCAAGGCCGACATCGGAGCGACCTTCACCGACGATCCGAAGTCCGCGTCGAGGACGAACGTGCACGGCTGCATGCCGGCGCTGGGCGACAAGGCCAACGAGCTCGTCATCGTCGCCGCGAGCGAGCACATTCCCAACGACGCCATCGTGGTGCGGCCCGGGTTTTCGCCCGAGCTGAAGGCGAAGCTGGTCTCTGCCGCCAACGCGCTCGCCGAAAGCGACGAGGGCAAGCGGGTTCTCCAGGCAGCGTTTCTCGCCGAGGGCGTCGCTCCGGCTTCCGTCGCCGATTACGCGCAGGTGCGCAGCATTCTCGACGTGTTCAAGCGCTGAGCATTTCGCTGTCGCAAATCAGGACAGGGTGTGGAGTGCTTTGCGCTCCATGCGTCGGTCCGGTCGGGCGTAACCTTCGGGAATCGCGGCATTTCGACGCGGCGCGGCCATTGCTCAGCGGAGGCGGCGATGCGACGAGCGTGGGTGATCGCGGTGGTGTTCGCTGCGGCGTACGGGTGCGTCGCGGAGATCGGCGACCTCGGGGGCGACTTCGGCTCGGTGCAGGAGCCACCTCCGGGTGGAACTCCGGACGACGACGGAGGCACGTTCGACCCGGGGCCGAGCCAGAACGGAGACTCGGGCACCGAGGCCGATGCGGGCGATCCGAATCCGCAGAACCCGTCGGGGCTCGACGCGCGGCCGGCCAACCCGACCTGCGTGGCGCCTGCTCCGCCCCCGTCGAATACGGGCGTCACGGTTCAGCGCGTGTTCCCGAACCTGTCGTTCACGCAGCCCATCTTCATGCTGCAGGCGCCGAACGACAACACGCGCTGGTTCGTCGTCGAGCAGGCCGGCAGGGTGCGCGTCTTTCCCAACAACCCCAACGCCACCGCCAACGACGTCACCACCTTCGTCGACATCACCAACCGCGTCACCTCGGGCGGCGAGATGGGCCTGTTGGGCATGGCGTTCCACCCGAGCTTCGCCCAGAACGGAGAGGTCTTCCTCTCGTACACCAGCGCCATCAACGGGCCGCGGCGGTCGGTCATCTCGCGCTTCAAGCTGCAGGCGGGAACGCAACTGCTCGACCCGAACAGCGAACAGATCCTCCTCACCGTCGAACAGCCGTTCACCAATCACAACGGCGGCGGCATCGCGTTCGGGCCGGACGGCTACCTGTACATCGGCTTCGGCGACGGCGGCTCGGGAGACGATCCGCTCAACGCCGGGCAGGACCTGAACACGCTGCTCGGAAAGTTCCTCCGCATCGACGTCAACAACACGAGCCCGGGCAAACCCTACGCGATTCCTCCCGACAACCCGTTCGCGCAAGGCGGCGGCCTTCCCGAAATCTACGCCTGGGGCTTCCGCAACCCGTGGCGGTGGAGCTTCGACCCCGCCAGCGGCGAGCTGTGGGTCGGAGACGTCGGCCAGGGCGCGCGCGAGGAGATCGACCGCGTGGTGCGCGGCGGCAACTACGGGTGGAAGATCCGCGAGGGCTTCATCTGCCGCCCGCCGACCACCAACTGCCCCACCGCGGGTCTCATCGATCCGGTGGTGGACTACGGGCGCGGCGACGGCGTGTCGGTGACCGGCGGCTACGTGTACCGCGGCACGGCGATTCCGTCGCTCGTCGGCCGCTTCGTCTACGGCGACTACTCGAGCGGGCGCATCTGGGCGGTGGCGTTCGATGCGCAGACCGGTCGCCACGTGCCCCAGCCGCTCGCGTCCTCGGGGCTCAACATCTCCTCGTTCGGCCAGGGCGTCGACGGAGAGGTGTACGTCGTCCACCACGGCGGCACGCTGCACCGCCTCGCTCCGCAGGGAACGCCCACGCCCAGCACGTTCCCCGATCGCCTCTCGGCCACCGGCTGCGTCGATGCGGCCGATCCGAAGCGCCCGGCGCAAGGCCTCATCCCGTACGACGTCAATGCCGCGCTGTGGAGCGACGGCGCCGCCAAGGAGCGCCATTTCGCCATCCCCGACGGCACGAAGATTCGCATCGGCGCCGACGGCGACTTCGACTTCCCCAACGGCACGGTGCTGATGAAGACGTTCTTCATCGGCAACAAGCGCGTCGAGACGCGGCTCTTGATGCGGCACATGGACGGCACGTGGGCCGGCTACAGCTACGAGTGGAACGACGCCGAGACCGACGCCACGCTTCTGCCCGCGGGGAAGGCCAAGGCCGTGGGCAACCAGACCTGGTATTTCCCCAGCCGCGCCGAGTGCATGGTGTGCCACACCGCGGCGGCCGGGCGCACGTTGGGGCTCGAGCTGGCGCAGCTCGACCGCGATCTCCGCTACCCGACCGGCCGCACGCGCAATCAGCTCGTCACGCTCGACGCCATCGGCATGTTCGAGACGGCGCTCCCGCCCCGCCCGACGCCGCTCGCCGACCCCGCAGGCTCCGCCCCGGTCACCGACCGGGCACGGGCGTACCTGCACGCGAACTGCTCGGGCTGCCACCGCCCGAACGGCACGGGTCGCGGGAACATCGACTTCCGGCACTCGACGCCGCTTCAGCAGATGGGCGTGTGCAACGTCGCTCCCAGCCACGGGGATTTGGGCGTGGCGAACGCGCGCCTGGTCGCGCCCGGTCAGCCGGCCCAGTCGATCGTCTCGGTGCGGCCCAAGCGGCTCGACGCCTACCGGATGCCGCCGCTGGCCAGCAGGATGGTCGACCCTGCCGGCACGGCGCTCATCGACGCGTGGATCTCGTCCCTCAATGCGTGCCCGTAGCGCCCTTCGGGGTCGGGGCCGCGGGCTTGCGTGCATCGGCTCTGGTCAAAAGCGTCGCCAGCGCCTCCACCGGTTGCGAGCCGATCTCGACGATGCGGGTCGACAGCACCGCCGCAATGAGGCGGCCCAAGAACGAGAGCGCGAACAGGGCGTGCACGTTGAACACCCCTCGCCCGAACAGCTCGAACGTCTGCGGCAGGCTCTGCACGACTGTGCCGCCAAAGAACGTGGCCCCGGCGTAGGCGAGGCCGCCCGCCATGGCGAAGGCCGCCAGGTAGAAGCTGCGACCCTTCTGCGGAGCGATCGACAGCGGCAGGTTGAACGAGGCCAGCGCGTGCCCGCTCCAGAGCGCTCCCGAGTAGACGACGTCGATCAAGACCGGCCAGAGAAAGTCCGGCCGCGCGACCAGCCAGTAAAGCGGGATGAGCGAGATGCCGAAGGAGCACGCAATCAGCACCGGTCGCGAGCCGACGCGATCGATGGCCCTGCCCCACAGAGGGCCGATGGTGATGCGCACCAGCGCGACGCCGGCCCCGTGCAGCGCGATGAGCAGAAACCCCATCTTCAAGTTTTGCAGCATGTGCAGCGCGAAGTACGCGCCGGTGAGCCCGACGGCCGCGTTCCAGGCGAGCTGGTAGGCCAGAAGCCGCCGCGCCATGGGGTCGAACAGCGGCGCGGCGATGGCGGCGCGGTCGAACCGGGGAGGCTCCGATGCGCGAATGCCGTGCTGCTGCGCCATGAGCCAGGTCGTCACCGCGCCCGAGGCGACCGCCACCAGTGCCAGGGCGGAGAAGGCCAGGCCGATGACGTCTGCCCGCCGGGCGAGATCGAGCACGTACCCGCACAACAGCGCCGCCGTGCTGCCGGCCAGCGTGCACAGGGCGGTGCGCCGCCCGAAGTAGCGGCCGCGGATCCGCCTGGGCACGAGGTCGCCCATCCACGACACCCAGGCGTTGTTGCCCAGTACGCCCAAGAACGCGGAGGCGGCGGCGACCGCCAAAAGGAGGCGCTGCTTCGCATCGACCTCGAGCGGCAGAATCGGCATCAGCGCCAGCGGCCCCGGCCGAGCACGCCGACACCACCTCGGCGAACATGCCCTCGACGGTGGAGAACCAGAGCGAACGGCGAAGCCTTCTGGCCGAGGTCGCCCGCGCTTCGGCCGCCTTTGGCGCGGGCGCGCCGGCATACGGAGCGCTCCCGCCGGGCATCATCGTGCCGGGCCGGAACGTGGACACCGCGGCCGACAAATCTGCCAGCGACCGGAGCACCGGGTTGGTGACGCGGCGGCGGAGACCGGAATCGGAGGGGTCGGACGGGCGTGACACGGTGCGGCAAGAGCCTGTCACGGGTCCGGCGGGGCCACAACCGGCGGTCGCCATCGCGCCGATTCGAGAACGGGATTGCGGCCGGAAGCCCGACCAGATGCTGCTTGGTCATGCAGTTCAAAACTATTTGAACTATATGAATGGCATGGAGCCAGCCAGGCACTTCGCGGATTTCTTGAGCGACGTCGAGCGGTCGTTGGACGAGTCGTTTGCCGGTCACGGCGCGGGCACGCTGATGGGGGCGGCCCGCCACCTCTGCATGGCCGGCGGAAAGCGGGCGCGGCCACTCCTGGTCAAGATCTTCGGGACGATCTGCGGCGCCCCGCCCGAACGGCTGGTGGACATCGGGGTCGCCTCCGAGCTCATCCACTCGGCGAGCCTCCTCCACGACGACGTGGTCGACCACGGCATGTTCCGGCGCGGCAAGCCGACGGTGAACGCGCGCTGGGGCAACGTGGTGGCGGTGATGACCGGCGACATGCTCCTGGCCACTGCGCTCCGCCGCCTCGGCGGCCTGGACGCGCGCATCACGAGAAGCGCGGTGGACACCGTGGCCCAGATGACCGAGGCGGCCATCGCCGAGGTCGAGGCGCGCGGCGATCTGTCCCTCTCGCTGGAGGCGCTCAAGGCCATCGCCGAAGGCAAGACCGGAGCGTTGTTCGGTTGGTGCGGGCTCGCTGCGGCCCTGGCGGCGGGCGACGACGAGGCCGCCTCGAGGTTCGACCGCTTCGGCCGGCGCGCGGGCGTCGCCTTCCAGATGGCCGACGACGTCAAGGACGTGACCGGCGGAGACGAGGGCAAGCCGCGGTACGCCGACATCCAGTCGAAGAACCCGTCGCTGGTCATTCTCCTCGCCGCCGCGCGCGACGGCTCGCTGCGCAAACGCCTTCTGGACGCGTGGGCGTACCCGGCGATGACACCCGAGCGCGTGCGCGAGATCGGCACCGCCATCCTCTGCTCGGGGGCCGTCGAGTTGGCGGTCGAGCACATGGAGCGCGAGATCGAAGCTGCCATCGGCGAGCTGGGGCCCTATGCTTCGAGCGCCTACGGAGAGCGGCTGGTCGGGTGGGCCCGCCAGCTTGCCGAAGGGCTCTCGGGGCGAGGGACGGCATGAAGGGTTACCTGTGGACCGGGCAAGAGCTCAAGGCGAAGGCCGAGGGCAAGGGCGGCCTGGCCCGGTGGGAGTCGATCGCCGTCGACGCGGTCGGAAACGTCATCGAGTTCTGGGGCTTCAAGCGCAACCAGGGGCGCGTCTGGGCGCTCTTGTATCTGCGCAACGAGCCCATGTCGGCGCAGGCCATCGAGCGCGAGCTGTCGTTGTCGAAGGGCGGCGTCTCGATGCTGCTCAAAGACCTCGAGCGCTGGGGCGTCATCGCGAGGGTGCGCCTTCCCGGCCAGACGGCCTGGCTCTACCGCGCCGAGACCGATCTGGTCCGCATGGCCACCCGCGTGGTGGAAGAGCGCGAGCTCGACTTCATCACCCGCATCAGGGCCGATCTGGCCGAGGCGAAGCGAATGGCCGAGGAGTCGGGCAGGGTGGCCAAAGAGCGCATCGGCCGTCTCTCGAAGATGATCGCACTCGCCGATGCCGCCGAGCGGGCGCTGCGCACCTTCATCAAGACCACCCGGCTCGACGTCGCGGGCATGTTCGGGGTGTTCCGCTGACGGGCATCTCTCCTTGCCCGGCCGCCGGCTTTCGGAGACGGTGTCGCCGATGGACTCGCATTTCGATCAGGTAATGAGGGCGCGCGAGGGCGCCGACGGGGCCCCGCGCAAATACTTCGCCTACTCGACGACGCTCGACCGCGAGGCCTTCGAGCGGTGGAGGCACGAGCACGGCTACGACTTCTTCTCGCTCCCCGAGGGCGAGGTGGCCGAGGCGCTGGACGTCGATTTGGTGTTCGACTTCCCCTCGCGGTTCTGGGGCGGGCGCGTCGCCGGGCTGACCTTTCGGCCCGGCAGATCGGTGTTCGGCCGCGTCTACGAGATCTCCGCGAAGGACTGGCCCATCGTGCAGCACAAGGAGGGCCTCTTGACCGGCATGGCGGTCGAGCGGGAGGTCACCATTCGCGTCGGTGGCCGCGAGGAGAAGGCCATCGCCTTCGTCACCCACCCGTCGCGCCAGAGCAGCGACGGGGAAGTGAGCCCGCGCTTCGTCGAGGCGATGCTGCGCGGCGCGCGGGCGGCCGGGCTCCCGGAGGCCTGGCTGCGCCGCATCGAGGAGGCCGCGCGGTAGATGGGCCGCCGAGGCATCGATGCCCGTGCGCCGCACTGGTGTCCGAGGCCTTGCTTGCACACGTTGAGTGGATGGACGGAGCGCGAGACGCCCTCGGAGACGACGCGACCGCTCGCGAAGACGCGGCGCAATTCATCGGCTGGTTGCTGGCGGTGCTCGGCGTCTTCGTGCCCGCGAAGGTGGCGTTCGCCGCGTTCCACCCCATGCCGGTGCTCCTCGTCTCGGCGGGGCTTCTGCTCGCCGCGACGATCGCCATCGCCATCGCGTACCGCTGGGCCAGACGAAGGAGGACCGAGCGGGCGGTGATCACCGCGGCGGTCGCCCTCGACGTGTACGCCGCGCTCGCTGCGCCCCCGGTGCCGTGGAGCACGCCGGTGCTGCTGTTCCTGCCGCTGGTGGCAGCGGCGTTGGCGCTCTCGTACCTCCGCGGCAGGCGCATGTACGAGCTGCTCCTGTTGAGCCTGGCGGTCGAGATCTGGGTGACGCTGATGGCGGCGGTGCTTCCCCGCCAGGCGCCGATGCCACGCGTGCTGGATGCGGCCATGTTGATGGTGGGGATCGCCGCGAGCTTCGGGCTGTTGTTGCTGCTTCTGTTCCAGTTCGCGCGCCGGCAGCAGCAGACGCTCGAGCGGCTCCGCGAGGCGGTGCGCGTGCGCGAGGACTTCCTCTCGATCGCCGGCCACGAGCTGCGGACGCCGCTCACTCCGCTCAAGCTGCAGCTCGACATGCTGCGGCGCGACCTGGCCTCCGGAACCCAGGGGAGCCGCGAGCGGGCCGCCCGGAGGGTCGACAGCCTGCAGCGGCAGGTCCACCGCCTGAGCCACCTGGTGCGCGAGCTGCTCGACGTGAGCCAGATGACCCGCCGCCCCGTCGAGCTCAGGCGCGAACGAATCGACCTCACGGCCCTCGCCCGCGAGGTTGCCGCCCGGTTCGAGGACATCGCCGGGCAGGTCGGCTCACCCCTCTCCGTCGAAGCCGCCGAGCCCGTCGTCGGCCGATGGGACGCGCTGCACCTCGAGCAGCTGCTCATCGACCTCCTCTCGAATGCCATCAAGTACGGCCAGGGACACCCGGTGCGGGTGCGCGTCTGGCGCGACGGCGACGTGGCGCACCTGTCCGTTCGCGACGAGGGGGTCGGAGTTCCCCTCGAGGACCAGGTGCGCATCTTCGAGCCCTTCGAGCGCGGGGGCTACGGTGGCCTGGGCCTCGGGCTCTACGTCGTCCGGCGCGTGGCCGAGGCACACCATGGCCGTGTCCGCGTCGACAGCGCGCCCGGCCAGGGAGCCACCTTCACCGTGGATCTGCCGATGAAAGACGCCGCCTGGCCAAAGGCGCCGCCAATGTCGTAGCGCGCGTACGCCCGGCTCGGAGTCACGCTGGGCAAAGCCAGAGCACGCCGAGCGGCGGCAGGGTGAGCTCGAGCGACGCCGGCTGGCCGTCATGCGGCTCGGCCCGGGCGGAGACGCGGCCGAGATTTCCCACGCCCGAGCCTCCGTAGGCGTGGGCGTCCGTGTTGAGCAGCTCGGCGTAGCTGACCGCCTTCGGGCAGCCGATGCGGTAGCCCTCGCGCACCAGCGGCGAGAGGTTGGCGACGCAGATCAGGTGCCGGCCATCGTTGGCGTAGCGGACGAACGCGTAGACGTTGGCGTCGGCCGAGTCGGCCTGCAGCCAGCAAAACCCTTCCGGCGCGTCGTCGCGCTGATGCAGCGGGGCCTGCGCGCGATAGAGCCGGTTCAAGTCCGCCACCAGCGTCTGCACGCCGCGGTGCGAGTGGTGCTCGAGCAGGTGCCAGTCGATGCTCCGCTCGTGGCTCCACTCGCCCACCTGGCCGATCTCTCCTCCCATGAAGAGGAGCTTCTTGCCGGGGTGGGCCCACATCCACGCGAAGAGCGCGCGGAGGTTGGCCATGCGCTGCCAGGCGTCTCCGGGCATGCGCCCCAAGAGCGACCCTTTTCCGTGCACCACCTCGTCGTGCGACAGCGGCAGGACGAAGCTCTCACTGAACGCGTAGAGGAGCCCGAAGGTGAGCTGGTGGTGGTGCCACTTCCGGTACACCGGGTCCTTCGAGAAGTACTTCAGGGTGTCGTGCATCCACCCCATGTTCCACTTGAAGGTGAAGCCCAGCCCGCCGTCGGATGCGGGGCGGCTCACCTTGGGCCAGGCGGTGGACTCCTCGGCGATGACGGCGACGCCCGGGTGCTTGCGGTGCACGACGTCGTTCAGCTCGCGCAAGAAGGCGATCGCCTCGAGGTTCTCGCGCCCGCCGTGCACGTTGGGCACCCACTCGTTCGGCGCGCGGGAATAGTCGCGGTAGAGCATCGACGCCACCGCGTCCACGCGCAGCCCGTCGACGTGGTACTCCTCGATCCAGAAGAGCGCGTTGGCGATGAGGAAGTTCTTCACCTCGTTGCGGCCATGGTTGAAGATCAGCGTGCCCCAGTCGGGGTGCGCTCCGAGGCGCGGGTCCTCGTGCTCGTAGAGCGCACTGCCGTCGAAGCGGGCCAGAGCGAAATCGTCGCGGGGGAAGTGCCCGGGCACCCAGTCGATGATCACCCCGATGCCGCGCTGGTGGAGGAAGTCGATCAGGTACCGCAGGTCGTCGGGGTGCCCGTAGCGCGCACTGGGCGCGTAGTAGGCGCTGACCTGGTAGCCCCAGGAGCCTCCGTAGGGGTGCTCGGCGACCGGCAAGAGCTCGACGTGGGTGAAGCCCATGCGTTCGACGTACTCGGCCAGAGGCTCGGCGAGCTCGCGGTAGGTGAGGGGGCGGTTTCCGTCCTCCACCATGCGGCGCCACGAGCCGAGGTGCACCTCGTAGATGGAGAGCGGCCGCTCGCGCAGGTTCGCCCTCGCGCGCCGCTCGAGCCAGGCCTCGTCCTTCCAGCGGTAATGCGACAGGTCGTGCACCACCGAGGCGGTGAGCGGCGGCGGCTCGGTGCGGAAGGCGAACGGGTCGGCCTTGAGCAGGCGCGGGCCCTTGTGGCCGGGGCGGATCTCGAACTTGTAGCGCGTGCCCTCGCCGACTTCGGGGACGAACAGCTCCCACATGCCCGAGGCTCCCATGCGCCGCATCGGGTGGAGCCGCCCGTCCCAACCGTTGAAATCGCCCACCACCGAGACGCCCGCGGCGGTCGGGGCCCACACCGCGAACGAGGTGCCCGCCACGCCGCCGTGGTGCATCGGGTGCGCGCCCATGCGCTTCCACAGCTCCTCGTGACGGCCCTCGCCGGCGAAGTACAGGTCGAGCTCGCCGAGGGTGGGCCAGAAGCTGTAGGGGTCGCGCAGCGTGAACACCGACCCGCCGGGGTATTCGACCTCGATCAGGTAGCCGAACGGCTCGGTGCGGCCGTCGATGCGCGCCTCGAAGACGCCGCCGAAGCGGTGCTCCATGCGCACGCGGCCCCCGAAGTCGGGCAAGAGGTCCACGCGGGTGGCCTCGGGGCGAAAGGCGCGCACGACGGTGCCGTCGCCGTCGACGTGACGGCCCAGCACCGCGTGCGGATCGGGCTGGGCCAGCTCGACCAGGCGGCGGAGCTCGGCGTCGATGGCGGCTCGGGAGGGGGGGGCTCTCATCGGTGCTCGGCCAGGTGGGCGGCCTCCATCAGCGAGGCGATCGGAATGCGCACCCATTCGGGCCGGTGGTGCAGCTCGTAGCGCAGCTCGTAGATCGCCTTCTCCAGCTCGAGCGCGTCGAGCAGCCCCTCGAGCGCATCGCCGTCGGCCGGCAGGAAGCGGGCGGAACGGGTGGCGTCCCAGTAGCCGTTGAGGAACGCCTCGCGCGCGGCGGCGTCGCGGCCGGCCTTCTTGCCCCCCGAGAGCACCACCGCGGCCTCGGCGTAGGTGAACGACCGGAGCATGCCGGCCACGTCCTTGAGCGGCGAGTGCTTCTCGCGACGCTGGGCATAGCTGCGGTTGGGCTCGCCCTCGAAGTCGAAGATGAGCCAGTCGCCCTCGTGCAGGAGCACCTGGCCGAGGTGGAGATCTCCGTGCACGCGGAGCTTCTGCCCCGACGGAGCGAGGTGGGCGAGGCGTTTGGCGCGCTCGGTGAGCTCGGTGCGGCGCGCGTACAGCTCGGGCGCGATGCTGGCCACCTCGGCCAGGGCGACGCCGAGCTGGCCGATGATGGACGAGCTCCAGCGCGAGAAGTCCTCCCCGAGGATCGGCTCCGGAGCGAACCTGGGGTCGGTCTCGTCGGACGCGAGGCAGAGGTGCATCTCGCCCACGCGCTCGCCCAGCCGCCGCACCAGCGCGAGCTGCTCGGAAGACGGCCGCTCGCCGGCGCGAAAGGCCTCGAGCACCCACCTCCAGCCGTCGCGCGCGTCGCGCACGAAGCGGTGCAACACCGCCACCGCGGCGTCCGCCGGGCCGAGAAGCTGCAGCCAGCCGACCAGCTCGGGCGCCCGCGTGAAGTGCCGCCGCGCCAGAAAGAGCCCCATCTCGCGCTCGGGGTTCACCCCCGGCTCGACCTTGCGCAGAAGCTTCAGCACCACGGCCTCGCCGAAGACGATCGACGTGTTCGTCTGCTCGAGCTGGATGCGCCGCACGGAAGGAGAGGCGGGCAGCTCGGACCAGATCTGGTCCGAGCCCTCGGCGCGCTCGCCGACCAGCGCACCGCCGCCCGAGGCCACCCGGCCGCCTTCGCGCACCAGCTCGAGCAGCGCCCGCATCAGCTCGTCGTCGTCGATCGCCTCGATGAGTCGGCCGTCCTGCACCTTCACCGGCAACAGGTAGCGCTCGGGAGCGCCGAGCTCGTATCGCACTTCGACGATGGCCAGGGCGAACGAACGGCCGGCCGCCTCGAGGTCCACGTGGTCGACCAGCGACACGTCCTTGATGGGCCAGGCCTTGCCTGAGAACCAGCGCCGCGTCTTCAGGTACTCGGGGAGCTGCGTCAGGTCGGCTTGCACTCAACTCCTCCTCGGCTGGACCAGCTTGAACCAGTAGAAGCCGTACGGCCCCACCGCGAGCTGGTAGGGGCCGTCGCCGATGGGAGGGAAGGGCGTCTCGCCGATGAGCTCGACCGGCGTGTAGCCCTTCCACTCGGGCAGAGACAGCTCGGCCGGCTGCGCGGTGGACGCGAGGTTGCACAAGACGAGCACCACGTCGTCCTTCCACAGCCGCAAGAACGCCATCACCTTCGGGTTCGGCGGGTTGCAGAACTGGAGCCGGCCGAGCGCGAACACCGGGTGGCGGCGCCGCACGTCGATCATCTGCCGCATCCAGTGGAGCAGCGAGGTGGGGATGCGCTCCTGCGCCTCGACGTTGATCGCCTGATAGCCGTAGACCGGGTCGACGATGATCGGCGCGTACAGCCGCGCGGCGTCGGCCTTCGAGAAGCCGGCGTTGCGGTCGGGCGACCACTGCATGGGCGTGCGCACGCCGTTGCGGTCGCCCAGGTAGATGTTGTCGCCCATGCCGATCTCGTCGCCGTAATAGATGACCGGGGTGCCCGGCAGACTGAAGAGCAACCCGTTGAGCAGCTCGATGCGCCGGCGGCCGTTGTCCATCAGCGGGGCCAACCGCCGCCGGATGCCGAGGTTGAGCCGCATGCGCGGGTCTTTGGCGTACTCCCGGTACATGTAGTCGCGGTCCTCGTCGGTGACCATCTCCAGGGTCAGCTCGTCGTGGTTCCTGAGGAAGATGGCCCACTGGCACGACTCGGGGATCTCGGGCGTCTGCTGGAGTATTTCGACGATGGGCCGGCGCTCCTCCCGGCGGACGGCCATGAAGAGGCGGGGCATCAGTGGGAAGTGGAAGCCCATGTGGAACTCGTCGCCCTCGCCGAAGTAGACGCGCACGTCGGCGGGCCACTGGTTGGCCTCGGCGAGCAGCACCCGGTCTCCGTATTCCCGGTCGATGAACGCCCGCATGCGCTTGAGGTACTCGTGCGTCTGGGGGAGGTTCTCGCAGTTGGTGCCCTCGCGCTCGAAGAGGTACGGCACCGCGTCGACGCGGAATCCGTCCACCCCGATGTCCAGCCAGAAGCGCATCACGTCGAACATCGCCTGCTGGACCTGCGGGTTGTCGTAGTTCAAGTCGGGCTGGTGCGAGAAGAAGCGATGCCAGTAGTACTGCTTGGCCACCGGGTCCCACGTCCAGTTCGAGCGCTCGGTGTCGAGGAAGATGATGCGCGCGCCCTTGTAGCGGTCGTCGGTGTCGCTCCAGACGTACCAGTCGCGCCTCTGGCCATGCGGGTTCGACCGGGCTTCCTGGAACCAGGGGTGCTGGTCGGAGGTGTGGTTGACGACGAGCTCGGTGAGGATGCGGATGTTCCGTCGGTGGGCCTCGGTGACCAGCCGTTTGAAGTCGTCGAGCGTGCCGTAGTCGGGGTGGATGCCGAAGTAGTCGGCGATGTCGTAGCCGTCGTCGCGCAAAGGAGACGGGTACATCGGGAGCAGCCACAGGCAATCGACGCCCAATCGCTCGAGGTAGTCGAGCTTCTCGATCAAACCGGGGATGTCGCCGATGCCATCGGCGTTCGAGTCGTAGAACGCCCGGATGTGCAGCTCGTAGATGACGGCGCGCTTGTACCAGAGCTCCTCGAGCGGTTTCATCGAAGGGCTCGACACTCGGCAGCCAGCTCGCCAGAGTCAACCGAAACCATCGTCGCCTGTCGGGGGGCGAAATGAGACGCGCGCGCAAGGTGCTGTTCGGCGCATTGGCCGTGGCGGTGCTCGGCTCGGGCTTGGCCCTGTTCCGGACGGCGACCGCCCAGCTTTCGCCCGCGCCGGCGAAGAACCGCGCGGCGCCGAAGCTCGATCGGCTCCCGGCGATGCGCGCCTGTCGGCTCGAGTACGGCCATGGCGAGGAGCCCGGCTTCGCCGCCGCCGCGGGCTTCACCGGCCTCTCCACCTGGCGCGTGACGTACGCCGGGCTGCTCATCCGCCACCCATCGGGAGACGTGCTCGTCGACTCGGGGTACTCGAGCCGCGCGCGCGAGGAGATCGCCGACTACCCGTTCCCCACGAAGCAGATGCTCGAGGTGACGCTCGGCGGGGCGAAGATCGACGCGTGGGCCCACGAGGCCGTCAAGCGCGCCGGCGTCGAGCCATCGGGGCTCGAGTGGATCGTCCCGTCGCACTGCCACCTCGATCACATGGGTGGAGTCCGCGATCTGCCAGGCGTGCCGGTGCTGCTGCCGCGCGCGGAGCTCGACTTCATCGCACAGCACCGCAAGAGCCGCAGCTTCGCCGTCATAGCCGCCCACGCCGACGCCATCGAGGGCAGAACGTCGGCGCTCGAGTTCGACGACGGGCCATACGAGACGTTCGACGAGAGCGCCGATCTCTTCGGCGACGGCTCGGTGGTGTTCGTCAGGCTGCCCGGGCACACGCCGGGGCACCTCGGAGCGTTCGTCAATCTCCGGCCGGACCTGCGCCTGTTCTACGTCGGCGACGCGGTGAACCACTCGGAGGCCATCGTGCGCCGCGTGGGAAAGAGCTTCGTCATGGCCGCGTCGGACCACGACCGGGCGGAGGCGGGGAGGACCGTGGCGCGGCTGTCGCAGCTCCGCGAGATGGTGCCCGAGCTGAGCATCGTGCCCGGCCACGATCGCGACGCGTGGGATCGGCTCTTCGCCGGCCGCGACTGTCTGCCGTGATCGTCACCCGCCGTAGTACTCGAAGCCGCTCTCGCGCCGCTGGAAGCGGAGCACCGAGTAGATCGCGGCGGGCTGGTCGGGCGTGAGGTGGACCTGGGCGTGCCGCCCCTGCCACAGCGCGCGCTGGCCGCCGAGCAGCTCGTGGACCTGGTACGTCTCGTCGGGCGAGATGCCGAAGTGCTCGAGCGGCACGTCGACGATCGTCGACTGCGGCGCGTAGGGGTCCAGGCTCAGCACGCACAACAGGCGGTTCGACCCGTCCGCCGACACCTTCGAATAGAAGAGCACGCGGTCGTTGTCGCAGAAGTGGAAGCGCAGGTTCCGGTATCGCCTCAGCGCCGCGTTCTCTCGGCGCAGGCGGTTCACCGCCTTCACGTACGCGCGGATGTTGCCGGGCCGCTCGGGGTCCCACGCGCGGAGCTGGTACTTCTCCGAGTCGAGGTACTCCTCGGTGCCGGGCAGCGCGCGGTTCTCGCAGAGCTCGTACCCCGAGTAGATGCCGTAGCTGGACGAGAGCGTGGCCGCGAGCACCAGGCGGATGCGGAACGCCGGCGGGCCGCCGCGCTGCAGGAGCTCGGGAAGAATGTCGGGCGTGCTGGGCCACAGATTGCCGCGCATGTACTCGGCGACCGGCGCAGTGGTGAGCTCCTTCAGGTAGTCCTCGAGCTCGTGTTTGAAGTTGCGCCAGGTGAAGTACGTGTACGACTGGCTGAAGCCGAGCCTCGCCAGCGCCTTCATCACCTTCGGCCGGGTGAACGCCTCCGACAGGAACACGACATCGGGGTGCTGCTCGTGGATCGACCGGATCAGCCACTCCCAGAACACGAGCGGCTTGGTGTGCGGGTTGTCGACGCGGAAGATCTTCACGCCCTGGGCGATCCAGAACCGCACCACGTCGGCCAGCTCGGCCCACAGCGCCTGCCGCGCGGGCCCCAGCCAGTCGAAGTTGACGATGTCCTCGTACCGCTTGGGAGGGTTCTCGGCGAACTTGATGCTGCCGTCGGGCCGTCGCTGGAACCACTCGGGGTGCTCGCGCACGTACGGGTGATCGGGCGAGCACTGGAACGCGAGGTCGAGCGCGATCTCGATGCCGGCGGCGGCCGCATCGCGCACCAACGCTCGGAAATCGTCGAGCGTGCCCAGATATGGGTGGACCGACTTGTGCCCGCCTTCGGCCGAGCCGATGGCCCAGGGGCTCCCGACGTCGTCGGGTGCGGCGATGAGGCTGTTGTTCTTCCCCTTGCGGTGCGTGCGGCCGATGGGGTGGATCGGCGGCAGGTACAGCACGTCGAAGCCCAGCTCGGCGATCTCCGGGAGCAACCGCACGACATCGGCGAACGTGCCGTGCCGGCGCTCGTCGCGCGAGGCAGACCGGGGAAACAGCTCGTACCAGGCGCCGACCTCCGCGCGCTCGCGGTCGGCCCAGATCGGAAGCTCGCGGTCGAGCCGTGAGGCGATGGTCCGATCGGGGTAGCGCGAGGCGATGTCAGCGGTGTGTGGATCGAGCGCGGTCTCGAGAGCAAGAGAGCGGTCGGTCGACCGGAGCACCCGTGCGGCCGACCGCAGCCGATCGGCGTCCGGGCCCGACCGTGCGCGCGCCGCCGCGGCCTCGAGGAGCGCCGCTCCTTCGAGCAGCTCGCTGGACACGTCCCTGCCTGCCGCCACCTTGCGCTCGAGCTCCATGGCCCAGGTGCGGAACAGGTCCGGCCAGGCTTCGATGGTGAAGACGTAGCGGCCGGGGGCTCCGAGCAGAAGCTCGCCCTCCCAGGCGTCATTGCCCAGATGGCGCATGGGCGATTCGGCCCAGTCCGTCGGGTCGGGGCTCACGCGCCGGTAACGCACTGCCGCGGCGAGCACGTCGTGGCCTTCTTTGAAGATGTCGGCGGACACGGCCACCCGTTCGCCCGCCAGGCGCTTCACCGGGTAGCGGCCTCCGTCGATCTGCGGCGCGACCGATTCGATGATCGTGCTCGCCAGTCGTTCGCCCATGCGTGATGAATGGGCTTGCCCCGCATGACGTGGCGGCGAACGGCCCATCGGGCGCCCCTTTGGCCGCGAGAGGGGTTTCCGCCCTGGCGCAACCGGCCGCTACCTTCGAGCATGCGCGCGCTCGTGCTCGCCTCGGTGCTCTTCGCTGCTCCTGACGGCCCGCTTCGGCTCGCGTCCGAAGACGTGCTGGTGATTCGCATTCACGGCCGCATCATCGAAGCTCGGATGGAGGACGGGACGTTGGCCGGCCCCGACGTACGGCTCCGGGTGGGCGAGCGCAGCCTCCGCGGGCAGGTAGGCTCCGCGCCGGTCTCTCTCGATCTCGACCGCGAGCATCTGGTGGGCTTTCTCGGCCGCGACGCCGTCCGCCTCGAGGTCACCCGCGATGGGACGACGGCCCTCGACGTCGAAGGCTCGCTCGGCGGCAACCGCGTGGCGCTGCGGGCGGGGCGCGACGGCATCACCGGCCGGGTGGCGGACTGCCGCTTCGAGCTCTTGCCCCACCGCGAAGGCTACGCCGGCTCGTACCTCTGCGCGTCCGGTTTGAACACGATGTGGCTCGAGCTTCCCGCGTCGCTGGGAGCGCTCCCGCATTCGGCCCAGGCGGCGGTGCTGGTGACGATTCTGGGGGCGCCCTGAAAAACGAACGGCGGGGGAGGGCTCCCCCGCCGCGTCACATCAGGACGAGACGTCGACTTCGACTACTCGCGAGGCTCGATCTGGCCGCGGACGAGGCCGCTTCCCGCGTCGGTCGTGTGGACGTTGACGTAGTAGCCACCGTCGAACACGTCCTTGTAGTCGAACTGGCCTTGCAGCCCGGTGGTGCCCGTCAGCGAGAGGTTGCCCGGCGGATTCTCGACGTTGCCCGACACCCCCGGGCCGCCCTGGTGGATGTGGGCCATCGTCGGGTCGACCTCGGCCGACCAGCTGCCCGCGTAGCGGATGGTGCCGGCGTCGATCGAGGCGTAGAAGCCGACGCCGCACTGGCCGCCGAAGAGACCGCCGTCGGAGGCGGTGCAGGCGAGGTTCGGAATGGGGAGGTTGTTCGCGCCGGACAGGATGGCGCTGTACACCTTCTCGCCCGGCCGGACGATCTGACCGCGCAGCTCGCCGTTCGGGTTGGCTGTCGTGTGCAGGTTCACGTACGCGCGGCCGTTCTGGATGAGCGCCGCGTTGGCGGCCGACACCGTGACGTCCCCGTTGATCGGCGAGTTGCACATGCCGGGCGTGCTGCACAGCGCGGCGATCACGCCGCCGTTGACCCCCGCGGGGCCGCTGTGGATGTGGGCCTGATCGACCTGGCCCGCGCCGATGGTGTGCGTGATGTTGTAGGCCACCTGCACGCCGCCGTCGCTGAGCGCAGTCAGCGTGAACGTGCCGCTGCCGGTCGCGGTGGTGATGACCGGAGGAACCTCCTGAGCGCCGGTCAGGTTCGCGACGAACTGGGTGACCGTGCCCGCGTCGGTTCCGGCGTCGGTACCAGCATCGGTTCCAGCGTCCGTCCCGGCATCGGTGCCCGCGTCGGTACCGCCTCCGCCTCCACCGCCGCCTCCGCCACCACCACCACCGCCGCCGCCGCCTCCACCGGCACCGCCGCCCTGGCCCGAGTCGGGCCGGCCGCCCGGATCACCCGGCTGGCACTTGCCGTTGACGCACGTCAGCCCCGTGCCCTTCGAGCGGCAGTCCGCGACGTCGACGCACTCGGGTGAGCAGCCGGACCAGAGCAGTCCGACCGGGAGCACCAGCGCGGCCGCAAGGGCGACCACCGTCCAGTGACCCTTGAACTTCCCTGCGAAATGCATGGTCGTTTCCCCTCCGTCACTCCACAGAATTGGAGCGTCGGTCTATCGGAACGGCCGGTCGAATCAAGAGAAATCTTGCCGGCGCTGAACCGACGTTCAGCGGCGCTCGGCGATGGCGGCCACCAGCTCGCGGCAGAACGCCGGAATGTCCTCGACCACCCGCCCCCAGACGATGTTCCCGGTGCGGAACGCCGGCTCGTCGACGAACGTGCCGCCGGCGTTGATCAGGTCGTCCTTGATGCCCAGAGAGCCGGTGCACCGGCCGGAGACGATCTTCGCGGAGATGCCCACCAGCCCCGCGTGGCAGATGAGGCCGACGATCTTCCCCTGTCCATGCACGGCGCGGACGAGCTCGAGCACCTTGGGGTATCGCCGCAGCTTGTCGGGAGCCCACCCGCCGGGGACGACCAGCGCGTCGAAGTCGTTGGCGCTCACTGTCCCACTTTGGGAGGGTTGAAGCCCTCGCCTTTAGGCGACAGCTTCAGCGTCGGTTCGGCTAGGGTGGCGA
>FWPU01004676.1_pt1 | contig 31399 bp, 33 predicted proteins | sample 2228361 | NCBI WGS metagenome assembly FWPU01 (sample SAMEA103939777, study PRJEB20133) | metagenome | reverse complement strand
CTCACGATTGTCGTTCGACTGACGCGCCGTCGTTCGACTGACGCGTGTCGTTACGGCGAGTGCTCGCCGTTCACGGCGAGCGTCAGTCGCCACGGCGAGCGCCAGGCAGCCTACGGCAAGCGTCAGTCGTTTACAGCGCGCGTTAGCCCCCCCTACGGCAATCGTCAGCCACCCTGCGGCACTCGTCAGCTCCCGATGGCACGGGGTGTGCACCATCTCCCCTCGTGCCGACAAGGACCTGGCGAGATCTTGAAGCCTGGCAACTCGCGGATGACTTGCGCCGAGAGATCATTGCACTGACTGCCAGGCCATCCGCTACCAGCGATTTCAGATTCTGCAACGAGATGCGCGCGGCAGCGGGCTCCATCTGTCGGAACCTTGCGGAGGGTTTTGGTCGAGGGCGTCCCGCGGAGTTCGCCCAGCATGCGCGCATCGCTCTTGGATCGATCGCCGAGCTCCAAGACCAACTGGTCGAAGCTCACCACCGAGGGTATCTGCGCGGGGAGGGCTTTCGCCGCTTGTGGAATCTGTCCGAGCGGGTCCGGCAGACGACCGACGGATTGCGGGCCCACCTCGACCGGTCGGCGCGTTGCGCGCGCGCCACACCGCGGCCGCGCTGAGCGGCACGGGCCAGGTCGGCCGAAGGCTTGCCCTTCGACTCGCGCGGGTCGTTCGACTGACGATTGTCGTTCGGCTCACGATTGTCGTTCGACTGACGCGCCGTCGTTCGACTGACGCGTGTCGTTACGGCGAGTGCTCGCCGTTCACGGCGAGCGTCAGTCGCCCACGGCGAGCGCCAGGCAGCCTACGGCGGGCGTCAGTCGCCCACGGCGATCGTCAGCCAGCCCACGGCTAGCGTCAGTCGTTTACGGCGATCGACAGCCTGCCTACGGCCGCCGTCAGTCGCCCTCCGGCGAGCGCCAGCCGTCGCCGGCCAGCTCCCTACCTCGGCGTCGCGTCGGGCAGTCCGCCATCGACCGGGATGGTCGCGCCGGTCGTCGGCGTCTGGCGCGTGGCAAAGAACAACACGGCGTTCGCGACGTGCTCGGCCGTCACGCGTGCCTTGAGCAGGTTGCGCGACCGATAGTACTCCTCGAGCCCGGCCTCGTCCAGACCGCGCGCCCGCATCCGCTCGGGACCGACCGCCGCCCAGAGGCCCGAGCGCCGCGTGCCGTGGGCAAAGACGGCGTCGGGCGACACCATGTTCACCCGCACGTCCAGTGCCGCCAGCTCGAGGCTCGCGATCCGGCCGAGCTGATGTGCCGCGGCCTTCGTCGCGCTGTAGGCGCCGAAGCGCGCCCCAGGTGCGAACACGTTCTTGGTGGAGATGACGACGATGTCGCCACCGGAGCGCTGGTGGGCAAAGTGGCGCGCCGCCTCGGCGATGACGAGGAGCGTGCCCTCCACGTTGACGTGCTCGAGGCGGCGGAAGTCTTCGAGCGCGAGCTCCGCGAGGCTGCCGGCATGCGCGAGGCCCGCGTTGACCACCACCAGGTCGCCGCCACCCCACGTGCGGACAACAGTGCGGAATGCTTCGGCCACCGAAGCCGGGTCGGTCACGTCGAGGGGCGCGCCAATGACCCGCGTCGGGAACGCGGCCCCGAGCTCAGCGGCCAGCGCGTCGAGCCGCTCACCGGCCAGATCGGTCACCGCCACGTGCGCCCCGTGGCGGAGGAGCACCTCGGAGATCCCCGCGCCGATGGCCCCGGCGGCGCCCGTCACGAGGGCGACGTGGCCCGCCAAGGCGGGCGTCTCGACCTGGCGTACCTTGGCCTGCTGGAACGCGCGGAACTCCATCTTGACGAGCTCCGCGTCGGGCAGTCCCCAGTAGTGTCCCATGGCCGCCACCTGCGCCTTCACCGCGAGGGTGTGCGCGGTGATGTCGCGGGCGACCGCAGCCGCGCGCGCATCCGGCCCGGCGCACAGGGCGCCCAAGCCCGGCATCAGGACGACGCGCGGGAGCGAGTCGCAGGTGGCCGCCGCCTCCGGACCGGCGTGCCGCTCGACCATCCCACGGTACTCCTCGCTGTAGTCGCGCACGGCCGCGGCGAGCTGTGCCCGAAGGGCGTCGAGGTCGTCGTAGCGCGGCGCGTCGACCCACAGCGGTTTCGCCCGCGTACGAATCAAATGGTCCGCGGTCAGGGGCGGCGCGAGGGCGAGGGCGCGACCCTCCTCGGAATCCACCACCCGCCGCGTCGCCTCGTCCACGAGGCCCTGCACCACCAGCGGGACGCGCACCGCCACATCGTCCGTTCCCCGGCGCACCAGGAGGCCGCGGACGAGGGGGGCAACCTGGACGAGGCGCTCGGTGGCCTCCGCCGCGGTCGTCGACACCACGACCTGCAGCCGGCGCGTCGCGTGGCGCTCGAGGTAAGCCTCGGCGCGGGAGACCAACTCGATCGTCGCCTCGTACGCCTCGCGCGCCGTCGCGCCCCAGGTGACGAGCCCGTGGAGCATCCACACCATCCCGCGACTCGTCGGGTGCGCCTCGTAGGCCTCGATCGCCGCGCGGGCGAGCCGCAGCCCGGGCGAGACATACGGGAGGACGATGACGTCGTCGCCGAGCGCCGCGCGCACGTGGTCGGCGCCGTCGTCCTGGTTCGTCAGGGCGAGGATGGCGTCGGCGTGGGTGTGGTCGACGAACGAATGCGGCAGGAACGCGTGGACAGGCGTTTCGAGCGAGGGCGTCGGCGCCCGGTGGTCGAACAGGTGCGTGCGCAGCTCGTTGACGAGGGCGTCGTCCGACAGGTCATCCAGGGCCCGCAGTCGGCGGACGTGCGTCAGGTCGACCGCGGGGTGGCCGTCGGGTTCGATGTCGGCCAGGTCGCGGCCGGACGCCTTCACGAAGATCGCCGGGACGCGCTCGCCGAGCACGGTCGTGACCGTGTCCTTCACCGACGTATTCCCACCGCCGTGGAGAACGAGCGACGGCTCGGCGCCGAGCAGGCGGCTGGTGTAGGTCCGGAGCGCCAGCGCCTCGCCCCAGCGCGGCGCGTACAGGTCGACGAAGCGTCGAGCGTCGGCGTCGTTCCAGCGCGAGCGCATGGCGGCTGCCTACGACCGCAGGGCTTGCAGCATGACCTGGAGGTTCTCGGCGGGCCACCGGCCGTCGAACACCGCGCGCCCCGCGACGACCAGGTCGGCCCCGGCGCGAGCGACGTCTGCGACGTTGGTCCGCGTGAGGCCTCCGTCGACGCCGACGAGGATGTCTCGCCCCGCTCGTGCGGCGAGCTCTTTCACCCGCGCGAGGCGATCGCGCGCGGCCGGGATGAACGTCTGCCCACCCCAACCCGGATTGACCGCCAGCACCAGGACCAGTTCGACTTCGTCCAGGAGCGGCACGATGAGGTCGACGGGCGTCCCCGGGTTGAGCGCAATGCCCCGTACCAGGCCCCGGGACGGATCGTTGACGTTCGTCAGGCTGCCGAGCCGTTGCAGCACGCGGTGGATGTGACGTTCGGCCTCGACGTGCACCGTCACGATGTCCGCGCCCGCCGCGACGAAGTCGGCGACTTTGCCGAGCGGCGCCTCGATCATCAGGTGCACGTCCTTGAGCAGCGTCGTCTTGACCGCCTCGATGACAGGGGGACCCACGGTGAGGGCAGGGCAGAAGCAGCCGTCCATGACGTCGAAGTGGACGACGCGCGCGCCACCCTCCTCGAGGAGACGGACCGCCGTGCCGAGCGCCAGCAGGTCGGCCGAGAGGATTCCAACGCTGAGCGTGGGCGACGCGGCCTTGAGCGTCTCGAACGCGGATCTAGACACCGGTCGCGACCTGTTGCGAGCTCTCGTGCTTGAGGGTCAGGTAGAGCTCGTAGGCCTGCTCGGGTTTCATCAGCTCGTGCACCACCTTGCTGACGGCCTGAATCATGGCGAGCGGCGCGTCCGACTGAAAGATGTTGCGGCCCATGTCGACCCCGGCTGCGCCTTCGTGCACGGCGCGATACGCCATGGTGAGGGCCTCCAGCTCCGGCAGCTTCTTCCCGCCGGCCATCACGATGGGGACCGGACAGGAGGCGGTGACCGTTTCGAACCCGTCGGCGACGTAGTACGTCTTGACGAATTGCGCCCCCAGCTCGGCGCAGATGCGGCACGCCAGGCGGAAGTAGCGGGCGTCGCGCACCATGTTCTTGCCCACGGCTGTGACACCGAGCACCGGAATGCCGTAGCGCAGACCGGCGTCGACCAGTCGCGTCATGTTGTGGACCGACTGCGTCTCGAACTCCCCGCCGATGAAGACCTGGACGGCGAGGGCGGCCACGTTCAGGCGCGCAGCGTCCTCGACGTCCACAGCGATCTGTTCGTTGGAGAGCTCCTTCAGGATGCTCGGCCCTCCGCTCGCGCGCAACACCACGCCCCGCGAGAACGACGAGGGGATCGTCGCCCGCAGAATCCCGCGAGTGCACATGAGCGCGTCGGCGTGCCCGAGGAGCGGCACGATCGTGATGTCCACCCGCTCGAGGCCCGACGTCGGCCCCTGAAAGTAGCCATGGTCGATGGCGAGCATCACCGTCCGACCCGACTCGGGGCGGAAGATGCGCGCCAGTCGGTTCTGCATGCCCCAGTCGAGGCTGCTCGCCCCGCGCACAAAGAAGCTGCCGGGCTTGACGGGCACGTCGAGATGGTAGCGCGCGGCATCCTGCAGGCTGTCGGGATCCGCCATGGGCGGTCATCCTCCTCGTCTGGCTCGCGACCCTCGGTCGGTCTCGCTCGGTTCATGTCGTCGCGACTCGAGAATGAGCAGCCGGGGCGGCCCAGCCCTCGCGTCCGAGGCGCGGCGTCGAGCTCGCGCGAGACGTGCGACCCTGGCTAGTTTACACGCTGGCTCGCGAGGCCGTCCATGCGCTAACATACCGGCCGCCGTCGACAGATCGCGGCGGCGGGAGGAGAGCGGTGGCGGAAAAAGAGGTCGGCATGGGCGAGGCGCTGGGCCTGGTGGAGACGAAGGGCCTGGTCGCCATGATCGAGGCGGCCGACGCCATGGTCAAGGCGGCCAAGGTCACCCTGGTCGGGTGGGAGAAAATCGGGGCAGGCTACGTTACCGCGATCGTGCGCGGCGACGTTGCGGCCGTGAAGGCGGCGACCGACGCTGGCGCCGCGGCCGCGCGGCGGGTTGGCGAGCTCGTGGCGGTGCACGTGATCCCGCGGCCGCACGCCAACCTCGAGGAGGTGCTGCCGATTGGCAAGGCCGGCGCGAAGAGCTAGGACCGATCGGTGCTGCTCGCGAGAGTCGTCGGGACCGTCGTGGCGACGCGGAAGGACGAGCGCCTGGTCGCGCACAAGCTGCTCGTCGTCCGACCCGTCTCGCCGCGCGGTGAACCCGATGGGCCGTCCCTCGTCGCGGTGGACACGGTCGACGCCGGCGCCGGGGAGACCGTGCTCGTCGTGAGCGGGAGTTCCGCGCGGATGGCCGCAGGGCTCAAAGATTGCCCTGTCGACGCCGCCATCGTCGCCATTGTCGACGCCGTAGAGATGCACGGAGAGCGGTGAACGATTGAGCCGGGCGCGTGTGGGGACGCCGACCCGGCGGAGCACTCCGGGGAGAAGCGATGCTGCTCGCGAAGGTCGTCGGCGACGTCGTGGCGACCCGAAAGGATCCGAAGCTGGCCGGATTGAAGCTGCTCGTCATCCAGCCTCTCGCGCCGGACCGCCGGCCGGCCGGTCGCCCGCTCGTCGCGGTGGACGCGGCGGGCGCTGGTGCGGGTGAGGAGGTCTTCTTCGTTCGCGGTCGCGAGGCCTCGTATCCGTTCTTTCCCGTCGAGGTTCCCACCGACGCGTCGGTCGTCGGCATCGTGGATCACTGGACGACCGAGGCCGGTCGATAGGCGGTTCATGCAACTGGGCCGCGTCATCGGGACGGTCGTGGCCACCCAGAAGCACGGCACGCTCGAAGCCGCGAAACTGCTCCTCGTCCAGCCCGTGACGCCGGCGGGTCAGCCGCGGGGGACGCCGCTCCTGGCGCTCGACGCGGTGGGAGCCGGGGCCGGCGAGCAGGTGCTCGTCGTGCTCGAAGGGCGCGCGGCGGGCGAGGCGGTCGGGCGGAGAATGGCGCCGGTCGACGCCGCCATCGTCGCGATCGTGGACGAGGTCACTTCCGACGAGTCAGGCTGACAAGCCCGGCAAGCGACTCGACCGGACGCGCCCGCGCGGCCCGCCCTGCTCAGGCGACGGCACTTCCACTTCGCCGCCCCTCAGTGACTGGCTGACAACGGCCTTTCCCGGGTACACCGAGCCGGAACCGCGGGCGCCCTGTCTTGATACTGCAGGGGTAGGCCCACGCGCGTGTCGCGGATCGACGCGCTGCAGCGCAGACAGTCCTGGCCAGCTACTTGATCGCCGGAACGGGGGCAAGACAGGTCACCTGCCGAACCGAAAGAGACGGTCCATGTGCCGGATGCTGTCCTCAACGCGAATCCCGCGATCGCTGCGGCGAGGACCCGAGTACCCGCACCCTATCTGAAGTACCACGTGACGGGTCTGGTGTGTCAGACGACGGGCGGCCCTTGCCAGTACCACGGTCGTGGGATGAACGAGGCGCACGCCCACTTGAACATCACGGAACGGGAGTGGGACCGCATGGTGACCATCTTCAAAGAGGTGCTCGCTAAGCACAAGGTCCCGGCCAAGGAGACTCAGGAGCTTCTCGACATCGTTGGTTCGACGAAGGCCGACATCGTCGCGTCCCGGCCGCGCAAGTGAAAGGAACGGCGGGCGAACAACCGGTGGCAGCGGACGACGCTGCGCGCCGCTCCTGAGCCGGGGCTGCAGGGCGTTCACCCAGTCGAGCCGTTCTGGCACCGAACACGGGAGGGATCGTCATGCCGAAGTTCGTGATCGAGAGGGACATCCCTGGAGCCGGCAAGCTCTCCCCGCAGGAACTTCAGGCCATCTCGCAGAAGTCGTGCGATGTGCTGAAGGAAATGGGGCCACAGATCCAGTGGGTTCAGAGCTATGTCACCGACGACAAGATCTACTGCGTCTACGTGGCACCCACCGAGGAGGCGGTACGCGAGCACGCCCGCCAAGGTGGGTTTCCCGCTAACCGAGTGTCGCGGGTCCAATCGGTCATCGATCCCACCACAGCGGAGTGACGATGGGCGATGCGCCTTCGCGCCCGGTACGGGGCGCCGTCGCGCGCTCTCACGCGCCGAGGCACGTGGACGGCGGGCGCGACGGAGTCGCTGGCCTGGTCGCGGTTGCAGCGGATGGCGTGTGATGCGTCCGCGTCGTCCCTGAGTCGCCCTACGCGAGGCGGAAAGAGACAGAGGGCGAGGCGCACCGATGAGGGTCGCCGAGGTGGTGCACCGCTTTGTGGACCGCATCAACGCCCATGGCGTGAACGGTGTCTCGGCGCTGATGACCGAGGACCGCCGATTCATCGATTCGCTGGGCGCGGAAGTCGTCGGCCGGGAACGGATGCGGCACGCACGTGCGTTCGCACAGGCGGTTCGCTGAGCCCCGCTGTCAACAGATGGCGGAGGTCGCGCCGATGGTCGGCATCTTCCCAGGGTCGCCGAATTGCCAACAGCAGCTGGGGGAGAGCGGCCTGGCTGCGCCTCGCTGAATCGGAGGATGACGGGGCCGGCAGGAGGCCGGTGATGTCGCAGTGTGTGCTCGGCCGCCAAAGGCGCGACCAACAGCGTGCTCACGACGTCAGCGAATAAGAGGTGGTATGCTGGCGGGGTGCAGGGGTCCCCGCCGATGATGAGTGACGACCTGGAACTCCGTGCCCTCGTCCGCGAAATCGTGAGACGGCAGTTGCAGGCGCAACCCGGCCTGCTGGCGCCCGCGGCCGACGCCGGGGTGCGGGCGCATCCCAGTCACCAGCAGTTCGCCGTGCTGGCCGGCGCGGACACCGGCGGACCGTGCCTGGTCGAGCCGGCCCTCGCGTGCGTCCACTGTGGCTACTGCCGATCGTGGGGCTACTGACCCTGGTCTACAATTCGACTCGTGGCGCGTGGCTCCCGGCCGGTGGCCCGCGGCTCGCCCATTGATTGGTGCGCGTCGATCCCCGGAGCCCGCGCGAGCCTGACGTCTTACGTCTCGAGCCTTGACCACGCAGCCTAACGTGCTCGTCACCTGCCGGCTGCCGCCGGCGCTCTTCGACCGCCTCGAAGCGAGCTGCACCGTCGAGCGGCTCGATGGCCCGACGCGCTCGAACGTGCTCGCCGAGCGCGTGCGGGGCAAGCAGGCGCTCATCTCGGTCCTGACCGACCGGGTCGACGCCGACGTGATCGCGGCGGGGACAGACCTGCGCGTCATCGCGAATGTCGCGGTGGGGTACGACAACATCGATGTCGCCGCCGCGCGGTCTCGTGGCATCGTGGTGACCAACACGCCGGACGTCCTCACCGAGGCGGTGGCCGAGTGCACCTGGGGGCTCATCCTCGCGGCGGCGCGGCGGATTGCCGAGGGCGACCGCCTGGTGCGGCGCGGCGAGTGGACCGGCTGGGCTCTCGACTTCATGCTCGGGACCGAGCTCGGGGGCAAGCAGCTCGGCGTGGTGGGGATGGGGCGGATCGGGCGCGCCGTCGCCGCCCGGGCACCGGCCTTCAGGATGCGCGTCGCCTACACGGACCCGTCGGACCGCGCCGTCGGCGGCCTGGGAGTTTCGGCGACGCGGCTGTCGTTCGACGAGCTGCTGGTCACCTCTGACGTCGTGACGCTCCACGTACCGCTGACGGCCCAGACCCGCCATCTCATCGATCGTCGCGCCCTGGCGCGCATGAAGCGGTCCGCGATTCTCGTGAACACGTCCCGCGGGCCGGTCGTGGACGAGGCGGCGCTCGTGTGGGCGCTCGAGGAGCGCCTGATCGCCGGCGCCGCTCTCGACGTGTACGAGGAGGAGCCGGTCGTGCACCCGCGCCTGCGGGAGCTCGAGCACGTCGTGCTCGCGCCGCACCTGGGAAGCGCCACCCGGGAGACGCGGACCGCCATGGCGGAGCTGGCTGTCGAGAACGTCCTGGCCGTGCTCGCCGGCAAGCCGCCGCTCACCCCGGTGCAGTGACCTGAGGCGCGATGCGTGCGACCGACGCCGACCTCGCGCTTCGTGCCCCGGCGCTTCGCCGCGCGCCGCAACCGCCGGCGGCGCGGGTCGCGACGGTCATGCGCCGTCTCGCCCGAGCGATCGACGGCCTCGAGGAGCCGGCGGTCGGGAGGATTGCGAGAGCCGAACGACGCAACGCGTTCCGGGTGCTCGTCGCGACGATGCTGTCGGCCCAGACGCGCGACGAGGTGACGAGCGCCGCCGCGCGTCGGCTGTTCCGCGTGGCCCGGACCCCGCGCGCGATGCTGCGTCTGTCGCCCCGTGCGGTCGAGCGCCTGATCTATCCCGTCAGCTTCTACCGTCACAAGGCGCGGCACCTGCTGGCGACCTGCCGGCTGCTCGTCGACCGCTACAGCGGGCGAGTTCCCGCGCGTCTCGACGATCTGGTGGCGTTGCCCGGTGTCGGCCGCAAGACGGCGACGCTCGTGCTCATCGAGGCGCACAACAGCGGGAACCATATCTGCGTGGACACCCACGTCCACCGCATCGCGAACCGGCTCGGCTGGGTCCGTACGAAGCGGCCCGACCATACCGAGCAGGCGCTCTACCGGGTCGTCCCGCGGCGCTACTGGCCGCTCGTCAACCGATATCTCGTGACCTGGGGGCAGAACGTGTGCCGCCCGGTCTACCCCGTGTGCGGCGCGTGCGTGCTCGCCGACGTGTGTCCGCGCCGAGGCGTGACGCGCGTCGGCCGGACCCCACTGGTGGCGGTCGGGCCACGCGGGGCGTAACATCTGGGAGCCGGGATTCGAGGAGGGTGAGCCGTGACGATGAGGTGTGCGCGTTCAATCTTACTGGTCGTGTTGGGGGGCGCGTTCTGCGCAGGAGTCGTGGCCCGCGCGGATCAGACCGGCAAGCCCGGTGCGGCCCCCGCCGGACCCGTGGTGGTCATCGAGACGGCCAAGGGTGTCATCGAGTTCGAAACATTTCCCGAAGACGCTCCGAAGACGGTCGAGCACATTCTCGGCCTGGTCCGGAAGAACTTTTACCGCGGCCTTCGCTTCCACCGCGTCGAAAAGAACTTCGTCGTCCAGGCGGGCGACCCCCGGACTCGCGACGTGACGAAGATGGACCAGTGGGGCAAGGGGCCTGGCGGGGGCAGCGGGAAGCCGGTCGGCGTCGCCGAGTTCTCGAAGAAGCGTACGCACCGGCGGGGCGCGGTCGGCCTGGCGCACGCCGGCGACCCGAAGGAGGGCGACAGCCAGTTCTACATCATGCTGAGCCACCGCCCGGGCCTCGACGGGAAGTACACGGTGTTCGGTCAGGTGATTCGCGGCATGGGGGTCGTCGACAAGCTCGAAGTCGGCGACGTCATCAAGCGGATGTACGTCAAAGAAGACGTGGCGAAGGAGTGACGAGCGCCGCCACCTCCGGATAGCGCGCCACGAACTCCGGGAGGTACGTGCCCGATACCGGCTGTCCGAGGAGCTCTTTGAGCATGACGGCGTTGGCGACGGCCTTCGCCGCGAAGTGGTTGTTCATGTAGACGAGCACGCGCCGCGCGTGCCGGCTCGCGGCCGACGCGGCGTCGGCGAAGGGCCTGAGCTCGTCGACCGTGTAGAGGTAGTCGTAGCGCTCCTCGGCCGCCGCGTGGCGCCACCATTTCTCCGCGTTGCGGCCGTGGAGCCGCATGTAGTACAGCCCGGGGACGTTGGCGCGAAAGTCCTGACGGATCGAGAATCGGAACTTCGGTTCGTCGATCTGCACCCACGCCGCGCCGAATTCGGCGAGGATCTCCAGCGTGACGTGTCGAGCATCCGACCAGCTCCGATGTCTGAGCTCGACGGCGACCGGGTAGTCGCGAAACGCCTGCAGCAACCACCGCAAGTACTCGATCGCGGGGTCCGTCGCGGCGAAGCTCGGCGGGAACTGGGCCAGGAGCGCGCCCAGCTTGGCGGCGCGGACGATGGGGTCGAGGGCGAGGCGGAAGGTGTCGATATCCTCGGGGCGCACCGACCAGCTCCCTTCGCCGGCCTCGCGCTCGAACATCGCGGGGTGCGTGAAGCGCTGGTGCAGCTTGAGCGAGAAGAGGAAATCGGGCGGCGTGCGCGCCACCCAGCCTCGCGTCACCGTCGGCGACGGCGGGCGATAAAAGGAGGAGTTCACCTCGACGGTGTCGAACCGCTCGGCGTAGTACGTCAGCTCGTCCACGCGTCTGTGACCCGAGCACGCCGCGCCGGGCACGGGATAGAAGATGCCGGTCCACGCGCCTCGCCCGTGGGGGTAGCTCCAGCCCGAGGTGCCGATGCGGATGCGGTCGGCCGCGTTCCGCTCCCGCGAACCATCCGTCATCGTCGTCCGAAGCCGGGTCGGTCCTCAACCTCTGGCGAGCTTCTCGTACTGCGCCTTGTCGAACCCGAACACGACGGTCGACCCCTTGACCAGGATCGGCCGCTTGATCAAGTTCGGGTGCTCGAGCATCAACGCGATGGCCTCCCGCTTCGTCGCAGGCAGGGGTCGTGTCTTGAAGACCGGGCTGCGCCGGCTGACACAGTCGAGGAAACGTTTGGCGTCGACGTGGGTCTCGAGGAACGCCCGCGTGGGCGGCGTCTTGATGATGTCGCGTTCCTCGACGTCGATACCCAGATCGGCCAGGGCCCGCCTGGCGTTCCGGCACGTCGTTCACGTAGGCTTCCAGTAGAAGATCGGGCGCGTCATGGTGTGTGGTCGGCGTCTCGCGGGATCCTGCGCGACGTTGATATTCTACTGGCAGACGGCCTCTTGTCCAGACGACGTGCAGGGCGGGCCGGGAAGACGTGCGTCAGGACCATGCTGACGGTCAACGAGATCTTCTACTCGATACAGGGCGAGTCGACCTACGTGGGGCGCCCGTGCGTGTTCGTCCGGCTGACCGCGTGCGACCTGCGATGCGTCTGGTGCGACACGGTCTACGCGTTTACGGGCGGCCGCAAGATGAGCGTGGCCGAGGTCGTGGCCGAGGTGCGACGCCACGCCTGCCCCCTCGTCGAGATCACCGGCGGCGAGCCGTTGCTGCAGGAGGACGTCTATCCGCTCATGGAGCGCCTGTTGGCCGAGGGCCTGACCGTGCTCCTCGAGACGGGCGGGCACGTGAGTATCGCCCGCGTGCCGGAGACTGTCGTGAAGGTGATGGATGTGAAGTGTCCCGGGAGCGGCGAATCGCATCGGGTCTGCTGGAACAACCTGGCCCGCCTGACACCTCGCGACCAGGTCAAGTTCGTCATCAAGGACCGGACGGACTACGAGTTTGCGCGGCGCGTGCTCGAGGAGTACCGGCTCGACCGGCGGTGCGAAGCGGTGTTGCTTTCGCCGGTGCACGGCGCTCTCGATCCAAGGGAGCTGGCGGCGTGGATCCTGGCGGATCGACTGCCGGCCCGGTTGCAGCTCCAGGTGCACAAGTACATCTGGGGGGCCGACGCCCGCGGCGTGTGAGGGGGAGCAGGTCGGGGGTCGGCTCTCGCCGGACGTCAGAGCATCAAGAGTGAGGGGGTCCCAACCGTGCGGCGCGCGGTCGTTCTGCTGAGCGGCGGACTCGATTCGTACACGGCCGCGGCCGTGGCGCGCGCGGAGGGCTACACGCTGTACGCCCTCACGGTGCGGTACGGCCAGGTGCACGTCCGCGAGGTCGAGGCGGCGCGGCGCGTGGCAGCCGCCCTCGGTGTCGCCAGGCACCTCGAAGTGACCGTCGACCTCGGGGCCATCGGTGGCTCGGCGCTCACAGGCGACGGGCCCATTCCAAAGGATCGTCCCCTCGATGACGCCGTCATCCCCCCGACGTACGTGCCCGCACGGAATACGGTTCTGCTCGCTCTGGCCCTGGCGTGGGCCGAAGTGATCGGCGCTGAGGCCATCGTTCTCGGCGTCAACGCGATCGACTACTCCGGCTATCCCGACTGTCGGCCCGAATATCTCGAAGCTTTCGAGCGCCTCGCGGCCCTCGCCACCCGAGCCGGCGTCGAGGGGCATCGGGCCCGCATCCTCGCCCCTCTCGTGCGGATGTCGAAGGCGGACATCATTCGGCGCGGCGTCGCCCTCGGCCTCGATTACGGCCTGACGCATAGCTGTTATGATCCCGAGCCCAACGGTGCGCCGTGCGGTCGCTGCGATAGCTGCCGGCTGCGCGCCCGCGGTTTTGCTGAAGCGGGCATTCCGGACCCGCTGCTGACACGCCCGTGACCGAACGTCTCTATTACACTGCGCAGGAGCTGACCGAGTTCGACGCCACGCTCGTCGAAACCGGCGAGATCGAGGGGCGCCCGTTCGTCACTCTCGACCGCACGGCGTTCTACCCGACCTCCGGCGGGCAGCCGCACGACACGGGTGAGCTCTCGTCGAGCGCCCCCGAAGCCGCTTCGCCGGGGCGGGACGCCGTGGCCCGCGTCGTCGACGTCGTCGATCGCGAGGCGGACGGGGCGATTCTCCACGTCGTCGACCGACCGATGCCCGCGGGCGTTCGGGTGCGCGGCCGCGTGGACTGGGCGCGTCGGTTCGACCACATGCAGCAGCACACCGGTCAGCACATTCTGTCGGCGGTCTTCGAGCGCCTCGAGGGCGCGCGCACCGTAAGTTTTCATCTCGGGTCGGAGTCCTCGACGGTCGACCTCGACCGCGAGGTGTCGCCGAGCGGCCTCGAGGCCGTCGAAGCCGAGGCGAACCGCATCGTCTGGGAGAACCGGCCCGTGGCGGTGCGGTTCGTGGAAGCGGACGCGGCCGCCGCCCTGTCGCTGCGCAAAGAGCCGAAGCGCGCGGGTCCGCTGCGACTCGTCGAGGTCGAGGCGTGCGATGTCTCTGCCTGCGGTGGGACGCACGTCGCGCGCACCGGCGCCGTGGGGTTCGTCGCGTTGGCGTCGTGGGAGCGCTTCAGGGGCGGTCTGCGCGTCGAGTTCCTCTGCGGCGGCCGGGTCCTCGCGGCGTACCGGAGACTGCGGGGCGCGGTGGCCGGTGCGCAGCGCGTCCTCTCGGTCTTGCCAGCAGAGCTGCCCGAGGCGATCGAACGTCTCCAGGGCGAGAACAAGCAGTTGCGGAAGCGGATCCGTGAGCTCACCAACCAGCTCGCCGGGTATGAAGCCGACGTGCTCGCCGCGCGGGGTGGCCCAGTCGGACCCGTCACGCTCGTGGCCGAGGCGCTCGACGGGTGGGATGCCGACGGCCTGAAGGCGCTCGCCCTCGCGATCGCCGCGCGGTCTGGCCACGCCGCTGTCCTCGTGAGCGCGTCGGCGCCGGCCCTGGTCGCCGTGGCGCGCGCCCCCGACGTGACGCTGGATGCGGCCGCGGTCGTCAAGGGCCTGGTCGGGCGCTTCGGGGGCAAGGGCGGCGGCCGACCAGATCTGGCGCAAGCTGGCGGCCTCGCGGGAGAGAGCGCGGCGCTTTTGACGGCGGCCCGGGAACTGGTCGCGGCGGCCGTCGGCGCGTCTTGAGCCACTGACGCCGGTGCGCGGTATCGCGCGGGGCGTCGCGTGCGCCGGGATGTGTCGATGAAAACAGCTCTGTGGGCGACCCTTTGGGTCTCCGTCGTCCTCGCCCCCGTCGCGCGAGCGCAAACGCTAGCGACGCTGGTCGTCCGCGTGCAAGCCGGGGATCAGCCGGTCGTCGGCGCGAGCGTGCGTGCGGGTCCCCAGCAGGGCGTGACCGGTGCAGACGGACGGGTGACGCTCCGTGTCTCGCCGGGGTCCGTGACGATCACGGTGAGGCACGTCGGGTTTCTCGACGGGCGGCAGGACGTGACGGTGCCAGCGTCGGGTATCCAAGTGACGGTGGATTTGGTTGCTCTCCCTGCCCTCGAGGAAGAAGTCGTGGTCGTCGCGACGACCCGGACGGGGCGCCGTGTGGAGGACCAGCCCACTCGCGTCGAGGTGCTCGACCGCGAAGAGATCGAGGAGAAGCTCCTCATGACGCCCGGCGACATCGTCATGATGCTCAACGAGATGGGTGGGTTGCGCGTGCAAGCCACGTCGCCCGCGATCGGCGCGGCGAGTGTTCGGGTGCAGGGCATGAAGGGGCGTTATACGCGCGTCTTCAGCGACGGGCTCCCCCTGTTCGGCCAGCAGGTGGGGGGCCTGGGCTTGCTCCAGATTCCGCCGATGGATCTCGGTCGGGTGGAGGTGATCAAAGGCGTGGCGTCCGCGCTGTACGGTGCCGGCGCCATGGGCGGGGTAGTGAATCTCCTCAGCCGCCGTCCCGGTGACACCCGTTCGGTCGACCTGCTCCTGAACCAGTCGACGCTGGGCGCGACCGACGTCGTGGCCTTCCTCTCGACCCCGCTGAGCTCCGGCTGGCGCCTCTCGTGGCTCGGCGGAGGGCACCGTCAGGGTCAGCAGGACCGCGACGACGATGGCTGGGCGGACGTGGCGGGGTATCGACGCGGGGTGTTGCGTCCGCGGCTGTTCTGGGACAGGGGCGATGGCCGATCGGCCTTTCTCACGGCGGGCGTCACCCTCGAGGACCGGCAGGGTGGGACGGTGCCGGCCGCGAGGCTTCCCGCCACGGGCTCGCCGTACGTCGAGGCCCTGAACACGAAACGGTACGATGTCGGCGGCACGGCTCAGACGCTCGTCCGCCGACGATATGTGCTCACCGTGCGGGCCGCCGCCTGGCAGCGTCACGACCATCGATTCGGCGATATCCGCGAGCGGGATGCCCACGACACGGTGTTCGCCGAGGTCGCGGTGCGCGGCGCGACCGGCCGGCACACGTGGGTCGTCGGCACCGCGTACGAACGCGAGGTTTACGCGCCGGCTGACGTGCCTCGCTTCGGTTACACCTTCTCAGTACCCGGGCTCTTCGTGCAGGACGACGTCGACGTGACGAGGTGGCTGGCGGTGTCGACAGGAGCCCGACTCGATGGGCACAGCGAGTACGGGGCCTTTGTCAGCCCACGCCTCGCCGCGCTAATCCGCGTCGGCGGGTGGACGCATCGCCTGGCGCTCGGCAGGGGCTTCTTTGCCAGCACGCCGCTCACCGAAGAGACCGAGGCGGCCGGCCTGACGCGGCTCGAGATACCGTACCCGCTCCGCGCGGAGCGGGGCACGAGCGTCTCGTGGGACGTCACCCGCGCGGTCGGTCCGCTCGGGCTGACGATGACGGCCTTTGGTTCTCGCATCGCCGATCCCGTCGCAGTCGATCGCGAGACACGCTATGTCCTGTCGAATCGTCACCGCGCGACGACCAACGTTGGGGCGGAGGTTCTGGCAACGCTCCGGCAGGGGCCCTGGGTGGGCACCGCGACGTACGCGTACGTCCGCCCGCGCGAGGAGGGGCCGATGGGGCGTCAGGAAGTGGCGCTTACGCCGCGACACAGTGCTGGACTCGTCGGCATGTGGGAAGCGGAAGACTGGGGGCGGGTTGGCCTCGAGGTGTACTACACGGGTCGGCAACGGCTGGATGGGAATCCTTATCGGACGGCCTCCACGCCATACCTGATCGTGGGCCTGCTCGTCGAGAAGCGGGTCGGGATCGCGCGTCTGTTCCTGAACGCGGAGAACATGACCGACGTGCGCCAGACGAGATGGGACCCGCTGGTGCGGCCGTCGCGCGGCGTCGACGGGCGGTGGACCGTCGACGCCTGGGCGCCGGTCGAGGGACGGGCCATCAATGGTGGCGTGCGTCTCCGATTCTGAGGGGAGCCGATCTGCGCCAAGTTTTCGGCGTCGAGCGCCGTGACCGAGGCGGCGCGCGCCGAGCGCCGGTTCACTGGTCACGAACCGCTCGTGACCAGGGCCTGGACGATACGATCGACGAGGGCGTCGACGGCGGCGAGTGACGCCGTGAAGTGATTCACGAGAATCGAGAAGACGAGCGGTTCACCTGCACGCGTCGTGAGATATCCGGACAGCGCGCGGACGTTGGCGATCGACCCGGTCTTCGCCCGAACGTTGCCCTCGGCCGGCGTGCCCTTGAGGCGACCGGCGAGCGTGCCGTCGCGGCCGGCAATCGGCAACGTCGCCAGAAACGGGTCACGATGCCGCGGGTCCTGGTAGAGATGCTGGAGAATGCCCACGATCGCTTCCGCCGACGCGTAGTTGTAACGTGACAGGCCGGAGCCGTCGACCTGAAGGTAGCCGTCGGCGGGAATGCCCCAGGTATCGAGCACCTCGCGTACGACGGCGCGGCCGCCCGTGGCCGAGCCGGGTCGGTCCGGATGTGCGTGGCGGTCGAGCGTTTTGAGGAGCGTCTCGGCGTACAGGTTCTGGCTCACCTTCATCAGCACGCGACCGATCTCGCTGAGCGGGGGCGACTCGACTGAGGCGAGGACGCGACGCGGCGCTCGCGCTGGCCGGTCGTGGCCGAGGGCATCGATGTCGACGATGCCCCCACGCACGTCGAGGCCGCGCGCGACGAGGGCGGCGCGGAGCGCACGAAGGAAAAACTCCGTCGGGTTGCTCACGGACACCGTACGGCGCAGCGGCTCGCCAACGGGCACCTGTCCGTCGATGCGCAGCGCCTCGCTCTCGGGCAGCCGACGGAAGTCGGTCGTCGCGCGCCCGTCCGCCGGTCCGGTCCTCGCGCGGTTGTCGATCTGCAGGCCGCTCCACGCTGGCGTGACCTCGACGCCGACAGGGTCGCCCGGCGCGCGGCCCGGCGTCAGGGTGATCTGGACCATGTTCTCGTTGAACTGAAGCGCGCCGACCGGCGCGGCGTAGCCGTACGAGAGATAGTCCCAGGACCAGCCGCCACCCAGCTCTTCCTCGTCGAAGGTGTCATCGTCGCCCACCAGTCGGCCGTCGACCCGCCGCACGCCGGCCGCGAGAAGTTGGTCGGCGATGGCCCCGAAGACCTGCGTCGCCCGGTCGTCGCGGAGCCCGATCGTCGGGTCGCCACTGCCCACGACGACGAGGTCGCCTCGGAGCACGCCGTCGTCGATCGGCGCATCCGAGACGAGCGTGGTGACGTAGCGGAAGTCCCAGCCCAAGCGCTCGGCGGCCGCCGCCATCGTGAGGATCTTCATGTTGGACGCCGGCATCACGAGCTGGCGCGCGTTCCGCGCAAAGCGCTGCTCGCCAGTCGCCAGCGACCGGACGTCGATGGCGATGAGGGCACGGTCGACGATGGGGTCGTTGAGCAGCGGGTCGAGGCCGGCGGCGAGGGCGGCGCGAGCGCGTGGCGCGGTGGCGCCCGGAGCCGCCGGCGCCCGCAGCCGCGCACAGGCGCTTGCCGCCAGCAGGGCGACGATCGCGACGGCAAGGCCGGCCCTACTTGACGATCTCATCGAGCGCCTTCAGGGCGTTGTCGAGGTCGCTCGCGGTGAGCTTGGCCGCGCCGGGCTCCCCCTGCGGCAGTCCGTACGCGTCGCTCCCCGATCGTCCGAAGCCCACCTGTTCGCGCTTCTTCCGATCGCCGTCGTTGTACGTGACGGCGACCACGACGACGGGGCGGTCGAGCCCGGTGCCGCGCGTCGACTCCACGAACGCCTGGGCGCGGAGGTTCGCGAAGGCCGAGAGGGCCGACTCCATTTTCGACTGGTCCACGTCGCGCGCCGATGGCGCCGTCTGCTTCCACTTCTCGGTACCGTCGTCGGCCTTCGTCTTCTCGAATACGTAGCGGCGGCCGTCGCGCTCGAACTCGATGCGCGCAGCCGTGAAAGGCCGGAACTCGAAGAGGTCCTTGCGCCGGAAGTCGGCGGCGGGCTTGTTCACGTCGTCGAGCACGTACTTGTCGACGGTGAACACCAGCGGGCGGGAGAGGTCGCGAGCGTAGACCTTGCTGTCGTCGGTGGCCTTCCCGAACTCGATCGTCGCCCGGGCGCTGCCTGCCAGGACGCGGACGGTGACCGAGGGCTTGTCGAAGCCGTACGCCTTCGGGTCGATCGTCGGGCCGGAGGCCACAATGGCGCTCATCCGGGCCCCCTCGATCCGGCCGACCACGCCCTCGACCGCGCTGTACTCCCCGCGCGCGGCGATGGGCGAGGTGAGGCGCCACTCGGCGCCGCTCTTGGAGAACGCGATCGTGCCGCTGTCGGAGACGATTTCGAGGCCGTCGACCTTGTCCCGCTCGAACTTGAGGATGGCCTTGTCGCGCAGGTCGAACGTGCTCCGGTTGAACGTCGAGTCCAGATACGCGGGGATGAGAAACACGCGGTCCGCGCCGGCGAGCTTCGCGTACATGTCGCCGCCGGTCGGCGTCTTGCGCCCGATGAGCAGGCGCGTCGGGGTGCCGCCGCTCGCGCGAAAGGCGACCTCGACCCGCGGCGGCTGCAGGCCGTACTGCTCGAGGTCGGACGCCTTCTCCTCGACGACGCGCTGGATCTCGAGCGTGGCGAGGCTGGAGGTGATGCTCGTGGCTTCCGATTCCTCGGCCGGCGTCGCCTCCGGCTCGACGATCCGCCAGGTCCCGCCCGACTTCGCGAGCTTGGTACGGTTCCCTTGCTCGGAGCGAATCTCGAGCTCTTCGATCGCCGACGACTCCACCGTGAATACCTTCTCGCGCCTGGTCGCCGCGTCCTCCACCGAGGGGCGCTTCATCTCGACGAAGTAGATGTAGGCGCCGAGGCCAATCGCCGCGACCAGAAGCACGAGGAACGATCGCAGACCGCGCATCGTCATCGCCTCCGCCACCACGTCCACACGCCGCCGGCGAACAGCAACACCGGCAGCAACACCACCGACCACCAGAACACCAACCGCTGCTGCTCGGCCGTCATGGTGATGCGCCGGTCGTCGGGCTCGCGCGGCCGAATGGCGATCAGATTCTCCTGCTGCGCGAGCCAGTTGACCGTGTTCAGGAACAGGTCGCGGTTGCCCTGGACGCCGAGCATGCGGTTGGTGGCGAAGTCCGAGTCGCCGATGGCCGCCATGCGCGTCTCGGGCTTGCGCTGGTCGGGCGACGCGCCCTCGCTCGACTTCTCGTCACTCGACCCCGCCGAGTCGGCGACCGGCGCCGACACCGCCGCGCCGATCGAGATCGGACCCGTCTTGTCCGCCTTGTCCGGCTTCGGCTGGATCTGCCCGGTCTCGAGCACCTTCTTCACGTCGGCCACCGCCCACGCCGCCTCGCCCGTTTCGATGAAGCTCTGGGCGTAATGCCCGTCGACGCCACCCGATACCGGCGAGACCGAGCGTGCCAGCGGGAACGCCGTCATGACGTTGAAGCCCTCCGTGATCGGGTGCGACGGGTAGCGCAGCGCCACCGGCACGACCGGGCTCTGGATGCCGGCGAGCTGCCCAATGCCGGTGGCGTCGACGACGAGGTTGTGGCCCACCTCGAGCGCCCACTCGTGGGCGAGGGCCAGCAGGTTCGTGAGCGGCGGGCTGTCGGCCTTCTCGGGCGGGTCCAGCAGCAGGAGTAGTTTGCCCCCGCGCTTCAAGTAAGCCCGCAGCGCGTCGACCTCCGGCGCGAGGTAGTCTGTTTTCGGCCCCGCCACCACCACGACCGTCGCGTCGTCCGGCACCGAGACTTTCTGGAGCAGCGGGAGCGTCTCCACGACGAAGTTGTCCGACTCGAGCGCCCGCTTCGCCTCGCTGAAGCCCGCGCGGTCGCTGCTGTTCGTCGGGTCCTTCTCACCGTGGCCCTGCACGAAGTACACCTTGCGCTGGGTGCCCTGCACGACCTTGATCAGCGCGTTCGTGAGCTCCTGCTCGGCGTCGCCCACGGCGCGCTCCGTGCGCCCGCGGTACTCGAACACGACAGTGCCGTAGGACTGCACGTTGTACTGCGTCGCCAGAGTCGGCTTCTGGTCGGGGTCGATGTAGTCGACCGTCAGGCGGTTCGTCGCGCTCTCGTACTCGGTGAGTCGGTCGCGGAACCGCTGAAAGTCGTCGTTCCGCGCGAACACGCGCACGTGCACCGGGGCATCGAGCGACTGCAGAACCTTGCGGGTCTGGTCCGACAGGCTGAAGACCCTGTTCGCCGTCAGGTCCCACCGCCGCGCCTGCCGCTTGGCGATGTAGTTGATGCCCGCGAGAATCGCCGCTACCAGCACGATGCTCCCGATCGCCAGCGACCCGTACCGCGCCTGGCGTCCCGAGAAGCTCCGCACGATCTCGCGCCACTGGCTGAGGAGGTAGACCAGGGTGATCACGAGGCCCGCGATGGCCAGCGCGTTGTAGGTGCGCGTCCGCGTGGGTTGCCAGAACCGGACGCCCACCGCCGCGAGGACCAGCGCCACGCCGAGCCAACCCAGCATGCCGAGGATTCGATTGAGCATGACCGTCAGCCCCGCCACCGCTCGCTGTCGACCGCCTTCGCCGTCAGGAACAGGCCGAACGCGATGAAGCTCAGGTAATAGACGAGGTGCTTGGTGTCGATGACGCCTTTCGAGAAGTCGTCGAAGTGCTCGGTGATCGACAGATACGATACGATCTCGCGCGTCGTCGGTCCCGCGAAGTCGCCGATCCAGCCGATCACCCAGAGCATCAGGAAGGTTCCGAAGGTGGCGAACCCCGCCACGATCTGGTTCCGCGTGAAGCTCGACACGAGCAGGCCCACCGCGATGAAGCCGGCCCCGAGGAGCACGAGCCCGAGATAGCCGGCGGCGATCGGCCGCCACTCAGGATTGCCGTAGCGGAACAGCACGGCGAGGTTCAGCGCCGTGACCGCCAGCATCGCCACGTAGAGCGCGAGCGCCCCGAAGAACTTGCCCAGGATGATCTGCAGGTCCGTCACCGGCGAGGTGAGCAGCAGCTCGATCGTGCCCGTCCGCTTCTCCTCGGCGTAGGTGCGCATCGTAATCATGGGCAAGACGAACAGCACGATCACGCTCGTGTTCTGCATGAGCGGTCGGATCATGTACAGGTTGACGTTGACCGCCTGCGGCCCGCCGAACATCCCCATCTGGAGGCTCTGCCGGAGGAAAAGCACGAGGAAGGTGTAGAAGAAGAAGCCGAACATCAGCGCGAAGAGGCCGAGGACGACCCACGCGATCGGCGACGCAAAGTAGGACCGCAGCTCCTTCCGCGCGATCGCCACGATGTTACCCATGCTGACCCTCCTCCGGGGCTTCCTCCGTCGTGAGCTGCAGGAAGATCTGCTCGAGGCTGAGGCCCGTGGGCCGCAGCTCGAGCAGGCCCCAACCCTGGTTGACCACCGCCCGGGCGAGCTCGCGGCGGAGGTCGTGGCCCCGCGCCGTCTCCACCTCGTAGCCGGTGGCACCGTCGTGACGCTCAGCCTCGATCACCTTCACCACGCCCGGCAGGCGCTCGAAGGTGGGCCGCGCGTCGGCGCCGGCCGTGTCCACCTGAACGTAAATCACGTCGCTCCCCCGCAGCCGCCGCGTCAGGTTCGCCGGCGTGTCGACGGCCACCACCTTCCCTTTGTTGATGATGATGACCCGCTGGCACGTCTGCGAGACCTCCGGCAGGATGTGCGTGCTCAGAATGACCGTGTGGTCGCCCGCCAGGCTCTTGATGAGCTCCCGCGTCTCGATGATCTGCTTCGGGTCGAGCCCCGCGGTCGGCTCATCCAGGATGAGCACCTCGGGGTTGTGCAGGAGCGCCTGGGCGAGACCCACGCGCTGGCGATAGCCCTTCGAGAGCTTGCCGCAGTGGCGGTCGCGAACCTCGGTGATGCGCGTGCGCTCCATCGTGGCGTCGATGCGCGCCTTCCGCTGCGCCTTCGGAACCCGCTTGATCCGCGCCACGAACTCGAGATACTCGCGCACGGTCATCTCGGGATAGAGCGGCGGCGCCTCGGGCAGATACCCCGTCCGCCGCTTGGCTTCGAGCGGCTGCTCGAAAACGTCGAAGCCCGCCACGGCCGCCTTGCCCTCGGTGGCCGGCATGAACCCGGTCAGGATGCGCATCGTCGTCGTCTTGCCAGCCCCGTTCGGCCCGAGAAAGCCGAGGATCTCGCCCCGCTCCACGCGGAACGTGACATCGTCGACGGCCGTGAGGCGTCCGTACCGCTTAGTGAGATGTTCGACTTCGATCACGATTGGTCTCCGCTAGGCGCCAATCCCTGCCCTGGGGACCTCGAAACCCATGAGGTCGCAGACACGAGCGGTCGGGGGAACCTGAAGGGGCCCGCCTGTCGGCCCAACCCGCGATACTAGTCAGACGCGAAAAAACGTGTCAAGGGTTGTCAGACGACGCGACGGGCCGGGCCGCCCAGCCGAAGCGAGCCGGGCCGTCCGAGGGAGCCAGGCCCGTCGGGGCGTGACCAGGATATAATTGCTCAGTTGATCAATTATCCCGAGGTCTCCCATGCCTGTTTCGGTCTCTCCTGGACACCCGGTCGGCCTTGCCCCCGACGCTGAAAGCTGCCAAACGCCGCACGAGAGGGCGCCTCTTGATGCCCTCCGGGCGGTTCTCATGGCGCCCTCGGTGGTCGTCGCGCTGGCCGACACCTTCAAGCTGCTCGGCGACCCGACGCGCGTGCGCCTCCTCGATGCGTTGGCGCGGCGCGAGCTGTGCGTCTGCGATCTCGCGGCGCTGGTCGGGCTCAGCGAGTCGGCGGTCTCGCACCAGCTTCGCCTCCTGCGGAGCCTGCGGCTCGTGCGGGCCCGACGCACCGGACGCCGGGTGTTCTACGCGCTGGACGACCAGCACATCGTGAGTCTCTTCGAGCAGGGCTTGCGACACGTCGAGGAGCTGCCGGCGGGGACGTAGCAGGGTCGCCGAAGACGGGCCGCGGAGGCGCGACGATGTTCGGGGCGACACGCGTGAGCGAGTGCCGGGTGTGCGAGCGGCACACCGTGTCCACGTTTCGGGTCGAGGGGCTCGACGGTCAGGACGAAGTCGTGCGGCTCGAGCGGCGTCTGGGGCGGCTCGCGGGCGTGGAGACGCTCGAGGCCGACGTGCTGCGCCGCCGGGTGCACGTCGCGTACGACGGGGCGAAGCTCACGGCGGCGAGGATCGCGGAGGCCGTCGCGGAAACGGGGCTGCGGGCCTGGCCCGAACACGGGCCGGCTGTCCCGTCGGCCAGCGCGTCGCTCCGGCTGCGGGTGTGGCTCGCGGGCGCGTCGGGCGCGTGCCTCGGCGCCGCGACGCTGCTCCACCTGTCGGGTGCCGACACGGCGCTCACGGCACCGCTGCTCGCCGTGGCGGCCGTGACGGGCGGCGGGCACACGGCGCGGCGGGCGCTGGACGCCTTGCGTGCCCGTGTGCTCGACATGCACGTCCTCATGACGGTGGCGGTCCTCGGGGCGGCGGCGATCCACGAGTGGTTCGAGGCGGCGGCGGTGGTGTTTCTCTTCGCCGTCGCGCAGCTCCTCGAGACCAGGGCGATGGAACGGGCTCGCGGCGCCATCCAGGCCCTGATGGCGCTCGCTCCGGCCGACGCGCTCGTCCGACGCGACGGGGCCGAGCGGCGCGTGGCGGCGTCGAGCGTGGCGGTCGGCGAGGTGGTGGTCGTGCGTCCCGGCGAACGGGTGCCGCTCGATGGCCGCATCGTCGCGGGCGAGAGCGCGGTCAACCAGGCGCCGGTGACCGGCGAGTCGCTGCCGGTGAACAAGGGGCCCGGCGACGACGTCTTCGCCGGCACGATCAACGGGCACGGCCTGCTGGAGGTGCGCGTGACGCGGACGGGTGGCGACACGACCATCGCGCGCATCATTCACCTGGTCGAGCGCGCCCAGGCGCAGCGGGCGCCGAGCCAGGCGTTCGTCGATCGCTTCGCGCGGCGTTACACGCCGGCGGTGCTGGCGCTGGCTGGCGCGCTCGCGGTGGGCCCGCCGCTCGTGGCCGGCGCCTCCGTCGAGGCCTGGGTCTACCGGAGCCTCGTCTTGCTCGTCATCGCGTGTCCGTGCGCCCTGGTGATCTCCACGCCGGTCTCGATCGTGTCGGCGCTCACCGCCGCGGCGCGCCGCGGCGTGCTCATCAAGGGTGGCCTCGCCCTCGAACGCGCGAGCGCCGTCAGGTGCGTGGCTTTCGACAAGACCGGCACGCTCACCGACGGCCGCCTGCGCGTCGTCGGGATCGAGTCGGGCGACGGGGCCCCGGCGTCGGGCGTGCTGGCGGTCGCCGCCGCGCTCGAAGCGCGGTCCGAGCACCCGATCGGGCGCGCCATCGTGCGTCGGGCGCGGCAGGAGGGTGTGCCCATCGTCCCGGCCGAGGCCTTCCAGGCGCTGCCCGGTCGCGGCGCCGAAGGCCGGGTCGGCGGCAGCACGGTCCTCGCCGGCAACCACCGGCTGTTCGAGGAACGCGGCCTGTGCACGCCGGCGCTCGACGCGCGCCTCGAGGCGCTCGCCGCGCGCGGTGCGACGGCGGTGCTCGTCGCGCGGGACGCGGCGCCCCTGGGCGTCATCGCCGTGGCCGACGCGGTGCGCGCCTCGGCGCGCGAGGCGATCGAGCAGCTCCGCGCCGAACCTCGCATGGTGCTCGCCCTGCTTACGGGTGACAACGCCACGAGCGCGCGCGCCGTCGCGGCGGAGCTGGGGCTCGACGTCTGTCACGCGGAGCTGCTGCCCGAGGACAAGGTCGCGGCTGTCGCGGCCCTCCGCGAGCGCCACGGCCCCGTCGCCATGGTTGGCGACGGCGTCAACGACGCGCCGGCGCTTGCCGCGGCCGACGTCGGCGTGGCGATGGGCGCCGCCGGCACCGACGCCGCGCTCGAGACCGCCGACATCGCCCTGATGGCCGACGAGCTCACAAAGCTGCCGTACGCGTTCCGGTTGAGCCGCGCCACGGTCCGCGTGATCCAGGCCAACATCGCCTTCTCCCTGGCCCTCAAGGCCGCCTTCCTCGCCCTCGGGGTCGCGGGCGCCGCCACGCTCTGGATGGCCGTCGTCGCCGACATGGGCGCCTCGCTCGTCGTGATCGCCAACGGGCTGCGCTTGCGGCAAACCCGCTGAGCTCACGCGCGGCGGTTGCGGAAGAAGTGCTGGTCGACGAACTCGTCGATGGCCCCTTGGTCGTCCGGGCCGACCTGCTCGAACTCGAGGCCCATGCCCGCCCGACGGTCGCACCAGGCGACGCGCGAGCCGGCCTCGATGTCCCGCGAGGACCCGGGCAGCCGGAACCGCGCGCGCACCTTCGTGCCGGCGGGCAACGGACTCATGGTCCGAACGCCCAGGCCCCCCTTGCTGATGTTCAGGGTGAGCGCTGCGGCGATGGTGTTGCCGTACCGGTAGGCCACCGGGATGCCCAGCACGACCCGCGGACTGCCGCGCCGGTTGAAATTGTCGGGGAACAGGTGGGGCGCGAGGGACGGCAGGATGTGCTGCACAGCGCTGTACTCGTTCACGTAGCCGGCGACGCCGAGCGCCGCGAGCTGACGGACCTCGTCCGCACTCGCAATTGTGCCGCTGAAGACCAGGATGGACAGGGCGCCCTCGTCGATCTTGCGGATGGCGCGCACCAGGTCGACCCCGCCGCCCGGCGGCAGGCGCAGGTCGAGGACGATCAGGTCGATCTGGTCGCGGTCGGCGCGGACGCGGGCCAGCAGCTCGGCGGTCGACTGGAGCGTGATGGCCCGGTGACCCGCAGCCTCGAGGGCATGGGCGAAGCGGTCCCGCACGAAGGCCGTGTCGTCGGCGATGACGACCGTCTTGGACGGGGCTTCGGTCATGCCGATCCAGTGTATCGGATGCACCTCGGCCGAGGTACTGCGGCGCCACCTGGCGTCGGCCGGGGCGGCGGTTCACGTCCGGGGCCTGCGCGCTCCCCCCAGGGCCGCGTCGTGACCCGCGGCACCGCCAATGGAGGACGCGACCCGCTCCGGCCGGTCGGCCGAATTGCGCAGGCCCGGCGGTCTGGCTATAATCCGGCGTTGCCGCGGAGTCTCCGGCAAGAGGACGAGTCATGGCCATCTGTCCCGCGTGCGAAGCCGAGATCGAGGTGGACGAGTTCGACGTCGACAAGGGTGACGAGCTCAACTGCCCTGAGTGCGGGGAGACGCTCGAGGTCACCAACCTGGCCCCCCTCGAACTCGATCTCGTTTCCGACGAGGAGGACGAGGAAGAGTTCGAGGAAGAGGCCGATGAGCTCTCGGACGTCGACGAGGGAGACGAGGAAGACTGGGACGAGTAATGGATGCGCCCGTCCGCCAAGCGGCCGTCGTTCGCGACGTTCCGGAGGCCGAGCCGCTCGATCGCAAGGCCGAGCGGCTTGCGTCGACGCTCCGCGATCTCGAGTCGGTGGTCGTCGCCTTCAGCGGCGGCGTCGACAGCGCGTTGCTGGCCTACGAGGCGACGCGTGTGCTGGGACGCCGGGCGCTCTGCGTCACGGCGGACAGCCCGAGCTACCCGTCGCGCCACCGCGCCATGGCGCGCCGCCTCGCCGCCGAGTTCGGCTTGGCGCACGAGGTGATCGCCACCGACGAGGTCGGTCGACCCGAGTACCGCGCCAACCCCGAGAATCGCTGCTATTACTGCAAGCGGGAGCTCTTCGCGCGTTTGAGCGAGATCGCCCGCGCCCGCGGCTATCGCGCCATCGTCGACGGCAGCAACGCTGACGACCGGAGCGACTACCGGCCGGGCCGCCAGGCCGCGCGCGAGTTCGGCGTCCGGAGCCCGCTCGACGAGGCCGACCTGACGAAGGCCGAGATCCGAGAGCTCTCCCGGCGCGCCGGCCTGCCCACGTGGGACGAGCCAGCCTCCGCCTGTCTCGCCTCCCGGATCCCCTATCATCACGAGGTGACCATCGATAAGCTGCGCGCGATCGAAGCCGCCGAGGCGGCGCTGCACGCGCTCGGTTTTCGGGTGTGCCGGGTGCGTCACCACGAGACGCTGGCTCGTGTCGAGGTCGGTCGCGACGAGCTCTCGCGCGCGCTCGAGCCGGAAATCCGCGAGGCGATCGTACGGGCGCTGCGCCGGGCCGGCTTCCGGTACGTCGCGCTCGACCTCGAGGGCTACCGGACCGGCAGCGTCAACGAGGAGATTCGTCTCCGCGTCATCTGAGCGCTGCGAGCTCCGCTGCCGGAGGTCGCGGCGCGCCCGACGATGCCACTGCCGAGAATCGGGCGTCTCTCCGGCCGTCTCTCCGCCCCGGCGGCTGTGCGAGTCGTGCTGCTCGCCCTGGTCCTCCTCTTCCTCGCCGGGCACCCACCCTGGCGCACGGCGCCGCCGACCGATATCGACGAGGCGAACTTCGTGCTGGGCGTCCGGCGCTACAGCGTGGCCAGCCACCGCCCGCACCCGCCGGGCTACCCGGTGTTCGTGGCGCTCGGCAAGCTCGCGCGGCCCTTGACGGCGCTCGCCGGGCCGGCGCCGCTCGCCAGCGGCGGCCGCGCCGCCGTCGAGGCGCGCGCGCTCGCGGTGTGGGCAGCGCTCTTCGGTGCCGCTGCGGTCGTGCCCCTGTTCAGGTTTTTCCGCGCGATCGAGGACCGCACCGACGTCGCGCTCGCGGCGACGGCCTTCACGGTGGCCGCGCCCCTCTACTGGTTCACGGCGGGACGGCCACTCTCCGACGTTCCCGGGCTGGCGGCGGTCCTGCTGGTCGACGCCCTGCTGCTCGAGGCCTGGCGACGCCAGCGGGCGGCGGCCCGCAGCGGCGCGGCGCCCGAGACGAACGCGGGGCGCCCGGTGCGGCTCGTCGTGTTCGCGGCGGCCGCCGCGGGCCTCGCCGGCGGATTGCGGTCCCAGACCGTGTGGCTCGTGGGCCCGTTGCTCGTGGTGATCCTGACCGCCTGGCCGGGGGCCCGGCTGCGCCTCGCGGCCGCGGCGGGCAGTGCCTGGCTCGCCGGCGTGGCCGTGTGGCTCGTGCCGCTCGTCGTCTCGACGGGCGGCTGGGCGCCGTATCTGGATGTCCTCGGCCGCCAGGCCGTCGAGGACCTGGCCTTCGTCGAGATGCTCGCCCGGCGACCCTCGGCGGACCGCACCATCGAGGCGCTCGCATTGACCTTCGGCGCCCCGTGGGCGACGCGCGAGATGGCGCTCGTCATCCTGACCCTGGCGGCCGTGGGTCTCCTGACGCTCGTGCGCCGCGGCGCACCTGTCGGGCGGGTGTGGTTCGTGCTGGCCGTAGCGTTCGGCCCGTATGCGCTCTTCCATCTCCTGTTCCAGGAGAGCGAGACGACCCGCTACGCGCTGCCGCTGGTTCCGCCGGTCGCCTATCTCGCGGCCCGCGGGCTCGCCTGGTTCGCTCGCGGCTGGCTGCCGCTCGCGGCGACCGCGATCGTGGTGGCGCTGGGCAGCGTAACGCTGCCCGCGTACGGCGCGTACGTGCGGGCGCCGAGCCCGATCTTCGCCGCGCTCGACGCGCTGTCGGCGCGCCTCGCGGCGTCGCCCGAGCCGTCCGTGGTCGCCGCCCACCAGCCGTTCTGGCGCGCGCTCGAGGTGGTCGAGTTTCGGCGCGCGTCCGTGATCTCGAGGGTCGCGGGGCGCGAGGTGTCCGACCTGGCCGAGCGCTGGCTGCGCGGCGAGCCCGGGCGCGCGTTCCTGCTGAACGACCCGCGCAAAGGACACGTTCGGCTCATCGACCCGCTGAGCCGACAGGTGACGCGGTTCCGCTGGCCGTTCCGGCGCGAGCGATTCCTGCGCGGCATCAGGCCGGACCAAGTCGATCTCATCGAGGTCGACGATCCGCCAGGCTGGTTCTGTGCGGAGGGGTGGGCGCTCACGCCAGACGCCGGCGGGCTGCTCCGTCCCGAACGCCGGGCGCCCCAGCTCACGCCGGCCGTGGCCTACGTGCGTCGACGGCCGGACGCGGCCCTGATGGTGGTAGGCGGTCGCCATCTGGCACCGCGCCTCAATCCCGGGCCCGCCGTCCTGACGGTGGCGATCGACGGAGTTGCCGTCGGGTCGTGGACCGTCCGCCCGGATCCCGACTGGTTCCTGGAATTCATCCCGATCGAGGCCGGCCGATTGCTCGGCCAGGGGCGCTTCGCGGTCGTGACCGTCTCGGCCCGAGCCGAACGCGGCATCGCACCGCCCGTCGGCCTCGAACAGTTCGACCTGCAATCGGTCGATCGGCCCGTGTGGGCTTACGACCGCGGCTGGTACCTGCGCGAGTACGACGCTCGCACGGGCGACCTTTGGCGGTGGACGAGCGCGCGCGCCCGGCTTCGCGTCTTCCCTGGCGACGGAGATCTGACCCTCAGCATCGCCGGCCAGTCGCCGCTCGCCGAGCGCGGCGCCCCGCCAACCGTGACGATCCGCGCCGGAAACGTCCAGGTCGCCCACTTCCGCCCGGGACCCGAGTTCCGCGAGTCCGTCCGGATCCCCCGCGGAGCGCTCGACCCGGCCGGCGACGTGATCACCATCGAGACCGACCGCCTGTTCGTGCCGGCGGACTGGGGCTTGAGGCACGACACGCGTCAGCTGGGCATCCGGGTGTTCGACGTCGATCTCCGCTGACGCGGCCGCCCACGCCGCCGCTCGGTCGAGAGGGCGAGCGGACACCGTGCCGGCTCGACGCCCCCCCTGGGCCGACGGGGGTCAGCCGGAGGCGCGCGGGCCTCCAGGGCCGCGCGGTTTGCCAGCCAGACAGACGAGCGAACTGCCGAAGGGCAGGTCCACCAAGCGGACGAGCCTCGCCTCGGCGAGCAGCACGGCCGACAGCACGGCGTTGACGGGCGCCGGCGGCACCGCGAGCTCCCGCGTCGCCGCCGCAGCGTCGTCCGACGCGGCGAGGCCGCGCCAGCGCTGCACGGCCCGCACCACGAGCAGCAGCGGGACGAGCGACGCGTTCGTGTAGGTCAGGCGGCGCACGTCGAACCCGGCGTCTTCGAGAAGCCGCTCGAGGCTCGCCCGGGTGTAGCGCCGCTGCTCGTGACTCAGGATGGAATGGTCGCCGCGCAGCACGCCGAACGCCGGCACGTTCACCACCAGGGAGCCGCCAGGTCGCAGCACGCGATGCATCTCTCCCACGGCGTCTCGTTCATCCGCCTCGGAGAGGCAATAGAGCACGTCGAACGAGGTGACCAGGTCGAAGGTCTCGTCGGGGAACGGGAGCCGAGACACCGTGGCTTGGGCCACGATCGCTCCGCCCCCCGCGCGCGCGTACTGCAGCCCGCGCCAGCTCAGGTCGACGCCCACCGCTTGGCCGTAGGGGCGCAAAAGCGCATTCAGGTTGTGCCCTGTTCCGCACCCGCAGTCCAGGATCCGCAGCGTCCGCCGCGGGCCTGCCGCCTGCGCCACGAGTGGCCCGACGAAGGCTCGGAACCCGCGGAACCAGAAGTGATCGCGTTCGGCGCGCGCCGTCGCCTCGATCAGTCGGTGCATTTCTCACCATGGCGGGGGCCCCTGCACCCCGCTTTTATTCCTGCTCGCGGGGCCCCACCCCCGCTCGCCATGGGCCTCGCGCGTGCGCGCTCGACCCGGCCGCGGGCGCTGCGCCGTCGCTTGCGGGGCCCCTCGAGCCCCGCGCCGCTCCGGCGCGTCTCATCTCACCGTGGCGGGGCCCCCTGCACCCCGCCCGACGGAATGGTTTGACAGCCTCTGGCCAAATCGTTATCCTGCCGCGCGAGGCTTCGGGTTTTTCTTTCCCGTCTTCTTGCACCGCGCCGGCCCGGTCTTGCGGCGCGCAACGAACAGGAGAGCCTGATGACGCGCGTATCCACGATGCT